>Ga0207647_10000340_pt1 | contig 38070 bp, 41 predicted proteins | sample KBSCornC2_FD_184295 | JGI IMG/M metagenome (GOLD analysis project Ga0207647, IMG submission 184295) | Corn rhizosphere microbial communities from Kellogg Biological Station, Michigan, USA - C2 (SPAdes) (version 2) | ecosystem: Host-associated > Plants > Roots > Rhizosphere ... | reverse complement strand
TGGTGGCCTGGGGCGGAATCGAACCACCGACACGCGGATTTTCAATCCGCTGCTCTACCAACTGAGCTACCGGGCCACGAAGAAGCGAGAGTATATCAAGGACCTAGGGCGTGCTCAAGTGCTTTTGGAGCACCGCTCACTCGCCCTTGTTCTTGCCGAGATCGACACCGAGCTGCTTGAGCTTCCGGTAAAGATGCGTGCGCTCGAGACCCGTCTTCTCGGCAACGCGCGTCATGCTGCCGTTCTCGCGCGCCAGATGGTATTCGAAGTAGGCGCGCTCGAATGCGTCACGCGCATCGCGCAGCGGAATATCGAACGAGATCGATGCGGTCTGCGCCACGGCGGCAGTGCCCGCCAGGTTGTCGGAAGCGAGGACGGGCAACGCGACGGCCGCCGCGACGGCGTTCGAAGGGCCTCCAGAGGCCGCCTTGGCAGCCGCCGCGGCGGCTGCCGGCAGCGCGGTGCCGCGCGCAAGCCCTTGCTCGACTGCTTTGAGCAGCTTTTGCAGCGCGATCGGTTTTTCGAGAAAGTTCAGCGCGCCGATTTTGGTGGCCTCGACGGCCGTATCGATCGTCGCATGCCCCGACATCATGATGACCGGCATCGTCAACAAGCCCTGGGCCGCCCACTCCTTGAGCAAGGTAACGCCGTCGGTGTCCGGCATCCAGATATCGAGCAGCACCAGATCGGGCGTCTGACGCAAGCGGTATTCGCGCGCGTACTGCGCGTTTTCCGCGACTTCCACGGCATGTCCCTCGTCGCTCAGGATTTCCGAGAGCAACTCCCGAATACCCATTTCGTCGTCTACCACCAGGATGGTCGCCATTTATGCTGCCCTTATCTGCGCTATTGCTTTTGTCGTTCCCGGCGATGCGCCTGAACGCGTTGCCGCCTGCCCCGGTTCGAGCGGGGCGCTGTCGTCCGCCATTTGCAGGAACAAAATCGAGATCTGCGCACCTTCAACGGCCGCGTCTTTACCGCGATTGCGAATGTCGATGCGTGCACCGTGCTCGTCGACGATCTTCTTGACCATGGCGAGCCCGAGCCCCGTGCCTTTTGCCTTCGTCGTCACGTAAGGCTCGAACGCGCGCGTCAAGATGCGCGCGGGGAAGCCCGGTCCGTTGTCCGACACCGTCAGGCGCACGGCGACGCGCACTTTGCCCTGCGCGTCGGGATCGCCATATTCTACTGTCTTGGTTTCGAGCACGACACGCGGATTTTCAAGCTCGGCCACCGCGTCCTGCGCGTTTTGCAGCAGATTGTGTATGACTTGGCGCAGCTGTGTCGCATCGCCCTTGATAACCGGAAGATCGTGCATGTTCACGACGATCGGACTCTTGCCTTCCTCGATGCCGTATAACGCGAGCACTTCCGCAACGAGATCGTTGAGCTGCAAATTGACCAGCACCGCGGGCGGGGTGCGCGCGTAATCGCGGAAATTGTCGACCATCCGCTTCATCGCCGCCACCTGGTTGACGATCGTCGTCGCACCGCGCTTGAGCACATCCGCATCGTGCGGCGACAGCTTGTCCGCAAGCTTCATCTGCAGGCGCTCGGCCGACAGCTGGATCGGCGTCAACGGGTTCTTGATCTCGTGCGCGAGCCGCCGCGCCACCTCGCCCCAGGCCGCCGAGCGCTGCGCCGAGATCACGTCGGAGATGTCGTCGAATACCACGACATAGCCCGCCGTGCGACCCTCGTCCGGCACGCTGTCGACCGTGCCCGACATCAGGCGCGAACCGCGCACGAGCAGCGTGACAGGCTCGCTCTCGCCCGGCAATTGAACCGCGAACTGCTGCTGCCAATGCCCATCGTCGAGTTCGCCGTGATCGGCGGCGTCACGGTCCGCGAACGCCTTGCGCACCATTGCACCGAACTCGGCCGCCACCCCGATGTGCTCGAGCGAGGCACCGAGCATCGACTGAAACGGCTGCCGGAAAATACGCTCGGCACCGCGATTGGCCGTCGTCAGCCGGAATTGCCGGTCGAGCACGAACACGCCCGCCGTGAGGTTCGCGAGAATGCGCTCGAGATAGGCCTTCGAATGCTCGAGCGCGATGCGATTTCGTTCGACGGCCGCGCGTGCCTCGGAAAGCTGGCGCGTCATCGCATTGAACGACTGCGTCAGAAATCCCAGCTCGTCGCGCGTCTTGATCTCGCGCTTGGGCGTGTAATCGCCCTCCGCCACCTCCTTCGTGCCCTGCGCGAGCAAAAAGAGCGGCCGGGCAAGCTGATTGCCGAGCGCGAGCGCCAGCATCATCGCGATGAACGTGGCGAGAAAAAGCGCGAGCGTCAGCGTGCCGATGTACATCTTGCGCAAGCCGGTGCGCCCGAGGGCCTTTTCCTGATACTCGCGATAGGCGCGCTGTACCGCATCGGCATTGCGGGCAAGCGTCGGCGAGACCGGCTGCGTGATCTGCAAGAAGCGCTCGGTCGGCTGCAACAGCGAGGTCGTCGCGTCGGGCACGCGCTCGACGACGCGCAAGCGCAGCGAGCCTTTGCTACCCGTCGCATGCGGATCGCCGTCGATCTCGCCCTCGATGGCCGCAAAGCCGCGACCGCGCGCCTGATCGATCATGAGCGGGGTCGGCAGATCGTCCGGCACGAGCTTGGCGATGTTGTTCGACGCCTGCGCCAGCACATGCAGATCGGGCGAGGCGCCCACTCCACGCGTCGTCTCGATCAGCATGGCCTCCTGCACGCCGAACTGATCGCGCAGCCGCAGCAGCGTGATCGTGGTGTTGGCAGGATTCGCGCTCGCGAGTTGCTCGGACATCAGACGCGCCTTGGTCTGCAGATCCGAGAGCGACGCGTCGAGCATGCCGCGCCCGAGATTGAGGCCTGAAGTCAGCGCGGTCTCGATGTTCACATCGAACCACGATTCGATGCTGCGCGAGACGAATTGATACGAAACGACGTAGATGATCCCGCCCGGCACGACGCCGACGAGTGCGAAGAAAATCGCAAGCTTCGCCAGCAGCCGCGTGCCGAACTTGCCTTTGCGCAGGCGCGCGAGAATCATCGCGACGAGTGCGACGACGACGAGCAGGAAGACGAGCGCGACCGCGATATTGGCCGCATAAAGCCACGAGTAATAGCGGTCGAAAAACTCGGTGTTCGCGCTCGCCGCCGCGAGCAGCACCAGCAGCAGCAGCGCGACGACGGCGACCGTCGCCACGAGCACGCGCAAGACGATGCTCTTCACATTCGCAATGCGGCGCACGCTACTTAGCATGTTCGTTCACCGTGAAAGTAAACCGCTTCCAGTCCGATGCCAGCGCCCAGTCGCGATTGTTCACCGCATCGACCTGAAACGGCTTCGGCATCAATGCGGTGTCGAGCTGCATGCGCACCGATGCCGTGTAGCTTTCGCCGGGCCGCACCTGCGTGCGATCGATCACGTGCCACGAGCTCACGTGTTTGATCACGGCAAGCGCATCGGCGAGCGAGGCGAAGCCGAGCTGCAGCCCGCCGCTCGAGACGCGATATTCGCGCGTGAGCGGCTGAAACGACAGCCGCAGCGTCTGCGATGCCGATACGGGCTGCTCGTCGAACCAATACCAGCGCGCACGCGTGAGGTCGAACTCGGTCGTGAAGTACAGCGGAATGCCTTTGTTGACGGCATCCTCGAGGCTGTTGTTGAGCTCGAACTCGAAACGGGCATCCAGGCTCCATCCCGTACCGTCCGCCTGCAGCGACGCGCGCTGCACGGAGATGGAATCGGCGAACGCCGACGCCGCCGCGGCAACGCAAAGGGTCAGCCCGATCAGGAGCACGGCCACGAGCCGAAGCGGAAAAGAGCGTTTGCTGATCGTCACCGTTTCTGAAAGCGCGCGTAGAAAAAACCGTCGTGGTCGATGTCTGACCCGGTGCGCCCGGCGGCGCGCATTCCGGCCGATACGAGAGCGCCGGATGGAAGTGCCGCGCCGGCCGAGACCGGCGCCAGCTGCCCTGGCGCGTCCAATCGTACCGCATCTTGATGAACGCGTTCAAACCGCGCGGCCTGAGCCTCGCCTTCTTCCGGGAAGATCGAGCAGGTCACGTACAGCAGCTCGCCGCCGGGCGCCACGAGCGGCCATAACGCATCGGCAATGCGCGCTTGCTCGGCCGCGAGCGCGGCGATGTCGCCCGGCCGGCGCAGCCAGCGAATGTCGGGATGACGCCGGACGATGCCCGAGGCCGAGCAGGGGACATCGGCGAGAATTCGGTCGAAAGGCCGTCCGTCGTGCCAGGCGTCCGGCGCGCCGGCATCGCCGATCCGCACCTCGGCCGAAAGCCGCAGCCTGTCGAGGTTTTCGACGATGCGCCCGGCGCGCGCGGCGTCGCTTTCAAGCGCAACGAGCGTCACATCGGCCAACTCGAGCAGGTGCCCTGTCTTGCCGCCCGGCGCGGCGCAGGCATCGAGCACGCGCATGCCGTCGCGCACGCCGAGCCACTCGGCCGCCAGTTGCGCGCCCGCATCCTGTACCGAGACCACGCCGTGGGCGAAGCCGGGAATACGTTCGACCGGCATCGGCGACGCAAGCCTTACCGCGTACTGTCCGATGGCGCCCCCCTCGATCCCCGCCTCGCGCAGCGTTTGGAGATAGTCGTCGACCGTCGTGCGGCGCGCGTTCACGCGCAACGTCAGCGGCCCGGGCGCATTACCGCTCGCGAGGATGGCCTCCCATTGCGCCGGCCAGGCATGCCGAACCGCGTCGATCCACCAGCCCGGATAGTTCCAGCGCGCCACCGGGTCGGCCTGCGCGCTTTCGATGAGTGTCTCCCGCTCGCGCAGGAAGGTTCGCAGCACCGCGTTGACGAGTGCTTTCGCAAATGCGAGATCGCGCCGCGCACCGACGGCATGCACTGCCTGATCGACAACCGTATGTCCGGCATAGGCCGCGTTTGCCGCGTCGTCGATCAACAAGGCGAGCGCGCATACGAGCAGATTGCCGACATGCGGAGGCGGCGCCTTGCGCACGAGCCGCGCCACGATCCAATCCGCTGTGCCGAGGCGGCGCAACGTCCGGTAGGCGATGTCCTGGACCGCTTGGCGCGATAGCTCGGCTGCTGCAGGCGGGGAACTCGCGCGCACGGCAGCCAGCGCCGCGGGCAATGCGCGGCCGGCGCGCACCGCCGCCACCGCCTGCGCGGCGGCATCGAGTGCGAAGCCTAGCGAATCGGGCACGAGCGGAAGCGCCGGCAGACGCTTTTCACGGACGGCTCGCGGCGAGCCGTGCTGCCGGTGCGCTGAAGAGGATCGGGTCATGGAGACAACGGTGGAGCGAGGGCGCCACGTGACACCCTCGGCAGGACAAACGCAGCATTTTAGCGCGCTTGCCCGACGAGCTCGCCGCGCGACATGCGCGGCCGCCGCGCAGGAATCGCGGCGCGTCAGTCGTAGCGGCCCGTGCGCGCCATTTCCATCAGGCGCGCGATACGCTCCTCCGTCGCCGGGTGCGTGGAGAACAGATTCGCGATCCCACCGCCCGACAGCGGGTTGAGAATCATCATCTGGGCAGTCGTCGGATGAGCCTCGGCGGCCGCAAAAGGAATCCCCGCCGCATAACGGTGGATCTTGTCGAGCGCCGAAGCGAGCGCCTGCGGGTCACCCGAGAGCTCCGCGCCGCCGCGATCGGCTTCGAATTCGCGCGCGCGCGAGATGGCCATCTGAATCATGGCCGCAGCGATCGGCGCGAGCAAGGCAACGGCGATGCTGGCGATCGGGTTGGCGGGACGCCCTTGCTCGTCACGCCCGCCGAAGAACATGGCGAAGTTGGCGAGTGCGGAGATGGCACCGGCCATCGTCGCCGAAATGGTCGAGATCAGAATGTCGCGGTGCCTCACGTGCGACAGCTCGTGCGCCATGACACCGCGCATCTCGCGCTCCGAGAGAACGCGCAAGATACCCGTCGTGGCAGCCACGGCCGCGTGTTCGGGATTGCGTCCCGTCGCGAAAGCGTTCGGCGCGTCTTCGTTGATCAGATAGACGCGCGGCATCGGCAAATTCGCCCGCGTCGCGAGTTCGCGCACCATTCGATAGAACTGCGGCGCACTGGTCTCGTCGACTTCCTGAGCGTTGTACATGCTGAGGACCATCTTGTCCGAGAACCAGTACGAAAAGAAATTCATCGCGAGCGCGATGACGAGCGCGATCGTCATGCCACGCGAGCCGCCGATCATGCCGCCGATCACGACGAACAGGGCCGTGATCGCCGCCATCAGCATTGCGGTTTTGACCCAGTTGAACATGAGCTCTCCTTTTCCCGTTTGCCTGGTGCCTGGGGACCGCGCGGCGACAATACGCCCACGGCAGTCACCGATCGATTGTAAGCGATTCGTTAGTTTGCGGCGCGGGCAAAAAATTCAACCCCCGGCACGGAAAATCAACGCTGAGCCGTGGCGAGCTTCAGCCCGAGCCCGACGAACGCGCTGCCGACCACGCGGTCGAGCCACTTTTTCACGCCGGGCTTGCCGCCGAGACGCTCGGTCACGCTGCCCGCAACCCATGCAACGAAGCTGTTCCAGACGGTGCTCATGGCGACGAAAACCAGGCCGAGAAAGAGGAACGCCAGCGCCTTGGCGTCGCTATCGGCCGAGACGAATTGCGGAAAGAACGAAACGAAGAAAAGCACGACCTTGGGATTCAGCACGTTCGTCCAGAACCCTTGCACGAACAACTGCCCGAGCGGCTTGCGCCCACCCGGGGCGCCCCGCGGCTGCTCGAGTTGCGCTTGCCGCGGTTCGCCACGCGACGCGAACAGCATGCGGGCGCCCAGATAGATCAGATAAATGGCGCCCACCAGCTTGATGACCGTGAAGGCGGTGGCCGAGGCGGCGAGCAGCGCCGTCAAGCCGAATGCGCACGCCAGCGAGTGCACGCAACAGCCAGCCGAGATACCCAGCGCGGAGACCAGCCCCGCGCTGCGCCCCTGCGCCACGCTGCGCCCGACGATGTACGCGGTGTCGGGTCCGGGCGTCACGTTCAGCAAGAAAACGGCCGCCAGGAAAAACGGAAAGTGAACGATGCCGAACATGCGCGAAATCTCCTGACCTCAAACTTCCAAAACCCGTGATTCGACAGACTGCCGAGCGCACGCGCCGCGCGGCAGTCTTCAGCTTTGCCGCGGCAACACGAACCGCTGCCCGGCCGCAAGCGCACTGCCGGCGAGAAATTCGCGCACCGGCAGGCGTTTGCCGCCCGGCTTTTGCAGCTGCGTCAATCGCAGTGCGCCCTCGCCGCAGGCCACGACGATGCCGTCCGGCGACACCTCTACGATCGTACCCGGCGCGGCATCGGGCGCCCGCACCGCCGTGGGCTGCGCAGCCCAGACCTTCAGCACCGCGCCGTCCTCGAGCGTCGCCGCGCCACCCGGGAATGGGTCGAACGCGCGGATTTGCCGGGCCAGTGCGTCGGCCGGCCGACGCCAATCGAGCGCCGCTTCGTGCTTGCCGATCTTCTCCGCATAGGTGGCGCCCGCTTTTGGCTGAGGCGTCGCGGCAAGCGTGCCGTTGCGCTCGAGCTCGCCGAGCGCCTCGACGATCAACCGCGCACCCAGCGCGGCGAGCTTGTCGTGAAGCGTCGCCGTCGTGTCTTGCGGATCGATCGCGACGCCGGCCGCACGCAGCATCGCACCCGTGTCGAGTCCGGCATCCATCTGCATGAGCGTGATGCCCGTTTCGGTATCTCCGGCTTCGAGCGCCCGATGGATCGGCGCGGCGCCGCGCCACCGCGGGAGCAGCGAAGCGTGAATATTGATGCAGCCGTGGCGCGGAATGTCGAGCACTTCCTCGGGCAGCAGCAACCCATAAGCGGCGACGACCATCACATCGTGCGGCGTTTCGCGCAGCGCATCGATGGCTGCGCTCGCTTCGGCTGGATATTTGCCGTTACGGCGCAGCGAGGGTGGCTGGGCCACCGGCAAACCGTGCTCGAGGGCATAACGCTTGACAGCACTTGCCTGCAGCTTCATTCCACGCCCGGCCGGGCGATCCGGCTGCGTTAGAACGAGCGCGATCGGAAACCCGGCCGCATCGATCGCGGCGAGCGCCGCGGCCGCGAATTCCGGCGTACCGGCAAAGATGACGCGCAGCGAATGTGTCATGGATTCCAACGGGGACGGGCCGCTCACATCGCGTGGGCGAGCTTTTTCATCTTTGTCTTGATGCGGGTTTGCTTGAGCGGCGAAAGGTACTCGACGAACACCCGCCCCATCAAGTGATCCATCTCGTGCTGAATGCAGACAGCCAGAAGACCTTCGCAATCGATCTCGAATGTCTCGCCACGCTCGTTGAGCGCGCGCACGCGAACCTTCTCGGCCCGCTCGACGCTGTCGTAGATACCCGGCACCGAGAGGCACCCCTCTTCGGCGAGCTTGCGCTCATCGCTGGACCAGACGATCTCGGGGTTGATGAACGCGCGCAGCTCGTCATGCGTCTCCGAGACATCGATGACGATGACGCGCTCGTGAACGTCCACCTGGGTTGCGGCGAGGCCCACGCCCGGGGCGGCATACATCGTTTCCGCCATATCGGCGACAAGCTTGCGGATGCGCTCGTCGACGGTCGCGACGGGCTTCGCGATCTTGTGCAGGCGTTTATCGGGGTAATGCAGGATGTTCAGTAATGCCATGGTCGGAAAGTTACTGGCGCTCGAGCAGCCACGCTTCAGTGGTGCCGCGCGCGAATCAACGATTGCCGTATGCGGCGATAGGCCGTTCGGCTGGCTTGTGCCGCCGTGCTCGCACATCGAAGATAGCGCGATGTCATGCGTCGCTTCGCCGCGGGAATCAGAGCAGGCGAGCGTTCGCGCCGCGTTTACGAGAGCACGGGGGGCTTTTTCGGATGGTGAAAATTTTAACATGCCGCGGGGGTCTGCGCAGGCGGCCGGGGCGGGCGCGATGAAAGCGCTACCGATGACTGACGACGAACGGGCGGCATGGTGGGCCTTGGCCGCCACCCGCAGTCTCACGCCCGCCGCGCTGCGGGCATTGCTCGCCGCCTTTGGAATGCCGCAGGCCTTACGCAGCCAATCGTTCGACGCGCTCGCGGCGGTCGCGGGCGAAGCCGCCGCGCGAGCCATCCTCGCACCGTTGCCCGCGGGCTGGGACGCGCAAGTGGCCCGCGTCGCGAGATGGTGCGAGCAGCCGGGCAACGCACTCGTCTCGCTCGCCGATCCCGCCTATCCGCCCGCGCTGCTCGCGATGCCCGATCCGCCGCCACTGCTGTACGTCAAAGGGCAATTGGAACTGCTGCACGCGAGCGCGATCGCCCTCGTGGGCAGCCGCAACGCCACGCCGCAGGGGCTCGAAGACGCCGCGCAATTTGCCCGCGAGCTCGCGGCGGCGGGTCTCGTGATCGTGTCCGGTCTCGCGCTCGGCATCGATGCGGCGGCGCACTGGGGCGCGCTCGAAGTCATGGGCCACACGGTGGCTGTCATCGGCACGGGTATCGACATCGTCTACCCCTTGGCACACCGCGAGCTTGCTCAACGGATCGCCTCGCACGGGGCGCTCGTCTCCGAATGGCCGCTCGGCACACCGGCTCGGCCTTCGCACTTTCCTCAGCGCAACCGGCTCATCGCCGGGCTCGCGAAAGGCGTCCTGATCGTCGAGGCAGCGCTTCGGTCCGGCTCACTCATCACCGCGCGGCTTGCCAACGAGATGGGGCGCGACGTCTTTGCGTTGCCTGGGTCCATCCATTCGCCGCTTTCGCGCGGCTGCCATCGCCTGATCAAGGAAGGCGCCCGGCTGACCGAGGAGCCCGCGGAGATTCTCGAGGAACTGGGGCTCGTCGGCATGGCCCGGTCTCACGCCGATGTTGCAGCCCCGGGCTCCGGCGCGCCAGCGACACCGGCAGTCGCACCGGCAGCGCAGGCAGGCGCCGACGCGCGCACGGCGCCATCCTATGCGCAAGACAGCGCTGCCGCACGCGTGATCGCGGCACTCGGCCACGCACCGGCCACCCTTGAAGTTCTCGCCAGACGCACCGACATGGGTGGCGCGGCATTGCAGGCCGCGCTGCTCGAACTCGAATTGGCCGGCCACGTGAATGCGCTGCCGGGTGGCCGCTTCACGCGTACGGCAACGCGCCGGGGCTAAAGCAGCGTGCGCAGGTCTGCAATTCGCGCCGGCAGGCCCCGACGCTGTACAACGGCCGCCGTGCTACATTCGCTCGAAACGCACTTCGACCGACACAGGAAGACCCAGCATGCCCGCGCTGAACCTCGATACCGACTCCGACCGGATCGCCGAGCGCGTCACCGACAGCGACACGCTTCTCGTCGCCTGCCTTTGCGCACAGTGGTGCGGCACGTGCCGCGATTACCAGGCCGAATTCGACCGCCTGGCCGAGGCGCACCCCGAGATCTGCTTCGTCTGGATCGACATCGAAACGCACGCGGACCGATTCGACGACCTCGACGTCGAAAACTTCCCGACGCTGCTGATCGAGGACGGCGTCACGACACGCTTTTTCGGCACGGTACTGCCGCATATCGCGATCGCCGAGCGCCTGCTGTCCGATCTGACCGCGTTGCCGCCGGCAGTCGGGGCGCCCAAATTGAGGCCCGCACTCGTCGCGGCCTGACCCTTTTTGTTCTTCCCGCGCCGCGGTGCCCCGGCACGTGCGATGCTTGCGTTCCGCGTTTGCGCAGACTCTGGAAAAACCGGCTTGAAAACACAGGCCTTTTCCGATCGTGGGGCGCCTCGAGCGCGCCGTATGCTATAAAGCGGTCGTTAAAGGAACCACCATACGGGGATCGACCCCGGAGACTATTACATCCTGTCATGTCCAAAGCACTGATCATTGCGGAGAAGCCCTCTGTCGCGAACGACATCGCGCGAGCACTCGGCGGCTTCACCAAACATGACGAGTACTACGAAAGCGACGAGTACGTTCTCTCGTCGGCCGTCGGCCATCTGCTCGAGATCGCCGCGCCCGAGGAATATGAAGTCAAGCGGGGCAAATGGAGCTTTGCTCATCTGCCGGTCATTCCGCCGCACTTCGACCTCAATCCGATCGCCAAGAGCGAATCGCGGCTCAAGGTGCTGACCCGGTTGATCAAGCGCAAGGATATCGACCGCCTCATCAACGCATGCGACGCGGGCCGTGAAGGCGAGTTGATCTTCCGTCTGATCGCCCAGCACGCGAAAGCGAAACAACCCGTTCAGCGGCTGTGGCTGCAATCGATGACGCCGGCCGCGATTCGCGAAGGTTTCGCGCACTTGCGCAGCGACGGCGACATGCAACCGCTGGCGGATGCCGCCCGCTGCCGCTCCGAGGCTGACTGGCTCGTCGGCATCAATGGCACACGCGCGATGACGGCATTCAACAGCAAGGGCGGCGGCTTTTTCCTGACCACTGTCGGGCGCGTGCAGACGCCAACACTGTCGATCGTCGTCGAGCGCGAGGAGAAAATCCGGCGCTTCGTGCCCCGCGATTACTGGGAGGTTCGCGCCGAGTTCGTCTGCGCGGGCGGTTTTTACGAAGGGCGGTGGTTCGATCCGAAATTCAAGCGCGACGAATTCGACCCGGAGAAACGCGATTCGCGGCTCTGGAGTCCGGCCGCCGCCGAGACGGTCGTGGCGGCCTGCCGCGATCAGATCGGTGTCGTCAGCGAGGAGTCGAAGCCTTCGACGCAGCTCTCGCCGCTGCTGTTCGATTTGACGAGCCTGCAGCGCGAGGCGAACGGACGTTTCGGCTTTTCGGCGAAGAACACGCTCGGGCTCGCGCAAGCGCTCTATGAAAAGCATAAGGTGCTCACTTACCCGCGAACCGATGCGCGCGCGCTGCCGGAAGACTATCTCGGCACCGTGACGAGCACGCTCGAGATGCTGAAGGAAAGCAACAACTACCTTCCGTTTGCGAAACAGGTGCTCGACAAGAACTGGGTCAAGCCCAACAAGCGGATCTTCGACAACTCCAAGATCAGCGATCACTTCGCCATCATTCCGACGCTGCAGGCTCCGAAGGCACTCTCCGAGCCCGAGCAGAAACTTTACGATCTCGTCGTCAAGCGCTTTCTGGCCGTATTCTTTCCGGCAGCCGAATATCGCGTGACGACGCGCATCACCGAAGTGGTTGGCCACCACTTCAAGACCGAAGGCAAGGTTCTCGTGGAAGCGGGCTGGCTGCAAGTCTATGGACGCGAGACGGGTGGCGAGGAAGCCAACCTCGTGCCGGTGCAGAAGGACGAGAAGGTCAAGACCGACAAGATTGCCGCCCATGAACTGACCACGAAACCACCGGCGCGCTACAACGAAGCGACGCTGCTGTCGGCCATGGAAGGTGCGGGCAAGCTCGTCGAAGACGACGAGTTGCGCGAAGCAATGGCCGCGAAGGGGTTGGGCACGCCGGCCACGCGCGCGGCCATCATCGAAGGGCTGCTCGGTGAGAAATATCTGGTGCGCGAGGGGCGCGAGCTCATCCCCACCGCCAAGGCATTCCAGCTCATGACGCTGCTGCGCGGGCTGGGCGTGAAAGAGCTCACCGCTCCCGAGCTCACCGGCGAATGGGAGCACAAGCTGGCGCAGATGGAGCGCGGCAAGCTTGCGCGCGATGCCTTCATGCAGGAAATCGCGCGCATGACGCAAACGATCGTCAAAAGGGCGAAGGAATACGATTCCGATACGATCCCGGGCGATTACGCGACGTTGACGACGCCCTGCCCGAACTGCGGCGGCCAGGTAAAGGAAAACTACCGGCGGTTCGCTTGCACACAATGCGAGTTCTCGATTTCGAAGATTCCGGGCAGCCGCCAATTCGAGATCGACGAAGTCGAAACGCTGCTCGCCAAGAAAGAGATCGGGCCGCTCTCCGGTTTCCGCAGCAAGATGGGCCGGCCTTTCTCGGCCATTCTCAAGCTGACGTTCGATGACGAAATCAAGAACTACAAGCTCGAGTTCGATTTCGGCCAGGATCAGGGCGGCGAGGACGGCGAGGCACCGGACTTCTCGGAACAGGAAGCCGTCGGCGCATGTCCGAAATGCCATGCGCGCGTCTTCGAGCACGGCATGAGCTACGTGTGCGAGAACTCGGTCGCCGTGCCGAAGACCTGCGATTTCCGCTCCGGCAAAGTCATCTTGCAGCAGGAGATCGCGCGTGAGCAGATGGCGAAGCTGCTCGAGGCGGGCCGCACCGATTTACTGACCGGCTTCAAGTCGTCGCGCACCGGACGTAACTTCAAGGCGTATCTCGTCAAGCAGAGCGACGGCAAGATCGGCTTCGAGTTCGAGAAGAAGGAGCCCTCGGCCAAGACGGCGGCCAAATCGAGCGCTCGCACCGCGGCTGCCTCGGCCGCCGCGTCCGATGCGGCGGCGGACGAGGCGGGCGACACGACCGTGGCGACGGCCCGTAAGACAACGGCTAAGACAGCAACCAAGACGGCCGCAAAGACAGCCGCCAAGCCGGCAGCGAAGGCTCCGGCCAAGAAGGCTGCCGCCAGAAAAGTCGGCGCGTGAGCGCGTAGCCGCTACAAGCCGCGGCGGCGCGCTTCGGCGTTAGCTCTATCGGCCGGAATGCCTGCCTCGGCAGACGTTCCGGGCCTTACAGCGCTATGCGACGGCACGCAGGGGCCGCCGTCGGCCGTCCCCGCACCAACCCCCCATTCATTCAGAGCGGCGTCGGCGTACTCATGCGCGAGCGGCCCGCGCGGGGCACTTTCGCCAGCGTTCCGTCGTGGCGAGCCCCGGCGTACCGCTTTTCCCCGTCCTCGAGCGGCTGCGCTGTTTCGTGCTCTTGCGCCGCCACCGGAGTCGGAGCCGGCAGCGCCGTGCCGTCCTTGAGCCACAGTTCGCCCAGCGTGCCGTTCGGCGTCTGGCTGAAGTGCTCGACGAGATGGTCGATGAAAGTCCGCACCTTGGCCGGCAAATGGCGCCGGCTCGGATAGCCGATGTTCACCTCGACCTGCGGCAGCCGATAGTCCGACAGCACGCGCACCAGGTTGCCGCGCGTCGCGTCGCTACCGATCAGGTAACTCGGCAAAATCGCGACACCCATGCCGAGCAGCGCGAATTGACGCAGCATTTCGGTGTTGTTCGCCACGATCACGTTCGACGGACGCACGCGCACCTCGCCCTCGGGGCCCGTGAATACACGTTCATCTCCCCAATATTCCGAGGGCAGGCTCAGGCAGGCGTGATCGGCCAATTGCTCGGGCCGTGTCGGCGTTCCGTGCTTCTCGAGGTACGCGGGCGTGGCGCAAACGATCATGCAGCCGGTCGTCAGGCGGCGCGTGACGATGCTCGCGCTGCGCATTTTCTGGGCGATGACGATGCCGACGTCGAAGCCTTCTTCGACAAGATCGACGCCCCGGTCGACGAGCGTCAGATCGGGCAGCACTTTCGGGTAGCGTTGGACATAGGTCTGAAGCACCGGCGCGAGATTGTGCAGCCCGAAAACGACGGGCGCCACGATGCGCAGGGTGCCGACCGGCTCATGGTTGCGGGCGACAACCATTTGCTCGACGTCTTCGAGTTCGTCGAGGATTTGTCTGGCGCGTTCGAGATAGACCTGGCCCGATTCGGTCAACGAGAGGCTGCGGGTGGTGCGGTTGAGCAACCGCGTGCCGAGCCTGGCCTCCAGGTCGGCGACATGGCGCGTGGCAACGGCGTTCGAGATATCCATCGCGCCTGCCGCGCGAGCAAAACTGCCCAGATCCGCCACTTTCACGAACACACGCATCGACTGCAAATGATCCATTGACGACTCCTGCCGCTGTGATTACTCAGAAAAAAAATTCCGAGCCAATTCGTAATTGTCCTACGACTCCGAAAACAGCGCAGAGTTGCTTCGCATCGTCGAATTTTCGAGACTAAAATCGCGACGGATCACATTAGCGGGGAAAAGGCGACGCTCAGCATGCGTAATACGTAAAAGAATCGCCCCGAGCCGGCGATTCTCTACGTACAAGCTGTCGAAGCGGTCGGATTGACCTGGAGCGAGCGAAGGCCGGCCCACGCGGGGCACGCGGGGCACGGCGCGGGAATGATCGAATCCCCGCGCCGTCGAAAGGTCGTCGTCAGGAGGCAGCGAGCCGGCTTTCGATGCCCGCCTTCGTGCGAGTCAGCGCATCGGGCAAGCCTTGACGGAGTTTTTCGAAGAGTTCGGCATGCAACGCGAGCTCGTCACGCCAGGCCGCATCGTCGATCGAGATCACCTGCTCGAACTGCTCGCGCGTGAAGCCGAGGTTCGTCCAGTCGATATCCTCGTAGCGCGGCGAGATGCCGAACGCGTGCTCCACGCCCTCGGCCTGGCCTTCGATGCGGCCGATCATCCAGCGCAGCACGCGCATGTTTTCGCCGAAGCCCGGCCAGACGAACTTGCCGTCGGGGCCTTTTCGGAACCAGTTGACGCAGAAAATCTTCGGCACCTTGCCGCCGAGCGACTCGATGCGTTCGCCCACGCCCAGCCAATGGCCGAAGTAATCGGCCATGTTGTAGCCGCAAAACGGCAGCATCGCGAACGGATCGCGCCTCACCACGCCTTGCTGTCCTGCCGCCGCGGCCGTCGTTTCCGAACCCATCGTCGCGGCCATATAGACGCCTTCGACCCAGTTGCGCGCCTCGGTCACGAGCGGCACCGTACTCGAACGGCGGCCACCGAAAATGAAGGCATCGATCGGCACACCGGTGGGATTCTCCCAATCGGGATCGACCGAGGGACACTGCGCCGCGGGTGCGGTGAAGCGCGCGTTCGGGTGAGCCGCCTTGCGCCCTGTCTCCTTGGCGATCGCTGGCGTCCAGTCCTGTCCTTGCCAGTCGATGAGATGCGCGGGCGGCGTATCGGTCATGCCCTCCCACCAGACGTCGCCATCGTCGGTCAGCGCCACGTTCGTGAAGATGACGTTGCCCTTGAGCGTCGCCATGGCGTTGTAATTGGTTTTCTCGCTCGTGCCAGGCGCCACGCCGAAATAGCCCGCTTCAGGGTTGATGGCATAAAGGCGGCCGTCCTTGCCGGGCTTGATCCAGGCGATATCGTCGCCGATCGTCGAGATCGACCAGCCGCTCATGCTGGGCGGCGGGATCAGCATCGCGAAGTTCGTCTTGCCGCAGGCCGACGGAAACGCCGCCGCCACGCGGTACTTCCGCCCCTCGGGCGAGGTGACCGTGAGAATCAGCATATGTTCGGCAAGCCATCCTTCGGAGCGGCCCATCGTCGATGCGATGCGCAGCGCGAAGCATTTCTTGCCCAGCAGCGCGTTGCCACCATAGCCGGAGCCGAAGCTCCAGATCTCGCGCCTTTCCGGAAAATGCACGATGTATTTTGTGTCGTTGCACGGCCATGGAACGTCGGGGGTGCCGTCGACGCGCGGCGCGCCGACCGAATGCACGCAAGGCACGAAGCTGCCATCCGTGCCGAGCACTTCGTACACCCGCCGCCCCATGCGCGTCATGATTCTCATGTTGACTACGACATAGGGGCTATCCGTGAGCTCGATGCCGATGTGCGCGATGGGCGAGCCGAGCGGCCCCATCGAGAACGGCACGACATACATCGTCCGCCCGCGCATCGCGCCGTCGAACAAGCCGTCGAGCTTCGTGCGCATTTCTTGCGGATCGAGCCAGTTGTTGGTCGGCCCGGCGTCTTCGCGGCGCTCCGAGCAAATGAAGGTGCGGTCTTCGACGCGAGCGACATCCGAGGGTGCCGAGCAGGCGAGATAGGAGTTGGGCCGTTTGGAGGGGTTCAGGCGCTTGAGCGTTCCCGCCTGGACCATTTCGTCGCAAAGACGGTCATACTCTTCCTGCGAGCCGTCGCACCAGACGATGCGCGCGGGCTTCGTCAATGCCGCGACGCGCTCGACCCATTCGAGCAACTCGCGATGTCTGACGTATGCCGGCGCTTCGATAGTCGGGGCGCCCGCCGGGGCAGATGATTGATTCATCGAGCTTGTCTCCGTTTTATGTTCGTGGAAGGGAAACGTGGGGCTCGCTGACGCTGCATGCGAGAGGCATGTGCGCAAACCTACGTCGCGCGGGCGCCGGTGGGACGGCGCGTCAGGAGCATCGCAGCTTGCGCGTCGCCGCCGCAAGCTGCTAAATAGGAACGGTCCTGCCTATCGAAGGAGGCAATCAGCATCGTAGCCCAAGCGGGTGCATGGTTCATGCCAGCTCCTTTTTTTCGATGGGTGGAACCGGGAAGGATATCACCGCGTCTATTGCGTTCATCGTGCGCTGCAAAACCAAACTTGCCCTATGAAAATTGCCATACTCGACGACTACCAGGATGCAGTTCGTAAACTCGATTGCTTTCAAATGCTTGCGAACCACGAGGTCAAGGTGTTCAACAACACCGTGCGCGGCCTCGGGCAGTTGGCAAGCCGTCTGGCGGAAGTCGACGCGCTCGTGCTGATTCGCGAGCGTACGCGTGTGACCTCGCAGTTGCTCGACAAGTGCCCGCATCTGCGGATGATCAGTCAAACGGGCAAGGTATCGAGCCATATCGATCTCGATGCCTGTACCGAGCGCGGCATTGCGGTGCTCGAGGGCGTCGGCTCGCCCACCGCGCCGGCCGAGTTGACCTGGGCGCTCATCATGGCCGCGCAGCGGCGCATCCCGCAATACGTTGCGAATTTGAAGCAGGGCGCGTGGCAGCAGTCGGGACTGAAAACCTCGGCTCTGCCGCCGAACTTCGGCCTCGGACAGTTGCTGCACGGGCATACGCTCGGCATTTGGGGCTATGGGAAGGTCGGGCGACTGGTGGCGGGTTATGGAAGGGCGTTCGGCATGCGGGTGTTGGTCTGGGGGCGTGAGCACTCGCTCGAAGCCGCGAAAGCCGACGGCTATGAGGCGGCCGAAAGCCGCGATGCCTTCTTCGAACAGAGCGATGTCCTCTCGATCCACCTCCGCCTGCACGACGACACGCGCGGCATCGTCAAACAAGCCGATCTGTTGCGCATGAAGCCAACGGCGCTTTTCGTCAACACGAGCCGCGCCGAGTTGCTCGAGGAGAACGCGCTCGTCAACGCGCTCTCGCATAACCGGCCGGGGATGGTTGCGATCGATGTTTATGAGAGCGAGCCGATCCTTCAGGGTTATGGGCTGCTACGGATGGAGAACGTGATCTGCACGCCGCATATCGGGTATGTCGAGCGCGAGAGCTACGAGCTCTACTTCAGTGCCGCCTTCAAGAACATCCTTGCGTTCGACGATGGCGACGTCTCGAGTGTCGCCAATCCGGATGCGTTGTCGGTCGTCAAGCGCCGTTGAGCGAAGGGCGCGCGTGTCGGTTCGGCTCGCGCCTCCGGCCGGAAGCCAAGCGTGCGGCCTAGCGTCGGATGCAATGTCTTGCGCACGTGTTTTTCGATGTTGTAGGCGATGAGACCCGCTGCAACCGATACGTGTGCGCCGAGCCAGCGCGGTATGTGCGAGACGCCGATGCGGATCTCGGGTGCGCTGGCCAGTTGGGCGAATGATTCGCCATAAATGTCGAGCAAGGCCTGGCGGTAGATTCGATAGTGGGGAAACACCGATGCGCCGCGGCGCAAGAGATTGCCCCAATAGGCGTTTTTCGTGTTGCCGCATAGCACGTCTTCGTAATAGCGCATGACCCACTGCGAATTCCGGGTGTAGAGCATGCAGGCGGTGGCGGCACCAGCCGAAATGCCGGCGATGACGCGCGGCTTCAACGCGAGCTCGGGCTGCACGACTTCCCAGAATCCGGCCTGCCACCAGTAGCGGTTGCCGCCGCCGGCGAAGACGACTTGATCGAACATGTTCGGGTGGTTTTCCTGTGGTTTTTGCGGATTTTTGGGGACATTGCGCAGCTCGTCGCCGGATGGATGCTGCGCACGGCGCCATGATACTGGCGGCCGTGGTCTCGAATCATAGAGGGAGTGCTCGGCAAGATACTGGCCGTGGAGCGGGGGCGCGTGACCCTGGGAGAGGGGCTTGGGTACCGCCGTCGCGGATTTTTTGCTAAAAATGCGTACGAGCACTAGCCAAGCAAGAAAAAGTCCTGCATAATCGATGATCTGTTGGGGCGTTAGCTCAGTTGGTAGAGCAGCGGACTCTTAATCCGTAGGTCGAGTGTTCGAGTCACTCACGCCCCACCAAAGAATTCAGAGGGTTACAGGCGATTTGCTTGTAACCCTTTTTGTCTTTCTACGCCGTGTAGCGCCATGTAGGCATTTCGGGTCGTATAAATCTGTTTCGAGCCATGTGCTGCGTGGGGCAAAATGCTGTCATGAGCGTTGGCGCGCGCAGCGGGCCTGCATTGCCCGCTGCGATATCAGGGCTCGTAAGGGACCCGTTTCCTGCACGGCATAGGCGCTTTGAGGGGTTCACTAGTGACTGTTTTCACAATAGGCTATGAAGGACTGAACATTGACGCGTTTGTGTCACTACTCGCTGAGCACGACATCGAGACAGTCGTGGACGTCCGCGAACTGCCACTCTCGCGCAAGCCCGGCTTTTCGAAGAAGGCTCTGGCTGGCATACTGAATCTCTCGGGCGTCGAGTACGTCCACATGGTCGAGCTCGGCTGCCCGAAGCCGGTGCGAGATCGTTACCGTGAGGACGGCAATTGGAAGCGTTACACCGAAGGCTTCCTGAAGTACCTGAAGGGACAGGAGGCCACTATCGCCGGGCTCTCCGAGTTGGTCAGATCCTCGAACTGCGCGCTACTTTGCTTCGAGGCCGACTACAACTTCTGCCACCGCTCGATGGTGGCAAACGCAGTGCGCGATTATTGCGGCGCTGGAGTCCAGCACATCAGGGCCGCTCCCGCTAGAACAGCGAGCCCTGCCGGTTTTCGATCGGCTTTCGCTTAGGCGGGTAGATCAAGCTGATGATCAGCCACTGGTCCTGGAACCGGTGCTGATTGCCCATCAGAAACATCAGATCCTTACCACCGAGCTGCCCTTCCAGCTTGGCACGGAACGGTGCTTCCCAATCGTCGCCGTGGTTGCGGCGGCAATTCCAATACAATGCGCCCGCTTCCCAATCTACGATCTTGTGCCGGTGCTCCTTTTCGCCCTCCGGCGAATCGCATAGGTACCGGTAGTAGAAGTCGAACGGCACCTTGCGCAGCTCCTTCACCTGCCGCTTGGCATCTGCCTCCGAAAAGAGATCGCACTGCATCTGCTCTCGCGCCAGCTTCTCCTTCTCGTCCTCCGTCCATTTCGGGTTTCGAGCCTTGACGACATCGAGGCCGAGCACCGACTTCGGGCGAAGCAGGGCGATTGACAGACCCTCGCTCAACCGAGCCGCATCAAGAGCCTCGAAGCTCTGAAACGACGGGATCTTGTCCAGCCATTCCGAGCGTGCAGCCCACTCCCACTTAGCGTCGATGACGTTCCCGCAGGAGATCGTATCGACGTATACCTTGTGACTTTCTGGCCGATGATCCTTGTTTGCCTTTTCGACCCGAACATCAATCCACTGCCACTTCTTGAACTGTTGGCCATCTTCGATCATCCGGAACGGCACTGGGTATAGCCTCCGCATCACCGCTTGCTCGCTGATCCCCGCAACACAGGACGTTTCCATGTACTGCGCGCTGGGCGACGGATAGGTCTTCGCGAGGATAAGGATGCGTTCTATGCGTCCCAGTGCCATTGTTCACCCCCTTCCAGCGTAACGGTTGGTTCTTTAATGTGCGTCACACGAGCATCCGATAGCGCCCGCTAAGCCGCCAAGGCCAGTGGGACAGCAGTAGCGCGCTGCATTGCGTCGCCATGGCGCTTGCACTGGGCAGCCGCAACTCCGATCCGGTGTCGCTGCCGTAAACCCCGGCAATTAGGTAGCCTCGGCTGCGCCCATCGGGTTGAGGTAAAAACGGAGTCTACATTCGAAGCGCACTTGCGAGCGATCGCGGTGCATTTTTCGGCGGTACCCCGCGTGTGCAGGCGTCAAAAACTGGCTTTTGCAGGAAAACTGCCGGATGTTGCGTCGCGCGCGCTGGCAGTTATCCCTTCCGTCTCAGGAAGTAGACATACCATGCCATGGCCAGCACGCCGAGAAGGTCAACTCCCACCAGAACGGGCAAAGGGTGGGACCATTGGTCCATGTTCGTGGTCTGCGGCCCGTTGCCAAACGCTTCGATGAAATTGATCGCGTTGAACGTGACGATTAAAAGATCCTTCGCGAGGAAGTAGCACCCGTTTTTCGCAGCAATCTTTCTCCGCTCGCCATACCCGAAATGGAAGGCTGGGCACGAGAAACAGTCATGAATGAGATACAGGCTTACCTTGAGCACGAGAGAACGGGCTTGCCGCGGCTGTTGTCGCGTTTGTCAACGTCCAGGCCGCTGCCAAATGTGGCGACCAAGCGGTGGCAGCAAATCAGGTCTTTTCCTTCGTAATATGTGCGGTCAATACCCCGCTTCCTTCTGGTGCCGGAAGGCCAGCACATAAACCACATCGGCTTCAGGTTCGTATCGATACAAGGCCACATACCCAGAGTCGCCGAACGGAATGGCCAGCTCTCGCCACTCAGGGTTTTCAGGAAAAGGACGACCAGCGGCCGGCGCCGTTTCCAGCATCAGAAATCGTTGCTCAATGGCCTGAGCTGCCCGCCGAATGGCTGTCTCGCTCTTGTCAGCCAGAAAGCGCCGGCAACGCTCCAGCCCCTGGCCGGCACGGGCCGTAACTATTACGCGTGGCACTCAGGCAGCCCCGCCTCCTCGTCCGTGCCCCAAGTTTTCAGCCAGCTGCGAACCTCCTCCCCGGTCAAATGCACGCCGGTTTCCTGATATTCAGCCCATGATGCCGTAGCCTCTTGCTTGAAGCTTTCACGGGCTTCTTCCCGCTCCACGTACTGCTTGATTGCTTCGCGCATGATCCAGTGTGGCGACCGATCGCGCAGGTTGGCCAAGTGCTGCACGCGTCCCTTCAGCTCATCGTCGATTTTGAGTGACGTTGCCATATGGCATCCTCAGTTATCTATAGGTGATACTTGACGATACTATAGCCCCGCTCGCCTTCGCTGTCCACGCGCGAGCCATCGCGACAGCCGAAAGAGCGACCGCTTCGGCGGGCCGTCGCTAATTGAGACCGACACCGATCCACCCCCAATTCATAAACGCCGCTGTGTCGCGCCCATTCGTGATCAAGGAAATTGAGGCCGGCAGGCTTAAGCATCGAATGGTCGGAACGCACCGCCGGATCGCGTTCGAGGATCTCGTCGCCTACGCCCGTCAAATGCGCGAAAAGCAAGTCACTGCGCTGGATAAGTTGGCGGCAAACGCACACGAACTCGGGCTGGATTACTGACATCGCGGGCCATGTACGCTACACGGCTTTGCTCGATGCGTGCGATCTCTTTCCGATCGCCGTCGCCGACTCGCTGATGAGCCTGGCATCGGTTCTCGATGCGGCTGAATAAATAAAGGGCGGCTCCAGCGAGGTGTAATAATGAGGGCCACTTTCCGCCGCCACCGAACGCCTGCCCGATGCCCCGCCACCTTCGCCGCGCTCTTGCGTTGCCACGAATCTCACTTGCTTGCCTCCTATTGCCGGCGAGCGTGGCGCTAGCACACCCGCACGTCTGGATCAAATACGCAGCGCGCGTCAGCACGAACGGCTCATCGATCGTCGCAATCGAAGAACGTTGGCGCTTTACGGAAGGCTTTCCCGTCCAACTCGTCGGCGTCGACCAGTTGCCGGCAAGCGGGCTGCTCGACGCGGCCTTGACCAAACGTTTCCACGATCAAGCGTTTGCATCGCTCGCGCACAGTTCGTACTTCACGCATCTTTTCGTCGACGGCAACCCGCAGGCCTTCGGCGAGCCGACCGCATTCAAAGTGTCCGTGGAAGGCGGCAAAATCACCTATTCGTTCCGGCTGGCGCTCGCCACACCAATCGACATGCGGGGCAAGAAGGTCGAACTCGGCATATGGGACCCCTCGTACTATGTCGACTATGAGCCGGAGCCGGAGGCCGCGATATCGTTCGCGCCCGGTTCGCCGCCGAATTGCTCGATCAGGTCTTTCGTCGACAAGACTCATCCGATTTTCAACGGCTTCGTACTGCCCAGCGCGAGTGAAATCGCATGTTAGCCGGCGTCCCTCTCGGTCCTGGCCGCTTGCGCGGCAGCCTGTCGATCGCCATCTCTCGCGCAAGGCGGCACGCGTTCCGGCCATCGAGCAGGGTGTCTGTCTACACGCTCATCCTCGCGCTCGCGCTTTTAGCTGTTTGCGCGACCGCGCATGCTCAATCGCTCGATGTCTTCGGCCAGCCGGCAAGTTCTACGGCCGCGGCCGCCTCTGCGCCGTCCGATGCGGCAGCAGCGCCGTCATGGTGGGCGCGCAATATACCGAGCCCCGTTCGCTCTGCCGTCGGCTCCTGGCTCCACGTACAGGCGGCATTCAACAGCCGCATCGAGCGCTTTTTGGAGCAGTGGCCGCATGGCGCGTCGGCAGCAGCGTGGGCAACCCTGATCCTCGTGTCGTTCGCCTATGGCTCGCTGCATGCGCTCGGACCCGGTCACGGTAAGCTCGTCGTCAGCACTTATCTCGGCTCCCGTCGTGCCCGCATCGGCGATGCGGTCTTGCTGAGCGCATGGACAGCAATCGTTCAAGCGCTGACGGCGATCGGCCTCGTACTTGGCGCGGCATGGTTCGCCCACGCTGGACTCACGCGCGTCATGCCGCATGCGGCATCCATGGAGATCGTCAGCTATGCGTTGCTGTGTGTCACAAGCGCATGGGCGATCAGGTCGAGCAGCGCGCGCGATCGATGCTGCGACGAACCGCCCGCCGTCAGATTGCCACGCGGCAATGAAACCACCGAACATGTCACGATTTCCGCAGCCGCCGATGCCCCAAGCCGGGCTGACAACGCTGCACACGGCGCCTACCTGGGTGGCAGCCTGGCGAGCCTGTCGGAGTCAAGCGCAAGCGGCCGCACTGCGCGCAGCGCCTCGACAAGCAGCGGTACTTCCCGCTCGAGGCTCACGCAGATCTTCATGCTCGGCTTGGCCGCGGGCGCGCGGCCGTGCGTCGGCGCGATCTTCGCACTCGTCACGGCAATGGCGGTTCGCGCAACCGCTGCCGGCGTCGCCGCGACATTTGCGATGGCAGCAGGCGTTGCGACGACGGTTGCACTGATCGGTCTAGGCAGTATCGGGGCGAACCGGACGCTCGCGCGCTTGGCGTTGCGTTACCGTTTTCGTTCGACAGGTGTCCAGCGTGCGCTCGCCGTCGGTGCGATTGCCGCAATCTTGCTATTCTCCGCGTTGCAACTCGCGCTATTGCTCAGCGGAGTCGCCACGGCGTCTTTCTATTGATCGGCACGGGGCCGCTTTTGCGCCCCGTGCGGCCTGGTGCCGGCCTTTCTTCCGTCCCGTTCTATCGTTGCGAGGTCAGCTGTCATGAAACGCACTGTCGTCATTGCACGTTCGCTACTGAGTCTGTCCGGGGTCGCGCTTATCGTCATGGGCCTGCTGTTCTGGTCGGGCCGCGCGCTGTCGCTCCTACCGTTGCACATGTTGCTCGGCGCACTGTTGGTCGTATGTCTTTGGGTCTTGATCGCGTCGGCGTGGGTCGCACGGGTTCGCCCTGGATTCGTGTTGTTCGCGCTTGCCTGGAGTCTGATCGTGCCCGTGCTTGGCGTGGCGCAATTGCGGCTGTTGCCCGGCTCGCTTCACTGGCTGATCCAGGTGGCTCACTTCGCCGTCGGCTTCATCGCAATGGGACTCGGACATGCGCTTGCCCGGTCGGTCCTGCAAGGAGCCGCCGTCGTCCGCGCGACTCCCGAGCAGGCATGAAGCCTTTGTAGCGCCGTGCCGATTCACGGCTGAGGCTTGCTGTTGTGCGACTAGCTAGTACTGCAACGAAATTTCACAGTACCAATCGATGCACGTCAGTGCAGCTGATGCTTGAAATCGGACAATTCGTTATGCAGCGTATCGACGCACTGCTTCACTTTCGCGTCGAGTCCGCCAGCGGTCTTGCACGCGTGCTCCGCGCGATCGCTGATGCTCTCCATTTCGTCGATGCACTGGCGCATCTTGTTCTGGTCCTGCGAAGCCATGACGGACTTCGCTTTCTGACATTCGCTGTCGAGTTGCTCGACGCATTTTTTCAGGTCTTGCGGAATCGATTGATTGGCACCGCAGGTGCGCGAAGCTTCGCTGATGGTTTGCTGTAGATGACTGAAGCGCTTCTGAATCTCGCTCGTTTGCAACATGATGGAACTCCCTTCGTAGAACTTCGTTCCAGATGAGCCTGGACAGCAGTGCCGCTTCGCCGTCCTTGCCGTCATTCGCCCGCTGGGGTGGGATCAGGCTGCGGCGCCCGATTCGTCGAAGCCGTCACCCCGGTCGGCAAACGGCACTCCCAAGTGTAGGCGATGAGCGCGCATGCACAATGCGCCATGCGCCATGGCGGGACGTCGGCCTCCTGCTCAATGGCCGTGGCGGCCCTGTGCGGGCTCATCGTCGTGCTGTTTCAACAGCACTAAACGTACCCGCCGCCAACAATTCTCCGACCACGTTGCCAAGCGCGGCATCGGGCTGCGCATCGAGCGCGCAGGCCGCCGCCGCATCGAACGGTCTACCCTCGGCACAGGCATCGAGAAACGCATAGCCCGCTGCGCTCAACGGCATCCACGTCACTTCGCCGAAAGCGCGCAGCAGCAACGCCCGCTCGCCTTGCCAGACGAGATCGCCGGGAACATCCCGCCCCTCACGGTTCGCGCGCCAAATCGTGAACGCGGGCATCGTATCGAACGCAACCCAGCGTGCCGTGGCATGCGGGCGCAATATCGCTTGTCCCAGCGCTTCGGCCGATAAGGCCGCCACCGCAGCCGCGTCGATCGACACATCGTCGCGTGCTGTATGCGCTTGCACCCATAGCGCATCGAGCCGAGCTACTTCGGCGAGATACGGGAGGTCACGCGCCGGTCCGAAGCCTTCGAGAAAAGCCGGGAAATCGGCGCCGTAGTGGACGAGGCGCGCATCGGCCGGCGCGTGCTCGCGCACGTACGCAGCCGCGGCCGAGCGAAACCATGGTTCACCGACGAGCCGAGCCACCGCAGGGAAATTGGCTTGCAGCGCATCGACGCAGCCCTTGAACACCGTATTGCGATACACCGCAAAGCCGGGTTGATCGTGAAGACGGACCATCTGTTCGTCGTCAGGCGCCGCATCGAAAAGCGCATCGACGAATGCGTCCTGGAAACGTTCGAGCGAACCGTTCATGCGTCGACCTCGTTCCTGTCCGCGTTGGCATCGCGATCGCGTTGGGTCGCGCTATCGAGCATCGCTTGCGCGAGCTCGCGCTCGACACGCAGCAACTCGAACGCGGGGATATTGTCGTCGCGCTCGATCAATGTCGGCCGCGGACCCACTCGCCCGATGACATGCCGATAGAGCGCCCAGACGGCGTCGTCGACATCGGTATCGTGCGAATCGATCACGAGCGCCGGCGATGCATCCGCATCGAGCGAATGACCGGCAAGATGGATTTCCATGATGCAATCGGCCGGCACCGCATCGACATACGCGAGAGCGTCGATGCCAACGTTGCGCGCGCTCACGTAGACGTTGTTGACATCGAGGAGCAGACCGCAGCCCGTGCGCACGCAGAGCTCGCGTATGAAATCTGTTTCGCTCCAGTCGTGCCCCTCGATCGTCAAATAATGCGCGGGGTTTTCGATGGCGATCGGGCGGCAGAGCACTTCCTGCGTCCGCTCGATATTCGCCGCGATGCGCGTAAGCGCTTCATGCGTACGCGGAAACGGCAGCAAATCGGGAAGATAGTGGCCGCGCCAGGCAGACCATGCGAGATGCTCGGAAACGAGTGCCGGTTGTACGCGTTGCGCGAGCGTTTTCAGGCGCAGCAAATGGGCTTCGTCCGGCGGTGCGGCCGCCGCCAGCGATAGCGCGACGCCATGCAGCGATATCGGGTGATGCCCGCGAATCGTCTCGAGCCATGCCAGTCGCGGGCCGCCGTCGACCATGTAATTTTCCGGATGCACCTCGAACCAGAGCCCGGGCATACGTGCGCGCTGAGCCTCGTCATAGTGGGCAGGCTTCAAGCCGAGACCTGCGCCGAGCGGCATCGGTTGCGGTTCCATATTCATGCCCGTACCGCCCTGGTAAACAACCAAACGATCGTTCGGGTACCGCCGCATATCTTGTCTGAAAGCATAATGTAAGGATTTGTCGACGTGAAAGCAAAAAGGCGCGAAAGCCGCCGCTCGCCATTTAGTTCGCACGGTACAGGCAGGCGGTTACACACAAACGGCACGCTTTGGAACGATAATCGCGTTTCGTCCGCGCTGTAACCGCAAAGGCCCGCGCAGCGAACTAGATTCATGAACTGGAGTACAAAGAACATGGAAACCGATCTACTGGTCTCGTTGCTGGCAAGAGGGGTCACACCGGTCGATCGGCACGTGGTGGCCCGGCGCCTCGGCTGGGCCCTGCTCGCAGCCGCGCTCGGCGCGACGCTGCTCGTGGTGAGCTTCTACGGCATCCGGCCGGACATTGGCACCGTTTCGGCGACGCCGATTTTCTGGGCCAAGGTCGCCTTGCCCGTCGCGCTCGCCGCCGGCGCGCTGGCTGTCACGATCAGGCTCGCGCGGCCCGGGGCACGCGTGGGTCTGGCGTGGGCCGGCATCGGCATCCCCATCGCCGCCGTCTGGCTGGCGGGGCTCATCGCCGTGCTGCTGGCACCGGAAGGTGCGCGCGTCGCGCTGGTCATCGGCGAGACCTGGCGCTCCTGCCCTTTCAATATCGCGTTCTTGTCGATTCCAGGGTTCGTGGCCTCATTTGCGGCCGTACGCGGGCTTGCACCGACTAACCTGCGCCTCGCCGGCGCGGCCACGGGGCTGCTGGCCGGCGCCACGGCCACCATCGCCTACTGCCTGCATTGCCCGGAGATGAGCGCCGCATTCTGGGCGCTCTGGTATGTCCTCGGCATGCTCGTGCCGACCGTGGCCGGGGCACTGCTGGGCCCCAAATGGCTGCACTGGTGAATTCGCCCACGGATACGACGTGCAATCGGTAGAGACTCGCCTTAGAGCCCTGCTCATCGATGCAATGGCCGGGGACGCGCTCGCTTATCAGACGTTTCTGAGCGAGCTGACGCGCCATCTTCGCGGCTTCCTGCGCAGACGCATTCCGCAATTGAGCGACGACGTGGAAGATCTCGTGCAGGAAATCCTGCTCGCGGTCCATAACGGGCGCCACACCTATCGGGCGGACGAACCGCTCACGGCGTGGGTGCACGCCATCGCACGCTACAAGTTGATGGATTTCTTTCGCGCGCGGGCGCGGCGCGAGTCGCTGCACGATCCCATCGACGATTACATCGATATCTTCGCCGTGTGCGACGACGAGCCCGCCTCGGCGCGCCGAGATCTCGGCAAGCTGCTGCAGCAACTTCCCGACAAGCAGCGGTTGCCGATTCAGCATGTGAAACTCGAGGGACTTTCCGTCGCCGAAACGGCGCAACTGACGGGGTTGTCCGAATCGGCGGTCAAGGTGGGCGTGCATCGGGGCTTGAAAGCGCTCGCGGCCAAGCTTCGCGCGATCGCGTAGGGGGCCGACTCGTTACTTGATACCAAGCCACCGGTCGAGCGAAACGGAGCCCGCGCCGCGTGCAACCAGGTAAAGCAACAGCCCTGCCCATGAAAGATGCGTAGGCCACGCATCGGGATAGACGAACACTTCGATGACGGTCGTCATACCGAGCAGTGCCAACGCCGCGCCGCGCGTGAAGAGCCCGAGCACGAGCAGCAACGGAAACAGATGCTCGGAATAGGCGGCAATGTGCGCGGCGATTTCCGGGGGAATCAACGGAATCTTGTATTCGTCGCGGAACAGTTGGTAGGTGCCGGGCGTCAGTGTCAGCAATCCGACGACCTTGGTGCGCCCCGAAAGAAAGAAAATCGCTGCAATCGCCGCGCGGCACACGAGTGCCAGCAGTGAATGGCTGATGCTTCGCGAAGCCAGATCGGCGAGTCGGTTCCATCGTCCGCGCAGGCCCGTTACGGCAGGGGACGCCGCGGCCCCGGAATGAGCAGTTTGCATGTCGGTCTCCATCGAGAAGATGCACGGGGCCGACGCATCGCGCGAGAGGCGTCGGCCGATCAAGGAAGCTGTGCATTAATTCGCGATGTCCGCATACGCGGTTACAGCATGCGTCGTTTTATTTTCGACGGCATGCTGCGGCACGACGAGAACTCAGTCCTTCGCGGGGCGGCCGGTTTTCACCGTTTCGACCGTCGAGACCGCTGCGACGAGACGTTTGCTCGACAATGCGTCGAGCAGGATCAGCCCGGCGCGCAACAACTCGCTCTTCTTGACCGCGACGCCCGCATCGAGACACTTCTGCTTGAGCGACGCAATGCGCTCGTAGTCCGATTTGGGCATCGTGAAACTGTCGCGCACCACCTTCTCTTTCTTCTGGCGCTTGGTTTTTTCGGGCGCCGGCACGGCTGCGGCTGTCTTCCCGGTTCTGCCCTTTTTCCCCGCCTTGACGGAAACATGCGCCGGCTCAGTAGCTGCTTCATTCACTTGAATGGACTGAGCATCGGTGTGCGTTCTGGCGTGCCCGTTCGCGTGTTTCGGCACGCGCGCCGTCCTGCCCGTAGCGCGCTTCGGCGTGGTTGCATCAGTCATCGTGGTCTCCCGGTCCGTAAACGATACAAACAGTATATACCGTTTCAGAGAACCGACCGCCACGCATACGATCAGACGTGCTGCAACGTTATGACGGCTTTGCCACCGAGCTGCTCGATCACCCGCAGCAGGTACGCTCTGTCATGACTGTCGTGCCATAGGCGGTCCGCATGCCTGCGCAGTTCCGTCAGCGGCGCCCACCTGTTTTCCATGCTTTCCGTCCGGGCGATCACATCAATCACTTTATCGACAGCTTCGTCGTGGGCCAAAGGCGGCAATCGATAAAGCAGCGCGGTAAGCGTTGCGAGCCGCGCGGCCCGTTCGGGGGTGTCTTCCGACGCCATCACCGCGGCATACATGTGCATGAAGACTTGCTCGCATTCGTCCGGAAACCATTCGTCGTACACCAGTGTCTGCGCTGAAACGTTCAAATTCGGATCGCGGCAAACCAAGTGGAGCGCTCGATCGAGCAACTCACCCCGCGGCGTATCCTGAAACGACGCAATCGCTCGGAAGACGGCGTGGGCGAGGTCGTCGTTCATCGCGGCGCGCCCGGTCTCGCATTTATCAAGAATGCTTCCGATCTCGAGGTAACGCACCGTCTCGTTCTCGAAGTCCACCAGCGCCGCAGCCAGTTCGACGAGGTCGGGGCCGGGGGTGCTGGAAAAGCGCGCGCCGCGATTGTCCACGGGTGCGTGCCCAGCGCCGGCGTCCTCATGGGGTGAGCGAGCCGAATCCGCGGAGCTTTTGTTCGCTGAAGGAAGCGGCGCGAGGCGGGTGAACAACGAACGGGCCAATGGCTGCGGCAACACTTTGCGCAGCCCGTTCTCCAATCGTCGAAGCCCGCCCAACGACGAAGGCAGCGAGTTCGCTGCGGGCTCGGTCGCAACGCGCGCATGCCTCGGTCCGGGTCGATCGGCGCTATCGCCAACGCCGTGAGCCGATGTACGTCTGAATAACGAAATAGTCATCGCTTGCCCCTCTCTCGAATACGAAGCCCAATTTAATACGGCAAGGCCGAAGCGCTCCTTGGACGAGGCGAAGCACTGTGACGGACACCGAAGCCCTTCGCTGTCCGTATCGACAGTTCGTGGCGGCATTGCCTTCGCGTCATACGTGTACCACGCCTATACTTGAAAAACTTTTTCAGCGGATCGACTATGGACAGAATAGACGCGCAAATAATTACGCTATTGCAGGAAGATGCTTCGCTCGGCCTGAACGAAATCGCAAGCGCCGTCAATCTGTCGCCGACGCCCTGCTGGCGGCGCATCCAGCGGCTGCGCGAGGAAGGCGTGATTCGCAAGCAGGTAGTGCTCTGCGATCCGGCGAAGCTCAATCTGGGGCTCACCGCTTTCGTCATGATTCGCGCGAGCCAACACAACGATGCCTGGACCGCACGGTTTCTGAAGGGCGTCGCGACGGTGCCGGAGATCGTCGAGATCTATCGCATGTCGGGCGAGGTCGACTATCTACTGAAGGTGGTCGTGCCGGACATCGCCGGGTACGACAGTGTGTACAAACGGCTGATCAAAGTCGCCGAGCTGCTCGATGTGAGTGCCAGCTTCGCCATGGAAGTCGTCAAGCAGACCACCGCCTTGCCGCTCGATCACGCGGTAATGAGCGGCAAGGCTCGTGCGAGCGCTCGCACGGAATGAAGATCGTCGTTGCGCCGCGCCTGCGGACGCGCCACAACGATAGCTACGGCCGCTGGCTCGCGTAGTACTGCGCCGCAGCCTCGATCTCACCTGCCGTCATCTGTCGAGCGACATTGCGCATCTGTTCGCTCGTATCGTTATGGCGATCGCCCGACGCGAACGCCTGCAATTGCGCGCGAATATAGACGGCGGGCTCGCCCTCGAGCCACGGTGAGCCCAGCTTGCGATCCGCTGCGCTGTGGCACGACGCGCACGGCGCAATGTTGCGCATCGGCGAGCCGACCGCAACGATATCGGGCACCGGCTGCGATGCGGGGTGATAGCCGGCTGGACGCGGCAAGCCCGCGTAGTAGGCCGCCAGGTCGCGCATGTCCTCATCGTTCAGCGTCGCGACCATCGGCGTCATGACGGCATTGGTGCGCGCACCGCTTTGAAAATCGCGCAACTGCTTGTAGATGACCAACGCATATTGGCCGGCCAGATTGGGCGAGTTCGCCTGGCTCAGTCCCTGCGGACCGTGGCACATCGTGCACCGCAACGAAAGCGTGGCGCCGCGGCCGATCGAAAGCGCATCGACATTGCCGAGCGTGGACGGCGTCAACACCACATCGCTCGTCTTCACGCGCGAGGTGAGCGGCGTCGAGATCAGCCACTTTTGCGGCACGCCCGCCGCGCTGCAGATCGCATTCCAGATGCCCGCGAACTGCGCATCGGTTTGGACCGAAGGCAGCCAGACGAAGCCGATGAGCACCGCCACGGCCGCTATCCCAACCGTCGATCCGACGCTCAGTGCGAACCATCGGTTGCGCAGCGAGAAAAGCCGTTCCGTCGTCATCGCTGGCCCCCCATCCAGACCGCGGGCACCGCGGTCTCCTTGAGCACGAGCAGTTGCGCGATCGGGTAACCGTAGTTGACCACCGTCAGCCCGATCATCAGCGCAAGCCATAACCCGAAGCTGTTGAGCGCGACGGGAAGCGTCTTGGGCGGATGCACGGCCGTCGCGAATTCGAACTGCGCGGGCGTCACCGCGGCACCGCGATGCCCGCGCACCAACACCATGAAAAACAGGACCGCGGATGCGACGAGGATCAACGCGCCGACGGTCGACATCGTGACGGTGATCGCCTCGGGCGCCAGCGCCGGATTGCTGAAATCGAAGTACGCCATGCGTCGCGGCATGCCGAGGATGCCGGCGTAGTGCCACGGAAACGTCGTCACGATCATTCCGATGAACCATAACCAGAGCTGCCACTTCATCAGCGTGACGCTCGATAGCGCACGCCCCGTCAATTGCGGCCACAGCTCGTAGGCGATGGCGAAATACATGATGACGATGGCGCCGCCGAAGATCAGATGGAAGTGGCCCGTGATCCACTGCGTGTTGTGAATGGTCGAATCGAGCTGGTAGCTCATGTTGATGAGCCCGCCCGCGCCGCCGAAACCCAGCATGACGAACGAAAACGCCACGGCGAGCATCATCGGTTCGTGCCACGGCAGCACGCGCAGCCAACCGAATGCGCCACGGCCCCCGCGCAGTCGCCCGGCGATTTCCACCGATGCGCAGATCGTGAAAACCGTCAGCAATGTCGGCACCGAAACGAGCGCCGTGAAGACCGACTGCAGGAACTTGAAGCCCGAGCCCACCTGCGGGTCGGCGAAAAGATGATGGATGCCGATCGGCATCGCCACGACGAGAAACAGAATGAACGAAATGCGCGCCATGCCATCGCTGTACAGGCGCCCCCCGACGGCGCGCGGCACGAGCGTGTAGTAGGCGATGTAAGCGGGCATCAGCCAGAAATAAACGATCGCATGCAGTGTCCACGAGAAAAACACGCGGGCAAGCCCGGAATCGATCGTCGACTTGAGCCCGAACGCGACAGGCAGAATCTGAAACAGGATTTCGAGCGCAGCGCCGACAGCGGTCCAGCCCCACAGATACGATCCCGCCACGTTAGCGAACATCGGCAACGGCACGGGCTTGCCCGGGTTCGCGCGTTTCCAGACGTGCAAATTGATCGACATCAGCGCAACCCATATCCACGACCCGACGACGACGAGCACGACGCCCAGGTAATAGAAAGGACTGCCGATCATCGGCGGATAGAACGTGTAGAGCACCGAGGCGCTGCCGAGCGCGACGGTCACCATCGCCATGAGCGAGCCGACCACGACGAGCCACCAGCCCGCCCATGCCCAGCGTTTGCCGCGCAGCGTCTGGCCCAGCGAAAGCTCGGTGATGGCATAGCCGAAACCCATCGCGACCAGCGTCGGGAAGACGTAGCCCATGACCGAGCCGTGTGCCGTAACCGAGCGGTAGTAGAGCTCGGGCTGGCGAAGCCATGCATGCAGCGGGGAACGCACGTACATCTGCCACGCGCCGAGCAGCAGCGCCACGCCGAAGGTCGCGAACGCGAACCAGAAGTGCGCAAGCACGAGACGTCGGTTATTTAACACAGCTGAGTCTCCGGTCAGTTGCCGCGAGCTTGTCGAATTCGGCGCGATCGATCGCCTTCACATTGGCCCACATCGCTTCGTGACCTGTGCCGCAGTACTCGTGGCATGGCATCAGATGCTCGGCCGGCTTGTCGAACTTCGTCTTGAAGGTCGATATGTAACCGGGCTCGACCATGGAATTGATATTGGTATCGGTGACGAGAAAGCCATGCACGACATCGGCGCTCGTCACACGAAACGTCAGCGGAGTGCCGGCCGGAACGAGAATGCATTGCGGCGTGAACGAGTATTGCTGCGCGACGACGCGCACCGTCACTGAGCCGTCGGCTTCGCGGGCGGTACCGAGATTGCTCTCGATGAATTCGCCCGTCACGTGCAGCGTCGTCGGGTCGATGGTCTCGACGCGCGACGGCGGCATCATGGTCCAATGCAAACCCGTATAGACGACCATGGCGACGAGCACCACGATGAGGCCGACCGCAACGATCGCCCAGTTGCGCTCGATGCGCTCTACGACGTCCGCGCCGTCCGAGTGGCCGGGGTGGGGAGTGTTCGACATGTCGTTCGATCAGTAAATGACGCCGCGAGGTAGAAAGACGAGGAAGTAGAACGCGAACCACAACGCGATGACGATGGCCGTGGCGATGCCCGCAACGGCGAGGGCGCCGCTCGGCCCGGAGCGGACGATTTCCTCGACCTTCCGGTCATCGCCGGGCTCGACCGGCGCGCGCACTTCGTTGCTGGTGTTCATGGCGTCCTCCAATCAATACAAGGCAGCGGAGCGCAGTGCGTTCGCTTCTTTCGCCGAGACCGGCGCGCCGCGGTTGCCCCAGGCGGTCCGGATATACGTGACGACAGCAGCCACTTCATCGTCGGTCAGCGATTGCGCGAAAGGCGGCATCCCGTACGGCATCGGGTTGCGGGCCGTGCCGGGGGCGTATCCCCCGTTGAGCACCATGCGGATCGGATTGACGGCCGATGTCATTTGAATCGACTGGTTGTTCGCAAGCGGCGGGAAGTCGGGCAGCTTGCCCTCGCCGGACTTGCCATGACAACTGGCGCACTGCGCCTGATAGATCTTGCCGCCGAGCGTGAACAGCAGTCCCCGTTCTTCGCGCGATACGTTCCCGTTCGAACCGCTGGTCGCTCCGCCGTGTTGCGGCAACGACTTCAGGTAGACCGCCATCGCACGCACGTCGTCGTCGGACAGGTATTGCAAGCTGTCGTAGACGACTTCCGCCATCGGTCCATAAACGGCCCCGCGGCGGGAAACGCCTTTTTGCAGCAGATCGGCGATGTCGGAGATGGTCCAATCGCCGAGACCGGCCTCCTTGTTCGACGTGAGCGATGGCGCGTACCAGTCCTGCATCGGAATCAGACCGCCTTCGAACGCCGTCGATTCGGAGCTGCCTCCGAGCGCGTTGATAGCGGTGTGGCACATCGAGCAGTGGCCGAGCCCGTCGACCAGATAGGCGCCGCGATTCCATTCGACCGAGCGGGTCGGGTCGGGCTGGTATTCGCCCTCGTGGAAATAGAGCGTGCGCCAACCGATCAGAAGTTGCCGGTTGTTGTACGGAAAGCGCAGCTCATGCGGCCGATTGGGTTGCCGCACGGGCGGCACGGACTTCAGATAAGCGAAGATCGCGTCACTGTCGGCCCGCGTGACTTTCGTGTAGGCACCGAACGGCATCGCCGGATAGAGCAGCGCGCCGTCGCGCGAGCGGCCGGTGTGCATCATCGAGTAGAACTCGTCGGCGCTCCATTGCCCGATGCCGGTTTCGTTATCGGGTGTGATGTTCGGCGAATAGAGGGTACCGAACGGTGTCGGCATGGGCCGGCCACCGGAAAAAAGCTTGTCGCCCGGTTTCGTGTGGCACGCGATGCAGTCGCCGGCGCGCGCAAGATATTCGCCGCGCTTGACGGTATCGGCCGCCGTGGGGCTCGGGCCTTGAGCGAACGCGACCGTGCATGAGGCAGCGAGCACGAAAGGTGCGTAAAGGCTCGTCAGCCTGTGTCGAAGGAAGAGGAAAAATGCGGACACCGGATACTCCGTCATTGCGGTTCGCTGCCGCACGCGAGCGGCAATTTCAGGCTTCCCCTGGCGACGGGCGCCGGATTGGCCGGTCCGGGCGATGCCGCGAGCCACGCGGCAACCGCCGTGATGTCATCGTTCGAAAGACGCGATGCGACGGTATGCATGCAATCGGGCGCGACCGATTTGCGCGTGCCGTAGCGCCAGGCGCCGAGTTGTGCGCTCACGTACTCGGCGTGCAATCCGAGCAGTCCCGGAATGCCGGGCTCCCTGCCGGTCAGCGCGGCACCGTGACACGCGGCGCAGGCGGGAATGTCGTTCGCCGGATCGCCGCTTTTCACGAGCTGCTCGCCGCGCGCGAGCAGCGCAGCCGGGATGGCCGGTGTCAAAGGCGGCGGATAGGGGGGACGCTGAGCGGCGAAGTAATCCGCAATCTTGCGCAGATACGCATCGGGCAGATAGGCGAGCAGGTAGTTCATCGGCGGGTATTGCCGCTGCCCATCGCGAAACGCGATCAACTGGTTGTAGAGGTAGCCGGCCGGCTTGCCCGCCAATCGCGGGAAGTAATCGTTATTGGTGCCTTCGCCGTGCCCACCGTGGCAAGCGGCACAGCCCAATACGCGGGCCTCCATGGTATCCGGCGCGCGTTCGCCAACACGATCCTCAGCGCGGGCCATGCTCATCCAGACAAGGCACGACAAGGCGACAGCGACAGTTCTTCTTAGCATCAGTCATCGTCTCCGGCGACGGATCGATAGGCGACTCGGCGTACGCGAGGGCACGTGACGATGCTCGCCCGGTTCCACGACGATATCGCGACCCAACCATTGCGGCCCCGAAACTGCACCATTAAACCAACATCGCTACGGCCAGCCCTTGATCCATGTCATGGACAGTGCCGATTTGCCGCAGGGCACCCTCGCCGCCGCGCGCCGTCTGGCCTGAGCCGCAACGGGCTGTCGCGGCCGATGCCAATGCAAACGCGCAGTGCGACGGTTGGCCGCGGCCGATCGAGTGACAACGGCCCGCCAAACAGCGAAGCTTGCTTCAAATGCATTGAGGAGAACGAAATGTTAGTCGCTCGCGAGCGTGCTTCCGAACGGTACGGATACGAGGTCCCGCATTCCTCGACGACGGCCAGGCCGCTGCCGGCCGAATCGTGCAAGCGTTGCGCAATGCGGCAGTTTTGCGCAATGAACCCTGACGATCTGGCGTGCACCCGGGAAATGGACGATCTCGTGCTCGCCTATCGCCAGATCAAAAAGGGCGAGGCACTTTATCGCGTGGGCGATACGTTCAAGAACGTCTATGCGGTGCGCACGGGCTCCTTCAAGAAGGTAACCCTGCTGCCCGACGGTCGCGAACAGGTCACCGGCTTTTATCTTGCCGGCGAGCCGCTGGGACTCGACGGCATCTCGAACGGGCAATGCGCGAGCGACGCGATCGCGCTCGAAGACAGCAGCGTATGCGTGATGCCATTTCAGCTGCTTGAATTGCTTAGCCGCGAAGTGAAGGCGGTGCAGCATCATGTCTATCGCATGCTCTCCGCGGAGCTCGTACGCGAGAGTGGCCTCATGCTGCTGCTGGGTACGATGACGGCCGACGAGCGTGTCGCGAGCTTTCTGCTGGATCTGTCAGGGCGGTTGCAAGCGCGCGCCTATTCACCGACGCAATTCGTATTGCGCATGACGCGCGAGGAACTGGGCAGCTTTCTCGGTATCAAGCTCGAGACCGTGAGCCGATCGCTCTCGCGCTTTCAGAAGGACGGATTGATCGAGGTCAACGGCAAGGATATCCGGATTCTCGATCTGCGCAGATTGAGTGAGGCGCAGCAGGGGCGGTGTCCGGCTTAGGCTGCACGGAAACACGGCGGGCGGCGAACTCAGCCTGCCCCGCCCGCGGTGGCACGCGCCTTGCTGGATATGCGGTATGACTAGCGATGCGGAGGTTGCATCATGATTCAGTTCGTACGATTCAAGCGCGCTCGAATAGGTGCCCTCGTCGCCGCGCTGACGCTGCTCGGTGGGTGCACGCTCGGCGGTGCGGCGGCGGGCGGCTACGCGGGCAACAAGCTCACACATGGCAGCACCGCGGGTACAGTGGGCGGTGCGGTTGCAGGCGGCATCGTCGGCTATGAACTGGGCAAATAAATCCATGCAATGAAAAAGCGAGGGCCTACCCTCGCTTTTTTTGCAGATTAACGAGCGCAAACAGCGGACGCAAAAACCTACCGTCGGCAGCGCACTTCCGCCCCGCTCATGCTTCGAAGCCTCGGATCATGCCGGCGGCCACCGTATGATGCGTGGCCTCGTCGATGAGCACGAACGCGCCCGTCGCCGGCTGCTCGTCATACACGTCGCACACCACCGGCTTT
>Ga0207647_10000339_pt1 | contig 38180 bp, 32 predicted proteins | sample KBSCornC2_FD_184295 | JGI IMG/M metagenome (GOLD analysis project Ga0207647, IMG submission 184295) | Corn rhizosphere microbial communities from Kellogg Biological Station, Michigan, USA - C2 (SPAdes) (version 2) | ecosystem: Host-associated > Plants > Roots > Rhizosphere ... | reverse complement strand
GACGAGGCTGGCCATGTGATCTTCGATGGCGCCCGTGATGAACACGATCCGTTCGCGCAGCAGCCGCGAATAAATGTCGAAGCTGCGCTCGCCCCGGTTGGACTGCTCGATGACGATGGGAACGAGCTGCGAAACGATGTCCTGGTGATCAATCACGGGAAACGGATCCTCTTGATGTGGTGAGACCTACATCGGCGCGAAAACCGAAAGGTTCAAGGAGGGGGCAATGCACTTGTCCCCAAAGAAGAAGGGCGGCCCGGACAAGCCGAACCGCCCCTTCCCCCTGTAAACGCTGAGCTTAGAGCTTCACGCCAGCGCGGACGTAATAGAAGCGGCCCGGAACGTCATACATCGTCGGGTCGAAGTTATTGAGGTCGCAGGTGTTGCAGCCCGGCGCCTTCGTATTGAGCAGGTTGTTCGCTCCGACTGCGAAGTTGAACTGCTTGGCCGCGAACATCGGCGCCCAGCGGAGCTGGAGGTCGGTGTAGAAGCGCGACTTCAGCGTGTTGCCGTCGGACTCGTGCAGCTTCGAGACGTAGCGGCCCGTAAGGCTGGCGCCGAAATTCGCCAGATCCCAATCGAGGACGCCGATCGACTTCCACTTCGGGAAGCCCTGCGACGGGCTGCCGACTTCCGTGCCTTCACGGCTGATGACCTGGACACCGCCGGTGATCGGAACCAGGAGGTCATAGTTCTTCAGGAACGTGTTGTTCCAGGTCACACCGAACTTGCCCATGCCGGTCTTGAGACCGCGATAGGCGACGTTCACGTCGATGCCCTTGGTCTTGATCGCGGCAATGTTGCCCAAAATGCCCTGGATCTGCGTCAGGTTGCCGTTGACACGGGTAACCAGAGCGCATGACGCCGGGTCATTGTCCACCACGCACTTCGTCAGGGTGAACGCGGCGTCGACCGGCTGGATCGCGCCCTTCACCTTGATGTTGTAGTGGTTCGCCTCGATCGAGAAGCCCGGAATGAAGGACGGGCTGAACACGCCGCCGAAGATCCAGCTCTTGGACGTCTCCGGATGCAGGTTCTCGTTACCGCCGACCAGAACCGAGATCTGCGGGTTGGCCTGGGCATAGGTACCGCCGGCCGGGACGCCCGCGGCGATGCAGTTATTCCGAACCGTCGTGTTGTTGAGGAAGTTCTGCGGCGCGGTGCTGTCGTTCGAGCAGGGATCGCTGATCGTCTGGTCGAACCGCGAGGCCGTGCCGAACAGCTCGCCGATCGACGGAGCGCGGAAGCCTTCCGCATAGGAGCCGCGGAAACGGAGATCCTTGATCGGCTTCCAGTTGATCGACGCCTTCTTCGTCGTGTGCGAGAATTTTCCACCCGAGTCCGTGTCGTACTTCGAGTAGCGGACCGCGCCATTGAGCTCGAGCAGTTCAACGCCCGTGATGCCCTTCAGGATCGGGGCATTGAGCTCGGCATAGGCTTCCTTGACGTTATAGCCGCCGCGGGTCGCTTGAGCCGGAATATCCGAGCTGAAGCCCTGCTGCACGATCTCGTCAGGGCTGAAGCTGCCGGTCTGGTCGCGGGATTCGACACCCATCGCGATCCCAAGCGGACCACCCGGAAGTTCAAACAGCTCGCCCGAGATGTTGCCGGTTATGTCCCACATGTCCTGCTTGCTGCTGTCGTTCTGAACGAACGTCGCCCAGTCCATCATGTCCTGGGTGATGGAGCCGGCGCCGCCGAACATGTTGAACGGAACGCAGCCCGGGGTTGCCTGGCAGGTCGCGAGCGGCCCGAGAGCAACGCGCAGGTGGTCGGAGTTGATGTTGCCGAGCATGCGCTGCTTGGCCTGGTTGTGGCCGTAGACGCCGTTCACATCCCAGTACCAGTCGTGCCCGCCAATGCCGAAGCTGCCGTCGAGCGTGGCGACGACATAGCTCGTATCGACCTTCTGCGAGAAGCGGCGTGGGCCACCCTCGACGAAGCGACGCAGGATGAAGTCCATGTTGGACGAATCCAGCGTGAAGCCGAACGGGTTGAAGGGGTTGGTCGCGTCGATATCGATGCTGTCCAGGACCGGCGTGATACCAGCCGCTGCACCAACGCCGAATGGAAGCGGCGCGGCCTGGTTCTTCGACTTGCGCTCGTTCCAGAGGCCCTTGACCGAGAAATTGATGTTGTCGGCGAGCTCATAATGGGCATTGGCGAACAGGCCATACCGGTCGAGCGGAATCTGGAAGTAGTTGTACGGCGCGAAGTTGAAGCGGTCAGGCGCGCCGGCAAAGGCGCGGAAGTTCGCGACCGTCGGCGTATTGGTCGGCGCACTGATCAAAGTCGCGTCGCCACCAACGAAGCCCCAGGCCGAGCCGGCGTAGCGGCCGTTGGGAAGGAAGCCGGAGCAGCCGCCCGCGAGACAGCTGGTCGCATAAGGAGCCGGGAAGCGCGAAATGGCGCGGTCGCCGGCGCTGACGCCGCCCTGCTTCACGTAGTTGCCGCCAACGACAACCGACAGACGGTGACCGTCGCCGTTGCCCCAGCTGACTTCGTAGTCCTGGCTCTTGCCGTCGCTCTGCTGGTACTGGCCGTATTGCGCACTCAGGTTGAGACCGCGCTGGTGCTGCTTGGTGATGATGTTGACGACGCCCGCAATCGCATCCGAACCATAGATCGCCGACGCACCGTCCTGGAGGACTTCGACGCGCTCGATCATGCTCTGCGGAATAGCGTTGAGGTCGACCGAACCCGGAACGCCTGAAGCCGAGGCGCCGTTCACGAAGCGCAGGCTGTCGACCAGCACCAGGGTGCGGCGCGAGCCGAGGTAACGAAGGTCGATTTCTGCCGAACCGGCGCCGACGCCGCCACCGTCAGGCGGGTTGCCGAGGTTACCCGAGTTGTTGAACTTGCCGTTGAGGCCGCCGCCGGAGCTGGGCAAGCGCTGCAGCACGTCGTTGATCGAGCTCAAGCCCGTCTTGGCGATATCCTGCTGGTCGACGAACACGCGCGGAGCGTCGAGGTCGAGCGGGTTACGGCGGATGCGCGAACCGGTGATGACGATCTCACCGCCGTTCGCGGCGCTCGTCGCCTGCGCGGCGGGGGTTGCCGCTGCATCCGGTGGCGGAAGCGTGCTTTGCGCTTGGGCCGCGGTTCCTCCGCCGATCAGCGCCGCAAATGCCACGCTCGCGCGAAGTGCCGAATTAGTCCGGATCATTTCATTCCCCCTTGTTGCTCCCCCGTAAAAAACGGGTCTGCAACAACCGTAACCTACGCGCTTGGGGGGGCGGAAGCCGCTTCTGTCACCTCAGTGACACAATTCCGCTCGGGTGTAGCATTCGGGTCACTCACCTTCCGGGTGCGGGAAATGACAGATAGGCGAGCCGCCGGACCTCTCGGCGACCTCGCGTAACCGTGTCGAGAATGAGCCCCGCAAAGAAGCAAAGCACTGCAATCACAGTCATTCCGGTGACAAGGATTGCCGTCGGGAAGCGGGGCACGAGCCCGGTGTTGAGGTAGGTAGTGACCAGCGGGATCGCGAGAACGATGGCGAGCCCAAGGAAGAATGCCCCAATCGCTCCGTAGAAAAGCGTCGGCCGCTCAACGCGGTACAGAACCAGGATCGTCTTCAGGATCCGCCAACCGTCGCGGTAGGTCGACAGCTTTGATTCGGACCCTTCGGGGCGCGCGGCATAGGCCGTCTCGACCTCGCCGACCGGCATTCGAAGCTCGAGCGCATGGACGCTGATCTCGGTCTCGATCTCAAATCCTGCGGATAGCACAGGAAAGCTCTTTACGAAGCGGCGCGAGAACACGCGGTAGCCGGAGAAAATGTCGGTGAAGCTGCGGCCAAAAAGACCCGACAGAATGCCGGTGAACAACTTGTTTCCGAGGACGTGGCCGCCGCGATACGCGTCCTTCTCCTCGTGCTTGCGAGTGCCGACGATCATGTCGAGCTGCTCGGCGAGGAGGAGGTCGACCATCGCCGGTGCCGCCTTGGGATCGTAGGTCAAGTCGCCGTCGGCCATGAGATAGACGTCGGCGTCCACGTCGGCGAACATGCGTCGAACGACATTGCCCTTGCCCTGCTGCCTCTCGGTGCGAACGACAGCACCGGCCCTAGCGGCGACTTCGCGGGTCTTGTCGCGGCTGTTGTTGTCGTAGACATAAATGGTCGCGCCCGGCAGCGCGGCCTTGAAGCCCGCGACCGTTGCGGCAATCGCCGCTTCCTCATTGTAGCAAGGCAGGAGCACGGCGATGCGCGGCTGCTGTTGCGGATTGTTCAACGAAACCCCCAAGTCTGTTGGCGTCGCTATAAAGGCGAACTCTTAAGAACGGCTAGCCCAGCTGCGACGTCGTGACTTGCAGCACGCGCAGGTCCGCCGACACGCCCGTCAGCCGCCATGCGTGGCCCGGCGGGATCACGAATGCATCCGCTGGGCGTAGGTCGTGCATTCCCCGGTAATCGAGCACTGCCGAACCGTCGAGGATGAAACCAAACACCAGCTCTCCGCGATGGCCCCCAAATGCCAGCGCTTCGAGATTGCGCGGCCGGACCGTCCGAACGTCAGCAAGGCCGCTCGTCGCCGCCTCGACTTCAGTTTCCTGGGCTTCACCCCCGTTGGCGGGCACCCATAAGGTTTCGGTGGCGATATGATGGAGAAACCGCTGTCCGCCGAAGATGCGCCCGGGATTGTTTCCAGAGGGAAGTCTGAGCTCGTGGTCCGCGTAGGTTGCGTGTACCGCCGGTGCGGTAATCTCGATGACCTCCAGCCCGGGAGAGCTTTCGAGCACGCGATGGCGGATCTCGGGCGGTTGGACCACCAAATCGCCCTCGCTCATCGTGAACGGATCTCCGCCATCCTGGTAGACGACGCGAACCCAGCCCCGGCGGACGTAAATTATCTGAAGGGCGATCCGATGGTAATGAACCCAGTCGGAGACGGGGCCGCCTTCGGGTAGGGAGATATGCGACGCGATATAGCGTCCGCCGAGCCGGCTCGGAATAAGGTCGCGATAAAGCATGCCCGCGCGGCCCTCAGCCGGTGACGCTCCTGCCCTGGTCACCAAAAACTCGGCCTCGAAACGCGGCAGACGATCCGACGGAGGCAATGCTTGGGGCTGCGTCGTTACCCGGACGACGTCGGCGTCCTTGCTGAAGATCGCCGTATGGGGATCGTCGGCGGGATAGATGACATCCAGCCGGAAACCCTGCGAACGCCATTCGTCGATCGCCCGGCTCAAGTCCGGGCAAACGACTTGCCTGCCAGCGTCGATGGCTTAACCCTTCTTTGCGGGCTTCTTGGCCGCAGGTTTCTTGGCAGCAGCCTTGGCTTCCGGAGCCTTGGCAGCAGCAGCCTCCTTGACCGGCTTGGCCGCCTTCGGCTTGGCTTTAGTCTTGTCGACCGGGCCCTTGGCCGGCTTTTCGGCCTTTGGAGCAGCCTTTTTGGCGGTCGCCTTCTTCGGCTTCGCTCCATGATTATGGTCGTGGCCGCAGCCCGGACCGTGAACATGGCCTTCTTCGCTCTCGAGGTCGGCCTCGAGCTGCTCGCGGGTCGAGCTGCGATCGCTGATGTCCGCCTTCGAGAAGAGGAAATCGACAACCTTGTCCTCGTAGAGCGGAGCGCGAAGCTGGGCCGCGAACATCGGTTCCTGCTGAATCAGCTGAATGAAGCGCTCGCGCTCGGCGCCCTGGTACTGCGCTGCAGCCTGGTTGATCAGGGTCCGCATTTCCTGGTCGCTGACCTCGACGCCATTGGCGGCGCCGATTTCCGACAGGAGCAGGCCAAGGCGCACGCGGCGCTCGGCGATCTTGCGATACTCGCCCGAATCCTTCTCGACCTCGGCGAGCGCGGCCTTCGGATCTTCCTCATGACTGGCTTCGTGGCGAAGCTGGTTCATGATGTTCTCGAATTCCGCGTCGAGCATCGATTCCGGAACCGGGAAGTCGTGACGCTCGGCCAGCTGGTCGAGCAGCTGGCGCTTCATGTGCGTGCGCGTGAGCCCATTGAGCTCCTGCTGCTGCTGGTCGCGGATCAGGCCCTTGAGCTGATCGAGGCTCTCAAGGCCGAGCGCTTTCGCGAAATCCTCATCGACCTTGGTTTCGCCCGACGTCTTCACGTCGGTCACCTTGACGGCGAACACCGCCGGCTTTCCCTTGACCTTCTCGGACGGATATTCGTCGGGGAAAGTTACCTTCACGTCGCGCTCGTCGCCGATCTTGGCGCCGACCAGCTGGTCCTCGAACCCGGGGATGAGCTGGCCCGAGCCGATTTCGACCGCCATGCCTTCGCCCGTTCCGCCCTCGAACAGCTCGCCGTCGACCTTGCCCTCGAAGTCGATCGTGACGAGATCGCCGGTCGCGGCCTTGTGGCCCTTCTTGCTGTCGACCCAGTTCTTCGCGTTGCTGGCGAGCTGTTGGATCTGCTCGTCGACAGCCTTCTCGTCGGCATCGACTGTCAGGCGCTCAAGCGTGAGGCCGTCAATCTTCGCTTCCGGAATGTCCGGCAGAGCCTCGAGGCTGACACGAACTTCGGCGTCCTTGCCGGGCTCATATTTCTCGTCGAGCACGACCTCGGGCTGGAGCGCCGGGCGGACCTTGTTCTCGTCGAGCAGCTTCTGGACGCCTTCCTGGACCGCGACCTGAAGCGCGTCGCGCTGGATCGCATCGCCGTGCATCTTCTTGATGAGGTTCGGCGGAACCTTGCCCGGCCGGAAGCCCGGCATCCGCACCTGCGGCGCAATGCGCTTCACTTCCTGATCGACCCGTGCCTCGATGTCCTTGGCCGGAATGGTCAGCATGAAGGCGCGCTTAAGGCCCTGGTTCTCAGTCTCGACGGTCTTGCTAGTCACTGCTCAAAACTTCCCAAAAAATCTAAATGCCGCGGGCGATCGCTTGTCTCCTTAGGACTTGCTGCGCGCCTGCGATGGTGCGCGCGGAGGGACTCGAACCCCCACATCTTGCGATACTGGAACCTAAATCCAGCGCGTCTACCAGTTCCGCCACGCGCGCGCGGCCCAAGGAGGTGCGGCCTATAGCAAGGATGCCGGCGTGGGCAACCCGGGGCGATGGCGCTCGTTGTGGGTCCAAGGAGAATCGCAATGCAGCAAGAGCCGCCGCCCGAACCGCCCGTGCCTCCAGAGCCGCCGCAACCACCTCAACCCCCTCAACCGCCGCAGCCACCCTCGCCTCCTCCCGAGGAGCCGGGCGGAGACCCCAACATCGACGTCCCCTCCCCGCCTGGTCCTGGAAACGACCCCTCGCCCGGACCGATCTCGCCGGTTGGCTAAGGCCGCAGCCGGGCGGACGCGACGATCGCTTCGAAGTCGGGCAGGATCGTCGCGTAATAATGCGAGCGCGCCGCATCGAAGAGGATCAGGTAAAGCTGGCCGTCGATGACGGCGCCGACCGCCCGGCCCTTGCGCCACAGCTCGTCGCTGTCGAGATGTTCGTAATCAAGCTGGAAGCCGTTCGTCCCAAGGAACGGCCGCGGTTGTAGCGAGAGCGTCCGGAACTCGACGGCGCCGCCGCGAACGCGATAAAGACTCTCGAGCATCGCGGCGATTTCGGGCGGAGTCATGTCCGAGCGAAACTTCGGCACCTGCTGGTCGGCGCGCTTGCTCTGGCGGACGAGGTAGCGGCCGCTTTTCAATCCGGAGACAAAGCTGATCCCGTCGAGGTAGGGCCCGTTCTGGGTCCAGTCTTCGACATCGCCGACATCCTGCCAGAGGATCGAGCGATGCCGGTTATAGGGCCGCGGTGGAGTGACGGTCAGCGAACCGTCGCCGACTGCACGGGGCCGGACCTCAACGAGGGCATAGCTGCTGTAGCCATAGTCTCCCGCGCCGATCGTCGAACAAGCGGGAAGCAGTGACAATCCGGCAAGAAGCGCGAATTTCCTGGCAAGCTTCATTAAAGTCGCTCCTCAGCCGATCATCTGCCGCACCCAGGCGGCATCCGCTGCGTCGGGTTTCATGGTCAGGTATCGGGCGAAGGCCGATTTCGCCTCCGCGCCGCGTCCGGCCTTCATGAGGCTAATCCCGTGCCAGCGCCACGCGTCGGCCGGTGCATCTGGATAGCCGACCGCGGCAGCGTAACTCTGGCCGGCCCGGACATCGTCGCCGCGGCGGTTGCGGAGCCGCCAGACTTCGCCCTCGTAATAGCGCAGCAATCCGTTCCAGCCGTCCTGCGCCAGCGTCTCGATCAGATATTGGCTCGCCCCTGGATCGTTGAGCTTCACCTGGTCGTCGAGCAGGGTCGGGCGAATGCCGGCGATGGTCGCGAGGTAGCGCTCCTTGCCGACTTCATAGGTGTGGCCGGTCTGCCGAACTTCCTCGGCGTCGATCTTGAGGTCAGCCATGCGCGCGGGCTCGGAAGGGTGAGTGTCGAAAAGCGAGCCGCGGCGGCGGTGCTTGCGCCGGTAACGGGCGCTGGCCGTCTCCTCGCCGATCAGTTGCTGCCAGATGGCCGACATCTCCGTTGGTTCGTAGCCGGCCTCGGCGATTAGGCGCGCGCCCATGGCGTCGGCTTCGGCCTCCATCTCGCGGCTGTACTGGAACAGGCTGAGCAAGGTGCCGAGCTGGGCGAGCTGGACATAGTCGCCGAGATAGACTCCAGCGCCGGCCCCGCCGACGCCCGCAGCCATCGCCGCGATCGAGAAAATGTCGGTCTTGCGCCTCTGGTCGCGCCACGAGCGGATCTGGTGCCGGCGCAGGAAGTGGCCCGACTCGTGCGCGATGACGCCGGCCAGCTGCGCCTCGTTGCGCATGCGCAGCAGCAGCCCGGAGAAGACCACCGCAAAGCCGGTCGGGAACATCATCGCATTGAAGTCCGGAATATGCGCGAGATAGATTCGAAAATCCTTCGCTGCCGACCCGCCGACACGCCCAATGATTTCCTTAAGATACAAGGTGAGCCTGGGATCGGTGATGAGGAGATTGGACCCGGCGATCTCCTCTTCGGCACGGTCCATGAGCTGCCAGATGCCTTGCTCGTCCTGGTCGACCGGGCGGAAGCCGGGGCCAATGAGGGGAACCATGTCCTTAGGGAGGATACGTGCTTCAGCCCGGCCGGTCGTCAGCGCTGCAGCAGCAGCTGCGCCGCCCGCGAGCAGCGAACGCCGGTTCAGTCCAGGGCAGCATCTGCACATCAGCTCTTCGGTGCTTCCTGCGCCCGGCGAACTTCCCGGCCAGGCTTCATCCGCCCGAGCAGCCGCTCGACCATCTGCGCCGAGCCTTCGGGCGTTCGGAGGTCGCCGAACTTTATGCCGGGAATCTCACTCCCCGCGCGGACAACGTTGAACCACACGACTTCGCCGGTCCTAAGGTCGACGAGCCCGGCATAATCGAGCTGCGTCGCCCCGCCGATGTTCGGCGCGCAGAAGCCGACTGCACAGCCGGCAAGGCCGAGGATCCCCAAGGCGATGCGGCCGCCCGATGCGACCTGGTCCTCGGCATGCATGAAAAGGGCGTAATCGTAGCCGCTTTTGCGGCCGAGCTGGACGGCGTCCTCGCCGAGCGTCCAGTCGAGCCCCTGGCGCCGCTTGGTCGGCAAATAGTCACCGAGATATTTGTGGATCACGATGGACTCGCCGACGGCGTAGAACAGACGCTCGAAGTCGGCGACTTCCTGCTCGCTTGCTCCCGCCAGCTGGTTCCGACGCTCAAGGATCTGGACCTTGCCGCCGCGCCCGGCCTGTTGCGCGCGAAGAGCGGCGATGATGTTAGCTCGCGCCTGCTCGGTCCAGTCGGCGCGATTTTCGACCAGTCCTCCGGTGGTCAGGGAACCGACTGAGACATCCGGGCGGAGAACCAGAAGCCTGTAGTCGCCCTTGGGCGGCGTGAACTGGACGTCGGCATATTGGCGGGTCTGGACGCAGGCGCTCGTCGCGAGGCTGAGCGCCAGTGCGAGTGCGACACCCGATTTGCGCATGACTCTCGCCTCCCCGCTTGTGCCAGCGGAGGTTCTCCAATCATTCGATTAAATGCAAGTGATTTTAAATGCTTAACGCTTACCGCGCTCAGTTCCACCGGCTTGGCGGGCCGGGCAAGCGACAACGCCGGCGAGGCAATGCCCGTCAATCGATCCAGGAGCGATATGCAGCCCGATCCAGGCTGCGAGGGTCGGCATGATGTCGGTCGTTTCGACCGCCGCCTCGCTCGGCGCCGGTAACATCCCGGGTCGCCAAAACAGCACCGGCACGCGGCGGTCATAATCCCAGACGCTGCCGTGGGTCGCGACATAATAGCTCGTGTCGAAGATCGGTGTGACGTCCTTCTTGAGCAGGACGACGAAGTCCCCGGATCGACCGGGATAGTAACTGGCCCGCGCCCGCTGGATCAGGTTCCATTGTGTCGGCGGGGTCGTCGCGACCGGCGTTGCCGACAGCTGTTTGGCGGTGAAGACGGCCTCGACCTGCGGGTGCGCCCTGTAGGCCGCGACAGCCGCGGCAAGCAGCCGCTCGCGGTCGCGTGGCGCCAGGCCACGGTCGATATACATATCTCCCGAAGTGCCCTCGCCGAGCAGGCCGAAGCCGTTGAGGCCGAGCTGCTTCACCAGCTTCAACCCCATCGTCCCGGCGGCAAGCGCAGGATCGACGCGTTTGGCTCCCGGCACGCCCACGAGGCGTTCGCGTTCCGGAACGTCCTTCCCGCCATGATCCGCGGTGAGCGCCACGGCATAGTCCACCCCGCGGCTGTCCAGGAACTTCAGGAAGTCGCCGACTTCGCGGTCGAGCTCGAGCAATTGCAGGCACATCTCCTCACCCTCGGTCCCGTAGGTGTGGCCGACATAGTCGGTGGCCGACAGGCTGATGGCGAGCACATCGGGATCGGCTCCGCGGCCCAGCTTCATTTCATCAACGAGCCCTGCCGCAATCGCGAGCGTGTCGCCGTCGAGTTCGGGCGAGGCGCGGAACGCAGCAGCGTCCTGCGCATTGCGCGCAAACAGGCCGCCGCCGACCGTCTTTTCGCTATTCTCGATCTTGATCGCCCGCGCCTTGGTGAGGCAGTATGGCGTTGAGGTCATCGGCTGGCGGTATTCGTTGAGTGCCCTGCCGATCGCATCGTTCGCCTTGAGAATTGTTTGGGGTACCGGAGCGCCCTTGTGGTCGGTCACGAACTGCTTGCCGTTCCAGTACCAGCGCTGGTCGACTTCATGCCCGGTCATCATCACGGCTGCACGGTCCTTGCCGGCGACGGCGACATTGCGGCTGCCAGGACGAGCCAGCTTCAGGAGCTCGCCCAAAGTCGGCACCAAAAGGTGACCGGGCGACACCGTATAGGATGCGGACGAGCTACCCGGGACGTTTTCGTCTTCCGCGCAATAAATGCTGACGTCGGACCGTTTCACGCTCTGGTCGATCCAGATGTTCCCAATGATCCCGGTGCGGGAGGGGTGGTCTCCGGTGAGGATGGTGGAGTGACCAGGACAGGTCTCGGTCGCCGCGTGGCTCTGGTAGCCGTTATGGAACGCCGCGCCCTGTCCAATTCGGGCAAGGCCGGCCGTGAACTGGGGCCGGTACTCGTCCCATAAGTTCGCCGAGAATTGGTCGATAGAGATAACCACCAGGAGCTTGGGGGGGCCGGCTCGGGAAGGTTCGGCGGGCGCCTCGGCGCAAGCCATCGCCGGCAATAAACAAGCAGCCATCGCAGCGAACAACTTCGAGCGCATCGGGAAACCTCCAGCCGATTTCAATCCGTTTGAGCGCCTAGCATGACAGCCGCGAGACGTAAGCCGCTACTTTCGAAGCGACGTACATGAAGCCCGCTTGTCCTTCCTGAAACGCTGACTTAGACCAATCGCACCGCCGAATGAGGGGCGGACGTAAGGGGGAACTAATTGTGATTAAGAGTTTTTCGGGCGTGCTCGGCATGTCTCTCGTGGCCTTCCTGTCAGCATCGCCTGCCACCGCGCAGGACCAGGCCGCCGTTGCCGTTGCCGCGACTCCTGCCGCCACCGGCCAGAACGTCGCCGTTGCCGGTGGCCGGTCGCTTCACGTGATGGTCGCCCAGTCCGAACTCAAGTCGGATATCAATCCGTCGAATGCCGCTGTCTATACTGGTGGGGGCCTGCTTGGTGGCCTGATCGGCGCCGCGATGGATTCGGCCCGCGCAAAGAAGGCGGAAGCGCTGATCACGCCGGTCCGGACGGCGGTGGCCGACGTCGATGCCGACGCCCTGGCGATCGCCGCCGCAAAAGCCGGTTTCGCCAAGGCCGACTGGAACCGGACAGCGACCGATGCCAGCTTCAGCAAGGACAGCTCGCCGGCCGGAAAGAGCGCGTATCTCGACACCAATCCCAATGCCGAGACCGCATTCGTCGAATATTCCTACGATCTGTCGCCGAACTTCGACGCCGTTCGGGTCATCGAACGGATCGAGGTTGCGGCGAAGTCGGTGCCTCAGGCCAGCAAGCCCGAGAAGCGGCTGCAGCCGAAGTATCTGGTCTACAGCGGCTCGGTGGCGAGCATCGTCTCGCTGCCCGATGCAAGCAAGGACAAGGAAGCCAATGCCGCTCGCTGGGCTGCGGACAATGGGAAGCTGACCCGCGCCGCTTTGTCGCAGGCCTTCAACAAGCTTCAGGAGCTGACTCCGCGCTTGTTGGCGATGACCGCCGCCGATGGGGACGCGCTCAACCGCGACAAGAAGAACAAGCGGATCATGGCCGCCGGATATTTCGGCCGGCCGCAACCGACCAGCGACGGTTCGACGCTGCTTTGGACGGGCTTCGGCTTTGCCCAAATCACGCCGCTTCGCTGAACATGCGTAGACGACCAATCCTGCTGGCGGGCCTTGTGCTCGCCAGCGGATATCCGGCTGCGGCCTGGGCGCTACCGAGGCCGATGACGTTGAGTGCCACGTTTGACAATCAGGAAGCGAGCGCGGTGAAGCTCACTGCGAATGCCGCGCGCTGCCCGGTCAGGATCGTCGCTTTGACTGACGTTCGCCGGAGCCCGGAGATGATCGGGGTTTACGAGCGGCGGCCGATCTACGCGCCGCAGGACCGTTCCGCCTGGCTCAAATCCATTGTTGAAGCACTAAACACGCGCGGGCTGGCAGTCGCGTTCGAGGAACGGGCGGATACCCCGGACACGGCGACGGCGAAGATCGATCTCACCACTGCCTGGATCACCAACACGAATGCGAACGTCAGCGCCAGTGCGGTGTTCAAGATGCAGGTGACGAACTCAAGGGGGCAAACGACCGAAGCGTCCTACCGCGGCGGTAATTCCCGAATGCCCTATTGGGGAACGGGACCGTCACTGCTGCAAAAAGCGATGGACGTCGCGTTCGCCCGAGTGCTCGATTCGATGGCGACCGACCTCCTCAAGACCTGTCAGGGTTAGTCGAGCTTCGCCCGAAGCCTTTCGTTGACGATCTGCGGGTTGGCCTTGCCGGCCATCGCCTTCATGGTCTGACCGACAAAGAAGCCGAACAGCTGTTGCTTGCCGCTCTTGTACTCGGCGACCTTGTCGGCATTGGCGGCGAGGATCTTGTCGATCTCGGCGTCGATCGCGCCAGTGTCGCTGGTCTGCTTGAGGCCGCGGCTTTCGACGATCTGGCCGGCGCCTTCGCCGGTTTCGAGCATGATCTCGAACACCTGCTTGGCGATGGTGCCGCTGATCGTCCCGTCGACGACGAGCTTCAGGAGCTCGGCAGCCTCAGCAGGTGACACCGGGCAGTCCTCGATATCCTTGCCGAGGCGGTTGAGCGCACCGAACAGCTCGGCGACGACCCAGTTGGCGGACTGCTTCGGCTCGGCGCCCGCTTCGAGCAGGGCGTCGAACCAGCGGGCGGTTTCAACCTCGGCGGTCAGGACGCTGGCATTGTAGGGCGTAATGCCGAGACCTTCGAAGCGCTTGCGCTTCGCGTCAGGCAGTTCGGGAAGGCTCGACCGGCATTCTTCGACGAACTTGTCATCCAGCTCGAGCGGAAGCAGATCGGGGTCCGGGAAATAGCGGTAGTCGTGCGCATCTTCCTTGGAACGGAGCGCGCGGGTGACGCCTTTGTCCGGGTCGAACAGCCGCGTTTCCTGAGCGACCGAGCCGCCCTCTTCCAAGAGCTCGACCTGACGGCGGGCTTCATGCTCGACAACGGCCATGACGAAGCGGACGCTGTTCACGTTCTTGGTCTCGGTGCGGGTGCCGAATTCGTCGCCGGGCTTCCTCACGCTGACATTGACGTCGGCGCGCATCGAGCCTTCTTCCATGTTACCGTCGCACGAGCCGACGTAGCGCAGGATCGCCCGCAGCTTCTTGAGATAGGCCCCTGCTTCCGCGGGCGAACGCATGTCGGGCCGCGACACGATTTCCATCAGCGCGACACCGCAGCGGTTCAAGTCGACGTAGCTCATCGTCGGATGCTGGTCGTGCATCAGCTTGCCCGCGTCCTGCTCGACGTGGATGCGCTCGATGCCGATGCGCTTGGCCGTGCTCTCGTCCTTTTCGTCGGTCAGGATCTCGACTTCGCCCTCGCCGACGAGCGGATGGTAGAGCTGGCTGATCTGGTAGCCCTGCGGAAGGTCGGCGTAGAAATAATTCTTGCGGTCGAAGCGCGACCATTTGTTGATCTGCGCGTCAAGCGCCATGCCGGTGCGCACCGCCTGGCGGATGCACTCCTTGTTCGGGACGGGAAGCATTCCCGGCATCGCCGCGTCGACAAGGCTGACCTGCGTATTCGGCTCGGCGCCGAACGCGGTTGCCGCGCCCGAGAAGAGCTTGGCCTTGCTGGCGGTGATCTGGGCGTGGACTTCGAGGCCGATCACGACCTCCCACTCTCCGGTTTCGCCCTTGATGCGATAAGGTGCGCTCAAGTCAGCCATTTTTCACCACCACTTGTCCGGCCTGGCCGTGAAGCCCGCACGCTCCTCGATCGCAAGGCCGGCGTTCAGCACCGTCTGCTCGTCGAGCTCATTGCCGATGAGGTGAAGGCCGAGCGGAAGCCCCTGCCCGTCCAAGCCGCCTGGTACGCTCATTGCCGGAAGCCCGGCGAGGCTTGCTGGAACCGCGAAGACGTCGTTGAGGTACATCGCCAGCGGGTCGGTCGTCTCACCGATCCCGAACGCCGCGGACGGCGCGGTCGGAGTGAGGATGACGTCGCACTGCTCGAACGCCTTTGCGAAGTCCTGCTTGATCAGGGCGCGAACGCGCTGCGCCTTCGTAAAGTAAGCGTCGTAAAAGCCGGCCGACAGCACGTAAGTGCCGATCATGATCCGGCGCTTTACCTCGGCGCCGAAGCCGTCGGCGCGGGTCCTTGCGTACATGGCGTCGAGGTTGCCGCCTTCCGGCACATCGCGAAGGCCGTAACGGACGCCGTCATAGCGCGCGAGGTTCGACGACGCCTCGGCCGGGGCGATGATGTAGTAGGTCGGAAGCGCATATTTGGTGTGCGGCAGGCTGATCTCGACCGGCGTCGCGCCCGCATCCTTCAGCCATTCGATGCCCTGATCCCACAGCGCATTGATCTCGGCGGGGACGCTGTCGATCCGATATTCCTTTGGAATGCCGACGCGCTTGCCCTTAAGATCGCTCGAGAGGTTCGCTTCCCACTGCGGGACGGCCAAGTCGAGCGAAGTCGAATCCTTCGGATCGAACCCAGCCATCGCTTCCAGGAGGATCGCGCAGTCACGAACGGTCTTCGCCATTGGCCCAGCCTGGTCGAGCGAGCTGGCGAACGAAACGATGCCCCAGCGCGAGCAGCGGCCATAGGTCGGCTTGATCCCGCAGATGCCGGTGAACGCGGCTGGCTGGCGAATGGAGCCGCCGGTGTCGGTGCCGGTGACGCCCGGCGCGATCTGAGCGGCAACCGCTGCGGCAGAGCCGCCGGAAGATCCTCCTGGGGTGAGGCCGACGTTTGAACCCGTTCTTCGCCAGGGAGAGAGAACCGGTCCATAAGTACTTGTTTCATTGGACGAACCCATTGCGAATTCGTCCATGTTGAGCTTGCCGAGCATCCCCGCGCCAGCGTTGCGGAGGTTCGCGGTGACGGTGCTCTCATAGACAGGCTGGAAGCCCTGGAGGATGTGGCTGCCGGCCGTCGTGTCGACGCCGACGGTCGCAAACAGGTCCTTGATTCCGAGCGGGATGCCCGAAAGCGGCTGCAGATTGCCTCCCGCCCGCGCCAGATCGGCAGCGTCCGCCGCGGCCAAAGCAATGTCAGGCGTTTCAACCGTATAGGCATTGAGCGCCTTCGAGGCTGCAACCGCGGAATTGTACACTTCCGCGATCTCGCGCGCGGAGAATTCGCCGCCACGGAAGCCATCGCGCAGCTCAGCGATCGTTTTTGACGTAAGGTCGGTCATTCGATGACCTTCGGCACCGCGAAGAAGCCGTGCTGGGCGTCGGGCGCATTGGCGAGCACCTCGTCGCGGATGTCGCCATCTGTAATGACATCCTCGCGAAGACGCAGCTTCTGGTCGATGACGGTGGCGAGCGGCTCGACACCGTCGGTGTCGACCTCGCCAAGCTGTTCGACCCACCCGAGGATATTGTTGAGCTCGGGCGCAAGCTTCTCGATCTCCTCATCGCTCATCGCGATTCGGGCGAGCTTGGCGATGTGCCGTACCTGTTCGTTGGAGACTGACATTTCGGAGCTGCGCGATAGCGGCGGCTCCGAAGGGCGGCAACCCATGGGCGACCAGTGGAAAACGGCCAGTTAAGACAAGGCGTTTTTCGATTTGGCCTGTTGTGACTGAAGAACGAAGCCAATATTCAAGGTTACCAGCGTGATAACCATGAAGTGATTTCACAGAGAAACTATGTCAGCTATCCGACACTATGGCTGACAAACAGAGTTAAAATCAGAAGAACCCGATAACTTCAACGTGTTTTGAAACCCTAAGCGCATTCTCCTAATCCTCAATTCAATGCAAAGTGGGGATTACGAAATGCGATTGACTGTTGGCCTTGCGGCGCTCGCCGCTACTTTAGTTGCGGCAACTCCGGCGTCTGCACAGCTGGCATCGGCGACCGCTGAAGCGAAGGGGGTTGTCCTCCTTCCGCTGACGCTCACCAAGACCTCGGACCTCGACTTCGGTACGGTCGTTGCCGATCCGCTGGTGGCCGGTACCGTCGTGATCGACGCCAATACCGGTGCGCGCAGCGTCAGCGGCGGCGTCACTGCTGTCCCGAGCTTCCCGGGCGGCCGCGCGGTCTTCCAGGGCGCCGGCTCGTCCGGCCAGCTGGTCGACCTGACGCTGAGCCCGCCCTCGGTCCTCAACAGCGGATCGAACACGGTCGTCGTCAACAGCATGACGTTCGACAGCGGCGGCGGTCTCGCGACCACGCGCACGATCGACAATAGCGGCGCGTTTGCGATCGGCGTCGGCGGCGACTTCCAGATCGCGGCCGGCCAGGCGAACGGCGTCTATAGTGCGAATTTCGACGTTACCGCTGACTATCAATAAACCCACTTGGTGTCAGCGAACGAGGCGGTTGCCAGGCTCAGGCCCGGCAGCCGCCTTTTTCTTTGGTCGACGTGAATGTCGTCTGGGCGACTCGCAGCCGCTGCCACCCCGGCCAGTGCCTTAGTTTCCATACCGAAATTAAGTTGTCCTGTGGATAAATCGCGGAAATCCAAGGAATCTCTTGGCTTAACGCAGCACAATTTAACTGATAGTAAACCATATATCCGCTTCGCGAGTCGGATGGGGACACTCCGAGCACAAGCTGACTTCGCACGATCGTTCTCGTGCGATGCGTAGGGGAGCGACTAAACATGCCTACAGTGGTACTCGGTGCCGACCAGACTGGTGACGGCAAGCAAGACCTCAACATCACGGGCAATCTCGCCCAGGGCACTATCAACGGTGCCATCTATGCCGATGCGGACAGCCTCGGATCCGGTACCGGAAGCTACAACACCTTCCTGGCCATTCAGGACAACAACGACCCCAACGCCTATGAGCAGGGTTTCAACTCCGACGATTCGGGGTCGCTCGACCCAACCAACACCGAGATGGACGCTGCGAAATCGCACACCGTCAAGCTCGGCGATCTCGTCGTCACATCGGTCAACGGAGTTCTTTATTACGAATTCCGCGTCGACCTGAACGAATCGAACAGCGATCCCACCATCGCTCAGATCTCGCTTGATACGTTCAAGATCTACACTTCGACGGATGCGACGATCGAAAGCTCGACGACGCTGTTCACTCAGAACCTCGCTTACGACATGGATGCCGGGAATGACGTTTCGGTCCTGATGACCGATGGCCAATCATCGGGCAGCGGCACGGACGATTATTCGGTCCTCGTCCCGGTCTCCAATTTCGCCGGGCTCGACCCCGCGACGACCTATGTTTATCTCTTTATCCAGATGGGCGCGGCCGACGGATCGCCGCCTGACACATGGGGTGTCAACGCCACCTTCGAAGAATGGAATATCGAGAACGGCGTCACGCTGACCGGCGTGAAGTTCAACGACGCGAACGGCAATGGCGTCCGCGACAATGGCGAAGCCGGCGTCGGCGGTGTCACGATCTTCATCGATTCAAACCACAACGGAACTCTCGACGCGGGCGAGCGGTCGACCGTGACGGCAGCCGACGGCAGCTACAGCTTCTACGGCGTCAAGCTCGGCGATACTTACTGGATCGACGAAGTCATCCCCGCCGGACAGCAGCAATCCACCGGCGACCACGAAGAGATCACGATCGCGAGCAACGCCAAGCCGGGAACGACGTTTGTCGTCGACCCGATCGGCAACTTCACTCCGAACCCGGCGCTCAACGTCACCAAGGTCGTCAGCTCGATCACGGGCGGCGTCGGTGGCAAGGCCAACAGCGCAGGCGACGTCATCAATTACACGATCGACGTCCAGAACACCGGCAATATCGCGCTGCACAACATCACCGTAACCGACCCCAATGCGACCACGCTGACGGCCGTTCTTTCAGGCGGCTTCAACACGGGCGATCTCGACCACGACAACGTCCTCGATGTTGGGGAGACCTGGCACTATACGGCGACACACACGGTGACGCAGGCCGAGCTCGACGGTAAGGGCATCGACATTGCGGGCGCCATCGACGGCGACGGCGACGACGATAACCGAGTCACTGCCGACAGCACCGAGACACCGCCCGACACGGCCGACGCTTCGGCTCCGCTGGATTACAGTCCTGCCCTCAACGTCACCAAGGCAGTGTCGTCGATCACTGGCGGCCAGGGGACGAATGGCCTCAACGGCGCCGACAGCGCCGGCGACGTCATCCACTACGACATCTCCGTCCAGAACACCGGCAATATCACGCTGACCAACATCACGGTCACGGACGTCAACGCCGACGCCGGCTCAATTACGTATCAGAGCGGCGACACCGATAGCGACGGCAAGCTCGATGTCGGTGAAACCTGGCTCTATACGGCGACGCACACCGTCACGCAGGCAGAGCTCGACGGCCAGGGGATCGACAACAGCGGCGCCATCGACGGCGACGGCGATGTCGACAACACTGTCCACGCCGACAGCGCGGAGACTCCGGAAGACACCGCTGACGCCAATGCGCCGCTAATCTACACGCCGTCGTTCAACATCGTGAAGGACGTCGATTTCGTCGACAACGTCGAGAATGACGGCAAAGTCCATCACGCAGGCGACGTCATCCATTACGCAATCAGCGTCGACAACACGGGCAACATCAGCCTGACGGGTGTCAGCGTCACCGATCCGTACGCCGATGCCGGCTCGATCCAATATGTCAGCGGCGACACCGACCTCGACGGCAAGCTCGACGTCAACGAAACATGGCACTACGTCGCGACGCACACCGTCACGCAGCCAGAGATCGACAGCAACGGCGGCGGCAACGGCTCACTTGAGAATACGGCCACCGCTCACTCGAACGAGACGCCGGACGACAGCGACGACGCCGAAGTGCCCCTGGCCTTCGCTCCGAACATCAACATCATCAAGGATGTCAGTTCCATCACCGGCGGTCAGGGCACCGACGGGCTCGATGGCGCGGACGATGCTGGCGATGTCATCAATTACAGTATCACCGTCCAGAATACGGGCAACGTGTCACTGACGAACGTTGTCGTCACCGATCCCAATGCCGACCCGGGCAGCATCAAGGCGGTCGACGTCGACAGTGACGGCTTCAACGACGGGGACACCAACAAGGACGGCATCCTGCAGACGACCGAAGAGTGGCACTACACTGCCCAACATACGGTCACGCAGGACGAACTCGACACCAAGGGTGGCGGCGACTTCGACATCGACAACACAGCCACGGCGGACAGCACCGAGACAGGGCCGGATACGGACACTGCCGAAGCGCCGCTGATCTACGCACCGGGCCTGAACGTCACCAAGGAAGTGACGTCGATCGATGGCGGCCAGGGCACCGACGGCCTCGATGGCGCCGACAGCGACGGCGACGTGATCAATTACGAGATCCACGTCATCAACACGGGCAACATCACGCTGACCAATATTACGGTCACCGACCCCAATGCCGATGCAGGCTCAATCACTTATCAGAGCGGCGATAGCGACAGCGACGGCAAGCTCGATGTCGGTGAAACCTGGGTCTACACGGCGACGCATACCGTCACCCAGGATGAGCTCGACCATCAGGGCATCGACAATACGGGTGCGTTCGACGGCGATGGCGATGACGACAACACCGTCACCGCCGACAGCAACGAAACCCCGGAAGATACCGCCGACGCTTCAGCGCCGCTGGTATACAACCCGCACATCACGATCGACAAAACGGCGAGCGTCGATGGCGATTGCGCCGACACCGTGGGCGAGCTGGTGAATTACAGCATCAGCGTCACCAACGACGGCAACATCACGCTCGAGAACGTCGTTGTCACGGACCCGGTTGCCGATGCCGGCAGCATCGAGGGTGTCGATGCCGATAGTGACGGGTTCAACGACGGCGACACCAACGCCAACGGCAAATTGGATGTCGGTGAGACCTGGGCTTACACCGCCTATCACACGGTGACGCAGGCCGACATCGACGCCGGCGGCAATTACGATAGCGACCTCGATGGTCACAACGACTCCATCCGCAACGTCGCCACCGTCAATGCCGATGTCGTCGCCAGCGACAACACCGTCACCGATGATGACGACGCCACGGTCGAGGTGTGCCAGAACCCGCACATCACGATCGAGAAATCGGCAAGCGTCGACGGCGATTGCGCCGACACCGTAGGCGAGCTGGTCAATTACACGCTCGACGTCACCAACGATGGCAACGTCAGCCTGACGAGCCTGCTCCTTTCGGACACGGTTGCCGACGCCGGCAGCATCACCGCGGTGGACCTCGATTCCGACGGTTTCAACGACGGCGACACCAACCAAGATGGAGTGCTGAGTGTCGGGGAAACCTGGCAGTATACCGCGTTCCACACGGTCACTCAGGCCGATATCGACGCCGGCGGCAATTACGACAGCGACAGCGATGGAACCAACGATTCCATCCGCAACGTCGCCACCGCCGATGCCACGGTCGTGGGCACCGACGATCATGTCACCGACGATGACGATGCGGTCGTCGAGGTCTGCCAGAACCCGCACATCACGGTCGACAAGACCGCGACGCCGACGGGCGACTGCGCCGATACGGCTGGCGAGCTGGTCAATTATTCGATCAGCGTCACCAACGACGGCAATGTCACGCTCGACACCGTCGTCGTGACCGACCCGATGGCCGATGCGGGCAGCATCCAGGCGGTCGATCTCGACAGCGATGGCATCAACGACGGCGACACCAACGGCGACGGCAAATTGGATGTCGGCGAGACCTGGCAATACACTGCCTACCACACGGTGACCCAGGCCGAGATCGACGCCGGTGGCAATTACGACAGCAGCGCTCCGCCTGACGGAATCAACGATTCGCTGCGGAACGTCGCCACTGCGACCGCCGAGGTCGTCGGCACCGATACACAGGTGACCGATGACGACGATGCAGTGGTCGAGGTTTGCCAGAACCCGTCGGTCGACATCACGAAGTACGTCGATGTCGGCTTCGGCTGGGACGATGCGAACACCGGTCCGGGACCGCAGAACGTCAACGTCGGCGCGGACGTCGACTTCAAACTGACGATCGAGAATACCGGCAACGTCACGCTGACGGATGTCGACATCACCGATACGAACCTCACCAACGGTTCGCCGGGAACGCCGCACCTCTTGGTCGACAATGGTGCGCTCACCCAGTTCGCGCTCGATCATGGCGCATCGTTGAGCGGCGATACCGACAGCGATGGAGATCTCGACGTCGGCGAAACCTGGACGATCCTGTACAACCAACCGTTCGATCCGGGCGAGCATTTGAACACCGCCGATGTCACCGACGCCCAAGGCGCCACCGACGAAGATTCCGCTTATTACTTCAGCCTCGTGAACCTCGGACCGTGCCCACGCACCCCGGGCTTCTGGCAGAACATGAAGAATGGCGGGCTGTTCTGGGACGGCATCACCGGCAACGAGAAGCATGCCGGCGAGCATGACTTCCCGGACGGCGAGTTGCTCTACGCGGTCGACAGCAACCATGACGGCGTAATCAACAGCAGCGACAAGGCTGGCCTGCTGATCGGTGACTGGAACAAGAACGGCCTCACTGACGCCGGCGAAGACACGCTGTTCGTCAATTATGCCGACGCCCGTTCACTGATCAACGCGTCGAACAAACAGCTGAACAGCCTGTCGGGTGACGGCAAGTTCATGCTTGGCCGTGACATGGTCGCCGCCTGGCTGAACTATGAGATGGGCGCCGGCTTCGGCGACGCCAGCGATCCGGCCAGCCCGACCAGCTATCTGCAAGATGCCATCAATTACATGCAGATCTATGGCGGCAAGACGGCGGGCGGTCTCAACGAGACCTTCGACGAGTTCGTCCTCGCAGGGCCGATCAAGACCAGCTCGCCACTGTGGAAGCAGGTTCAGAACGGCGTGCTTCACAGCGGGTCGCAGCTCCACGGAGCGCTCGATTATTACAACAACACCGGCCAGACGAGCCCGGGCGGAACGCTGTACGCAAACTGCGGCGACGCGTTCGACCAGGCGCTGGCGATTTACGAGAGTGCTCACCAGTCAGCGACCATCGGAATGGCCAGCCTGACCACGACGAAGGTCGCGCCGACCATGACAACGACGACCATGTCCACGTCGACGGTCAGCCAGATGAGCATCGCAACGACGGACTTCGGCGACTCCTTCCACCTGGGGTCGAATGCACTTCACACTTACGACCTCATTTGAATTGAGTTGAAATCAGGGGCCGCGCTGCTTCGGCGGCGCGGCCCCTTTCTTTTGCGCCGCTTGCCGAGGCCGATGCGCAACAATAGGGCCCAAGGCCATGTGCGCGCGCCGGTTCTTGATCGCGATCTTCATCCTGACGCTGCTGGTCGTGGCCGCGGGGTTTGCCATCTTCCAGTGGGGCAGCAACGTTCTCCTGAAAGAAGCGACGCCAACCGGGCATTTCGTGGCCAGCGCAGCCGGCGGCGCGCCCGATTACGCGCAGCCATCAACGTGGCTTGCCCGACCAGGACTGGCGGACGACCCGTCGCATTGGCGGCCCGAGGGTGACGCCAGCGCCGACCCGGTCACGACCAGCGCACACGTCTTCTACATCCACCCAACGACCTATCTGGAGCGCGACCGGTGGAACGCCCCGCTCCTCACCGGCGGCCAGACCGAGCTCCGAACGCGCCTGTTTGCCGAGAGCCAGGCGAGCATTTTTAGCCAGGCCGGCGACATCTGGGCACCGCGCTACCGGCAGGCGGCGTTCGGCGCCTTCCTTCTCGACAATAAGGATGCGCGAAGTGCGCTGGACCTTGCTTATTCCGACGTCGTCGCCGCCTTCGACGAGTTCGTGAAGCAGAACCCCAACGGTCCCATCATCCTCGCCGGCCACAGCCAGGGCGCATTGCATCTCGAACGGCTGCTTCGCGAGCAGGTCGCGGGCAAGCCGATCGCCCGGCGGATCGCAGCAGCTTACGTCGTCGGCTGGCCGATCAGCACCAGTGCCGACCTTCCCGCCCTCGGGCTTCCCGCGTGCCGGTCAGTGGAGCAATCGGGCTGCATCTTGTCCTGGATGACCTTCGGCGAACCGGCGAACCCCGATATCGTGCTCACCTCCTACGAAAAGTCCGCCGGCTTCCTCGGCAAGACCCGCAAGCGCGCGGACATTTTGTGCGTGAACCCACTCACCGGCTCGCAAAATGGCGCCGCGCCACCGGTAAGCAATCCGGGGACGCTTGTCCCCACCGCGGACCTGACGTCCGCTACGCTTCTTAAAGGCAAGGTCGGCGCCAGCTGCGACCGGGGTCTGCTGCTCGTAAACGGCGAGATCCCGCCGCTCGGCTCGTTCGTGCTGCCGGGCAATAATTACCACGTCTACGATTATGCCTTGTTCTGGCAGGCGATCCGCACCGACGCTGCGCGAAGGTTGAGCCAATGGCGACCTTGATCACCGCCGAAACGGCTAAGTTCGCACTCCATGTCGCGCACGGCAAGCTCGCGGGGTTCGACGTCGGGACGAAGACTGTCGGGGTCGCCATTTGCGATGCCGGATGGCACTTCGCGGGGCCGCTCGAGACGATCCGTCGAACGAAGTTCACGCAAGACCTGGCTGCGCTTCGTGCCATCATCATTCGCGAGCATATCGTCGGCCTCGTGATCGGCCTGCCATTGAACATGGATGGAAGCGACAGCCCGCGCACCCAGTCCACCCGCGCCTTTGCGCGCAACCTCGCCCCACTCGAGCTCCCCATCCTGCTGTGGGACGAGCGCTGGTCGACGCAGGCGGTGGAACGGGCAATGATTGACGCCGACGTCAGCCGCGCCAAGCGTGCCGAGAAGGTCGACGCCCTTGCCGCTGCCCACATCCTTCAGGGCGCGATCGATGCGCTGGTCAATCTGCCGCCGCCGCAATAAGCCCATCGCTTGTGGACCTGCTTTCGATTGATTCGCTGAGCGACGACCAGATCGCGACGATCCTCGATCGCGCTGGACTATTCTTCGCCGCCAACCGCGCCCGGCAGTCGAGCAACGCGCTCGCCGGCAAGATCGTCTTCCAGCTCTTCTACGAGAACTCGACCCGCACCGCGATGTCGTTCGCGACAGCAACGCATCGTTTGGGCGCCTCTGCGGTGTCGCTGTCGGTCGAACATTCCTCGGTAAAGAAGGGCGAGACGCTCGAGGACACAGCACGAACGCTAAGCGCCATGCGACCGGATTCACTCGTCATCCGGCACCGCGAGAACGGCGCTCCAACGATTGTGGCCGAAATCATGGACTGCCCCGTGATCAACGCCGGCGATGGCACCAACGAGCATCCGACCCAGGCGCTTCTCGACGCGGCGACCATCCGCCAGCATTTCGGCCGCCTCGACGGTCTCAAGGTCGCGATCTGCGGCGACATCAGGCACAGCCGCGTGGCGCGGTCCAATGCGAAGCTTCTCCCGCGCCTCGGCGCCGAGGTGCGCCTGGCGGGTCCGCCCGAGTTCATGCCGGACGATGTCCCTGCCCTGTCGATCGATGAAGCGATTGGGGGCGCCGATGCGGTCATGATGTTGCGGATCCAGCGCGAGCGGCTGGATGACGACCTCGAATATGCCCCGGGCGAATATCTCAACAAGTTCGGGCTGACCCGCGAGCGTCTGGCCCGGGCCTCGGCGAAAGCCGTGGTCATGCACCCCGGCCCGATGAACCGCGGCGTCGAGATCGACAGTCAGGTAGCAGACGACAAGGAGCGATCCTTGATCACGCTCCAGGTCGAAATGGGCGTGGCCGTACGGATGGCCTGCCTTGAACTGCTGATCGGTTAGCGCGAAGCCAGTTCGACCGGACGATCGCCGGCGGTGCCGCGAACGAAGCAGCTGCCACCGCCACGACGGATCGAGGCGCAAAGCGAATTGGCCTCGCCGATGTTGCCGAAGCCCTTCACCGACAGGCGGTAGAAAGTCGCCTTGCCGCTATCGAAGCGAGCGCTCATCGGCGAAAAAGCGCGCAGCCCCGAATAGCGCCGGGCAGCCGTATTCCAGGCCGCGGCGACGCGCGAAGCGTTGCTGTACGACCCGATCTGGACGACCGCACCCGAATTGCCGGTGGCCTTTCGGACCGACACCTTCGGGAACGAGGCATGGACGACGCGCGCCGGCTTCAGCGCCGCGGGCGGCGGCGGCGGCGGTGCGTCGGGCGTGAAGGCAGGGGCGGCCGGAGCATCGATTGTCGAAGCAGCCGAAGGCGCATCACCCGGAGCTGCTGCCATCGGCGGAAGCGGCGGCGGAACGGCTTCGGCGAGCTCTGGCAACGCCTGAGATGCAGCGGCAGCCGGCGCAGGCGCAGCCTGAGCCAGAAGCGTATCGGGCTTCGCGAGCGCCAGTCGGACCGGCTCACCCGGATCGGAGACGACTGGCTTGACGCCGATCAAAGCGGCCAGCTGCTCACCGGGCTTCGATGGGCCTGCAAGCTGCAGCCACTGCTGGATGCGGCCGTCGAGCTGGTCGGCGGGAACGTCCTGCGCCGCAATCGCGCGGGCATTGGTCCAGTCGCCGGCAAGTGCATGCGCCAAGGCAAGGTTCTGACGAACGCGGGCGTCGGCAGCGATATCGCGAGCCGCAGGCTCAAGCGCTGCAATCGCGTCCGTCGGCTTTCCGGCAAGCGCCAGAGCCAGGCCGTAATCGGCCGGATCGAGGGCGCTGCGAGCTGCATCGAGCGTCGCCACGGCGGCGTCGTTCTTGCCTTGGGCGATCTGCGCCAACGCGACCTTGAGGACGACATTCGGCTGATCCGCCTGGATCGCCAGCGAGTCCTTCAGTGCGGTCTCGGCCGAAGCGAAACGGCCGGCCGCGAAATAGGCATTGCCCAACAGCGCGCGGAAAGTGGCGTCGTCAGGCGTCTTGGCGACAGCCTGCTCGGCGTAGGTGATCGCCGTGGCCGGGTCGTTCGCCGCGAGCGCTGCGAGGGCCCGGCTGGCGAGACCCACCTCCCCGCTCGGTTGGCTTGAGGCGCTGATCGCATGGTGTTGCGGCGCAGCGCAGCCCGCCATCACGGTCGCGAGAGCGACCAGAGAAATTGCGGAGCCGAAGCGGATTGGCTTGGACATTGAACTATCCCCTACGTTTGGCCTTTTCGGCCATTCCCTCCAGTTCGGGCATGTCGACGAGCAACTGATCGAGCGCGTCGGTAACAAGCTGCTGTGCGGAACGTCCGTTCACCGCACATGCGAGTCGCAGCTTGAGATGCCGTTCAGGATCCAGACGAAGTGTGAAAGCGGCTTTGGCCTTGCTGCCAGGCGCAGCGCGCGGCGTCGGCGCACGGCGCATGGCCACAGGCGTTGCAATGGCAGCCGGCACGGGCGCCGGCGCAGGCGTAAAGGTCGGAAGGACGGCGACGGTCGCGGGCTCCGATTCGACGCCCTCTTCGACCTCGTAAGGCTCGGCGGTCTCGTCGACCTCTTCCTCGGTTTCCTCGACGCCAAGGCGGTCGGCGATTTCCGACTGCTGACTATGGACCGGCGAACTGACCGGGGTCAGGCCCGTCGGATGGATGCGCGGCTGATCGTCCAGCTCCTCGCCGAACGCGTCATGCTCCAAATCGCGCGAAACCTCATGCGGCTTCGGCGGCTCGAAGCCCATGTCGTTCCAGCCCAAATCCTCCATTCCGGCGCCAGTTTGGCCGAAGCCCTGCGGGCGCATCGCCGGACGGGCCGCGCCCTTACGAGCGAGAAGTCCGGAGGAGAGGGAGGCGAAAGGCTTTGGTTCGCTACTTGCCACTTTCGGCGCCCCTTACTGGCCGACCACCCGGCGGCCGAAGCCACCGACGGGACGAGGACTGGCCGCGGGAATGCCTGGCGCCTGACCCGGCGCGGCAAAGACGGTGCGGCGGAAATTCTTTTCGAGACGGTCCGAGATGTAATCCCACAGCTCGACGACCTCGTTAGCCGAGCGGCCATTGGGGTCGATTTCCATGACCGTTCGGCCGTCGATCATCGAGGCCGCGAAATCGGTGCGGTGGTGGACGGTGACGGGAGCGACGGTGCCGTGCTGCGACAGCGCAACCGCTGCCTCGTAAGTGATCTTGGCCTTCGGGGTCGCCGCGTTGACGACGAAGATCAAAGGCTTGCCGGCGCGGTCGCAGAGATCGACCGTGGCGCCGACAGCGCGAAGGTCATGCGGCGACGGGCGGGTCGGGATGACGATCAGCTCGGCGACGGCGATGACGCTCTGGATCGCCATGGTGATCGCCGGCGGCGTATCGATGACCGCCAGGCGGAAACCCTGCTGGCGAAGAACCTCGAGATCCGACGCAAGGCGCGCGACGGTGGTCTGGGCGAACGCCGGCATTTCGGCTTCGCGCTCGTTCCACCAATCGGCAAGGCTGCCCTGCGGATCGATATCGATGAGGCAGACGGGTCCTGCGCCCGCCAGCTGCGCTTGCACCGCAAGATGCCCGGACAGAGTCGTCTTACCTGACCCGCCCTTCTGCGATGCCATAGCCAGAACGCGCATGCTTTTCCCCTCGCGTGATTGACGCCAATTCCGGGTGGGAAGTGACACCGAAGCCTCTAAAATCTGGTTAACAACCCCACGACTGTGTTTGCCGGGGCGGCGAAGTTCGCTACACTTCAAACTGGGTAGGTAAATCTATGCGTTTCAGATATTTAGCTGCTTTGGCTTGGTTGATCGCACTTGGCGCTCCACTTTCCGCGCAATCCGTCGCGGCCGGCGCAGATGCCTGGGCGAAGGGCGATTATGACACTGCCGTCGAAAATTGGCGGCCGCTTGCGGAAAAAGGCGACCCTGACGCGCAATTCAATCTTGGCCAGGCTTATCGCTGGGGTCGCGGCGTCACCGCCAATCTCTCTGCGGCGCAAACCTGGTACGAGCGCGCGGCGGGGAGCGGGCAAATGGATGCGCAAGTCATCCTCGGCCTGATGCTGTTCCAGAATGGCGATCACGCAGCCGGGCTGCGCTGGTTGAAGGCCGCGTCCGAGAAAGGCGAGCCAAGGGCGATGCTCATCTACGGAACCGCACTCTATAATGGCGACAGCGTGCCGCAGGATGCCGTGCTCGGTTACGCCTATGTGAGCCGCGCGGCGGCGCAAGGACTGCAGGCTGCCAAGGACACACTGGCGCAGCTCGACAAGATTCTCCCGCTCGAGGATCGGCGGAAGGGCGTGGCGATCGCCATGGCGAAGGCCAAGGCGACCCCTGCCCCGAGTTCGAAGCCGGCCGACACCAAGCCCACCAAGGGGCCGTCAGCCAAAACCGTGGCCGTTAAGACGACTGCAAAGCCCGCTCCGCCACTAGTTGCGGTGGCAAAGCCGCCAAAGACGGCCGCGCCTCCATCATCTGGTCCCGCGACCGGGTCGTGGCGAATCCAGCTCGGAGCATTCTCACAACGATCTTCGGCGGAAGCTTTGTTCAGGAAGCTGTCGGGCAAGCTCGCCGGGCGGCAAGCCTATTACGTCCCGGCAGGATCCGTGATCCGGCTTCAGGCGGGGCCGTTCGAGAGCAAGGCAGCTGCTGCTGCCGCCTGTGGAGCCGTTGGCCAGGCCTGCTTCCCGGTTCCGGGCAAGTAATCAGCCGCGAAACCAGTCGCGGCGGCGGACGCCCTGCACCCAGAGTAGAGCATCGAGCCCGTGATATCTGAGTTCGGCGTCGGCGACTTCGGCGAGCGCAGGCTTTGCTCGGAAGGCGATGCCGAGGCCGGCTTCCTCGATCATGAGCTTGTCGTTGGCGCCGTCGCCAACGGCGAGGACATCATTGGGTGCGAGACCCAGCTGCTCGCGAGTTTCAATGAGAGCCTCGCGCTTCACCATCGCGTCGACGATGGGATCGCCAACCTCACCGCTCAGCTTTCCGCCCGAGAAGACCAGCCGGTTGGCGCGGACTCGATCGAAGCCGACGGCCTCGGCGATCGGATTGGCGAAGGAGAGAAAGCCGCCCGAGACAAGCAGGCAGCTCGATCCGCCCGCACGCATGGTCTGAACGAGCGTCACCGCGCCATCGGTGACCTTCACGCGTTCATCGAGGCATTGGCGAAGCGTTCGCTCGTCCATCCCGGCGAGCAGCCGCACGCGCTCGCGCAACGCGCCGCGAAAGTCGATCTCGCCCTGCATCGCCCGCTCGGTAATGCCGGCGACTTCGTTTCTGAGGCCCGCATAATCGGCGAGCTCGTCGATGCATTCCTGCCCGATGATGGTCGAATCCATGTCAGCGACGAACAATCGCTTCCAGCGCGGCTCATCGGGCTGGACCACGAAATCGACCCGAGGAAGCGACTCCAAAGCCCAGCGCGCGGCCTTTACATCGCCGCCGAACGACAGGTCGGCGGCATCGCCCTCGTCGATCCAGTTACAAAAGCTCGCCTTCGGGTCGAGCTCGCGCAGCAGGCCGAGCGCACAGTCCACGATCCTGTCATCGAGCCGTCCGGCTGCTATCAACGTCGCAATTGCCATGATCGAACGCGCGAATCCTCCTCTCGCCTTAATTGCGGGGCCGACAGCCAGCGGCAAGTCGGCACTTGCGCTGGCGCTTGCGGAGCGGACCGGCGGCGTCATCGTCAATGCCGACAGCGCGCAGGTCTATCGCGACCTTCCGATCTTGAGCGCTGCGCCCAGCGAAGAGGAGCGGAAACGCGCCGAGCACCGGCTTTATGGCTATCTCGACGGCGCCCTCGCCTGCTCCGCCGCGGCCTGGGCCGAGCGAGCGAAAGCGGAAATTGCCGATGTCCATGCGAGCGGCCGCCTTCCAATCATCGTCGGCGGGACGGGAATGTATATCCGGACCTTGCTCGACGGGATTGCGCCGGTCCCGCCAATCGACCTCGAGATCAGGAGACAAATTCGAGCCGCTTCGGTCGAGGACAATTACGTCAAACTCGAAAAGCTCGATCCCGAAGCAGCAGCGAAGCTCAACCCCGGCGACACGACCCGGATTTCTCGCGCGCTTGAAGTCATATTGAGCACTCAAAAGCCGATCGCCGAGTGGCGGAGAGAACGCGAAGGCGGGATCGGCGAAACGGTCGGACTTCGACCCATCATCCTGCTTCCGCCTCGCGACTGGCTCTACACCCGATGCGACATCCGCTTCACCGCGATGATCGAACAAGGCGCGATCGAAGAAGTGGAGGCACTCCTCGAACGCAACCTCGATCCGGACTTGCCCGTGATGCGGGCGATCGGCGTGAGGGAAATTCGGGATTATATCGCGCAGGAGATCGAGTTGGATGAGGCGATTGCCGCGGGCCAACAAGCGACGCGCAACTATGCCAAGCGCCAATATACCTGGCTCGCGCACCAGCCGCCGGCGGATTGGCCGCGCTTCACTGCGCCATTGGATGTAACTGCTGCGCTGGCCCTGCTGCAGCCGAACCGCTAGGCGGCGGCCATGGAGCTGATCCGCGAGGCCGACATCGATCCTGCGCCGCTGGCGGGCAAGCGCGTCGCTGTCCTCGGCTACGGCAATCAGGGACGGGCTCAGGCGCTCAATCTCAAGGACAGCGAAATTGACGTGGTGGTCGGGCTTCGCGGCGGGTCCGGCAGCCGCATCGAAGTCGAAGCAGCGGGCATCGAAATCGCGCTGATCGAGGATGCGGTCCGCTCGGCCGATGTCGTGATGATGCTCGCTCCGGACGAAATTCACGCCGCGCTCTATCGAGAGATCGAGCCCAACTTGCGCAAAGGCGCTGCGCTCGGCTTCAGCCACGGGCTCTCGATCCGCTTCGGCTTGATCAACCCCAGAGCCGACTTCGACATCTTCCTGCTGGCGCCAAAGGGCCCCGGCACGGCGCTCCGCTCGCTCTATCAGGCGGGCAAAGGCATGATCGCGCTGATGGCGGTTGAGCAGGATGCGACCGGCAACGCCCGCGACATCGCCCTCGCCTACGGACGAGCGATCGGCTGCGCTCGCGCCGGCCTCATCGCATCGAGCTTCGCCGAGGAAGCGGAAGCCGACCTGTTCAACGAACAGGCGGTCGTCTGGGGCGGCGTACCCGAATTGCTCATCGCCGGTTTCGAAACGCTCGTCGAAGGCGGAGTATCGCCCGAGGTGGCCCTGCTGGAATGCGTCGGCGAACTGAAGCTCATCGCAGACCTCATCGACGAGCGCGGAATCGCGGGCATGCGAGAAGTCATCTCGAACACCGCCGAGCTGGGAGCGCTGCTCGGCGGTACCCGGATCATCGACGCCGGCGTGCGCCAACGGATGAAAGAAATACTGTTAGAGGTGCGCGCCGGGCGCTTCGCCGACGAGCTTCGGCGCGAAGGACGAGAGGCCTACCCACGCCTCGAACGTTCGCGCCAAGAGACACGAAAAACACTATTGGAAGAAACGTTTACCAGGCTTCGTGAAGTCGAAGACTGAAGTTCAGCCAATGAGCTCCGACGCTGCCTGCGGACGGTCGCCGATGCTGGCCTTCTCAAGATAAGCCCGCTGCATGCGCTGATGCGCTTTGGCGATAATGGGATCGCTCGCCGAAGAGGCCAGTTCCTCCTCTTCAGCAGCACGCCGGGCGAAATAAATTCGGTCCTCGTTGCTCATGGCGCTGCTCCTTCCCGGGGAGCGGAAACCATAGCACAAACGAGCGCAAAAGTCTTATTTATCCGCGGTTGCCGACGCCCGCTCGATGGCTTCGCCAAGCACGCGCTTGGCTTCCTTCGCATCGCCCCATTTCCCGACGCGCACCCACTTTTCAGATTCGAGGTCTTTGTAGTGGGTGAAGAAATGCTCGATCTGCTGGAAGATGATCGACGGCAGATCATGCCGCTCGCCGACGTCGGTATAATAAGGAAAGGTCGAGTCCACCGGCACGCAGATCAATTTCTCGTCACCACCATGCTCGTCTTCGAGGTTGAGGACTCCAATCGGCCGCGCACGGACCACCGAGCCCGGAACGAACGGCGTGCGCGCAATGACGAGCGCGTCGATCGGGTCGCCGTCCGGCGACAGCGTATGCGGGACAAAGCCGTAATTGGCGGGATAGCGCATCGGCGTATGCAGGATTCGGTCGACGAAAAGCGCGCCCGACTTCTTGTCGAACTCGTACTTCACCGGTTCGCCGCCGATCGGCACTTCGATGATGACGTTGATGCTGTTCGGCGGATCGTCGCCGATGGGGATGAGATCGATGTTCATGGCAGGTGAGGCGCGCTCCTAAACATGGCGAGGCCCAGGAACAATGCTGCAATGCTCGCGATCACCGATCCGGCAACATAACCGGCCGCTGCCGCGTAATGGTTCCGCTCGATCAGCAAGGCAGCATCGAGCGAAAAAGCCGAGAAGGTCGTGAACCCGCCGAGGATCCCCGTAGTGAGAAACAGCCGGACATGCTGGGAAATGCCGGGCCGGGCCAGGAAATAGCCGGCGAGAAGGCCCATGGCGAAGGAACCGACGATGTTGACGATCAGGGTTCCGGTCGGGAAGCCATAGCCGAAGAGCTTCGCCGAACCGACATTGACGCCATGCCGAAGAGCGCCGCCAATGCCGGCACCAATGAACACAATCAGATAAAGCATAATTCTCCTACTGCTGCAGGACTGCGCCAAGTAGGAGTCATCGGCCGATCGGCGGTTATATGGGAGACCCCATTCCCGGGAACCACGACTAGCAGCGCCGAGGACAAGCGCCAATCACTTCCGGCCAAAGAGCTTTTCAATCTCTCCATGCCCGAGCTTCACCCAGGTCGGGCGGCCATGGTTGCACTGGCCGGAGCGCGGCGTCACCTCCATCTCGCGCAGAAGCGCGTTCATCTCGGCGACGGAGAGGATGCGCCCTGCTCTCACCGAGCCGTGACAGGCGATGGTCGCGGCGACGAGATCGAGCTTGTCGCGCAGGCTGAGCGGGCCACCAAGCTCGGCAATTTCGCCGGCAAGGTCAGCGAGCAGGCCAGGAATGTCGGTCTTGCCGAGCGCTGCCGGGACCGTCCGGACGAGGATCGAAGTTGGTCCGAAGCGTTCGATTTCCAGCCCGAGCTCGGCAAGATCCGTCGCCGCGCCTTCGAGACGATCGCATTCGGGTTCGTCCAGCTCGACGACGTCGGGAATAAGCAGAACCTGGCGTCCGACGGCCCCGCCCGCGCGGGCAGCGCGCATTCGTTCGAGGACAAGGCGCTCGTGGGCGGCATGCTGGTCGACGATCACGAGCCCGTCCTCGGCCTCGGCGACGATGTAGGTCGCGGCGACCTGGCCGCGAGCGACACCGAGGGGATAGCTGGGGACGGGTTCGGCGGCAGGCTCCGCACGGGCGGCGGGAGGTTGGTCGAAAAGCACCTTGGCCTCTTCGCCTGCCGTCATTCCGATGAAGGCGGGAATTCCCCTCTCTGCAATAACAGCGGGATCCCCCTTTTCATGAGGGTGACGGGCAAGCGTTTCGTCATAGCTCGCACCAGACGTCCACATGACCGGCGCCGCGGCCTGCTCGCGCGCCGCGCTGCGCTGGCTTTCTTCGTCAAGAGCGCGGCGCAAACCGCCAACGATGAGACCACGCACCGCCGAAGGATCGCGAAAGCGCACCTCGGTCTTCGCCGGATGGACGTTGACGTCGACCTCATCGAGCGGGACGTCGAGGAACAAGGCAGCGATCGGATGACGGTCGCGGGCAATCAGGTCCCGGTAGGCGGCGCGAAGGGCACCGACCAGCAACCGGTCCTTCACCGGCCGCGAGTTCACGAACAGATATTGCTGGTCGGCGACGCCCCGATTGAAGGTCGGGAGACTGATAACGCCGGTCAGCTTGATGCCGTCGCGTGCGCAATCGATCCCGATGCCGTGCCGGTCGAGCTCGTGGGCGAGAAGTTCCGCCACCCGCCCCGGTGGCGAGGCGGGCTGAAGCGTCAAGATCCGCCGCCCGTCATGGTCGAGCGTGAAGGCGACGTCGCTCCGCGCCATTGCCAGCCGCTTCACTGAGTCGAGACAGGCCGCATATTCGGCTCGAGGTGAGCGCAGGAACTTGCGGCGGGCCGGCACCTTGTCGAACAGGCCTTGGATGGTAATGCGCGTACCCGGCGGCAGGGCGGCAGGCCCCTCGCCCGCCGGCGTGCCATGATCGACCTCGATCCACCAGCCGTCCGACCCGCGAACCCTGCTTTCGATCCTAAGACGCGACACACTCGCGATCGACGGCAACGCCTCGCCGCGAAAGCCGAAGCTCGTTATGCGATCGATCGAATCGTCGGGGAGCTTGGAAGTCGCATGGCGCTCGAGCGCGAGCCTCATCTCGTCCGGCCCCATGCCGCAGCCGTCATCGGCGACCTCGATCAGCTCGAGCCCTCCCGCCGACAGCCGGATCGCGACCTGGCTCGCTCCCGCATCGAGCGCATTTTCCACAAGTTCTTTCAGCGCGCTGGCCGGCCGTTCGACCACCTCGCCCGCGGCGATGCGATTGATGAGTTCGGGCGGCAGCCTTCTTATTGACATGTTAAGCATTCCTAGCCCATTCCGAGGGCGCCGGCGAAGCGCTGATTTTTCGCGGAAATTCAGGCCGCATTCAATGGAAAGTGTTTAATCCAAAGTGAAGCCGCAGGGTCGTTCCGCTGCTTTGTGATCAGGTTGGGGATACGGGGATAGATGTTCTGGAATCGCTGGTTCAAATGGATGTCGCACGACATGGCGATCGACCTCGGAACCGCCAACACCTTGGTCTATGTCCGGGGCCGCGGAATCGTTCTTAACGAGCCGTCGGTCGTCGCCATCGAGACCATCAATGGCGTCAAAAAGGTCAAGGCGGTCGGCGACGACGCCAAGCTGATGATGGGCAAGACCCCGGACCAGATCGAGGCCATCCGCCCGCTTCGCGACGGTGTCATCGCCGACATCGATGTGGCGGAGCAGATGATCAAACACTTCATTCACAAGGTTCACGGCGGGAAAATGCGCGCCTGGCGCTTCCCGGAAATCGTGATCTGTGTTCCGTCCGGATCGACTTCAGTCGAGCGCCGCGCAATTCGCGACGCCGCTTCGAACGCCGGAGCGAGCGCTGTCTACCTCATCGAGGAGCCGATGGCGGCCGCGATCGGCGCCGACATGCCGGTGACCGAACCGATCGGATCGATGGTCGTCGACATCGGCGGCGGAACGACCGAGGTTGCGGTCCTTTCGCTCCGCGGTCTCGCCTACACCACCTCGGTCCGGGTTGGTGGAGACAAGATGGACGAAGCGATCAGCTCCTACGTCCGCCGCAACCACAATTTGCTGATTGGTGAAGCCACGGCCGAGCGAATCAAGAAGGAAGTCGGAATCGCCAAACCGCCGGTCGATGGCATCGGCAAGACCGTGCACATCAAGGGCCGCGACCTCGTCAACGGCGTTCCCAAAGAAATCTCGATCAACCAGGGCCAGATCGCCGAAGCATTGTCTGAGCCCGTCGGCACGATCGTCGAAGGCGTCCGCATCGCGCTCGAGAATACGGCGCCCGAACTCGCCGCCGACATCTGCGACCAGGGCATTGTCCTAACTGGTGGCGGCGCGCTCCTGCAGGGCCTGGACGAGGTCCTGCGCGACGAGACCGGCCTCCCTGTCACCGTGGCCGAGGATCCGCTGACCTGCGTCGCCCTGGGTACCGGACGGGCGCTCGAGGAAGAGCAGTTCCGCGGCGTCCTGCAGACGGCCTGAGCTAAGGTAGCGGGCGGTGGCGACCGCACGCCCGGGCTGGTCGCGCCGAGCCCAATACGGGCTGTTCTTCAGCTTCCTTGCGCTCATCGCAGGAATCCTGATCGGCCTCATCCTGCTCGCCATCTCCACTCTCGCTCCGGCGCGCTTCGCGACTATTCGCGGGGCGGCGCTGGACATCACCGGCCCCGTCGCAAGCGCATTCCACGAAGTCACGGCAACGGTCGAAGGGGTCTTCACCGGAGCGGGCGATTATTGGGACGCGGCCGGCCAGAACGGCAAGCTCAAGCGTGAGCGCGACGAGATGCGCCGCGAGATCATTGAGGCCCGCGCGGTCCTGCAGGAAAACCGCCAGCTGAAAGCGGTGCTCCAGCTTCGCGAGCATGAGGTTAAGACGGTAGCAGTCGGCCGGCTGGTCGGCTCGTCGCTCGGCAGCACAAGGCGGTTCGCGATCCTGTCGACCGGGGCGAATGATGGCGTTCGCATCGGGATGCCGGTTCGTTCGCCCGACGGCCTCGTCGGGCGGGTCATCGACACCGGGGCCTTCGCATCGCGCGTCCTGCTCGCTTCAGACCGCGCCAACATCATCCCGGCGCGCCTTCTTCGCGGTGGAATTCCGGTAATTTCACAGGGCCGCGGCGACGGAACGATCGACGTCCGCCCGCTGGAAGTGGGCCGCAACCCGTTCAAGCGCGGCGACATCATCATCACATCGGGCACAGGCGGGCTCTATCCGCCCCTCATTCCGATCGCGCGGGTAATCCGCCTCGACGACGACGGCGCAGTTGCTTTACCGCTCGCCGACCCATCCAATATCAGCTTCGCCGTCGTCGAGCCGCCGTACGAGCCGGCGGCCCAGGCCGAGACGCCCTGATGGTCCGCGCCGCGCTTGCGACCAAGCGTCGGATGGGGCGCGGACCTTTGCCGTTCGCGGCTTTCGCGCCGATGATGTCGGTAATTGTCGCGTCGCTCCTCGCCGCGCTTCCCGTTGTCACCACGAGCGGCTGGTTTCCGGACTTTGGCTTCCTGGTCCTCATTAGCTGGCGCCTGCTGAGGTCTGACCCGTGGCCGGCGTGGTGGGCCGCCCCGATGGGCCTGGTCAACGACCTGTTCACGGGACTTCCGATAGGTTTTTCAGTAGCATTGTGGAGCGCAACCATGCTGGCGCTCGACCTCGTCGACCGCCGGACGATGTGGCGTGACTATTGGATTGAATGGGTTCTCGCGGCGGTGCTTTTGACGATCGACGAATGGCTCCAATGGCGCATTGCCGCAATCAGCGGTGCGCGTGTGCCCTTCCTCGCGGTCGTCCCGCCTCTAATCATCTCGATCTTCGTCTTCCCCTTGAGTGCGTGGCTCGTGTCGCGGCTTGACCGGTGGAGGCTCGGGCGATGAACAGGCCGACCCGGCTGACGACCGCGCACCAGTCGATCACCTTTTCGCGAAGGATGATGCTGCTGGGCACAGCGCAGGCCGGTGTCGGCGCCCTCTTGATCGGCAGGCTCGGCTGGCTATCGATCGCCCAGAACCAGAAATATCAGCTGCTGAGCGAAAGCAATCGCGTCCAGCTTATCCCTGTGCCACCGCGGCGCGGCTGGATCATCGACCGCAACGGCAAGCCGATCGCCATCAACAAGGCGAGCTTTAG
>Ga0207647_10000337_pt1 | contig 38295 bp, 31 predicted proteins | sample KBSCornC2_FD_184295 | JGI IMG/M metagenome (GOLD analysis project Ga0207647, IMG submission 184295) | Corn rhizosphere microbial communities from Kellogg Biological Station, Michigan, USA - C2 (SPAdes) (version 2) | ecosystem: Host-associated > Plants > Roots > Rhizosphere ... | reverse complement strand
TATACAACCATTCGCGAATGCGTAACCGTAAACCGCGGCACGAAGGACCGATGGAAAACGTCCGTAGGCAGTCATTGCTTGTTGATGGCCTATTCTCACGTAGCGCATGATTGCATGATTGGAAATCATGTGATCCTTGCCAACGGAGTTCAGGTTGCGGGCCATGTAGAAATTGGTGATTTTGCCATCATTGGTGGCCTCTGTGGAATTCAACAGTTTACACGAATTGGAAAGCATGCCTATATTGGCGGACAAACGGCAGTCCGTAAAGATGTTCCTCCGTTTGTAAAGGCTGCCCGTGAACCCATCAGCTATGTGGGAATTAATGTGGTTGGATTGCACAGGAGAAACTTTCCACATCATCAAATAGAATCTATCTCGCAGATTTACCATTTACTTTTTGTCGGTAATCATAGCACCACTTCGGGAATCAATTTGGTCAAGGAAAGAATGCCTGACAACGAGATCAAATCAGAGATTCTTCAGTTTATCCAGGATTCAAAAATTGGTGTGATCAAACGTTCTTCAAAAGCCGATCTTGATGACATGTAAACTTACCAATGCAGGTAAACGTTTCAACAGAGAATGGATCTTTCGAAATTCCGATCTTGAATTGACTTCCTCAAATTCGTATGCGATCACCGGTCCTAACGGATCGGGAAAATCAACAATGCTTCAATGCATTGGAGGCATGTTGCAATTGAGTGAGGGAAGTTTAGTGTTTACCGTTGACAGTGTACCGTTAGCAAACGAAGAAGTATATAAACAAATTTCATTTTGCGCTCCTTATTTTGATGTAATTGAAGAAATGACTTTAGTCGAATTTTTTCAATTCCACAATCAATTCAAATCCTTCATCAACAATTTTTCTATTCAGCAGGTGATTGATGAAGTTGGATTGAATTATGCAAAGCACAAACAAATACGCTTTTATTCCTCGGGCATGAAACAAAGAGTAAAGCTTGCGCAAGCGATTTTATCCGACGTTTCAATTATCTTATTAGATGAACCTTGCAGCAACCTCGATGCGGCAGGGATTGAATTGTATCACTCATTAATCAACAAATATTGCAAAGAACGATTGGTAATTGTTTGTTCGAACGATGAAGTAGAATACATTTTCACAAATGAAAGAATCAGTGTTCTTGACTATAAGAAATAAAACACGAATTGTCTTTCAAAAAATTTTCAGAAAAACAATTCGTGCATTTGTAAATAAAATACAGGTTTGTTAATGCGCTGCACTCATATCGATCTTCTGTCCCCTGTTCCCTTTCACCATCAGTACAAACGGAATACAAATCAGGAACATAATCCCGATGTATAAAAACACATCCATGTAGGAAAGTACGGCAGCCTGTTTGGCAACCATGCCTCCCAATGCCTTGTAGGCTTCCTGTTGAGCAATGTTTGGCGCATGTCCTTTTGCTATGAACGATTGTGTCATGGCAAAAACCCTTCTTTGAACATCAGGGTTATTTACATCTAAGTGATTGGCCAGATTAGATGAATGCAAAACATTTCGTCTTGACATGAATGTTGTAATCAGCGCTACACCAAAGGAACCACCCAATTGCCTTGCCATACCGGTAAATGCTGCTCCTTCACCAATTTGTCTTCCTTTTAAAGTACTTAGTGATAGTGTTGTAATGGGAATAAATAAAAGCCCCATTGCAAATCCCCGCAAAATCAACATCCAGAAGAATGCACTTTCAGCAGTATCGGGAGTTAGGATTTTGTATCCCCAAAAACAGAAAAAGAAAAACAAGAGCATTCCTGTAGCAACCAAGTATTGTTGCTTCACACCTTTTTGCAAAATTCTTCCAATGATCGGCATCATGAATGCAGTGGTTAGTGCAGATGGTATTAACAATTCACCCGACTGCACCGGCGTCCACCCCAATGTTGTTTGCGTGTATAAAGGAATAATAAAAGTGGAACCATACAATCCAAAACCAAGTATGAAAGACAGTGCGGTCCCGACTCTAAGATTTCCATTTCTTAAAACGCCTAACCTCACAACGGGATTACGAAATATCGTTTCTCTCCAAAGAAAAAAGAAGGCAGCAAAAACACTAACAACCGTTAATGCAGTAATTACACTGTTACTAAACCAATCTTCTTCCTGTCCTTTTTCCAAAACATATTGAAGCGATCCGACACAGGCTGCTAAAAATAAAATACCTAACCAATCAATATCCGAAGACGAGCTTTTAGCAGAATATCTGGGGCTTTTTACAAATTGAAGTGTGAGCAAACAAGCAATTACGCCCAATGGGATATTGATATAAAAAATATAAGGCCATGAGAAATTGTAAGTGATATAACCACCCAGCGGAGGGCCCAATGTTGGACCAACAATCACTCCCAACCCATAAATTGCTTGTGCCATTCCTCTTTTTTCGGGGGGATAACTTTCTGTAATCAAGGTTTGAGAAGTAACTAACAAAGCACCTCCGCCTAGACCTTGAAGAAAACGAAAGATGACTAACTCCCATATACCAGAAGCGTTACCGCACAAAAAAGAACAAATCGTAAACAAGGCAATAGAAGCTGCAAAATAATTCCGCCTTCCAAATTGCTGCGATAAAAAGCTGGTCATTGGAACAACAATTACGTTGCCGATGGCGTAAGCTGTAATTACCCAACCAATTTCACTTGTTGTTGCTCCCAAATTTCCTTTCATATCGGGCAACGCCACATTCACAATCGTTGTGTCTACAATTTCAAGGAGAGCACAAACAATTGCAGTGATGGTGATGATCACCCTTCTTGATCCATATTCTACTAATGATTCTTGCTGCATAAATTCTTTCTATGAAACTCCTTTTCCAGGATGAATATGTTGTTTCGCTTTAGCCCTTACTGTTAGTCCAAATGAACGTCAACCGATACATTCATTCCAGGCCGTAGCTTTTGAATAAGAGAATCCGATTTATTTGTGAATTCAATTCGCACCGGCAAACGCTGCACGGTTTTTACAAAGTTTCCGGTTGAATTATCCGGAGGCAGCAAAGAAAATGTTGAACCTGTTGCAGGTGAAAATGATGCAACTGTGGCTTCAAACTCGTGATTTTTAAATGCATCGACAGACACAATCACTTTTTGTCCTACTCTCATCTTATTTAACTGCGTTTCCTTGAAGTTGGCAGTTACCCAAACATCATTACTATGGACAACACTGAATAACGCCTGCCCTGCCTGGACAAACTGCCCGGGTTGAACATTAATTTTCGAGACCAAACCATCTTGCTGGGCAACAACAACCGTGTAAGACAAATTCAATTTTGCTGCATCTACTTCCACCTGGCGTTGATGAACCGCAGCTGTTGCTGCACCAATCTGTTGAGCTGTTGCATTGCTTTGCGCAGCTACAGCATTGGTTTGTTGAGAGGCCTGGTTTTTTTGTTGTTGCAAAATCTGCAATTGCTTTTCTGCAGTTTGTTTTGCAGCCAACGCCTGCTCATACTGTTGTTGGGTTACAGAGTGATCTTTTATCAGGTTAGCGTAGCGTTCATAATCCTGGTTGGTTCTCCAAACATTAATTTTTGCAGCTTCAATTTGTGCATCAGCGGTCCCGACAGACGCCTGGGATGTCCCAATATTTGCTCTGGATGCTGAAGTAGTAGCCTTTGCAATTTCAAGATTGCTTTGCGCTGCAGCTAATGCGGCCTGTGCTTCTTCAAGCTTTACCTGAAAATCTCTGTCGTCAAGAACTAATAAGGTATCTCCTTTCTTTACCTGCTGGTTATCATTTACTTTAATGTCTTTGATGTAACCGGCCACTCTTGGAATAACAGGTGTGATGTCTGCACTGATCTGTGCGTCGTCTGTTTCTTCATGGTGTTGACCGTGAATATATTTTGATATTCCAAACCATGCTCCGCCAATCACCAGCACAATCAGTATCACCAGAAAAATCGGGTTTCGTTTTTTTGCCTTTAGATTCACTTCTTTGGTTTCTGTTCTTGTTTCCATAAAAATTTATCGTTGGTTCTTTAGTTATTTATTTTGTTGAGGTTGAGATAAAAGTCCTGATGACAATAAAAGCTGATTGTATACCACTACAGCATCGGCTTTAGCAAACGCATAATTTAATCTTGCCTGTAGCTCGGCTACGTCCGCATCAATCAATTCCTGTGTTGTTGCTAATTGATTGTTGTATTTATTATTTACAATGCGATAATTTTCCTGTGCCTGTTCAATTGCCTTGGCATAGACTTCAATTTTCTTTTGACTGCTTAACCAATTCAAATAAGCTTTATTTACCTGCAAGCGAATATTATTATCCATCAACTCCTGAGTGGCTGCCAGCTCCTTCGATCTTGCTTCTGCAACTTCAATTTTTGCTTTTGTTTTCCACAGCGATGCGATGTTGTAAGAAACGCCAACACCTATATTTACAGCATTTGTTATTGTAAGAAGTTTAGGAATATCAGCCGCAATATACCCACCTGTTAAGGCAACACTTGGATAGAGTTCACCTTTTGTTGCTTTCACTCCAACATCTGCGGCCTGCTTTCGATAATCCATTGCTTCGATGTCTTTTCTGTTTTTCAATGCAGATTGTATGTAGTCATCTAATCCATTAACAGAAAAGCTTTGATTGATGACAGTGGAATCAGGAGCCAACACAGTGCTTTGCGGCAACCCAAGCATCAGGTTCATGTTCACATTTGCCAGTTGCCAGTTATTTTGTGCGTCTAACAAAGCAAGTTCTGTATTCGACGTTTGTAATTGCGCTTTTAAAAGATCATTTCTTGCCAACAAACCATTTTGCTCCAGGCTTGTAAATGTTTTCACACGTTGCTGTGCCTGAACTAAATTTTGATTATAAAGATTTACTGCGGATTTTGCCTTATAAAGATTGATATAGGCTTCAACCGTGTTCTCAATTAGTGCTTCTTTATTATTTTCAGCATCCAGTTTTTCGGCTTGTTCCAAAAATTTTGAAGATTCAATTCCATAACGAATTCGTCCTCCTGCATAAATTGGAAGCGATGCATTTGCCATCCCATACAACGCCTGCGAAACTTTCGCGGGACCACTGCCGCTTCCCCCGCCACTTCCGCCACTGCTACTGCTTTTTGTTTTCAGGTCGATGTTTGGATTGTTCAACCGCAAATAAGATCCTGAAAAACTTGCGTCAGGCAATCGGCGGTCGAGGGCTTCCCTAACTGAAGCAGAAGCCTGTTCAATTTTTGCAGCATTAATTTTTAATTGCTTGCTGTTTTTAATACTAAGATCAATGGCTTCATTTAAGGTTATAGGTTTGTCTTGTGCAAATGCAAGGTTGAAAATCGTCATTGCCAAGCCTGTCAAAACCAATTTTATTCTATCCTTCATAAGTCAATATTGCTTTAAACAAGTTCTTTAAATAATTGCCGAGTTTTTTCTTGATCAATTTTTCAAATTCTTCATCGGGTACGGATTCAAGATTGTTCATCTTTCTATAATAATGCTGCGAAGTAACCAGTTGACTTGTTGTTCCAACCAATGTCATCATCAGAAAAGAAACATCAACATTCTTTTTAAAATCACCACTCTTTTGTCCTTCATGAATCAATTGTTTGATGAGCAGTTGATTGGTTTGTTTGAGTTGAAAAATCTGCTCGGTAATAGCCCCGGAATTAGCCATCTGCTCTCTCACCATAATCTTGTGAAAGCATTGCTTTTTAAAAATCCGGTCTATATAGTCATCAATCAACTTTTCAACTTTTTGAATCGGAGAAAGATTTTTATTCTGCAAAATGTTCTCCAATTGTATTTTAAAATGGGCCCCGCGATGAAGAAACATTGCTTCCATCAGTTTTTCCTTGGATCCGAAATAGTAAGAAATCATTGCAAGATTGACATGGGCAGCTTCTGCAATATCTCTTACGGAAGTGCCCGCAAATCCTTGCTCCGCAAAAAGTTTTTCAGCCGCTTCCATAATCTGTATCTGCTTGTCGTTGTATTCCATGTTTTTCAAAAAAGGAGGGCAAAATTAAACAAACGTTTAATTAAAACAAACATTTGAACAAAAAATTTTCCGAAAAAATAAAAGGCCGGCTGGCCTTTAATTAAAAATCAATTACATAGAAAATCGAAAAAGTATTTTACCGCTGACTTGCAATTAAAAGATTGAGATCGGTATACTTGAGGTTAAACCGTTCGCTTAAATAAAAATTGGTGAGCGCTCCTTTAAACATGTAAATGCCGCTGCGTAAATGGATCTGGTGCCAGACCATTCTTTCAAATCCACCGTCGTCACCGGCATCCAACAATAACGGCATCAGCACGTTACTGATGGCTTGTGATGCTGTTCTGGCAAAGCCGGATGGAATGTTTGGAACGCAATAATGAATCACTCCATATTTTTTATAAACAGGATTTTCGTGTGTGGTAATTTCCGAGGTTTCAAAACAACCTCCACGATCAATGCTCACATCAATGATGACACTGCCGGGACGCATCCCACTCACCATCTCTTCTGTAACCACAATTGGTGTTCGGCCCGTTTGAGAACTTAATGCGCCAACTGCAACCTCGCAGGTTTTTAATTGTTTTGCTAATAACCTGGGCTCAATTACGGAAGTCCACAAGCGATGGCCAATGTTATTTTGCAGGCGTTTTAATCTATACACACTGTTGTCAAAAACTTTTACGGATGCTCCCAGTGCAAGAGCCGCTCTTGCTGCATATTCGCCCACGATACCTGCACCAATGATAATTACCTTAGTTGGTGCAATACCAGAAATTCCCCCAAGCAAAACGCCTTTACCATGATTAGCAGATCCCAAATATTGAGCAGCAATCAGCATTACTGCGCTACCAGCAATTTCACTCATGCTTCTAACGATTGGATAAGTGCCGCTGTCGTCTTTCAGATTTTCAAACGAAATAGCAGTAATTCTTTTATCCATCATTTTCTGAAGTAACTCTGCTTTAAGTATGCTTAAGTGAATGGGAGAAATAATCATTTGCCCATGTTGAAGCAAGGGTAATTCTTCTTCAATCACAGGTGCGCTTTTAACCAGTATCGGTGCTTTGTAGACTTCTTCCCGGTTATAAACAATTCTGGCTCCTGCTTCGCTGTAATCTCTGTCAGCAAAATGAGAAGCTTCCCCTGCATTATGTTCAATGGTTACATTATGGCCGTTGCTTACCAACACACTAACGGCGTCCGGTGTTAACGCAATTCTGTTTTCCTGGAAAGCAATTTCTTTGGGAATGCCAATATGCAATTGGGCACCTTTGGGCTTAATGTCAAGCGTTTCTTCTAAAGTTTCGTAACTGAAAGAGGGACTTACAATCGGTTTTTGTTGCGCCATATGCAGGGTCCAATGGGGCTGTAAATTACGATTGTTCTTTGATATAAGTTAGAGTTGATGCAATGAGTTTCGTCATTAAAGTTGTACAAGAGTGTATTCAAATCATTTTGGCATTTGCACTTCAACCAATCTTTCGTTTTCCGAAACCGGTTCAATGTAAACATGCACTGCGGTATTGTCAAAGAGGTTTGAAGCTTTTTCAGGCCATTCAATCATGCAAATGGATCCGCTGTACAAGCAGTCTTCCACGCCAGCCTGCACCACTTCTTCCTCATCTTTAAGGCGATACAAGTCCATGTGATAAATTAATTTCCTTTCTCCACTTTCATCAAAATCATATTCGTTAATGATGGAAAACGTTGGACTGGCGGTTAAATCTTTTGTTCCTTTAAAATGACACAAAGCACTAATGATGGTGGTTTTTCCCGCGCCCATTTCTCCGTGGAAAGCAAACAATTTTTTGTCCCTCACATAACTCCAAAATTCCGGAGCAAATTTTTCTAACGCGTTCAACGAAACTTTAAACTGCATTGGACAAAATTAACGCTGCTTTGCAACGAAGTTGAAAAGATAATATGGTCAACACCCTTCAACCCTTTTTTAATAGGGTAAATTTGCAACAGAAAAACCTTTTTTGAAGAATGGAAAAAGTACAATGGAAAGTTGAAGGAATGCATTGTGCGAATTGTGCACTTACCGTAAATAAATACCTTCAAAAGCAAGGAGCCCACAATATTACCGTCAACCCAATTGACGGCGACGTTATTTTTGATTTAAACAGCGGATCTACCACTACGGACATTGCAAAAGGGATTGAATCCCTTGGCTACAAGGTTCAATCGACCGATTCAGTTGAAGAAAAACGGAAACCTTTTTTGTCGAACAATGTCCAACGTTTTTGGTTCTGCCTGCCTTTTACTTTAATACTGATGCTTCACATGGTGGGCATTCATGTTTCTTTTTTGATGAGCCCGTGGACTCAACTCCTTGTTACCTTGCCGGTATTCCTTATTGGAATGGTCTATTTTGGACGTTCAGCTATTAACAGTTTGCGTAATGGTTTGCCAAACATGGATGTGCTGATCACGATTGGTTCCTTATCTGCTTTCATTTATAGTCTGGTTGGAACTATTTTCAATTTAGGTGAAGGTTATATCTTTTATGAAACGACTGCAACCATCATCAATCTTGTTTTTCTTGGAAATTATTTAGAAGATGCTTCCATCCAGTCTACCCAAAAAGCATTAAAGGCTTTGGTGAAATCCCAGAAAGTCATGGCGAACATGATCGCTTTTGACCATGAGCATAAGGAAGTCATTTTCCCAATTGAAAACACGCAGCTGAAAGTTGGCGATTTGGTTTTGATAAGAACAGGCGAACAGGTGCCGGCCGATTGCAAAATTCTTTGGGGCGAAGCACACGTGAATGAAGCACTGCTTACAGGTGAAAGCACACCGCTTCACAAAAAAGCAAAAGACAGTATCGTTGGAGGAAGCATTGTTGAGGAAGGAAACGTGAAAGCACAAGTAACTGCTGTGGGTAACGATACAGTTCTTTCCAGCATTTTGAATCTGGTAAAAAAAGCACAGGGTGAGAAACCGCCGGTGCAGCAAATGGCAGATAAGATCAGTGCGGTTTTCGTTCCCCTTGTTTTAAGCATTGCGGTTCTCACTCTTGCCATCAACTGGATTATTTTAAAAGATTTTACACCATCATTATTAAGAAGCATTGCTGTATTGGTAATCGCCTGCCCTTGTGCAATGGGCCTGGCAACTCCTGCCGCTATTGCTGTTGGATTGGGCAGAGGAGCAAGAAACGGAATCCTATTTCGAAATTCAAAAAGTCTGGAGTTATTTAAAAATATCAGGCAGGTGGTGTTTGATAAGACAGGAACATTAACAACGGGAAAGTTTCAGATTTCAAATTTCAAATTTCAAATTGAGCAAGAAGAGTTCAAACGCATTGTTTATTCTCTTGAAAAATATTCCGGTCATCCACTTGCCAAAAGCATTGCGGGTGAATGGAAAACAAAAAATGAAATTCGCTGGAAAAAAATTGAAGAAGTGAAAGGCAAGGGAATGATTGCAACAGACACCGAAGGAAACAATTATGCTTTGGGTTCTCACAAACTTGCCCTGGGACTATCCAGTGAAGAAAATCACAACATCTACGTTTTAAAAAATAATGAACTCATTGGCTGGATTGATTTGGCAGATGAACTGAGACCCGAATCAAAATCAGTTGTTCAATATCTGAAATCAAAAAGCATCAAAACCATTTTGCTTAGCGGCGATCGCTATCAAAAAGCAAAACAGTTAGCAGATAGTCTGGGAATTGAAGAAGTGATTGCAGAACAAACACCTGGGCAAAAACTGCAAAAAATTGAAGAGCTAACAAGGCAACAACCAACAGTAATGGTAGGTGATGGCATCAATGATGCTCCTGCACTGGCAAAAGCAACCATTGGCATTTCCATGAGTGATGCATCACAACTTGCCATGCAAAGTGCATCGGTTGTTCTGATGAACAGCGGATTAAAAAAATTGCCCACTGCGCTTGGATTGGGAAATCATACTTATCTCACAATCAAACAAAATCTCTTTTGGGCTTTTGCTTATAATATTGTTGCAATTCCTGTTGCCGCAATAGGTTTATTGGGACATTATGGCCCTACATATGGAGCATTGATCATGGGCTTAAGTGATGTTGTTCTTGCCATCAATTCGGTACGTTTGTTCGTAAAGAAAGTAGAGTAAGAAATTTTGATTATTTTCACTTCCGGATTTGCCTAAAAACCCTCTCGCTAAAGCCGTACCAATTCTTATGAATTTCTTTTCTTTCCATAAATAGCCTTTGAAATTCATTTGAGAACATGTTGTCACCAAGAACATATAAAGGGCTCGAAGTGTACAATCTTTCAAAAAAGCTTGCCATTGCCTGCTACGAATTGACGCATGAATTACCTGCAGAGGAAAAAACCAATTTTACAAGATACATACGCACAGCCGCTTTAAATCTCCATATTAATGTTGCGCAGGGAGCTTTTCTTAAATCGAAAAAAAGAAAAAAATTCCTTCGTCCTGCAAAAAATGCTCTTATCATCATCGATGCCGCTTGTGAAATTTTAGTTGAATTAAAAATGGCAACACAAGAACAAGTTGATGTAATTAACAGCTATTCTTCTTCCTGCTATCAGTTGCTCGATCAACTGTAAAAAGTTTTAAGTTCTAAGTTTTAAGTTTTAAGTTGCCGCGGTTAAAACTACAACCTCAGGCTTACAAACGATTAATGGCAGACGTGCAGCATATATTAAACCAGTATTGGGGCCATGATGAATTCAGACCATTACAAAAGGAAATCATTGAATCGGTTTTATCGGGAAAAGATACGCTGGCAATCCTTCCAACCGGAGGAGGAAAATCTGTCTGCTTCCAGGTTCCTTCATTGGCTCAAAAAGGAATTTGCATAGTTGTTTCTCCATTGATTGCCTTAATGAAGGACCAGGTCGAAAACCTAAAGAAGAGAAACGTTCCGGCACTTCTCATTCACTCTGGAATGAAAAAAGCTGATGTGATTCAAACCTTGAAAAATGCGAGCCATGATTATTTCAAATTTTTGTATGTATCACCTGAACGATTGGAAACTTCTTTGTTCAATGAATATTTGCCCGGATTAAATGTGAATCTCATTGCAGTGGATGAAGCACATTGCATTTCTCAATGGGGTTATGATTTTCGTCCTTCTTATTTAAAAATTGCTGAACTAAGAAACGAGTTACCGGGTGTTCCTGTATTGGCTTTGACCGCCTCAGCAACTGAAGAAGTACAGCTGGATATAATTGAAAGATTGAAGTTCAGGTCACCTAATATCTTCAAACAATCGTTTGAAAGAAAAAATCTTTCCTACAGCGTTTTTAAAGTCGAGTCCAAACTTGCTAAGCTGGTTGACATTGCCAGCAAAATTGCAGGCTCTGCAATCGTTTATTGCAAGAGCCGGAAAAGAACAAACCAAATCAAGGACCTTTTGCAAATCCATGGCATACCATCAACAAATTATCATGCGGGGCTCAAACAGGAAGACAGAAACCAACGACAAAAAAATTGGATCGAAAACAAAGTGAGGGTGATTGTTTGTACCAATGCATTTGGAATGGGTATTGATAAACCGGACGTAAGACTGGTTGTTCATGTTGATGTTCCCGATTGTCTTGAAAATTATTACCAGGAATCAGGTCGTGCCGGACGTGATGGCAAAAAATCCTATGCCGTTCTACTGTACCACGAAAAAGACATTGCTGAATTGAATGGATTACATGCTGTCCGTTTCCCTTCAGAACAACAGATTAAAAATATTTATGGGGCAGTTGTAAATTTCCTGCAGATACCGTCTTACACCGGTCAATACAAAAGTTACAATTTTCGCTTTGATGAATTTATTCGAAATTTTAAACTAAACAGCAATGAAGCTTTATATGCATTAAAGGCATTGGAAAGCGATGGGTGGCTTGAATTTAATGAAAGGAATTTTTCACCATCTACATTGGTGTTCACCACGTCAAAAAGAGAACTGCATGAATTTCAAAAAAGCTATCCGCAACAAGAACCTTTGCTTACAACTTTGTTAAGAAGCTATGAAGGCATATTTGATTTCCCATCCTTTATTTCCGAAGCAACAATTGCACGGTTGATGAAGAAAGATGAAGTCGAGATTAAAAAACAGCTCCGGACCATTGCTTCTTTTGGCATCGTTAGTTACACTGCGCAAAATGAAGAGCCCCAAATCATTTTTAAAAAGAATCGTGTTCCTGTTGAGGATTTAACATTGAATAAGACGCTTTACAATAAAAGAAAAGAGTCTTTCAAACGGCGCGTAGAAACGATAACTTCATACGCTAAAGAAAACACTTGCCGAAGTCGGTTCATTAGTTATTATTTTGGCGATAAAACAGCAAAAGATTGTGGTATTTGCGATAACTGTCTTCGAAACAAATCAAGGGAAGTTCCTGCCGAATAATTTGAAAAAATCTCCCCCGCCATTTCGCAGCAGCTTTAACAATTGACGCTAAAGTTTACAATCCATCAAAATAAAAAGCAAAAAGCATGGAACGCGATCGAGTCGAGGCAGGAAGAAAATAAAATTATAACAGACAAATAGCGATGCTGAAATTGAAATAGAAAGCACCGTAATTCCCGAATTTTTCTCCGTAGTAATACGGGGTCCCGCAATCTTCTAAAATCTTAGATTTGCTTATGCCATTTAAATCCACCATTCTTTGTGTTGATGACGACGATGATGATCTTTTTTTTATAAAAGAGGTGATTAGATCGCAAAAACATTCTTTTGAAATTGAAGAATGTAAAAATGGTATGGACGCTCTCGACTACCTTGAAAACTGTTTAACAAAAGACGAGCTCCCCTGCCTTATCATTATGGACATGAACATGCCCCGCATGGATGGCAAACAAACAATCTCGAAAATAAAAGAGAACGATGTCCTTTCTCAGATTCCAATTGTGGTTTTTACAACATCGTCCAACGTGGCGCATAAAAAATATTTTGAAGAACAAGGCATCAATTTCATTACAAAACCTTTCGACTACAAAGTTTTCACACAGGAAATTATCAACCTTTTAGCCTTTTGTGCCGACTTAGGAGCCTGATTTCCCGAAGATTTTCACTGGTTCATCATTTTTGGAACTGTATTTGAATGTACAGGTCAAAACGAAAAACCGTGTATAATTCAAATAAAATCCTGTTACTCGATGACAATAGGGACCTGTTGCAGATTGTACAAATCATTTTAAAAGGACAGGGATATGAAACCGTATTGGCTTCCTCAATTGAAGAAGCTATGCTTAAAATAAAGGTCCATAAGCCTGTGCTGATATTAATGGATGTATGCCTTTCAGATCAGGATGGATATACATTTTGCAATCAAATAAAAAACGATCCGGAGACCGGCAATATCCGGGTCATTATGATGTCGGGTGAAGATTGCAACCAGCGCATGGTTTCTTATGCTCATGCCGATGACTTTATGCAAAAGCCGTTTGATTATAATGATCTGTTGTCAAGAGTTCAACAGCATTTTAGTTACGCTCAAAAAGTGAGTGCTTGATTGAATACGTAATAAAATCATCTCAGTTAATTACAAATCCTCTTCTCTTTCCAGCATTAGAATTGCGCTTTGGGGCACAATAAAATATTTCTCACCCTGGTACATAATTTCAGTCGCTCCTCCCAATAGAAAAATGGCGAGGTCTCCTTCCCTTGCCTGGAGTGGCACATACCTTACCTGGTCTTCCTGCGATTTCCAAGGCTCATCTTCTGGAGGCATTGGGATGGCGTAGCCGGGCCCGATTTTTATAATATATCCCTGTTGCACTTTCTCCCTTTCCTGTACGCCGGGAGGAAGATAGAGGCCGGTTTGAGTTCGTTCGTTTGGTCGCGAAGGACGAATTAAAACCCTATCGCCGATAATGATGAGTTTTTTCAATTTATTGTCAGGTGTTATGTGCATGGCGCAAAATTAGTTCAAGTCGGGAGCCGAAGTTCATGTCTTGTTACAGTCTGCAGACCCTGAACTTTGGACTATAAATTTTGAACTCCGGCTCCCTTGGAAAGATATTTGATGTAACAGTACAGGATAAACGGGAAATGTTGTTAAATGAAATGCAGTAATTTTATCGGAATTAAAACCCATTAGTCATGGCAGAAAAAGATAAGAAAGCAAAAATTTTATTGTGTGAGGATGATCCGAATTTAGGAAGCGTATTGAAGAATTACCTTGAATTAAACGATTATGATGTAACTCTTGAACGTGATGGCCGCCTGGGACTGGCAGCATTTCAAAGAGAACAATTTGACCTTTGCCTGCTTGATGTGATGATGCCCAATATGGACGGATTTACCCTGGCAGAAGAAATAAGAGATATTAACCCTGATGTACCACTCTTCTTTTTAAGTGCAAAAACAATGAAGGAAGACATCATCCAGGGATATAAACTCGGTGCTGACGATTACATTACCAAGCCCTTCGACAGCGAAGTACTCCTTCATAAAATCAAAGCTATTTTAAAACGAAATGAAGAGCTAAACAGAGAAGCAGAAAACCGGGAATTTGATTTGGCTTCCTATCATTTCAACCCAAAACTTCGTGAGCTTTCTCATGGTGGCAAAATGCAAACACTTTCTCCAAAAGAGAATGAATTGTTGAAAATGCTTGCCGAGCACATGAATGATTTGCTGCCTCGTGAGCAGGCACTGAAAAGAATCTGGGGAAGCGATACTTATTTCAACGGCAGAAGCATGGATGTTTACATTGCTAAGTTGAGAAAGTATTTAAAAGATGACCCGAACATTGAAATTGTGAACATTCACGGTAATGGGTTCCGTTTGGTAGTTCAGAACACATAATAAAAGCGAAAAGAATTTTTAGCAAGGATTGATGAGCTCAATCCTTTTTTATTTTTCGGTCGCTTCTTTTCTGCTAATCGTCTTCATTTTTGATGAATCCTGGCTAGCCATGTAAGTTTTCGGATCAATGTCCATCCACTGCTGCAATTGCTGGAAAGCAGAAACAAAAGCCTCAAAACGATTTTCTGTTTTCGGCCACTTAATATTTTTTTGGTACATCAGATAATAAACCATTTCATAAGCCCGCCAGCAGTCGGCCGTGTCGTAAAAAATAGTTTTCCATTCAGGAAATTGCCGGTCATAATATTTTAATTCAAAACCGTTGGCATACATGTCCAAAACACTTGGCGTACTGCGAATGTCAAGTACCTGCATTTTATTTTTCAATGCCCATGAAAAATATTTTTCCCACCATCTGAAATGATTTTTTAAGCGGCTTTGAATCTGAGGATCCTCTTCTTTATAAACAGCTTTAATTCGCCACTGGTTATTTGCCAGCGAAAATGGACTTTCCCCCTGCGAAGAAAAAGAATTATTAAAACCTTGGAAGCGGTACACTTTGTGGTTGCTTCTGTTCAGACAAATCATTTCCTTCGCATCGAGCTTCTTAACGTCAAGAACCAACAGCCCATTATTGTGATCTGTAAGAAGTAAACTGCTGTCTTTTAGTTTCCAATTGCCATAATCGAATGCAGAAAAATAGCTGGTGAAATTACCGTTTGGCTGAAGATTTAAAAAGCTTGCTCCGTTAAATCCATATTCCATGCTGCCACCATACTTGAAAATATTTTCCAACTGCTCTTCCTTCGTTTGTTCCCCTTCATACATCCAGGCTTTTTCAAACGATCGGTCTTCCTGTTGGTTGCAGGAAAATAAAACTGCGAGCAGTAGCAGGCAGAAGCAATACTTCATAATAACAATCAATAAGCCATCAAAATAATCAAGAAAATCAAACATTAAAAAGCGAAGGACCTTCATTTGTCATCGGCCTGTTTTTGCCAAGATGTTCATAAGCTTTTGCAGTGGCTTCTCTTCCGCGGGGGGTTCTCTTAATAAAACCTTCCTGAATCAAAAAAGGCTCGTACACCTCCTCCAACGTTCCGGCTTCTTCGCCAACCGATGTTGCAATAGTTGTGATTCCAACCGGACCGCCTTTGAATTTTTCGATGATTGCAGAAAGAATGCGGTTGTCCATATCGTCCAAACCGTGGGTGTCGACATTCAAAGCTTTTAAGCCATGTTGAGTAATTCCGATGTCAATAATTCCGTCATTCAACACTTGTGCAAAATCTCTTACTCTTCTCAACAAACCGTTTGCAATACGCGGGGTGCCACGGCTCCTTCTTGCTATTTCGGCAGCCGCATCAGATGAAATCTCCACGTTCAAAATTTCCGCAGAGCGGAGAATAATTCTTTTCAAGGTTTCCGCATTATAATATTCCAACCGTGATTTAATAGCAAAACGTGAAAGTAATGGCGCTGTCAATAAACCACTTCTTGTTGTTGCGCCAATTAAAGTAAAGGGGTTAAGATTGATTTGGATACTTCTCGCATTGGGACCGCTATCGATCATTATATCGATCTTGTAATCCTCCATTGCAGAATACAAATATTCTTCTACTACGGTGCTCAACCGATGAATCTCATCAATGAACAAAACGTCGTTCGGTTCAAGATTGGTAAGAAGTCCTGCGAGATCTCCCGGTTTTTCAATCACAGGTCCCGAAGTTTCTTTGATATTCACTCCAAGTTCGTTGGCAACAATTCTTGACAAAGTTGTTTTACCTAAACCCGGAGGGCCATGAAACAACACATGATCCAAAGCTTCGCCACGGATTTTTGCAGCTTTAATAAAGATGATCAAATTTTCAATCACCTGTTGCTGACCCGAAAATTCGTCGATATGTTTTGGACGAATATTATTTTCGAATTCCTTATCCGCCGCCGATAAACCTTCATTCTCCCTATTTAAATTCGGATTTGACATTGCTGTAAAACTAAGGCTTTTAGCAAAGAAAATGATGAAAGAAATGCTTAAAGCTTGAAGTAAATTTGAGTAAAACCAATCAAATGAACATAGGCGTTTTAGGCACAGGCGTGGTCGGACAGACTATTGCTACTGCTCTAACTGAAAAAGGTCATAATGTAAGAATGGGAAGCCGTTCTGCAAATAATGAAAAGGCTGCTGAATGGGTAAAGAAATCAAACAACCATGCAACGCAAGGCGATTTCAATGATGCTGCTTCCTTTGGTGAAATTGTTTTTTTGTGTTTAAATGGAAATCATGCAATAGATGTTGTTCGTTCCATTGATGCAGAGAATGTTGCAGGAAAAATTATAATAGACGTAACCAATCCCCTTGATTTTAGTAAAGGCATGCCCCCAAGACTAATTGAAGGATTGCACAACTCCACTTCCCTTGGAGAAGAAATTCAAAATGCATGGCCTGGTGCGCGAGTTGTGAAAACTTTCAACACGGTTAACTGCGATGTGATGGTGAATCCGAAATTGATCAACAACGGGGACCATACTTTATTTATTTGTGGTGATGATGCAGACGCCAAAAATAAAGTGAAACATTTTTTGGTTGATACGTTTGGCTGGAGGCCCGAAAGTCTGTTGGACTTGGGTGGAATTGTTGCTTCAAGAGGAACAGAAGCCTATGTTCCATTTTGGGTGATGATGATGCAGGCAACGGGATCACCAATGTTCAATGTGAAAGTCGTGAAGTGATATGCAGACGTGTAAGTTAAAGATGGCAAAATCGGTAGCGAAGACTACCTGATAAGAATATTGAACGTACAAGCGTGCGCCGCAACAGAAGCTTAATAGAAGTAAGGCGGTCCGGTAAATAAAAAATAAAGAAAGATGCTGAAAAAAATTCAGCATAACATTAATTAATCTATTTTCCTTGTGCATATTGCATCATCTGCAAAATCAAATCAGGATCCGGGCAATTGTTTAAATAGCTTTCTCTTTCAGAAAGTTTACAAACGCCGGGATAATCCCCTTGCATTCCCTGCATGTCTATTACGATTTGAAAATGCAAATGCGGCGGCCATTGCCCGTTCTCAAATGGAATTCCAAATTCACAAAACACGTCTCCTTTCTTGATTCGGTCGCCTTGCTGAATATTTTTTATAGAATTCAGACTTAAATGACCATAGAGTGTGTGGAAAGTTTGTCCTTGCACATTGTGCGTGAGAATAATTGTTGCACCATAATCGCCAAATGCATTGTTGAATGCAAAGCTGTGAATAATTGCATCCAACGGTGCCATTATTTTAGTATAAGGCTTTCCCCAAATGTCAATACCCAAGTGCAACCTTCTCGGCTCACTGCCATCGGCAGAATCGAAGACACGACTCATGGAATAAACAGTCCGTTGTTCATCGTAACCGCCAATTCCATAAGTTGCATTTGCAGATTGAAGTTTAGTGTTGATGTATTGGGTGAATCGATTTGTGTCAGATATAATTTCTTCTGTCAGCTCTATATTCCTCACTGTAAAATCAAGCGGCAACAATTTATCTTTTGAAGAATCGAAAGGAACAACAGAATGAAAAACGCTTTGATTGTTTTGCAACAATTCCTTTATCATGAAACAAAAATAGCAGGAATCACTTCCTGCTATTTCAAAAAATTGGTTGAAGCTTATTTCAATTGTTTCATAATTTCTTCAATGGCTTTGTCCAGCTGTGGATCTTTTCCGTTGATCTTGTCCTCAAATGTATTTACAACAAGAATGTCGGGTTTGATCCCATTCTTTTCAATATCATTTCCCTCCAGGGTATAACATCCCCATGCAGGCATGCGAACAAATGAACCATCAACCAAACCCATTCCGCTTGTGAAAATGATCCAATGATAGGTTTCATTGCCAACGATCTTTCCAAGCTTTAAGGCCTTAAAACCTTGTGTGGTCATCTCTGCATCGCTCAATGATTGTTCGTTCACCAACAATACGATTGGTTTATCACTCGGGGCAAAATTTGGTTGCTTTGTCATCTGTCCTTCACGATATTTCCATTGCAAATACGACCTTTGTGAGAGAAAATTCAACACTTCATCATGAACGTTTCCGCCGGTGTTGTATCGAAGATCCAGGATCAATCCATCTTTGTTCACCAGCTCCTTTGTCATGTCAATTAAGAAGCTTTCCAACTCATCTTGTCCCATATTTTTCATGCAGCTGTAGGCAATGCGGTCATGACTTTTTTCATCAACACGTTTTTGATTGTTGTCAATCCACGCGTCGTATAAATTGTCACTGACAGAAAACTGAGGATGCAATTTGATATCGAAAGGTTTTCCATTTCTTTCAAATGTCAATTTCAGTTCCTTATCCAAAGAAGGTTTGGTAAAATAATAATTTCGGTCAATGCTTTGATCAACTGCTTTGTCATTCACTTTCACTAACACATCGCCTTCTTCCAGATCAACGCCTTTATGGTCCGCTGCACTTCTTTTAATTACATGATCGACCCTGTAAGGTTTTGTGTTTTGAAAAACGATTCCGGTTTCCATTGTGCGGTTTTGCAAACTGATGCTTTCATCGTCACCAAAAGTGCTGAAACCCTGGTGCGACGAATTCAATTCACCTAACAAATCATTCATCAGGGTTCGCAGATCGGCTCTTGTATTCAGATACGGAACAAAACGCTGGTATTGTTCTTTCATCTTGGCCCAATCCACACCATGAAAGTGTTCATCGTAATAATTTTCCTGCACATCAGCCCACATTTCTTCAAAAATTTGTGCAAATTCATCTTTCAAATCCCTTCTGAATGTGTAGCCGATTGCAATAGGATCCACTCTATTTTGATCAAGATTCAATTTGTAAATCATTCCATTGAACAATGCGTAATATTTATCATTTGCCTCTGCAATTCCAAATCCTCCTGCGCCATCGGTGCCTGCAATTTTTTCTGTCTTGATTGTTTCAAAAGGTTCCAATGTTGTCTTCCATAAAGCTGGCCTTCCTTCACCATGATCGCTTGCATACAGAACGGAAGTCTTGTCTCCTTTTTGAATCAACGCCTGCAAATATTGAGAACCGAACTTCGGAGAAATCACTTCCAAACGTTCCATGATATTGTCCATATCAATCACCAGGGGCGAAGGCGTGGGAACCTGTGGAGCAAGCCTTGCTGCGGTATCCTTTTTCGCTGCCGTGTCTTTTTTCTCTTCTTTGAATAATTCGTTGAATTTATCGATGCGATATGGATCGTCGAGTTTTTCCAATGCAACACGATAAACATGCGGGTCTTGCAATCCTAATGGATAAGAAGGCTTCAATCTTGATGAAGTGAAATAAATATACTTGCCATCTTGCGACCAGATAGGATCGGCTTCAGTAATAGCAGTGTTGGTAAGATTGATGGTTTTATTTTTTTTCAGATCATGAATAAAAATATCCTGCTCAAAATTTCTGTGCGCAGTAAAAACAACATAATCATCATTTGGTGAAAAGCCAGGATCAGAACTTTGGAATCCCCAGATCTCATCTTTCGCAAGTGTTTTTGGTTGCATGGTTTTCAAATCCAAAAGTTTTACTTCGTCTCGTCCACTTAAATAAACTGCAAGTGTCCTTTTTTTGTTGAACACGATTTGCCTGCTGTTTTTATTTTCTGACGTAATTTCCTTTGGATTGCCGCTTCCATTTGCAGCAATAGTGTACCAATTGAGATAACCGTTTTTCGTCTGGCTGAACAATAAAGTCCGGTTGTCGTTTAGCCATTTTACTTCGCTGGCTCTTTCGGCAGAACCTTTGTCAATTTTCTCAACAAATTTTCCTTCGGCATCGCTGACAAAAATTTCTCCGCGTGAAATAAACGCCAGTTTTTTGCCATCAGGTGAAATATCGAAATTGGAAATTCTTCCTTTCACATCAAAGTCTTTATCCTTTGATAAAATGCTGTTGCGGAAAAGAGAAAGATTTAGTTTATCAGCCTTACCCGATGCAACATCATACAACCATAATTGATAATCTTTTTCAAAAACAATTTTGCCACCATTTGCATTTACAAAAGGCGATTTGATGGACGTTGAAAATTTTGTCAGCGCCGTTTTCTTTCCATTGCTTAGAGTATACAGATTGTATTCGCCGTTCGCTTCATCGGAGATGAAATAAATATTTCCTTTCCTGTCAATGGTTGTTCCGAAATCTTTTCCAATCCAGTCCGTATATTTTTTGAATTGCTTTGTTGTTGGATTGTAGGATTGAATATCGGGATTGAAAGGCCCCTTGTATCGTTTGCGTTGCACCTGGTTGCTGCTCTCCCAGGTGTCGTTAAAAAATATTTCGCCGGAGGTTGGATGCTCAATCAAATTATGATCATACTGAAAATAATTATTTCCAAAAACACGAACGGGTGTTCCACCATTGATGCTTACCTTATATCCTGAGATTCTTGAATCACGGTCGCTGGCAAAATAAATACTCTTCGAATCCCAGCTCCAACTGCTTACATCATCGTTGCCGCTGTGATAAGTAAGCTGTTTGATATCGCCTCCGTTAATTGGCATTACATAAACATCAGCATTACCAAATTGCCTTCCTGTAAATGCGATCCATTTGCCATCGGGAGAAACCTTTGCGCTGGTTTCATATCCTTGCATGGCTGTAAGACGGTAAGCTTGTTTATCATCCAAATTGGCTTTCCACAAATCGCCTTCAAAACTGAAGATGACGGTTTGCCCATCGGGAGTTAATGTCGGTTGCGAAAGAAAATAGGCTTCATTCTCTTGCGCAAACAAAGAATAAAATGAAAACAATAGTAAACCAAAAAAGATTTTTTTCATGATGGTGGCATTTGGGTTTGAATATACTGACGAAAAGAATTGAAGCTCACTAATGGTTCAATTTTTTGAGCAATGGTTTTATTCCCTTATAATCCGTCCAATTTCCCAGATACGGGTTCGTTTACCGCTTGTAAAAATCTTTTTTGACATGTTATCAAATTAATACCTTAGTAAGCCCTCTGTCTTAAAAATTAAAACTAACATATGAAAAGATGGTTCACATTGGCTGCACTGGCTGTTGGCTTCTTCAGCTCTGCGCAAAACAACAACGCATTATGGCTGCGTTATCCTGCCATTTCCCCTGATGGAAAAACAATTGCTTTCAGTTACAAAGGAGACATTTATAAAGTTTCAAGTTCCGGTGGTGATGCTATTCCAATTACTTTGAACGAAGCTTATGATTACATGCCCGTCTGGAGTCATGATGGAAAATGGATTGCCTTTGCATCGGACCGTTACGGAAATTTTGATGTTTACATTATGCCATCAGCAGGTGGTGAAGCAAAACGTTTGACTTACAATTCCGCAAACGATTATCCTTATGATTTCACGACGGATGATAAAAAAGTTTTGTTCGGAACAAACCGAAATGATGTTTACACGTCTGCGCGTTTCCCTCAACGCGGCTTGTTTCAAAAACTATATGAAGTGCCTGTAACCGGCGGCCGTTCGGTAATGGTTCTTTCTGCGGGTTCGGAATTCGCCCGCTTTAATAAATCAGGCGATAAAATTATTTTCCAGGACCGTAAAGGTTATGAAGATGCGTATCGCAAACACCATACATCTGCCGTTACAAGAGACATCTGGATTTACGATGCTAAAAAAGATGATTACGTGCAGGTATCATCTTACGAAGGTGAAGACCGTGAGCCCGTTTGGGGCACGGATGACAATACATTTTATTATTTGAGTGAAAAGGATGGTGCTACTCAAAATCTTTACAAAGCAACCCTTGGTGGACAAACCAGTTTAACAGAACTCACAAAGTTCAAAGACAATCCTGTTCGCTTTTTAAGCCGTGCAACTGATGGAACGCTTTGTTTTACAAATGATGGCGAGATCTACACCATGAAAGAAGGTTCAGAGCCACAAAAATTGAGTATTCGTGTGAACGCCGATACCCGCGGCGATGACGATAAAATTCTTCCAATCAATACAGGAGTTACTCAAACTGCGCTTTCCCCCAATGGAAAAGAAATCGCTTTCGTTGTACGTGGCGAAGTATTTGTTACTTCTGTTGAAGGAGGGTACACAAAAAGAATTACCAATACACCGCAACAGGAAAGAACCGTCCAATTTTCTCCAGATGGACGAAGTTTATATTATGCATCCGAACGTGGCAACAGTTGGGATATTTACAAAGCATCCATTGTTCGAAAAGAAGAACCTTATTTCTACGCATCAACGGTAATAAAAGAAGAACCGCTTATCGCAACCGATGCCGATGAATTTCAACCTGTGGTTTCTCCCGATGGAAAAGAAATTGCTTACCTCGAAGAAAGAAACATTTTGAAAGTATACGATCTCGATTCCAAAAAAAGCAGAACCATTGTTCCGAAAGGGGTGAATTTCTCTTATGCAGATGGTGACCAATATTTCACCTGGTCGCCCGATGGAAAATGGATTGCTTTTAATTCCAATGAAGGACGTTTTGGTACAGAGGAAGTGGCACTAATGAAAGCAGACGGAAGCGGCGAGAGAAGAAATCTCACCCAAAGTGGTTTTTCCGATGATGGCGCAAAATGGGCGTTTGGTGGTAAAGCGCTGCTGTGGACTACCGACCGTGATGGAAAATTAGGATTGGCTTACCAGGGTGCAAGAGAAGTAGATGTTTATGCCATGTTCCTCGATCAGGATGCTTATGACCGGTTCAAACTTACAAAAGATGAATTTGGATTGTTGAAAGAAAAAGAAGACAAGGATAAAGATGCAGTTAAAAAAGATTCCTCTTTAAAAATCAATCCTCCATCAAAATCATGGGAACCAAATTTTGAAAATTTGGATAATCGTAAAATTCGTTTAACCATCAACTCGGGAAACATTTCCAGCTATGAATTAAGTCCTGATGGAGAGAAATTATATTTCGCTGCAAGAATGGAAAAAGGATATGATTTATGGCAAACCAACCCACGAACAAAAGAAACAAAGCTTCTTGCAAAACTCGATGGGGGCCCCGCGGGGTTGGATATCAGCAAGGATGGAAAAAGTTTGTTTGTAGTAAGCGATGGAAGAATTGTGAAGGTGGATGCAGAAAGTGGGAAGGTTGCTCCTGTCACCGTAAACGGAGAAATGGTTTTGAAAGCAACTGAGGAAAGAGCCTATATTTTTGATCATGCGTGGAGACAAGTAGTCAAGAAATTTTACGACCCTAAAATCGGCGGCGTTGACTGGAAAAAATATCATGATACTTATGCCAAGTTCCTTCCTTACATCAATAACAATTACGACTTCCAGGAATTGCTGAGCGAATTGCTTGGTGAATTAAATGCATCTCACACAGGTGGCCGTTATTCTCCGCAACAACAAAATACCGATGCCACTGCGAGCCTTGGTATGTTGTACGACGAGAGTTATGATGGCAATGGTTTGAAAGTAATGGAAGTATTGGAAGGTGGCCCGTTCAACAACGCAAAAACAAAAATTCACAAAGGCGTTATCATTGAAAAAATTGATGGCCAAGACCTGGCAAATGATTTTGACTGGGCAAAACTGCTCAACAGAAAAGCAGGAAAAAATACTTTGCTTAGTCTTTATGATCCTGAAACCAAACAACGCTGGGAAGAAACAACCAAACCAATTACGATCGGCGAAGAACAAAACCTTTTATATCAGCGCTGGGTAAATAACAACCGCAAAAAAGTGGATGAATTATCAGGGGGCAAAGTTGGCTATGTACATGTTCAGGGAATGAACGATGGAAGTTATCGTACCACTTACGAAGATGTGTTAGGTAAGGCTGCGGGGAAAGAAGCATTGATTGTTGATACCCGGTTTAATGGTGGCGGCTGGCTGCATGATGATCTTGTTACATTTTTAAGTGGTAAAAAATATCTGAAGTTTTCCCCGCAAGGCGTTACGCCAACTTCAAGCGAACCATTTAATAAATGGACCAATCCTTCAACTGTGCTGATAAGCGAAAGCAACTATTCCGATGCGTTCATCTTCCCGTATGCTTATCATGAATTAGGAATTGGTAAATTGATTGGTATGCCTGTAGCAGGAACGGGTACCGCTGTTTGGTGGGAACAACAGATCGACCCGACATTGGTATTTGGTATTCCAATGGTAGCAACCATTGGCAAAGAAGGAAGACCAACAGAAAATTTGCAATTGGAGCCTGATATTAAAGTGCCAAACGATTACAAATCCATCTTAAGTGGAAAAGATCCCCAGTTGGAAAGAGCAGTTAAAGAAATGCTTGAAGAAATAAAAACGAAGAAGAAAGATTTTTAATTGCAGATTTCTAATGGTCTGAAAAGATAATTAGGATCTGTAACCAGCATCAACCAAAGCCCCGAATGTTCGGGGCTTTTTCGTAAATACTTTTGAAAATCAATACCCTGATTATGTCAACACAATCGAGGGCGAAAGAATTATTAGCTGCCTCTTGATCCGCCGGTTAATCCTTTCTTATTCACACCACCACCGGCAGGTTTGGAAGCACCTTTATTAATAAATTTAGAAGCCGAGTTTTTTATATTCTTACTGCCGGATTTCTTGTCGCCTTTTTTGTTTTGTTGATTTAATAAACCCATAAAAATATTTTACAGGACAAGATACATTTTTCTGCAGTAGCAAAACAAAACGTAACTACTGATTGCACGTGGCTTTGTTCATGAGAGGAAGAGAATACCAGATGTTTAAAACCTGGGAATAGTGATCTCCAAAACCTTGTTGTCGTCGCTAACAGCGACCAAATAATAAATGCGATTGTTGATGAAAGTATTTGCAGGCAAACTAACAATGTTTGTTCCTTCAACCATCTTTGCTTTTGCCGAATAAATTTTTGAACCTGACGAATTATACAAAGTGAAATTGACAAAATTATTTTTTGTACTGAAATAGGAAATCTGCACATCATCGCCTCCGCAACGATTTAAAATTGCCAGGCAAGGTTCCTTATTAGATACATCTGAAAAAGAGAGAACTGATGAGTATACAATACCTCCGTGCCTGTCAATTATCCTAAGACGGTAATAGCACTTTGCAGCCATTAGCCTTTCTGAAAACTGGTAAGAATCTGCTCCCGTTTTGGTAGAAGGGTTAACGATATTGATTGCCGCAAATTGTTTTCCGTCAACACTCCTTTCGATCATAAACTGTTGCACCTGTTCGTTGTTTGCAACTGACCAAATTATTTTAGCTTGATTGTTGTTGTTCATGCCCGAAAACGAGGTCAGTTTTAAAGCAAGGGGAGAAAATATCAATTCAGGGCAGTTGGTATTGGAAGGTGTAAGAAAGGCATCCATATACATACGGATACCATTGATGCCATCCAGTGAAGTTGTTGCAAAAGAATGACTGCCTAAATAAAAAACCAATCCACCTTTATCGTAGTAGTGTTTCGAAACGCTGGCGCCGATGATGCTCGAATTACCCCCGGTCCCGGTTGCATGATGGTGTTCATTATTGGTGGCAGTACCGACTATTTGCCAGTTCTTTAGACTGCCTCCATAGCTTTCATTAAAATTCCCCTCAAATTGAGAATAACTCAAATCCGCATTTGGATAACTTACTGTAGTTCCAATAGCAGCATTTGATATGCTAATGCCCCCGGTAGTTTGAAACCTTCCAAGAGTATTGTTTTCATAGTTGTTGATCGCTTCGCATTGAGCTAAGAAATTGCCACCTTTTGTAACAAAATCTTTTATAGCGCTGATGGCATTGTTAACTGCTGTCCCTGTTTTTGTGTTGTGAGGCTCCGAGGCAAAAGTAAAGCAGTTCGAAAGCAAATCGGTTCCCTGTGACGTTGCATAACTTTCAGAAGGAATAGAAGCTGCAGTCATGTAAGCAAGATGAAGGTTCTGGTTGCCTCCATCGGTAAGCACAGCGGCTTTAGGACGAAAGCCGGTAAGATTATAGCGTATATCAACATTCGCCGCAGAAGCTGTCAACCGATACACCTGCGGACGATTCGCTCCTGTCAACGAATTTGTCGTGTAAAATGCATCAATCAGGGAAGCAACACCTGAGGTATCGGAAGCAAAAATTACAAATGGACCTGCTTTAAAATTTCTTGAAACACCACCCGAGACTAACGTGGGTTTTAATTGTTCCGCCGTTGCCGTAAAGTCAATACCGTCTTTGGCTTTCCCTGCCTTAATGGACCATTTGATATGCACATTGTTATTGAGCAAATAAACAATCAAACCATAAGCTTTTAAGTTGAAATCACCGGAGCTGTTTATTTGCAGGCTGTTGTCCATCGCAATGACGTAGCTACCTGAAGGAAGTGTTTGCAAATTCGGTGTAGGACCAGGAAGATCAGTATTTTGAGCCTTACTCAAACACACAACAAAGCAAAAGGATATCGTTAGTAAGGTTTTTTTCATCAGGGAATGGATCAATAATGCCAAGGCATTAAGCAACAAATATAGGCGCTGTTTATAGCATGTCCAATAGGCAATTGCCATCACATGTATAATTCATGCAGTCAACCCGCTAGTTGCTAATAAAAAGTTTGTACGAATAAGTGCTATTTCTTATAAAATTAATTGAAACTCTTGCTGGTTATTTGTTTATTCTTTTACGTCAATAGAAAAAGAGCAGCCCGTTAAAGCTGCTCAAAGAGGTGAGGATTAAGGGTCTGCCTTGATTACGCTGTTTTCAATTCGTTTTCACAAAGAGTGAGCTGATACTGCAGCTCTTTTAGCTGCTGATAAATTTTTGACAGTTCCTCGTAAGGGAGTTTTTGCCCGAGGGCTTTTTCGAACTCCATCGTTTTTGCCTGAATGGCAATTTTTAATTCAATCTTTTCCATGGTGTGCTACTCGGTTAAGTGGTTGTCGAAAAGTAGCAAAAATCGATCCGAAATAAAAGTATTCCACCGGGTAAAATCGGAACTATATTGGGAGCAGCCTTGACTTGGAAAGAATCAATTATTCTTCCCTAGTTGCCTAAAAGCATTGGCAACTGCCTGGTGCATTATTGTTGCATGGTCTTCCATCGGTAAATAATCAAATAATACATTTATAAATTTGCTTTTTGTACTCCTGATTTTATCTGCCAAAACGTTGGCATCAACTTCCATAACGCGCGGGATAGCAGTTGGAGTTAGTCCTTCTTTGCCCACAGCGATGTACACTTCCGTTGGCTGTTTAAAATCAGCATTCATTATCTGCGAATCCTCATTTAACAGCGAGCCATTGTTCCACCATAAACTCGGACTTACAATTATGTACCTGTTGAAAAGCATTGGATGTTTAAATAAAATTTCTGTTGCCAGAAGCCCACCAAGGGACTGCCCTATTATTGTTTTTGAGGCTGTAGTTTTGAATTGTTTTTCAATGAAAGGCTCCAACTCCTTTTCTAAAAAGGCAATAAACTTATCGGAGTGGCCGGTTGTTGGATACAATTTTTTATCGGCCTCAATAGTTGTGGGAAATGTAAAATCTCTTTTTCTGTCCACACTGGCAATTCCAACCACAATTGATTTAGGCAAGCGATTGACCCATTCAAAGCTGTTGTATTGCACCAGCCCAACAATATGAATAAAATCTTCGTTAGCCGAACCGTCAAGCAAATAGATCACCGGGTATTTTATGCTGTCCTTTGGATTATAACCTTCAGGAAGATAAATGTTCAAAATTCTTTTTTCACCCAATTGCTTTGATTGAATTTCATAAATCTGTCCAAGCACAAAAGGCTTGCTGATTTCCTTTTGCTTTTCCTGTCCATAAATTAATACTGCATAAAAACTCAGAAGAAATAATACAACTTGCTTTTTCATTTTGTCTTGAAATGTGTGGTTTGTATAAACTGTTTATTGATCGCAGAGAAAAATCGAGTTGACGCAATATAATCTTTACCCTGCATTAAGGAAATCATTCCCACGCTGGGCAAGAAAATTGCAGAAATGGAAGCAGTGATTAAAAGACTTGAAACATAATTATTGAAACATAATTGGATAAAAACAAAAAAGCGTTGTTTCCAACGCTTTTACTTGGTATGAGAAAAAAACAACTACTTCGTGTAAGAAAGAGGAGCACATATCGCAGTGCCCTGGTCAACACCATTTAAGGTAGCATGAACACTCCACTGTCCTGTAAGTTCAACCGTGCCGCTGCCTGTGTATGGCTTTTGGAAAGTGACTGAATAGGTTTTTGTGTTATTAGCCAGTTTGCTAAATTCTTCCCATGTAATAATTGTGTTTGGATGATCCGTGTTACCATTTCCTGTTTCTCTGGTAGTAGTTTGTGGAATTAGATTTACTACATCGCTGGTAAAAGCAGTTAAACCACCTTGTGTTTTCAGATAATCGTACTCGATACCGCAGGCGTTCACCGTGTATTCAACCGTAAAAATATAATTGCCGTTATTACCGGCAACAGCATTAGCTACTTTACCTGTAAGGTTAAAGCCAAGGCAAGGCTCTACCACCTTAAGGAAAAACGGTTGAGATTGTGTTTCGCTAAAGCCATCGCAATTTCCGGCAACATATTGCAGGTAGAATTCGTAAGCCTGATCTCCGGCAACAGTAGGCTTAAAGGTGTAGCTCACGGATTGTACAGTAGAAGTCACGTTGACATCGCCGACTTTTATAGCGGTCCCGTTAACTACCTCGAAAAGATGCAGCATACCGCATGTTGGTATCGCAGTGCTTCCATCAAAACTTCCGGTCACCGTAACATCCTCACCAACAACACCGATAGCAGGATTGAAAGTAATAGTCATCCCGGGATCGACTTTAGTTTGCGGAGCAGTTGGTTTGTTTGACGTTTTTAGAACCTGCTGCGTTTGATTCAGGTTGCTAGACTTTGTGCAGGAAAAGACAGACATTAAAAGCAGGGCAAGGCCGCTTAGTTTCAGAGTTTTCATTTGGGTTTGTTGTTGTTTTATGATCAAAAAAAGTAAACGGATTCAAATTTCAACCTTGGTTGAAATAGCGGCTTTTTGAGGAAGATTGAAACAGCAGGCTATTGCAAAGGATAGTGAAACAAACAGTTATTGATACGATTAAATAAAATAAACTTCAGGTTATACAGGAGTTTGGAAGAAGCAATAAATAAGTACAGGGGAAAATAGCTGGGGCAGTTATTATTTGGGCCGGTACGAATTTATGCTGATTGTCTTTCCGAGGATAGGAGCAGCAAACATAAGTCCTGTTTTTTTATTTTGCAAGTGCGTCCGAAACATTTATTCGAGACTAATATTTGAAGACGACTGGTTTCAAACTGCTTTATGACACTTTTCAATTTTCAAATCCCCCTCACGTGTCACGATGCACGGTCATTTCAAGTCTTACAGAAGTAATAAAGCGTGAATTCGCCATACTAACTGTTACCAACACCTGCATCCACGCAGCAACCATTCTTAACATAAAAAACACCCGGTTCGCCGATAAAAATCAAAAACTTATAGTATTGACCTTTCTCAAATTTATTTTATTGTTACTTTACTGCTAACAACTACTATATGCAAACAACAGAAATCGAAAACAGCCTTGTAATTGATGTGCACCAACTGAAAAAAGCAGCCCTGATACTTCGGGCAGTCAACCACAAACTGCGACAGGAAATAATGCAGCTTTTACATGCCAACCAAAGAATGGCAGTGACGGCTGTTTATATTAAGCTTAGACTGGAGCAATCAGTGGCGTCGCAGCACCTTGCTATTTTAAGAAAAGCCGGTTTTGTAACCACCCAAAGAGAAGGAAAGCAGATCTTTTACTCGGTCAATTATGACAGGTTAAACCATGTCACAGAACAGGCAAAGACGCTTATTGAGATGAATAAGGTTTGATCAAGCAATTAATTGCCTGTAGTAGTCGACCCAATGGTTGCAGAATCATTTTCCTATTTGATAACAATAAGAGAATTCTGCGTTCCACTTCATTGGTTTTCAAAATGATATTCCTTCCTTATCAGTTGGAGAAGATTGGCTGCTTCAATATTTGACTTTTGCAGGTTTACGATGTAGTTATTTAAAATGAATAATCCACTTTGACGGCGGTTGGCATATTCGGCCAGTAAAGCAGGATCATTGTTGATAAGCTTAGCGCCGGGCAAAACTGTAACTTGAGAATTCAGAGGATCCTGCCTGTTGGTGTAATGATAATATTTGGTGTAAAACAATTTCATTGAAATGTCCCCGGCTTTTGAACCACTTGTCTGTAACCTTTCCTCGATATCGTCTTCAATTTTCATGGTGCTCCAATAATTTCTGATTGAGTCTACAACTCTTTTGTTCCTGATGAGGCGCATGTTACCAGCATTTTTTAATTGAGAAGAAGTTCTGTCTTCAAATTCCACTCTGACTATGCGACCTGCCATTCGATTTAAAAAGTAAAGTTTTTCGGTACTGTCCTTCACCTCTTCGTCGTTTAGCAGCGATATCAAATTTTCGATATTGCTGCTCACCATTTTTCCAAATGCTATTTGGTGGGTTAACTTGGAAGTATCCGTTTGAAGGTCTTCCATCATTGACTGCATAAATTCGCGCTCCTGCCGATGTTGCACCAGTTCTTCCCTGAAGTTCTCTGCAAGGAACCCGCAGAACACTGCGAGGAACAACATAAAAAATTCGAAGAAATAATGCTTCCATCCGTGCCCCGGAGCTTTGTGCAGTTCATGTGCATGTGTTTCCATATTTTCAGTTTCGAGTTGTGCGTTTTGGGGTTCGGGCCTGGTTGGTTCGATAGGTTGTTAAGTGAAGCATTTCAATTAGCTCTTTTCCCCGGAACTTTTGATTTAATTCTTGAGATTTTCGCTTTCCAAGTCCTCAATCCAAGTGTAAGGGCTCAGGTGTAGTTCGATAGGCTAAACAACGAGGAAAGTTGTAACCAAACTTAATTTCTTTCTTTTACAACTGAAAGATATTCTTGTTGTTCTTAAACAATTTTTATTTTCTCCTCCGGTTAGGCAATAGCGTCAACAAATGGCCCAGTCTTGTTTTTGGCGTGACAGTGCTTGGAAACACAATAATTATATATGTGGCCGCTAGAATAAGTGGTAATTATATATAGCCGTTTCGTGCACGACCATTAAACTAATATCTAACTTAACGATCAAGCTACTGCTATGGGAGTTGTTACACTGCAATTCGCAACCGTTCAGGAGTTGTGGAAGTTTAGAATTGAGGTTCGTGCGAACATCCTTGATATAAACATCAAGGATATAACACTCAGGTGCAAGTGCAGTGATGAACACATTGAACTTGCCGTTAAAAAATACAAAGCCGTAGTGATTACCAGCGATTCAGAAAAAGATACGGTATAGTGCTTTTCTTTTGGTGGCAATAGTTTATCTGTCATATCTCTCTGCCGCGCACAAAGGTTGGAGAAAAAGTCTCAAGTTTCTTTCCTTACTACAAATAGCTCATGTGCTGATAGCAGTCATTCTTTTGCAAAGAGAGTGGCGTCTAACTTCCAAGCCTTTAAAAGCGGAGGCTATATGAAAAGAATGTCTACAAGTGTTTTGATTTCCGTGTTTCTATTGTTAGCGCTCATTATCAATAAAAAAATCTCAGCGCAGACAACTGTGACGCTACCCGGCAATTTTGAAAGTGAAATGGGATGTACCTACGACTGGCAGCCCGATTGCGATGCCACCCGGTTAACTCAAACCGGACCAACCACATGGGAAGCCACATTTCTTATTCCTAAGGGAAGCTGGGAATATAAAGTAGCTTACAACAATTCGTGGACTGAAAATTATGGACTAAACGGAATTCCCGGTGGTCCTAACATCCCGCTCGTTGTGCCGGCAAACTCATTGCTTCATTTTAGTTTTTCCACTACAACACATTTGATTGATGTAAGCTATGCCTTACCGGGTGGACCTTCTGAAGTTGTGCTTGCAGGTAATTTTCAAACTGCGCTGGAATGTTCCGGCGATTGGCAACCCGATTGCAAGTCTTCAGCATTAACATACGATTACGATTCAAAAATATGGTGGGGCAGTTTTGCCATTCCTCCGGGCAATTATGAATATAAGGTCACTATTGATAATTCCTGGGCAGAGAACTATGGACAGGGAGGTCAGCCAAATGGCCCAAACATTCCTTTATCAGTGTCCGGGAATAAAAAAATATTGTTCATTTATAATTCCGAAAATCATATTATCACTTCAACAGTTGTTGACTATAATGTAACACTTGCAGGAAGCTTTCAAAGTGAGTTGGGCTGTGCAGGCAACTGGCAGCCGGATTGTGCTAAAACAGCACTAATGCTTGATGCACCAAACGGCCTTTGGAAAAAAGATATTCATTTGCAGGCAGGTAACTGGGAATTTAAAGTTGCTATCGATAATTCATGGGCAGAAAACTATGGCGAAGGTGGTGTGCTGGGAGGATCAAACATACTATTAAATCTTTCTGAGCCGGCTACGGTTTCATTTGTTTACAATCCGCAGACGCATATTGTTGCCTACACTATACAAAATGATATTGTTGTATTGCCGGGAAGCTTCCAGGTACCACTTGGATGTGCTAGCTGGTGGGATCCCGCATGTGATAAGACCAGGTTGACTTATGATGCTGCTGAAAATGTATATAAAGGAATATTTGCTATTCCTGCCGGTAGCTGGGAATATAAAGTAGCGCTTAATCATTCCTGGAATGAGAACTACGGATTGGGTGGCGTACAAGGAGGATCCAACATTCCTCTGAACCTTGCATACCCCGCTACCATCGAATTCACATATGATCCGGTAACGCACCTGGTTAGGGAAACCTATAAAAAAACGACTCTTTGTGTAATGACTTTTTATGATGCCAACGGAGATGGTTATAAAGGCTGGAATGAAAATAGTTTTGTGAATGGTGCAACTATATTTCTTTCTGGCGATACAACTATCAGTGGCTCTACCGATGCTAATGGCAAGGTTTGTTTTTCTGATATTCCAGGTGGACAATACACAATTAAGGCAAATTTGCCTGCAGGGTACCTGTCGTCATCCGGCGATTCAATAATTAAGTCTTTAACATATCCCGACAGTGTTGCAATTGGAGTTGTGTGCCTCGGTGGCGCAGGAGCCGAGAACATTTCATTCTGGATGAACAAAAAAGGTAAAGCTGCATTTGACAGCCTGCCGGATTGGCAACAAAACAGTATACTAACCTCACTTAATTATTTTAACCTGGTTAACGTAGATGGCAGCATTTTTCATCCAGAGAAATACGACGACCTGGCAGAATGGATGCAACAATCGAATGCTAAAAACCTGACGTATAAATTATCTGCGCAGCTAGCCGCATTGTACCTGAATGCTGAAATTCGAATGCTCGGCAACCGCGCTATTTACACTCCGGGTGTCAGCTATTGGGGCTATCAACGTGATTTTATGAACGTATATACTGTAGCATGGTATATTGGACAGCAATTGATGTCTGATACATCTTCAACCGGTGGCGATTTAACCAGGAAGCGTTTTCAGGAACTCGAAAAAATGCTTGACCAGGCCAATAGCGATTTGACATTTGTTCAATTGCAACCGTGCAACCTAAAAGCAATTACATCTAACCAAAAAAACATAGAGAATGCCGAAGAACTGAAGACTGATAACGCAGTTGTATGGCCAAATCCGTCAACGGGCTATTTCAACTTGCGTTTGCCGGTAAATAGTGGCGATGCCACAATACGAGTATTAGATGCACAAGGTAAACTGGTATTTAGTGAAAAGGGCAGTGCATCGAAAGTTTATCATTTTGGCAATGGGTTTGTTCCTGGCTTGTATTTGGTTGAAATTGTCCAAGATGGCAAACAAACAACAATCAAACTGGTAAAACAGTAATTGCATTTTTTTACAAAAGAGCCGCTTCTTGAGGCGGCTCTTTAATATCTGCAAACCAAAAATTAAAAAGGGCGTTTAGCCTGTTCTTCAAAGTTGTCCTATGTATGTGAGGAAAGCCGTTTTAGTTTGTCATCGTGTTTTTTCTATGTCCCCACCTACCTACAAATCAATGTAAAGTCCTCGAAGAGAGCATGAACCGTAGTCTAAACTTTTCCAAAAAGCGATACCATTTTGCCCTTGCCAGCACCATAAAAAAATAAACCGGCTGCCATGGTTTGCAACCGGTTTAAAAATGATCTGTTTAAAACTTATTGATGCAATGTAATGGTAGGAACATGTGTCTCCTGTCCTTCATGCACAGTTAAATTTGTCACAGTCGTATCCTTATAACCGTTAGAGCCTTTGAAGGTTACACTGTAAGTTCCATTGTGCAATCCGCGTATTTTATATTCACCGTCGCTTCCAGGTATAGCACTTGCGGAATCAGTAGTGTTGTATGCCTGCGCAAAAGCCTTTGCAGCTGCCGGCATTACTTTGCCTTCAATACTGCCATAATGATTTTTCCCAAAAGGTTTAAGAACCGGCTTCAAATAGTACTGACCGTTTTCAGAGATTATTGAACGGCAAACATCGAAATCAAGCCAGAGTGATGATTGTGTTGGACTAACATCATCATGGTCCTCATCTTTCAGCTTCACGTATGCATAGTTGTTGGTGCCCGGAAGCAAATTCAAAGGATGACTAACACCATTCACCACTACTGAATTATTAGTACCTAAAGTCAATCTTATTTTCCTGATCTTTCCTGAAGGCAGGTTGGCTGTTCCTAATAAAGTATCAATGCCATTACGAAACTTCATTACGTCATACACGCCGGGACGAATGCTCAATGTATCCCATTTTCCATATCTGTCGGAATGTTCATGATCATCATCCCCGTTGTCATCATCGTCGCCATAATGGTCATCATTCATATGGGCTGTGCTGGTATCAATCTTTACTTCCACATACCTGATGTCAATAAACACAGAATCGAAATTGCAGGGATCATCGGTTAAATAAACCGATAACTTTTTTGCAGCGGTGCTGTTGCTGCCGCTGTTTTCTTTTTGACATGCAGTGATCAGCAGTGCACAACTAACAGAAACGATAGCGAATGCAAAAAACAAATTTCTCTTTAGTTTCATAAAGGGATTTTTTTATTGGTGAATTTATAGGTATAACAGTCCTCGAAGAGGATTGAAAAATAAGCGGAGTAAGTATTAAGTACATTGGTGTTTAGGCTAAAAATGCTGCAAATCCATTTCCAAATACCCTGCCAGAGTTAGAAGCTAAGTAGATTTAGTTTGAAAACAAAGTACATTCACGATGCTAGCGCCTACAAATTGCTTTTATTTCTTCTTCGGTTAGGCATAACGTTGACAACCGGGTAGTTTACCGGGAGCATGAAAAATTTTACGCTGAGTGTTTTATAGGTTGGCTGTTCTCTGCATGTGTAGCGAATCCCTCTTACAACGTCTCCGATTTTCGAAGACGGCTGCACTCCCTTTTGCAAAAGGGGGATGTGAAAGACTTCGCATAAGTTTGAGAAACCAGGGGGATTTGCACCGGCAAGGCAAATCATCAATTCAATTAGTTTCTGCTCTCGCCGTTCTCTCGCTTTTGCTTTGCCCCCGTGCGGACACTTAAAAGGGCATTAATAAATAATCTGATTACTGTCACCAACAGCAGTGAGGGCCATCATTGGTTACAGATACACTTTCCTTCTATTTTTACTACAACTATTTCCTATTCGATTAATCTGCTAGCCCGGTGAGGTCTATTTTATCCATACCGGCAAGAGCATTTTAGCAGAATGTTCCTTCTTTGGCAACACCGAACCTAAGTGACTGCCGGCTACAGTAAAAGCCTTTCCCTGGTTCACATGTCACTGGAAAACCTTTTGGAGATTGATTTCGCCTCTTCAAAACTGTTTATTATGAAAAAGCGTTTTATTGCAGTTGCCATGCTGGCTATTGTGTTGTTGCCAGGTTGCAAAAAAGTGTATGATTACATTGAGATCTATCCCGCCGCAGATATAAAAATCTGCCCGATAATGAAAATCATTTCAGTAGGCCAGTATGGTTCTCCCGACACCTTGATTTTTAAATACAATTCATGGGGCGACCCGGTTAGTGTTTCCCATTCAAGCGGCCCGTCAACAGGGCGTCCTGACTATGTTTTCAAATACAATAGACAAGGAAAGCTTTCAGAGCTTTTAGGGGTTTACTACATGTACGGCACTACTAATGATGGCATTTTTATGGAATACTGGCATAAGTATTTTTATGATGGCACCGGAAAAATCGCACTGGACTCCACTTACATCTGGCCTTATTTTCAAAACGGAGTTCTTATAGACTACTATGGAGGTAAAATGACGTTTTACACATATGATAACAAGGAAAGGATCATAAAAGATTCAACAATCTGGACTGAGGGACATTTAGGCGGCGGAACAGGCAAATTAATATCAGTAACCGTTTCCAATTATGCATATGATGCCAATGGCAATAAAGTTGGTGGTAGCTACGATCAAAAAACCAGTTTTCTTCGAACGAATAAAATATGGATGTTCCTTCACAGGGATTACAGCCTGAACAATCCGTTTACGGCAGAGAGCTACAATTCCAACGGCCTTCCCACCAGCTTGAATCTTTCCGTGAAGCGAGGCGGCAGTAATTTTTTAGATGTCTACTTTAACCTGGCCCAAATTACTTACGGGTGCCGCTAAGAGATTAAGCATCCAGGTCTTCGTGGTTAGCATGATGATACAGCGCATGTTTTATGTGTGGCAAGCGGTTTTTTTTCTACAGCCTTTGTTACCCGTCCCCTCCAACGGGAATAATGACCGAAGAACCAACGTTTGTGGAGACGCAACATCGCGGCTGACCAGCCGGTATAGTAATGAGCTCGTAAAAAATCAATGAACTGTTTATCTTTAATATAGTCTTTTGCCTGGGCAGACGAACAACAGAATACCGAAACGGACGCAAAGCCTGTACGTTGGTGCCAGGCGATCAAATAGTTGAAAAATTCGCATTTATTCACACTCAAAGAGAATACGATGCAAACTGTTAACGATAGAATCACCTTCACCTTTGGCACCATTGCAATGACGTTTTTTGGATACTCCGTCTTGGCACTTCTATTAATGCATTTACTCCGACCTGACTATTCGCCTGTAAATCACATGATCAGCGACTACGGAGTTGGACAGTATGGATGGATTATGTCCACGGCTTTCGTCGCAATGGGTATCGGCTTACTCACACTGGTCATTGGACTGTTCCGCGGCGGCCCCCGTTCAACCCCGGCCCGAATAGGTACCATCCTTCTTGCAATTGCATCTATCGGCCTTGTGATCTCAGCGATATTCCCGACAGACCTATTGCCACCATCGACCCGCACCGGCAGAATCCACACCATGAGCTTCCTGGTAAACGTGATCAGCATTATGTTGGCAGCCATCCTGTTATCGGTGAGCTTTGGCAGCCAGCCACGCTGGCGTCCCTTCCAACGCACCGCAGCTGTTTTGGCATCGCTGATTGTGATCGCTTTCATTCTCCAGTTTCTTACGCTTCACCGTGGAATGCCCTACGGTCTTACCAACCGGTTCTTCGTTATAGTTCTCTTTGCATGGATGTTTGCGATTTCTATCCGATTAAGATTGTTGGCTCGTGCCTGAGGTTCTACCATTGATATTTTCTAGTTGTTCTTCATGGTGTCAGCGACCGTCGTAAAAGACGATATTTTTTCTTTGGTAGCGGCTT
>Ga0207647_10000336_pt1 | contig 38390 bp, 32 predicted proteins | sample KBSCornC2_FD_184295 | JGI IMG/M metagenome (GOLD analysis project Ga0207647, IMG submission 184295) | Corn rhizosphere microbial communities from Kellogg Biological Station, Michigan, USA - C2 (SPAdes) (version 2) | ecosystem: Host-associated > Plants > Roots > Rhizosphere ... | reverse complement strand
TAAAGATCTTACCAACATTAGCCACGATAAAACTATAGATGAGCGCCCCGGCGTGATGCTTTCTAAATATCTTTATAAGGGGCTTGATAACCGTTATTCTAAAAATTGGAGCATGTCGGTAAGTGCGCAGGGGCAATTTTTTGCGCAAAAAAATGAGGCGTTACAAACTTTTCAAAACCTGGACAGAGCATATCACTACTTCACACCATCGGCCAATATAGGTTATAGCGACTATGAGTACGGCGATTACTCAAAGAACTATAACTTAGGTTATAACACCTCAGTAAATTACCCAACTGTTAATCAGTTGGCGCCTTTGATTGATAATGCCAATGTTTACAACATCACACTTGGTAATTTAGGGTTAAAGCCGGCATATACGCATAATCTGTACCTCAACTACTACTATTACGATCAGAAAAAGAAAAATCCGCTAAATTATAATGTTTCGCTTTCGGCAAATATGGTCAGAAACAATATAGCCGATAGTTCAAACTATGATGAGTTGGGTCGCGTTGTGCATCGTTTTATTAATGCGGCCGACAGCAAATCTGCCAATTATAATGGAGGGATAAATAAGGCTTATAATATTAAAGATCACCAGTTTCAGTTTTCAAGTAATTCGGGCGTTGGTTATTCGCAATATACTACTAATGTTAACGGGCGGGATTACCTGACCCAATCAAGCTCGCTTAACGCATCGGCAGTGTTGATCTACAGCTTTAAATCGATATGGTCTGCCGGTGCGGGCGAATATTTCTCCGGCTCAAAAACCCACCAGGGCACGTTGAGCCGCTTTACCAATTATACCTGGACAACTAATTTTGGATTTGCTTTCGCATTTCCAAAAAGTGTGTTCTTTAATACCCGGGTAAACATTAATAACAATAAAACATCGGCATCAGATCATAACGTGTATTATACCATTTGGAACGCCGATTTTGGTTACAGGTTCCTGAAAGGTGCAGAAGGCGAGATCAAGCTATCGGCCCTTGATATTTTGCATCAAAACAAATCGCTGGAAAATTATATCGGCACAAATAGCCTTACCACCACAACTGCCAATGTATTACAGCAATATTTTATGCTGACACTGGCTTACTATCCGCGCCACTTTGGGTTGCATAAGAAGAAGTGATCAGAGGTTGGAGATTAGTTGATTAGGAAATTGTTTGATGGCAAGGTAGGCGGAGCCTGTTTTCAACAACTAACCTCTAATCTCCAATTTCTAACTGCCGCTCCCTGCCGTAATGTCACACTTGTGGTAAATAGCTGTCTTTTTTTCCACAGTTGGGCACTTTTATTCCTATACAAAACTAAACTATTGTGAAGCTGACATATCAAACAGGTAATTAACGGCGTTATAACATCAATTTAACTTTAATGCCGGTAATTTTTATCAATAAATATTGCATAAAGTTTTAGTTTTGATACATTGCACATCATAATAATGTCTGATTATTGGCCAAAACAAAACTTGGCAGCAATATTGTTGATAAATAGGGAAAAACAAGGCGTCCTAAGTGAAGCAACTAATTGATAACTTAGGGCGTATAATAGGAGTATATATGGAAGCAAAATTTTCGCCACGGGTTAAGGATGTGATACAGTACAGCAGGGAAGAGGCATTGCGCCTTGGACACGACTATATTGGTACAGAACATCTTTTGCTTGGCCTTATCCGTGACGGAGACGGCGTAGCTATAAAACTGCTTAGAGAACTGGCAGTAGATACAGCAAGATTACGTCGCTCTGTTGAAGACGCTGTTAAGGGGACTATAGGAACTAACGTACATATTGGCAGCATTCCGCTAACTAAACAAGCCGAAAAAGTATTGAAGATAACTTACCTTGAAGCTAAAATATTTAAAAGCGATGTTATAGGTACTGAGCATTTATTGCTGTCTATCCTTCGCGATGAAGATAATATTGCATCACAAATACTGATGCAGTATAATGTTAACTATGAGATATTTAAAGGAGAAGTTGAGTCTCATAAAAATAACATCACTGACGAGATGCCTGGTTCATCAACAGGTGGTGATGACGATTTCAAAGAAGAAGAGTCATTTAACCAGCCTAAAAAAGTATCTGACATTAAATCAAAAACTCCGGTACTGGACAACTTTGGCCGCGATTTGACTCGCGCCGCCGAGGATGGCAAACTGGACCCGATTGTTGGTCGTGAGCAGGAAATTGAACGTGTGTCTCAAATTCTGTCACGTCGTAAAAAGAACAACCCTATCCTGATAGGTGAGCCGGGTGTTGGTAAATCTGCTATTGCCGAAGGTTTGGCGCTGCGCATCGTACAACGCAAGGTATCGCGCGTGCTGTTTAACAAACGTGTGGTAACTTTAGATCTGGCTTCACTGGTTGCAGGTACCAAATACCGCGGTCAGTTTGAAGAGCGTATGAAAGCCGTGATGAACGAACTGGAGAAATCTCCGGATGTGATCCTGTTCATTGACGAGATACACACTATTGTGGGTGCCGGCGGCGCTTCAGGTTCATTGGATGCGTCAAACATGTTCAAACCGGCATTGGCTCGTGGAGAGATACAATGCATTGGGGCGACTACCTTAGATGAATATCGTCAGTTTATTGAAAAAGACGGTGCTTTGGATCGTCGTTTCCAAAAAGTGATGGTTGAGCCTGCTACACCGGACGAAACCGTTGAGATATTAAATCGCATAAAAGAAAAATACGAAGAGCACCACGGTGTTACTTACACTCCTGAAGCTATCGAGGCTTGTGTTACTTTAACTACAAGATATATTACCGATCGTTTCTTACCGGATAAAGCTATTGACGCTTTGGACGAGTCTGGATCACGTGTGCACTTGACCAATATCCATGTTCCGCAAGAGATCCTGGATATTGAGAACAAGATCGAGCAAATAAAGGTTGAAAAGAACAAAGTTGTTCGCAGCCAGAAATACGAAGAGGCAGCTAAACTGCGCGATACTGAAAAGCACCTGCTTGAAGAATTGGAGCAAGCTAAATCTGCCTGGGAAGCTGAGACAAAATCAAAACGCTATACTGTAACTGAAGATAACGTTGCCGAAGTTGTTTCAATGATGACGGGTATCCCGGTACAGAAAGTTGGACAAACCGACAGCCAGAAATTGTTGAACATGGCTGGTACCATGGGTAACAAGATCATTGGCCAGGAAGATGCCATCAAGAAATTAACCCGTGCTATACAACGTACTCGTGCAGGTTTGAAAGATCCTAAAAAACCAATTGGTTCTTTCATTTTCTTAGGTCCAACAGGTGTTGGTAAAACCGAGTTGGCTAAAGAACTTGCCCGCTTTATGTTTGATACTGAAGATGCTTTGATTCAGATTGACATGAGCGAGTACATGGAGAAATTTGCGGTGTCTCGTTTGGTTGGCGCGCCTCCGGGCTACGTAGGCTATGAAGAAGGCGGGCAGCTGACTGAAAAAGTACGTCGTAAACCATACGCAGTTGTATTATTGGACGAGATCGAGAAAGCTCACCCTGATGTATTTAACATCTTGCTGCAAGTATTGGACGAAGGTCAGCTAACCGACTCACTGGGCCGTAAAGTTGATTTCAGAAATGCCATCATCATCATGACCTCAAACATTGGTGCACGCCAGTTGAAAGACTTTGGTCAAGGTGTAGGTTTCAGCACTAGCGCTAAAACTACCCAGGCCGAACAACACTCAAGAGGTGTGATTGAAAATGCATTGAAACGTGCTTTCGCGCCAGAGTTCCTGAACCGTATTGATGACGTGATTGTGTTCAACTCATTAGGCGAGGAAGAGATCTTCAAGATCATCGATGTCGAATTGGCTGCATTGTTTGGCCGAGTGAACAGCCTGGGCTTTAAAATTGAGCTTACATTGGAAGCTAAGAAGTTTATTGCCGAAAAAGGATATGATTCGCAATTTGGTGCACGTCCGTTAAAACGTGCCATCCAGAAATACCTGGAGGACCCAATTGCCGAAGAGATTCTGAAAGGCGAATTGCACGAAGGCGACACCATGACGGTTGATTATGATAAAGGCGCCGAAGAGATAAAAATATCTGCTAAAAAGGCTTCAACCAAAAAGCCTAAGCAGGAAGAACAGAATTAATATATTTTAATAATATAAAATACCCGCCTTTTCGGCGGGTATTTTTTTTTGTAATATTGTGCGTTCTGCTTAATCTGAAAATAAAAATCCAAAAAAAATAAACTAACCATTAAACCTTTTTGTTTTACAAGTATCTTACTTGTGAAAAAATATTAAAGACTATGAAAAAACTCTTATCAATCGCTTGTGTGGCCCTTGTAGCGGCAGCGTTAGCTTCGTGTAAAAAAACATATGTAACCAACGTTACACCAAATCAAACATTTACCTCAACTATCACTCCGTCACAATGGATGCAAACAACCGATGGTAAGTCAGATTCAGTTTCAATTAAATTGCCTAATGCGTCTAACTTTTTCTTAAATGACAGTGACGCTACTCTGGTATATTTTTCTTACTTCCAGGGCGTATATGAGCAAATTCCTGAGGTTTATAATGGAGTTTCTTATAGCTATTTTCACTACGTAAGCAATGGCAACCTTTACCTGGTGCTGTATGCTCAGCCAATAAATGGCGGTACCCCGGTTAAACCAACCGACAATGTTTTCGTTAAATTGGTATTGATCCCGTCAGACGCGGGAAATTAATACAAGTATATATTAGTTTATTAGGTAAGAGGCCGGCCATATTTTGGTTGGCCTTTTTTGTTAGATCTGTCCCGTTAAGCCGAAATTAGAATTACATTAAATTTAATCATAATGCTTTTAATTGTCATCTCAGAGTCATAGCTTTATAAAATAACAAATGTTATGGTTACTAAATGTTAATACCCCCGTTTAATTTCCACCCGGCAAAAGCGATACTTATAGGATTGTTTTTTCTGCTTCCGCTCGTTTCAAACGCGCAATCGATTACGTTGGCTAATGGTTTTGCCCATAATGACTATCGTCATAAACGCCCTTTATTTGATGCCGAAAACAATGGCTATACCCATATAGAAGCCGATGTTTTTTTGCACGATAACAGATTAGTGATAGCGCACATTAACCCTTATTTTAAAAGAAACCGTACGTTAGAGAACTTATACCTGCTGCCGCTATTTGAGCAGGTGCAAGCCAACAGTGGTAGCGTATATGAAGGGCATAGAGAGCCGGTAACACTGATGATCGACATCAAAACCAACGCAAAAAAAACTTACGAGGCCCTGCAAAACGTGCTTGAGAAATACAGACCCATGCTGTCAAGCTATGACGACGGTGTGGTGACCACCCGTGCCGTTACCATTGTACTTTCAGGCCATAAACCCTATGACGATGTTAAAGCCGCCAAAAATCGTCTGGTATTTATTGATGAAGATTTACGCAAGGTTGCACGCGATACCGTCGCCAACGTTGCGCGCATGGCCAGCTGCAAATATTCAAAACTGTTAAAATGGAGAGGCATCGGCAATATTTCGGTCGGCGAACGGCAGCGTTTGATGAATTACGTGCACATGGCCCACAAAAATGGCGACAAGGTAAGGCTATGGGCCTCACCCGAAAATAAGATCGTCTGGAACGAGATTTTAAGTTGCGGTGTCGATCTGATTAATACCGACAAGCTGACCACCTTAAAAGATTTCCTGGTTGAGCGCTCGGCCGAGTCAAAATAATACCATTGTTTTTACGGGACAATAATATTGCGGTGCTCGGAAGTATGTACACTAAAGTAACCCAGCGTATTACCCTCCACAAAATTGTTCTGCGGATTAGTTGGCGTACTTGAAGTAAAGCTATTAGACTGTAGTTCAAAAGTGTTCCAATAGTTATATACGTTTTGTTCTATACATTGCATTTCGATATCTACGCGGTCGCCGCTTTTAATCTTAATATCATTTTGGTATAGGTAGGCTTGTACCAGGTGCCCGTCATTAAATTGGTCATTGCGGGTAAATACGCGTTTTACCTGTGTGCCGTTTACTGAGAGAATAAACCGGTAATAATTGGCCACCTTAGTCGGGTCTTTGTAAAACACTATAATGGTTTTTTCTGCATCGGTACCAATGGTTTGCACTGAGAGCGCAATCGAATCGATAAGTACTTTTAAGGGCATGGTTGAAGCAGCCAGGTAATCTTTCCCATCAGTAGTATGAACCCTTAATTGATAGGTTTGATTGTATCCTCCGGTAAACGACGTAGAGTAATAGGCACCCGGAGCACGTTCAATCAGCGTAGTCGACTCGCCTTTAGGGTTTACAAATTTTACCGTGGCACCTTTAACCGGCTGGTATTTATTAGGGCTATCCAGCGCTGCTGTGCGTGAAATAAATACAGATTGCGGCCCGAGTTGATCGGTTATATTACCTTCAATAACTAATTGTGGTGCAGTGCTGCCTAATTTAAGATCGATTACCTTTTTGCACGATGCCCACGTCAGGCTCAATATCATTACTATCCCTAATATGTACTTCGTCTTCATTGCCTAATAGGTAAAGTTATATGTTATAGACGGTATACGCCCAAACAAACTGGTTTTTACAGCTTGTGTACGCGATTTGTCGTTTGGATCGTCTTCAAAAGTTATGGTATAAGGGTTTTTGTGGTTGTAGGCATTATACAAACCAAATGTCCAGCTTGAATGGAAACGTTTATGCGGTTTGCCTTCCAATGTGGCGCCTAAATCCAGGCGGTGGTAGGCCGGCATACGGTCTGTATTGCGGTCGGCATAATAAAATGTTGTTAAGCCGCCTATCTCATATTTACCATGCGGATAAGTTACCGCATTACCTGTACCGTAAACAAAGGTGCCTGAAAGCGTCCAGCGGCTGCTTAGTTTATAGATGCCTACCACTGAGATATCATGTGTGCGGTCATGCGTTGCCGCGAAATAGTGCCCATCGTTAACACCATCAAACTTATTTTCGGTTTTTGAAAGGGTGTAACCTATCCAACCATTTAATCGTCCGTAACGTTTCTTAAAGAACAGCTCCATGCCATAAGCGCGACCTTTGCCATACACCAACTGCGACTCGACGTCCTGATTGGCAATCAGCTGCGCGCCGTTCTTATAATCGATTTGGTTTTTCATGCCCTTATAATAAATTTCTGACGAAAACTCATATAGGTTATTGTCCAGATTTTTAAAATATCCCACCGCCACCTGGTCTGATATGCCCGGTTTAATGTTATTACTACTCATAACATACAAATCGCTTGGCGAACCAGACGTTGAGTTGGATATTAAATGCATATTCTGCGTATTGCGGTTGTAAGATGCTTTGATGGAATTTTGATCATTCAACTTATAACTTAAAGAGAAACGCGGTTCAAAAATGCCATAAGTTCTCACAATATCTCCGCTGTTATAGTTTTGATAATACAGCGGTACGTCTGTGGGGCTGTAGGTGGTAAACTTGCCCGGTCCGAGTAACGCAAACAACGAGTAGCGGACACCATAAAGAACATCTATATTGTCGCTTAACTTCCAGTCGTCAGAAACATAAACTGCGGTCTCAGCCCCGTAACGTTGTTGTATGGATTGCGGATTCACTTCAGATCTGTTTGATGATGTGATATCGCCCGGCGCAATGGAATGATGTGTGCCGTTTATGCCGAAATAAAGCGTGTTCCTGTCTGACAGGAAATATTGAAAATCTTCTTTTAAACCAAAATCGCGAATGTGTGAACGCACCTTGAAATCATTGTTAGCCATAAAGCTTTGGATAATGAAATCATAGTTGCTGTAAATTAATGACGAATTCAGAAACAGCTTATTGTTGAAAACATGCGTAAAACGCAGCGTCGCGGTTTGATTACCCCAGTTGGTGCCGAAGTTATCTTTCAAACCCAAAACATCTTTACCAAAATATCCCGACATATAAAGTGTGTTCTTATCATCAAAGCGATAATGAAACTTGGCGTTCAGGTCATAAAAATAAAGACTGGCTCCACGGGTAGTCGAGTCGGGCGAAAGCTTCAGGAACATATCTGCATAGGTGCGGCGGGCGCTGATCATGAAAGAGCTTTTATCCGGAACTATGGGCCCCTCAACTTTAAGGCGTGAGGCAATTAAGCCAATGCCGCCTTGTATGTGAAAGTTTTTGTCATTGCCATCAATCATCTTAATATCCAGTACCGACGATTCCCGGCCGCCATACTGCGCCGGCATACCGCCTTTATACAGGCTAACATCTTTAATGGCGTCCGAGTTAAATGTCGAGAAAAAGCCAAACAGGTGAGAGGCATTGTAAACAACAGCTTCGTCCAGCAGCACCAGGTTTTGGTCTGAGTTACCGCCGCGTACATAAAATCCTGTATTACCATCGCCGGTTGATTTTACGCCCGGCAGCAATTGTAAGGTTTTGATAACGTCCTTCTCGCCAAATATCACCGGCACATTATTTACTTGACTCAGGTCCAGGCGATTTACGCCCATTTGTGGGTTATCTATATTTTCGGTTTTGTTGGCCTTACTGGTTATGGCTACCTCTTGTAGCGTATTGCTGTTAACCAGTAAAATGTCAAGTTGTGCATCTTTATTTAATTTAACAGCTTGGGTAACCGTTGTATAACCTACATAACTAACTTCCAAAGTATAATCGCCTTCGGGTGCAGTTAATGAAAAAAAACCATAGCTATTAGTGACGGCCCCGCCATGCGGTAGTTCTTGCAGGCGAACAGTAGCGCCAATTAAAGTTTCGCCGGTGGCCGCGTCTTTGACGATGCCGCTAATGGTATATTTTTTTTGTGCGTGCGCAACCTTTACAAAGCAAACAGATGTCAGCAAAAAAAGAATAAAAAGTAGATATTTCTGCATATAAGATTTTCGGCTACCGGCAGCTGAAATACTCTACTACCTATAGTCAGGTTATAAATGGGTATTAGTTGCCCAAAGATATTACTCTGAGACATTTATAACGCACAAAATCAGCAAATAGCATAACTGTGGCTAAATTATCAATAGGCTCTATTAGCCAACGCAGAAACGCAATATTTTGAGTCCCTGGCAAAGCAGCCGCTGTATCGCAGTACAACAACTCCTGACGATAAAATCTTTGAATCTATCAGCTCCAATTTTTGCGGATGGTCGAAAAGCAACATCCCCCGGCCAATAGTTACCGGGTATAGCCATAACAAGTACTCATCAATCAAATTAAACTTGCTGAGATATTGAACCAGCGTGTGGCTGCCATAAACAATAATGTCTTTGCCGGGTTGCCGTTTAAGTTTTAAAATTTCCTGACGTATGTTGCATGAGATAACCCGCGAATTATCCCATCTCGTTTTTTTTAAAGTGGTTGAGCAAACCACTTTTTCGCAGCTGTTAATCATGGTGGCATAAGCCAGGTCGGCACGCGATAGCAGCAGGCTGGTACTTACAGCAGGCCAGTAGGCGGCCATAGCGCTGTAAGTATTTCTGCCTAAAAGTATAGTGTCGGCGTCGTTGAGTTGCTGCGCCAGCAGGTCGGCCATGTCGGTGGTCCAGTTGTTCAAGTGCCAGTCCAGCCCACCATCAGTTGCGGCCATAAAGCCATCAAGCGTTATATTCATCGACACTACTATCCGCCTCATATCAATCCCTGCCTTGTTTTATTTACGCCGGTACATATTTAAGGGCCACAATGCCCACCTCAAACGGATGCGCCTGCACCAGCTTCAGGCCAAGCTTGCCATCAAGCAATTTAAAAATCGGCATACCATTGCCAATGGCCGCCGGGTTTACAAACAAATAATATTCGTCAACCAAACCTGCTTTGATTAATGAAGATGCAAAGCCTGCACCACCATAAGTAATGATGTCGCCGCCATTTGCCGCTTTCAATTTTTTGATCTCTTCAACAAGGTCGCCGGTGGCAACAGTGGCATTGTCCCAGGCAGATTCGGTCAGGGTTTTAGAGAATACTACTTTCGGGGTGTCAACCATTTTACGGCTAAACTCGTCATTACCCTCAGGTGTCTGCACAGCCGCCGCCCAATGGGGGATAAAGCCTTCGGCCAGTTTGCGGCCCATTATTATGGTATCTATCGGGGTGTTCAGCTCTTTAACGTAAGCTTTGATATCGTCGCCCCATCCCCATGACATCCAATCCATCTCGCCGTTAGGGCCTGCCACATAGCCGTCTAAAGACATTTGCATCTGTAATTTTAGTTTTCTCATGGTTTCAGATTTTTTGGTAGATGTTTATGCCTGCGCTTTTTGCAGGTTTGATTTTTTGATGTAGTAGATATAAGCAACCACGCCCAGCGCAATAAAAATCAGCATAAAATACCATGGACCTTGCGGGTTGGGTATGCTGGCCGCTGAATAAGTGGCGCCGATTAAATCAAACATTAAGCCGGCGTAGGCCCATTCTTTTAACCTTGCCGGCAAGCCCGGTATAATAATGGCCAAACTACCCAATATCTTGGCATAGCCAAGAAACGGAAGCAGATACACAGGATAACCCAAACCATCATGCATAAATTTAACAGCTTCGGGTGTCGACATAGCATCAGGAATAGCTGAAAATATCATAAATGCAGCAAATAATCCGTTAAATACCCAGAATAAGATCTTTGTTGTTTTCATTGTTTTGATTGTTGTTTATAGAGTGATTTGTTTTAAGTGATTTACCATACAAATGTACAATGCCAATTTGCCCCCTATGACGTAGAGTTGGGACATTATAAGGGGTGATTTGAGACATGTAGTTTTTTGTTTGAAGGCTTTTAGTAAATTTGATAAATAGCTTGTTGCAAAAACAAGTTAAACAAAAAATAAAGATGAAGCACGTTTCAATTTTAGTCCCTTACGATTCGGTATTAGCAGCCATTTTTGATCCGAGATATATATTGACCGCAGTAAACCAGTTTTTGATTGATGATGGCAAAGAGCCCGCTTTTGATGTGAAATTGGTAGGTATGGAGCCGCATATACAATTGAGCGGCGGCGCCTTTTCTGTAAATACGGATGTTTTATGTGCCGATGTTGAAAAAACCGACCTGGTGATTATCCCGGCTTTGAGCGGCGATATGAGGGCTAGTATAGCCCGCAACAAGGACCTGGTGCCATGGATCATCGATCAATATAATAAAGGTGCAGAGGTAACCTCTCTTTGTCTGGGCGCTTTCCTGCTGGCCGAAACCGGCTTGCTGGATGGCAAGGAGTGTTCCACACACTGGTTGTTTGCCAATGATTTCAGGGCGATGTTTCCGAATGTGACTTTAACCGATGGCAGCATCATTACTGAGACCGGACATTTATATTCAAGCGGCGGCGCTTCTTCATATTGGAACTTGCTGCTGCATATTGTCGAAAAATATGTGGGTCGCGAAATAGCCATACGTGCATCAAAGTTTTTTGCGATAGAGATAGACCGTAAGAGCCAGTCGCCGTTTGTGATGTTTAACGGACAGAAAAGGCATGAGGACGAGCCGATAAAAAAAGCACAGGAGTTCATCGAACAAAATCTGGCCGAAAAAATATCTATCGAAGATCTGGCTACGCGCTTTGCTATTGGCCGCCGTCACTTCATCCGCCGATTTAAAAAAGCCACCAATAATACGCCTGCTGAGTATATCCAGCGGGTAAAAATTGAAGCCGCCAAAAAGCATCTGGAAAATACCCGCAAAAACATTAACGAGGTAATGTACGATGTTGGCTATACCGATGTAAAAGCTTTCAGAACCGTATTTAAAAAAATAACGGGCTTGTCACCCATTGATTATAAACATCGCTACAATCGCGAAAATGCGGCTTAGTTAAGCGGCGTGTTCTTTAAATGCTCAAGGTTAATGGCTTGAGCGCCTTCCGGCGCTACCCATTTTTTAGCCTCGGCGGCCCATTGCTCAAACTTAGGCTTGTTTTTTTGCTTATAATAAATCAGGCAAATATTGTAAGACAGTTCTGCTTTTTGCTCGGTAGTGCAGTGGGGCAGGGCTGCCTGGTAGGTTTGTTCGGCAGTTGCCATGTTGTTCGAGAAAACCTCCTCATAGATCAATTCCTTATAAATCCCAAAATCTGTCGGCCTTGCAGCAAGCGATTGACGCAACAATGCTTCGGCCTTGTCAAATTGATGATTTATGTCGTAATAATATGCATACTCAAAATCAAGACCCGGAAAGTTGGGGTTGATTTGTTTAACTCTTTCCAGGTAGGTCAAAGCTTTAGCACTTTCATGCCACTCATTATAAGTAAAGGCCCATTTTAGCAAATAAGCCGGCGATGTGGTATCAATTTTCATACTGTCTAACCAACTTGGGGTGGCTTTTATCTGCAGCTCATCAAACCTGCTTTCAGGTATCCAGGCTACTTTGACTTTACTGTTTTGCAGGTGGATGGTTTGGATAGCGCCTGTCGGTGTTTTAGTTGGCACGTAAACATTGCCTTTTATTTTGAAAGTACCTTCGCTGTGAACGGCCAGGCCCAGTTTGGGATCCATGTAGATGTAGCCGTAACGGTAAGTGCTGTCTTTATTGGTATAAAGGGCGGTCCAGTGATTGGTGCTCTCAATAAATCGTTTATCAAAGTTTAATTTGGGCTGATCTTTTTGTTTACAGGCAGCTAACAGCACTATGCAGCTAAAAATTGCGAAGAAAGGTTTCATTACAGCGGATACCGTGATTTATAATTAAAGTCTAAAATTAACTAAGCAGGCAAACATATACAAAAGCTTTTGCAAAACCCTATTTTTGGCGCATGAACATCCGCCCGGCTACACTTAATGACATCCCGCAAATTATGCAGCTAATTAATGAGATAGTACCCATAATGCAAGCTGCAGGTAACCATCAATGGGACAGCAATTATCCTAATCCACGGGTTTTTGAAGCAGATATCGATAAAAATCAACTCTGGCTGGTTGAAGATGCGGGTAACATTGCCGGCGTTATAGCCATCACCACCCACCAAAGCCCTGAATATGCTGATGCCGGCTGGGATATCAATGAAACTACCATAGTGGTGCACCGGCTGGCGGTAAGTATTCATCATCAGGGCAAGGGCATAGCCGCTCAAATGATGCGCCAGGCCGAAGTAGTGGCAAGGCAGATGGGCCTGACAAAAGTGCGTGTTGATACCAATGTAGTTAACCTGGCGACAAACAAACTGTTCCCTAAACTAGGTTATGTTTTTGCCGGCGAAATATCATTAGCCGGTAAACCAGGCATGCGGTTTAACTGCTACGAAAAGATAATTTCACTTTAGCAATGACTTATGGCTCGAAAGGGCGTCATGCTAATCGAAGCATGAGCGCAAAGGCAGATTACACATTTTCAGGCCTCCGCGTACCCTGCGGGTGCCTCAGGCGACACATCTTTATTATTTTCTTACCCTGATTGATAATTTGCAAACGTTTGCACAAAAAACATCCGTACATCTCCTTCAAAACAAATACTTTTGGCGCCATAACCAGGTAATAAACCCTAATAAAATTATTACGATTGATGCGCCCTAAAAACGGGCAAAATTCATTGAAAAGCTATAATTTTAACAGCTGATACCCTGATACTATTATGAAGCTGTTTTTGGCTTTGTATTAACCATTATATCCCCTTAAATCAACAACACACCATGATGAACAACAAAGTCTTGTTTAAAAAAGAACTTGTAGTAATGCTGCTGATGCTTGTATTTGGCTTCAAAGCAAGTAAGGCCCAGCAAAACGCGAACCCTTATCTGTCTGCAAAAGACACCGCGTCTGTCCCGGCGGAGATTGAGGACCCTGAGAATATCGGCATTAATAAAGAACCTGCACATGCTACTTTAATGCCTTACGCTAATCTGGCCGAGGCTTTAAAAGCAAATCGCCGTGCATCATCGCTGGCCATAAGCCTTAACGGCATGTGGAAATTTAACTGGGTGGACTGGCCGCAGAAGCGCCCGGTAAACTTCTACAAAACCAATTACGATGTATCAAAGTGGAAAGACATTAAAGTGCCTTCAAACTTCCAGGTTGAGGGTTACGGTACGCCTTATTACAGCAACTTTACGTACATCTTCCAGAAAGATTTTCCGCATGTAATGACCGAGCCTAAAAACCCAAAATATACTGCGGTAAAAGAACGTAACCCGGTAGGTAGCTACCGCCGCGACTTTAACGTACCGGCTAACTGGAGTGGCCGTCGCATCTTTATCACTTTTGATGGGGTGGATGCCGGTTTCTTTATCTGGGTTAACGGTAAAAAAGTAGGCTACAGCGTAAACAGCCGTAATGCTGCCGAGTTTGATCTGACCAAATATGTTCATCCGGGTAAAAACATGCTGGCGGTTGAAGTATATCGATTTACCGTAGGCAGCTACCTGGAGGATCAGGATATGTGGCGATTGAGCGGTATTTTCCGTAACGTAACTTTATGGAGCGCCCCGCAAGAGCATATCCGCGATTTCTTTATTCACACCAACCTGGATGCGCAATACAAAGATGCCGACCTGGTGGTATCATCTAAAATTAAAAACTATGGCAGCGTAACAACGCCTGCCCGCCAGATATTGGTAACCCTTTACAACGGTAGCGTTAAAGTTCCGGGCGCTGCGGTTAAGAAAAACGTACCTGCACTTAAACCGGGCCAGGAGACTGTGGTTGAAACCAGCTTCCACGTAACTAATCCGCAGAAATGGACCGCTGAGACGCCAAAATTATATACTACGGTAATCAGCCTGAACGAGGGCGCTAAAACCATTGAGACTATTTCTCAACGCACCGGCTTCCGTTCAATTGAAATTAAAGGACGTCTGTTTTTGGTTAACGGCGTACCTATTAAACTAAAAGGTGTTAATCGCCACGAAAACTGGCCAGACGATGGTCACGCAATTACCGAGGCGCAGATGATACGCGATGTCGTGCTTATTAAACAAACAAACAGCAACCACGTGCGTACCTGTCACTACTCTGACGACCCGCGCTGGTATGAGTTGTGTGACGAGTATGGCATTTACCTGGTGGCCGAGGCTAACTTAGAGTGTCACGGCGCCTGGGATCAGTTTAATGAAGAGCCAAGAATTAAAGCTGCGCTGATAGACAGAAACGTTGCCAACGTAGAGAACTTTAAAAACCACGCGTCGGTAATTATCTGGTCGTTAGGTAATGAGTGTGGTAGCGGTGGTAGTAACTTCAGGGCTATCCTGACAGCAATTAAGGATATTGACACTAGTCGCCCAACGCACTACCAGGGTTTTGGTATCGGGGATAAAAATCCTGCCGATATGGACAGCGAAATGTACACCAACGTTTATGATCTGGAAAAACATGCTAACGATCCAAAACTGACCAAGCCATTCTACCTGTGCGAATATGCACACGCTATGTTTAACTCAATGGGTTCGGTTGATATTTATAATGATTTGTTTGATAAATATCCGAGCCTGCTGGGTGGTGCTATCTGGGAGTGGCAAGATCAGGGTATCTATAACAGACGCGACCCTAAACACCCTATCACAGCCTTTGGCGGTGGTTTTGGCGAATATCCGAATGACCGTTACTTTATTCACAAAGGCGTTGTGTTTTCAGACCGTCGTCCAAAACCACACTATCCTGAGCTGAAACACGCTTACCAATGGATATCCATCAAAGCAAAAAATCTGGCCACCAAGACCTTCACTATCAAAAACCGTTACCAGTTTATTAACCTGAATAACCTGGATGCTAAATGGGAGTTGAGCGAAAACGGCACAGTGATATCATCAGGCAATATCGCTCCCGGTTTGATTAACCCCGGTCAGGACAAAGATATAACCTTGCCTTATATTGTGCCCAACAAACCGGGCGCCGAGTACTTTCTGCGTATATCGTTCCAGTTAGGCGTGGATAAGCTGTGGGCCAAACGCGGCTTTGAGGTTGCTGAGCAGCAGTTTGAGCTGGGTACACCAAAACCTGCGGCTGCCGATAAATCGCAAGGTGCCAGCTTGTCTTTAAATAATGGCAGCAACGACATTAAAGTAAAAGGTGCCGACTTTAGCTTGGTGTTCGACAAAAACAAAGGCACTTTCACCAAAATGGAGAAAGATGGCGACAACGTATTGCAAGATAATGGCGGCCCAATGCTGCACTTGTGGCGCGCGCCTCATCAAAAAGATGATATATGGGCCTATAATGATTGGATGAAAAACGGCCTCGATCAGATTAAATGGACTGCTAATGATGTGAAAGCTGTACAACTGGCGCCAAACATAGTTCAGATCAGCGCTAACTTAACCGGCGTGGGTAAAGGAACTTTTGTGGTTCATCATAATGTAATTTACACCATCAATGGCAGAGGCGAGATCAAATCTGAAAACAAGGTTGACTTTAGCGACCCTAAACTGGTACTGGCCCGCATTGGCGTGCGTATATTCCTGAACCAGGATCTGAACCGGTTTGATTATTTGGGCCGTGGCCCGATGGAAAACTATGCCGACCGCAAACAGGGATCGGATGTTGGCCATTACTCAAGTAGTGTGGTTAACCAGATGACCGGCTACGAAAAACCAATGGAGCAAGGTAATCACGAAGATGTGCGCTGGGCAAACCTTAATGCTGCAAATGGCCTTAGCCTGAAAGTTAAACAGGTAGACTCACTAATGCAGGTAAGCGCCCTGCCATACAGCGACGAGGAAATGACACCGGTTGAATACAAGATTGACCTGCCAAAGAGCAAAGGAACCGTGCTTTGTATCGACCATAAAACCTTAGGCGTAGGCTCAAACGGTTGCGGTCCGAAGCCGCTGGAACAATTCAGGCCCTATGCTGTTGCCAGCAGCTTTAGTTATGAGCTTGACCTGGCGAAAGCGAAAAAATAATACATAAAATAGTTGTATAGACAACGTGAAACGGAAAAGGGCGCATTTGCGCCCTTTTCCGTTTGCTATTTTGTGCCGCAATGTACTATCTTTAAAAGCTGAAGGCCATCGCCTGCCAATAAACACCTGTTTACGTATTAATTGAACAAACCATGCTGCGTAATAAACTGATAGCTATTTTATTATTGTTGCCCGCTGTAAAAGGGTATTGCCAGAAACAATCTGCACCCACGCCGCAATGGCGACCGCAATATCATTTTACGCCTGATAAAAACTGGACAAACGACCCCAACGGTTTGTTATTTTTGAACGGCGAGTTTCAGTTATACTACCAACACAATCCTTTTGAAAATAAATGGGGACACATGAGTTGGGGCCATGCTACCAGCAAAGACCTGATCAGCTGGAGGCACCTGCCGGTTGCTATACCTGAAATTGTGCATCCGGACACCACCACATGGATCTATTCAGGTTCGGCCGTGTTAGATAAAAACAACACCAGCGGATTCGGTACTAAAGGTAAGCCGCCTGTGGTCGCCATTTTTACAGGCGATCAGCCTAAACAGCATAAAGAGTCGCAGTTTATAGCCTACAGTAATGATGGCGGTATGACGTTTACCCAATACAGCCATAATCCGGTTATTGATTTAAACAAAAAGGATTTCCGCGATCCTAATGTTTTCTGGTATGAGCCTGCCAAACAATGGATCATGACAGTATCAATGGTGGACGAACACATGGTGCGTTTCTATGGCTCGACAAACTTAAAAGAATGGACAAAGCTAAGCGATTTCGGTCCGGCTGGATATACCAGGAATGGCTGGGAGTGCCCGTCGCTGTTGCCTTTAGTGGTTGATAACGATCCGAAGAATGTGAAATGGGTATTGTTTGTATCATCGGGGGGCGATCATGGTCCGCTGATCCAATATTTTGTGGGCGATTTTGATGGAACAACGTTTAAAGATGATAACGACGGCAAACAGGTATTGCCGGTTGATTATGGCGATTGTTTTTATGCCGCTATAGCCTGGCGAGATGCTCCACAAAACAAAAAGATATTATTAGGATGGCTGCAGGATGGCCGCCGTGAAACTTACCCATGGAAAGGCCAGATGTCTATCCCGCATGATCTGTCGCTAAAAACTACCGGCGAAGGTTTAAGGTTGATACAAGCCCCATCGTCCATAGTAACCAAAGCGTTGCCTAAGTACGCTAAAGAAAAACCGCTGTTAAAGAAAAATCTGCCGGTAGCCGACACTCGTATCAGCCTGAACAAAGAGCGACCTTACAGCGGTAACTCCTACTGGATAAATGCTGAGTTTGATGTTAACAAAGGCACCAGGAAAGTAGGCTTTAACATTGTCGAGAATCCCGACATCACCAAAAATGTAAACGTTGGTTATGACGCTGAAAACGGGCAGTTGTATGTTGATTGCACCATATCAGAAATGGGCAACAAATCGCGACGCAACCTAACCCAAACGGCACCAATGAAACCTGAAAACGGCATAGTGAAAATACAGGTACTGGTAGATAACTCGTCGCTTGAAGTATTTGGCAATGATGGCGAAAAGGTGATTTCAACCATGATCTACCCGGATATTAACGCCACCAATCTATCTGTATTTGCCGAAGGGAAGGCCACCATAAAATCAATGACCATCTGGGATTTTAATCAGCATAAATAACCCAATCTCTCGTCACGTCATTGCGAGCGAGGCAATCTCTACACGATAGTTATTGAAGCTAAGCCGTGTAGAGATTGCTTCGTTCCTCGCAATGACGCGATGGTGTTCTTACTTAATATCTCACCCTGTCCGAAGTCTATAACTTCGGACTATTAAGCCTATAGTCTGCGACTACACTTCCGATAGTCTGAAGACTATGCACTTATTCGTTCGAAGTTATAAACTTCGAACAGCGGAGGTGACACCCGTTTATGTTGCATTTACTTAATATCCACCATGTTCAACACAATACCATTCCCCTCAGGCTGCATTCTGAAAATTGAGCTGTTGCCCGGTTTGTTAAAACTGCCTTTAATGGCTTTTAGTTTATAAGGACGGTCTTCAAACTGGCAATCCAGTTCTTTGGTGTCTATCTTTTCAAAAGGTAGCTTGTCTGTCGGTGGTGTGTTTAGTTCCAGGTACCAGTCGAGTTTAGCTTTACCAGCCAGGCTCATTTTGATCTGGCCCTCAGACAGGTCGATCTCGATGGAACCTTTGACAGTTGTAAGCGGCCATGAAATGTGGAGCGTGCCATTTGCTGTTTTACTAAATTTAGGATCGCCGCCGGCTAACAGCACTTCACCCGCATCGGTTTTGGCTTTGAAACGAAGACCAGCCAAGTCGTGACGTTTGCTCCAGATGTAGCCATCAACTATTGGCAGCGTAAAGAAAGTACATTCGTTTGAAGTAACCGGCTGCGTTTCATAAACCGACGGGAAAGTTTCATCAAACAAATGAATATCGCGTATGCGCAGGTTATTATTCTCCCACAATAAATTAATGCGGTAAAAACGGCTGTTATACCATGATGTCTTTAAATCGCTGCCCTGAATATCTTTGCTCACTGAAAACGAAGTAGACGGTGTTACCTTATAATTCCTCTTAAACCATGCACCCGACTGCTCCATAGTTTCCACACGCAGCTTGTGCTGGTCTCGCAGCCTGGCTATAAGCGGCATTTGTAACTCAAAACCTTTCTTCATGGCATCCCAGGTAAATGAGTTTTCCTGACCGGCCTGGGTGTAATTAAAGTTTACCGATTTATCGTCGACCAAAGTTTTAAAGAACCAATGTACCCAGGTGGAGTCGCCGCCGCCGAAATGGTAAACCGGCTCCAGTGTAATCACGCCTTGCCTGCTCGAGCTGATACCTGTATCATACTGGCGCACCGGGTCGCTGCCTAACAGCCTGAAAATAGGTACCGGTATTTGCTGCGCTGCGTGCTGCGCCGGCATGTAAGAGTTAATCTTGCTGGGGTAATAAGCCTGGTTCCAGTAGCCGCCCCAAAGGGTATAACCATCGGTGCCGTACTGGTCCTTACAATTAGCAGAGGCGACGATGTGGTATTTTTGATACATATAATTCAGACTGTAAGCATCAATAAACCACGAAGCCACTGTTTTTGGATAATAGCCGAATATCTTTTTAAAATCATTAAAGTAAGTATCTATTAGTTTCTCGCGGTCGGCAGGGGTGTAGCCGGTAGAGAAGCCGATGTTGGCACGCCAATCCCAAGGGTAACGGCCGCGCCATTTCATACCTGAGTTTTCAACCAGCGGCTGCGGTATTTCCCACCATGCGCCCACCTCGAAAGTGCCTTTGGGCAATGAGGCCAGCAGGGTTTGATAGCGCTTATCCATCAAGGCATCATACTGCAATAGAAAAGTGCCGCCAAGGTGATATTTCTTCATGATGGCAACCTGCTGCACCACGGTCTGGTACAAAACATCCTCGGTTATCTTAGCGTCGCGAGGTTCAAGCAGGCGTATAAAGTTAACTATGTTTATAATTTTAGGTGTTGGTTTAGCAGTATTCACGCCCTGCGCCATTGCCGAGAGGCTGCCTAGAGATAACAAGTATATGAACAGTTTTTTACTGATGTTTTTAAAGTTCAGTATCATAAGTACGCGATGAGTTATAATTGGATGAACAAACATAGCATAAGTTGAGCGGTTTGCTGTCCTGAACTGTCTTGGCTTTCAATGTTCTTTTTTGTCACGTTGAGCGATAGCGAAACATCTTATACGTTTGACCTCGGCGTATAAGATCCTTCGCTATGGATGACAAAGCGGATAAAATAATTTTTCTAACGAAGTCGAAGCGGGGTAGTGTAAATTGTTTTATTTGGTAGTAAATCTCCGTATCATTGACCCAACCAATACCAACACGATGTTAAAACCCAAACTGTCTGTTTTGTTGCTGTTATTATTTTGTGCGATGAACAGCGTCGCGCAGCAAACTAAAACACCCGTTGGCGGTATCCGTATAGCGTGGGATTACAACACGTTGGTGAAAGTATCATCGAACAATGCCCGCTACTCAGGCTACGCGCGGCTGATACAACTGGCGGACAAATCATTGATCTGCGTTTATGAGGCCGGCGGTGTATACTGCGTAAAAAGTACAGACATGGGCAAAACCTGGTCTGACCAGACATTGATAGCGCCGAACGTTGATCATGTAAACATGGCCGTGCCTGATATTTTACAATTGAAAGATCACTCGTTGTTGGTTTGCTACAACCCGCGGCCCAATCGCAGGCCTGTTGATAGCACCAAACACTTCGACATAAAAACCAAAAAAAGCTATGACAGCGGTCATACCTGGACTGACGAACGCACGCTTTATGAAGCCGACTATCGTTTTGAGAACGGCTGCTGGGAGCCTTCGGCTATACAATTGCCCAACGGCGATATCGAGCTGTTTTTTGCGAATGAGAGCCCGTACCGGCAATCGGACGAACAATGTACATCGATGGTAAAGTCGAAGGATGGCGGTTTAAGCTGGTCGGCGGCCAAAACCACGAGTTTTAGACCGCATTCGCGGGATGGTATGCCGAGCCCCATCTTGCTACAGAATGGTAGGGAAATGGTTTATTCGATAGAAGACAACGGATTTAAAAATTTTAAGCCGACTATCATCCGCAGTAGTCTGAAAGATGATTGGGCAAATCCTGTTGGCGCTAACGATGTCAATCGCAACTTCGCGTTAGCAAATAAAGTGGCAGACAGCCTTTACCTGGGCGCCCCATATCTGCGGCAGCTAAAAACCGGCGAAACTATTCTTTCATACCAGGGTACAGAGGGCCGTATCAACAACATGAACCACAGCGAAATGAAGGTTGTGATTGGCGATAGCGAGGCTCGCAATTTTGACCGGAAGTCGGTGCCGTTTAATATTGCCGGCGATAAATCGGGCTTATGGAACAGCGTGAGCGTTTTGAATGATAATACGGTTGTGGCGCTGACCAGTACCAGCAGTTTTTCTGCGAATCATAATGCTGAGGTATGGATGATCAAAGGACATGTAATGCCTGAATTGCGTGCTAAAAAGGTGGGCTTAAAAAGTAAAAATAAATCAGAACAACCTAATCCAGGCCCAATTTTTATAGGCGGTAACGGCCCGGCTAACCTGACAGCTGATCTGAATTATAACGATAAGTATCTATTTGTTTTGGTTTCAGTATATGCTGATAAACAGATCAAAAATAACTCCTTTACTATTTACATCGATCCGCAAAATAAAAGCTATGATACCCCTGGTAAGGACGTATTTAAGATCAATATAGACGGAATGAATAGGATGAGTATGTTTGAAGGCAATTCAGGCCAATGGGAAATCAGGTCTTCTAAAGGTATAGTAAACGACAACAGCGGCGAGGGCGCTGATAGCTATTTGCGGGTAATCGGTATCCCCTGGTCAATAATTGGCGGCAAGCCGACAAGTGGTAAACGCATTGGGTTTAATATGGCTTTAACCGATATCGACGGCCATACCGAAAATATTTCGGCAAATGAAGCAGATAAACCTTTTACTTGGTGCACACTTAAGCTATATTAGCAGGCCGATTTATAAAACACCATAACCACAAAAATGAAGACAATAAAGAATATGCTGTTAACCGGCGCCGTTGCTTTGGCAGCCCTATCGGTTAATGCACAGTCGAAAACTGCCGGTGCCGAAAAGATCTGGTCGGCGGCTAAAGCTAATCAATGGTACAGCCAGCACCGCTGGATTGCCGGTGCCAACTTTATACCGAGCAACGCCATCAATCAGTTAGAAATGTGGCAGGCAGATACTTTTGATCCGAAAACTATCGACCGCGAGCTTGGCTATGCCGAAGGTATCGGTTTTAACACCGTGCGCGTTTTCCTGCACAGCGTAGCTTATGAGCAGGACCCGAAAGGCTTCAAATCGCGCGTTAATCAGTTTTTGACCATCGCCGCCAAACACCAAATTCAGCCGCTTTTAGTGTTTTTTGACGATTGCTGGAACAACGACCCAAAACCGGGTAAACAACCTGAAGTTAAAGTGGGTATCCACAACTCCGGCTGGATGCAGGACCCGGGTGTGCCTGCTCTTAAAGATCCAAAAGAGATGGCCAAACTGGAGCATTATGTAAAAGACATATTGACCACTTTTGCGCACGATAAACGTATTTTACTTTGGGATTTGTTTAACGAACCGGGCAACAGCGGTAAAAAAGATTCGTCAATGCCTTTATTGCAGAACGTATTTGCATGGGCACATGCTGTCCGTCCTGATCAACCTGTATCAGCCGGTTTATGGAACTGGACCTTTGAGAAGCTAAACACTTATCAGACACTAAACTCGGACGTGATCACTTATCATGACTATGACGAAGTTGGTCCGCACCAGCGTGTAATACAGTTGTTAAAAACTCATGGCAAGCCGTTGATTTGTACTGAATATATGGCACGCCCGCGTAACAGTACGTTTGGCACCGTTATGCCTATGCTGAAAAAAGAAAACGTAGGCGCTATTAATTGGGGCTTTGTAATGGGCAAAACCAATACTATTTATGCCTGGGATACCCCGATGCCAAGCGGCGATGAGCCAAAATTATGGTTTCACGATATCTTCCGTAAAGATGGCACTGCCTACAAACCTGAAGAGGTTGAGCTGATTAAAAAACTGACGTCAGAAAAGAACTAAGAACCCTTTCGACTATAAATAGAAAGCGCCGCTACGATATGTAGCGGCGCTTTTATTTTGTGCATGACTAGCGCGGTGTCATGCTGAGCTTGTCGAAGCATCGTGGGTAGGGCCTACACTCGCCCTTCGACAAGCTCAGGGTGACACCCTTTTGCTTTATTCGTTATTAATCCCCTCTGCTTTCTTTTTCAAATTTTCTAACCAGGTACGTAAGGTTTTATCCAGCCCCTCCTGATAAAAGTCTACTTGTTCAGATACCGGGTCGCCTTCTAATGATTCGGCGGTGCTTACCAGTACGCCATCGTCCATGTCGCGGAATAGCCATATATGAATGCCCAGTACGCCGTTTATAGTGCCCGACCAGGCTATTTTTTGTCCGGGAATCAATTCACTGATAGTCGACACGATATCCATGCCACTGATGGTCCAGCTAAAAGTTTTGCCGATAGCGGGCGGAGCGTCAATTTTCGACGCAGAGATCTCGGCATTCCAATCGCTCCAGCTTGAAATATCGGTATGGATGTTCCATATATCAATCAGCGGCGCGTTGATTATGATCTCGTCGTTAGTAATAACCGGGGCTTTTGGATTGATGTTCATAGCTGTGTTCTTGATAGATGGTGTAATGCAAATATCCTACCAACTCAACACAGCAAACGGGCTCCTTGTTTTGAAGGCGCTTATAAGAAATGTCGCCGCTATACTTCCTTATTGTAAAATATCCGTGTCAACATTTTGCGCGATTCACCATCCGGGTCATGCTGCACCCCGCAGGTGTTGTTGAATACCATCATGGCGCCATTGTCGTCATTAAAAGCGGGCCATTGGGGTAGGCCGTCATGATTTGGGTCGCCGTGGCGGGCAAAGTTTATCCAGGCTTTGGCAACCTTATCGCCTAATGCCCTGGCTTCATCGCTTGAGCCGGTATAGTTTTCTGCTTTATCTGTATTGGCAAAGGCAAACGGTATCTCGCTACAATGAAATGACCGTGGGCGGCCGTCCAATTGCGGCGTATGCCAGGAGAACATGTACAGAAACGCCGGGGCCGCTTTTTGAGCAGCCTTTCTGCTGGCTTGTAAATAGGCCATCGGGTTTTGTGCACTTACGTAGCTGAGTAGCTCTATAGGTTTGTCGTTCGGGTGCGAGCGATGTAAGGTTTGTACTATGCCGCCGGCTTTATCGCCATATTTATCAGCCAATCGTTTTACCAAACCCTGTTCGTCCAGTTTTTCAAGCGGCGCATTGTTTATGCTATACGATACCTCGTTACGACAGGTACCCACCATAAACGGTATGTTGGCGCTTATAGCCGGCGCCGTTGGGTCGAATGGGTGAACGGGTAAGATCTTGCCATCAACTACCGGTTGTAAACCTGCGCGGCCAACATCAGGCGGCACTTTGCTGCCTAACTTGTCGCCGGCTTTATCGAGAGCAGCTTGTAATCGCTCATTTTTTACCTGGTGCAGATCGTTAATGTTTTCTTTGGTGATTTGCAGATCGGCCAAAACCAGCTCAGTAATCTGTTTGGCATAGGCCGGTGTCGACATTTGTACAATAGAATTACTCTGCGAAATGGCCCTTTGAAACAAACCCTTCGCCGAAGGCATAGCCATTAAAGTAATTACCTTGCTGCCGCCACCACTCTGCCCGAAAATGGTGACGTTATTTTTATCGCCCCCAAAGTTGCCGATGTTGTCGCGCACCCATTGCAGCGCAAATACGATATCCAGCATCCCCACATTGGCTGATGAGGCGTATTTACTGCCATAATCTGACAGGTCCAGAAAGCCATAAGCGTTCAGGCGGTGATTGATGGAAACCACCACCACATCGCCCAGCTTAGTCAGGTTCTCGCCGTCGTACGACGGATGTTCCTGGCTTGAGCCGCTTGAAAAGCCTCCCCCATGTATCCAAAACATCACCGGGCGTTTCTTGCCGTCAAGCGCGGGCGTCCAGACGTTTAGTCGCAGGCAATCTTCATCCTGAAAACCGTCAATCCACTGGTATAAAAAGCCATATTCCTGTGCCAGCCAGCCGCTGTCAGGTTTCTGCGGGCAGATAGGGCCATATACCAGGCAATCGCGCACATCTTTCCACTTCTTTGGCTTTTGGGGAGGCATAAAACGGTTCTCGCCACCGGTTGGTGCGCCATAAGGTATCCCCTTAAAAGTTAAAATATTGTTGCGGGTATAGCCGCGTACTTTTCCGTAACGCGTATCGGTCACTGCGTTACCGGCCGACGCAAACACTTTGCCGCCTTCTTCCGCTTTTTCCGGCTTAGGCTCGGACGTGGCAGCGGCAGCCGGAGCTATGTAAGTTAGTCCGGCGGTAGTGGTTAGCAACCCGGCTTTCTGAAGAAATTGTCTGCGGCTGTTTTTCGTCATAGATGATTTGGGGCGATGATTATTTAATAAAATAATCTGCAAGGTAAAGCAAAATGTCATCCAATCAAATTATCCAATTAATCTACGTCATGCCGAACTTGTTTCGGCATCCCATCATACAGGTCGCCAATTTACTTAGTGTGTGGGATGCTGAAACAAGTTCGGCATGACAGATTGGTTAATCATCAATACTTCACCACCGACACCCTAACCGGGCCCAACAATCCTGATGATTCCAACCCTTTATTCATGTTTGGCATCACAAAGGCTTTTACTTTACGCTCTGCTTCAGGGAGCTTGCTGTCGCCAATTAAACGGTTAACCCAGGTGTTTACCACTTTTACCTCAATTTTATTGGCGCCCGGTTTTAAAGCGCGGGTAATATCCAGTTGGTATGGCGGCGTCCATACACCACCTACATCAATGCCGTTAATTTTTACTTTGGCAATGGCGCGGGCCAACCCCAGGTCAAGTATATAACTGGTTCCTTTTGCTAAAGCGATAATGTTGAAACTATTGTGATAATAGGCCATGCCTGAGTAATATTTAATGCTGTCGTTCGCGCTTTTCGACCAGTCAGTTAGCTTATTAAATACAACCGGCTTGGCTGGTCCACGCATTTTACTATCGAAATTTACCGTCCACGGTTTGTTGATAGCTATGGTTTGTATGGCATGCGGATAGTTTGCGCGACTAGTATCTTTCTTTATCCCCGGTTTGCGGAACACAATAAATGCACTCTCATAAGGCGCCAGTTTCATCGGTACCGTCGTGCTGCCTTTAGCTTGATAGTAGGATGGCAGTGCGCGCCTGTCGCCGTTCACGGCGTTCCATAATTCAGGCTGCAATCCGCTGATGCGGAACTTTGGCGAAATATTAACCGCGCTTGTTTTTTGGTTGGATATAAAATAGATTGAACCTTCTTTCAACTGCCGATGGATAAACAAAATAGAATCACTTTGCGCGATCTTACAATCCGGAATAACCTTTACCAGATCTAAAGCCTGCTGCATATCCATACCCGACAGTACCATGCCTTTGCCATAGTGGTGAACCTTTACATTGATACCATCTATATCGCCCCAAAGCTCATATGCCATAGCCTGCACCAGATTGTCGGCTTGCGGATAGCCCTGTAAGCTCGGCGAGCGCTTTGGTTTTGGACCGAGGATAACTGCACCTTGCGCCACCAGCTCTTTCAATTTTGCCAGCAACTCGGGGCGCATAGTTTCCAGTTTCGGCAGTACCAGGATGCTGTAGTTGATGCCGTTTGGCAGGTAAAGTTTGCCATTTTTTACGCTAACTCGATTTTTAATCACCTCGCCGTTAATGTAATCGAACGAGTAACCTTGTGGTAACGCGGGGTCAACAACACCGGTCATTTTTGGGGCGTCCTCGCCGATAAAGTAAGCTACATCAGCCGCATAAATACCTTGCTGCAGCATCAGGTTGCAACGTTTGCTGTATTTCAGGAAAACGTCCATATCATAGAACCACGTATTGTGGCGGTTAAACTCCACGCCAAACCAGGTATCTATTCCGGGTAAGCTTTCGTCAGGTTGTTCTATGTAGACGTGCAATAAGGTGTTATTAATACCCTCGGTAAAAAAGCGGTCGCCGCGTTTTTTAAACATAGCAGGGTAGCGCCAAAAGGCATCGCCGGCGGCGGTGAACGATTCAGCCGAAACTTTGGTTTTACCATAAATATGTGCCGATGAAGAAGCCGCCTTATTCTCGATATCGCCCAGGTCGCCTTCACTCCAAAACTCGCCGCCAATTTCATCGCTCTGACCACCATACTGCAAAAACTCGCCCGGATAACCCCAGTGGCCATAGTTTTCCAGCCAGGTAGTCAAACCATGTTTATGGCTGACGTCGCGCAGGCCGCCCACGTATTTATAAGAAACATCATCAGCAATTAAACGGCGCAGGTCCCACAGAAAACGATCAGACTGATCTGCGCTACCCACAACCTTGCCCTGCATCACCGGGATAAATGGCACCGGGTCATAATGATAAGCCTGCTTGAATTCATTGATCAGCTCGTCCGTCCAGTTTTGGCCGCCGGTTTCGTAGCTGTCCTCAACGGTAACTTTCAGGCATTTGCGATCTTCAGCCGGAATGCGGCGCAAAATTTCGCCCAAATAAGCATCAAAGTGCGAGTTGATATGTTTAATGCTCATCTTGTCAGCCTCCAGGCCGGTTCCCTCAGGTGTAGCCGGCGAGTTTTTGACGCCGGTTGGCGTCATGCCGCTGCGCTCTATGATCCAGTTGCCTGCAGGTACTTCCCATTTCAAAGTGCCATCGGCAGCCATGTATTTGCTGATGTCGATAACCTTTTTTGGGTCGATGACATACTTGCTGTTATCGATAACCGGCTGCTGCGGCCACTGGTAAGCGTCCCAAAACGGATGTGGGGTGGGCCACATTTTGGCTTCGGTTTTTTCGATATAATTTTCAACCACAGGCGTACCCGACAATTTGATTTCGGCAATCTGGCATTTATTAGATGCATGCGTGAATACAATCCTAAAATCTGTACTGGTGGTTGCCGGGATGGAAACAGCCACCGGGCCGAACGGCGCGAAACCTACGTTAAGTGCGGTATTCCCTCTGTCGATTGCGAAATGTTTGATAGTGGTGTACTCGCCATTAATTTTTGCCTGGATATCGCCGGAGAAACTAAAACCCTGATGGCCCGGAATAATGGTGAGGCTGCGTGCTGTAAATGGTTGTGCTGCCGCGATGTTGAATGAGAAGGGCTGCCCACGAGGAATAGTGACTGTCGTACCTTCATCGCCATCCATTAAATTATTTAAACCATCAACTTGTGGAGTCGACGATAAATTTGGTTTCAAATCAGCAATCGACGCATTGTAATCGGCAGCCACCGGATAGGCAATCACCCGCACATCCTGAAAAACATCAATTGGCTTTGCCAGTTTCTGATCAAATTTTTGCGGACCGCTAACCACCGTTTGCGACGATGTTAAATACCGCATAGCCTGCCCTGGCTTTACCCACGGCCCGCCCGACTGGCTCCAACCCGGACTATTAAATAAACCGATATCGATATGTAGTCGTGTAGCTGTCTTTAAGGCCGTGTGCAAAATGTCCCACCACTCGGGCGTGAAGATTTTTACCTTGCCAAATGGCATATCGCTAATGCCAATATTACCAATGAAGGCCCGGTTAATGCCCACACGTTTCATAGCTTCCAGATCTTTCACCACGCCCTCTTTCGAAATATTGTCTGATAGCCAGTACCAATAAACACTGGTCTGGATGTTGTCAGGAACGGTAATGAATCCTGTTTCGATGGATTTAAAATTAGGCAATGAAGCATCGGGCACATGCACAACCTGTGCATTAGCATCAGCCATCACGGCGCCCGATAAAAGCAGGCCGGCAAAAAAGCGTTTCAAGCTCATTGTGGTTTTCTGTAGATTGGTTTATATATGGCCGCGACGTTGTGCGGTATTGGTTTTAGCAAACATAATGTTTGTTGGGTGGATAGCTGTCATGAACTGTCCTAATGTATTAAAGATCTGTCACGCTGAGCTTGTTGAAGGGCGAGCAGTAGGCATTTACACTCATGCTTCGAGTATCTTAGCATGACAGCCGACAAATAAAACAAGCTGCCTTACCCCAAAATAACTAACTTCGCAAAAACACTACACTATATGAATACAGCTGACGAAAACTTCGCAAAAACTGGTTTAAACCTACCGCCGGCGCCTGCGCCGCTTGGGGTTTACAAGCCTTATGTGATTGATGGAAAATATTTATACGTATCTGGTCATGGCACAGTGCAGGACGACAAAAGCCTGATCATTGGTCGCATAGGTGCCGATATGGATATGGAGCAAGGCAAACTGGCTGCAAGGCAAGTTGGCTTAGCTATCCTGTCGACCATTAAAACTAACCTGGGTAGTCTGAACAAGGTAAAACGCGTAATCAAGGTGCTGGGCATGGTAAACTGTACGCCCGATTTTGAAAAACACCCCTACGTGATTAACGGTTGCAGCGAACTGTTTGCGCAGGTTTGGGGTACTGAAAATGGCATCGGCGTACGCAGCGCGGTGGGCTTTGGCTCATTGCCAGACAACATTCCGGTTGAGATTGAAGCCATGTTCGAACTGGAGGAATAATATATCATGTCCAAGTGGTACAACATATCCGACATCGACCAGCTAGATACCCCGGCACTGGTGGTTTATCCTGACCGCGTGAAGCAAAATATTGCTACGCTGGTAGGTGCCATCGATAACGCCGACCGGTTGCGGCCGCATGTTAAGACGCACAAAACCAAAGAGGTTACGCAGCTTTGTATGGATGCCGGTATCCGCAAATTTAAGTGCGCTACCATAGCTGAGGCCGAGATGCTGGCGCTGTGTAATGCGCCTGATGTTTTGCTGGCCTACCAACCCATCGGCCCTAAAATAAAACGACTGGTTGCGCTCATTAAGCAATATCCCGCAACAGCTTTTAGTTGCTTGGTGGATAATTACGAGGCGGCTAAGACAATCGACCAAATTGCGTTAGCAGAACAGGCTACATTGAACGTTTATATCGATTTAAATGTCGGCATGAACCGCTCAGGCATTGCGCCGCAGAATGCTTTTGTTTTGTATGAACGATGTGAGTTGTTGCAGGCTGTAAATGTAGTAGGTTTGCATGTTTACGACGGCCATATTCATGATGTGGATTTTAACACTCGTCAACAAAAATGCGATGCTGCATTTAAACCGGTGGAAGCATTAATAACAGAACTACATGCGTCAGGTATCAACCCGCTCGTGGTAGCCGGCGGTTCGCCAACTTTTCCGATTCATGCCAAACGTGGGGAAGTAGAATGCAGTCCGGGTACTTTTGTGTATTGGGACAGCGGCTATGGGGCGGCCTTCGATGAGCAACAGTTTTTACCGGCTGCACTGGTTGTTACGCGCGTAGTTTCTTTGCCTGATGACACTAAGATTTGTGTCGATCTGGGTCATAAGTCTATTGCCTCAGAAAACGTGCTGGATAAACGGGTGACTTTCCTCAATGCTCCCCAATTGAAACCCGTAAGCCACAGCGAAGAACACCTGGTTCTTGAAGCCGGCCTTAACCATGATTTTAAAGTAGGCGATGTGTTATATGGTGTACCGCACCACATTTGCCCTACGGTTGCGTTATATGAACGCGCCATCACCATTGAAAGCAAAAAAACTAACGGCGAGTGGCGCAACATTGCCCGCGACCGTAAAATCAATATTTAGACTATGTTTATCATCGACGCTCACCTGGACTTAAGTATGAACGCGCTGGAATGGAATCGAGACCTCACCCAGTCCGTCGCTGACATAAACGCCCGCGAGATAGGCCTGAATGATAAACCCGACCGCGCCAAGGCTGTGGTTTCGCTGCCTGAATTGCGTCGGGGTAATATTGGTTTGGTGGTCGCTACACAGATAGCCCGCTACGTAGCGCCTGATAATTTGCTGCCGGGCTGGCACTCGCCAGAGCAGGCCTGGGCGCAAACGCAAGGGCAGGTAGCCTGGTACAAAGCCATGGAAGATGCAGGCGAGATGACCCAGATACATAACCTCGAAACACTCGAAAATCATTTGAAAGTTTGGGGCGATGGTGGGGATAATGCCAAAAAGCCGGTCGGTTATATCCTGAGTCTTGAAGGCGCCGATTCGCTGGTGACTGTTGGGTATTTGGAGCGCGCTTACCGGTACGGGCTGCGGGCTGTTGGTCCGGCGCATTATGGGCCGGGCAGATACGCGCAGGGGACTGACGCTACCGGTTTTATGGGTCCGAAAGGACATGAACTGCTCAAAGAAATGGAGTGTCTGAACGTTATTTTGGATGCTACCCATTTATGCGACGATAGTTTTGGGGAAGCCCTCGATCATTTCAACGGACACGTTTGGGCCAGTCATAATAACTGCCGCGCACTGGTGAACCATAACCGTCAATACAGTGACGAGCAGATCAAAGCCCTGATTGACCGCGGCGCGGTTATTGGCGCTGCGCTTGATGCCTGGATGATGGTGCCCAATTGGGTGCGCGGTGTATCTACACCCGAGGGGATGAACTGTAACCTGGAGGTGATGGTTGACCATATCGATCACATTTGTCAGATCGCCGGAAATACGCTGCACGTCGGCATCGGGTCAGACCTGGACGGCGCCTTTGGCCGCGAACAATGCCCTTATGATCTGGAAACCATCGCCGATCTGCAAAATGTACCTGCTCTGTTAGCTAAACGCGGCTATACGCAGCAAGATATTGAAAATATGATGCATGGGAATTTTCTGCGGTTTTTAAGGAATGCGTGGGCATAAGCAAATTTATAACCACGTCATTGCTGTAAGGAACGAAGCAATCTCTACACTTGCTAATCAAATAGTAAGGTGTAACTATCGCGCAGAGATTGCTTCGTTCCTCGCAATGACGCGTTAGAGGTATTGCGGCAAAGTCTTTCTACCGCTTAAACAATCTCCCCTTCAATAACTTATCCATCACCCCATCATAAAAACTTTGCCCCACGGTGATCTTGATATTGCCCAGATCCAGCATACTGCCTTCAATGCTTTTGATCTTGCCGGCGTTTACAATGTAACTTTTATGCACTTTCATAAACGTATCTGCCGGAAGTTGTTCTTCAATACTCTTCATGGTAAGATAGGCAACCAGTTTTTTTTGGGTAGTATATAACGTTACGTAGTTGGCCATGGCTTCTATGTATAGCAGGTCATCATAAGCTATGCGCTCTAGTTTGCCATCGCATTTTACAAAAAAGTGGTCGGTAATGGGTTCTTCTTTTTCTGTTGATATGGGTTTATTGCGAAGTGTTTTTAGTTCGAGGGCCTTTTGCGTCGCCTTTAAAAATCGCGCCAGCGAAAACGGTTTTACCAGGTAATCAACGACTGAAAGTTCAAAACCGTCCAACGCGTATTGCCCGTATGCTGTTGTCATGATCACCATAGGTAATGTGTTAGCCGAACGTAAAAACTGCAAGCCATTCATTTTCGGCATGTTAATATCCAGAAAAATCAGGTCGACAGTATTTTCATTGAGCAGCGTGGCGGCTTTTACCGGATTTTCGGCCGTGCCTGCTAATGCCAGAAAATCAGTCTCCTCAATATATTCCTGCAAAAGTTTGCGGGCAATGGGCTCGTCGTCTATGATGATGCAGTTTAGTTTCATAATTTTTCCAGTATCAATTCAACTTCATAATTTTTTTCATCATTACTGATGTTAAGCTGATGTCTGTCAGGATACAAAATTTCCAAACGGCGTTTGGTATTGGCAATACCCAGGCCAGATGAGCCTTCAGTATGGTTAATGTAGTTGTCCTTTGTATTAAATACTTTAAAAATCAGCTTGCCATTCGCGTAGCGTAAATTTATATTAACCACGTTTGGGCCATCCTCATTAAAACCAACATATTTAAAAGCGTTCTCAATAAAAGTGATGAGCAGTAAGGGGGCGATAGTAATCTGTTCATCCACCACCTCATCGGCACAAAAATTAACTGCTACACGTTCATCAATACGCCCCTTTTGCAGAGTGATGTAGTTACGTAGGTAGTTAACCTCGCGGTCGAGCGCTATTTGTTCAACATTGCATTCATATAGCTGGTAACGCAGCATTTCTGAAAGCACCAGCAGCATATCGCGTGCCTCTTGATTTGATTTATCTATGTGTCCGTAAATGGAATTGATAGAGTTAAACAAAAAATGAGGATTAAACTGTGCCCGTAAAAAGTTTAGCTCGGCAGTGGCTTTTTCTTTTTCTATTTGTTCGATATAAAGCTGAGCGCGTATCCGGTCGGTCACCAATTTGGCAGCTACGATAAGCACCACCCAAAAGAAAATATTGACAAACGAGTTGGCAAAAACAGTCAGCGGATCAAACAGGGCATTCGGTAAATTAAAGATATGAACGGTCACAAATTTTGAAACCGGCACCCGCAGCACCGAGGTAACTACCACGCCTAAAAGTAACATCACCCCAAATTTTACATATCGTTTTTTATTAAGGTTCTTGGGGATGTTATACGCTGTATTGAAATAATAATTAGCCGAAATAAAGGCCAGATAGCAAAACTGTATAGTAAGGCTATGGGTAAACACCAGAGTACCGTTTCTGAAAATAAATATCCAGAACAGGTAGGCCAGCAGCCAAAACCCCAGGTGATATGCTATCTTTTTAGTATTCAAAATTTTAAGCCAAATAAAGATATAAACTATTTCTGTACACCGTCTGGGAAAGGCTGGCCCTTGTGGCAAGTGTAGCATGATACTACCATCATTGCGTCGCCAATTTTGGGGTATTTGATTTTGAGGTATTTTTTATTGAGGCCCAGTGTCATACGCATCATTACGCGTGTTATCTCTTTTTCGGGCTTAGCATCGCTGGCAAAATCGAGGCCGTGGCCATTAGCATTATTGGCGTGACAGAAGCCGCAGCTAACGCCAAGAGCGTCCTCAAAGTCGTCGGTCATGATGCTTTGTAGTTCTTTCGAGCTGATGTTTTTGGGCAGCACTTTCAGATTAGTATACTTTGGCTGCTCGGGCGGAGTACGCAGCGATACCGCGGAAGCAACGGTGATACTCAACCCAACGCCAACTATTACCATCAGCTTTTTATTCAGTTTCATAATTTTTTAGCGGTTACGTTGAGGTTAACCTCCAGTTCGTCAGACACGGTACTGGTGCCGCCCACGCCAAAATCTTTACGTTTTATCTTGAATTCGCCTTTAAAAACGTAAGCGTCGTTCACTAAATCAGCAGTAAATGGAAAGCTGATGGGTTTGGTAGTCGACTTCATGGTGAGTATCCCCGTAAAAACATATTTGCCATTTTTACCACCCAGTTTGGTTGAAGCCAGGCGGATACGCGGATAGCTTTTTACTTCAAAAAACTCGTCGCGGAGGTGGCCGTCGCGCAAGTTGTTATCGGTATTAACCGTAGCGGCGTCTACGGTGACATTGAAGTTACTGGCTGCGAGGTTTTGGTCATCAAAATTAATGGTACCGTCAAAGCCCTTAAAAGACCCCGCCACGTTAAAACCCAGGTTCTTGATATTGAATGTCAGGGTTGAAGCTTGCTCAATAGGTTTGTATTGAGCAAGCACAAACATCGGTATAAATAGTTGCGCCAAAAAAAACAAGGTACTCAGCTTCATTATTTCTGATCGGTTACGGTTGAGGCTTCAATTAAAGGCATATCGGTAATGGCCAGCGTACTGTTGTGCTCCACGTAATTTACATGGGTAAGGCCCAGCATGGTGCGCAATTTTTCGGCAGGTACTTTCATCGGCCCGGGGCTCGGCGCGCTGCCTGGTGCAGGTTGCGGGAAAGCCGTAGAGTTTGCGGTATGGAAAGTGATGTTGCCCTCAACTTTCTGAATAGTTTGGTGGATGTGTCCGTTTAGTACAGATACCGAACCAAAACGTTTCAGCATAGCCAGTACCTGCGCGCTGTCTTCAGTCCCCCAGCCCCATTGCGGGTAGATGGCCCAAAGCGGTATATGCGCAAAAACTACAATAGGTGTACTGGCCGAAAGCGGTTTCAAATCATTATCTAACCATTTCAATTGCTCCGGGCCAATATAACCCAGGCCACCATCCACGTGGTTGGTCACGTTTACCAAACCAACAAAGTGCACACCGTTATAATCATAGCTGTACCAACCATCGCCAAGTGTGCCTTTGCCGTAGCGTTCCAGGTAAAGCTTGCCATTATCGGTCATGTCGTGCTCGCCGGGGACGTAGCATATTTTTTCGGTTTTAACGGCTTTGAGGGCTTCGGCTAAGATGTCAAACTCCTCGGCTTGTGCCAGGTGCGACAAGTCGCCGGTGTGTAATACAAATGAGGGTGCCGACGGCATGTTATTGATCTTGGCGATGGTGGCGTTAAGGGTGCCTAACACATCGGCGTTAGCCGGTTTATTAAACCCAATGTGGCTGTCGCTAATCTGTACAAAGCTAAAATCAGACTTTGGCATAACCAGTCCTTCTTTCAGCTTGCCCGTATGGCGGTCTATCATGCCGCTCATGCCGTACGATTTCAAAATGCCGCCCGACATCATCCATAAAACGCCGGTACCTGCCCAGGCCATACATTCTAAAAATCCGCGGCGATCAATGCCGTCATTGTCGCTCAATTCGTCATGACTGTGGTCATGACCGTGGTGAAAGTGTTTTTCCATAATGTTTGTTTTAAGATTATGGATCAAAGCAACATAACACCCGGCGGGTGCTAAATTATTTTACACGATGCAGCTGCTTTTCTTGATGAACAGGATTTTAGAATAGGTCTCAATTACCTAAATCGCCTCAAATAAATGGGATTGATAATGTCGCCGTAAGGCAAATTGTTGGCCCGCGCAAGGCTGAACCATGGCGAACTGTCTTTTACGATCTGAATATTCTGCGCAGGCATAAAGCTTTGCGCTAGTAGGAATTGTTTGTTATGATGCACGTCTTCAATTACATCCATCACTATGAAACAATGTCCCGGTGCACCACCGCGGATAAATACATCGCCGGTTTGCAGCGTTTTAAAATCTCTTACAGGTTCCAGTTCTTTTTCGAGCGATATGGTACTGGCAAAGCTAAATACCAGATTCATGTAGTTCATGAAAGTTTTGTAGCCGTAATCTTTGCCCGTTTGCTTTACCCACTGGCCGTTTTTGTAGCGATAGCCGGTGGCATAGTGCAGGTAATCGCATTTAAAGCCACTTACAAAATTGAAACTGATAGCATCATATTTTTTCTGCAGATACAGGTACTCGCCGCGCAGGCGCATTACCGCGTCGGCACACTGCTGCAGGTCGTGTTTGCCGACGCTTATATCCACAACAGCTGCGGTGTAAGCGTCTGTGCGGGCTATGCCGCCATTAAAAAGGCGCGTATGGGTCCCTGTGGGTTTTAATGGTAAATTTTGCAGCCATGCGCCAAAACTGCCCGCGGCAACTGCTTGCCGGGTATACCCTGATGGTGTTTTAAAGCGGGTCGACACATTATCGGCACCAGTAAAACTGCAACAAATAATGAGCGTAAGGATGGTGAATAGGTTTTTCATGTTAGGCTGGCTGTTTTAATTGAGTAATTCAGGGCGATATTCAAAGTGCATGGTATCGTAATGGTACCATTTGCCACCCCAAATAAAGCCGTGTTTCTCAAATATATCAATTATAATTTGAGGGATCCTGTTCTGATAATCTATCTGTGCGTCCTCATTTTTGCATTTGCAGGCCCACTGCCAGTAGTCTGAGTATTTGATGTTGATATCCAGCGTCATACCAAAGCTATGGAGGCTTAGGCGGTGCGTGCCGGCAATATTGCGCCAGTTAAAAGTACCGCCAATATCAGTCAGGTACTTTTTTAGTTCGGGATGTTTATCCAGCTCGGCCGATACTTTTTGAAGTTGCCGGTCGACGCCGTTGATATGTGTTACTCTAAGTTGCTCACCTATAGTTTTTGGGCACCAGGTTATCGTCACCAGATTGCTTTCTACTTCGGCTTTTGTCTTGCCATACATCTTTTTAAAAAACGCTTCATTGCGGATGCGGCCGGGATCAAAGTTTTTTTCGGGCGACTTGGTTTGTGCGCTTAAGGGATAAGGCTGTTTGAACATGTCCTCCAAATCCGGGTTGTCCAGTAGTTGCTGATAACTTTTGTTGGCAATGCCGTCATCCCACAATAATTTGCTGCCGTCTTTAAAGATCAGGTGATTATCGGCGTAGCCCGAAACAAAATCAGGGTAGCAGGTGATCAGCTTCTTCACGGTCGATGGGATAGCGTCATTTTTTTGTGCCGACAGGCTATCGCAGCGCAAAAAATTGAATAACAATAAGAGCCCGAAAGTGATGGTATATCGCATCTTTAAAGATACCCATAATACTTTTTGAAAAAAGTATTCGCGGCAGCGTCGGGTGATATACTACCGGCACTGTTTAAATATTTGATTTTTTTCGATACAATGTAATTTTCTAACTATCAGATAATAGCGCGATTATTTATATTAGTAGTCTAATTACTATTGATATCCCCTAATGCAAAGATTTTTACAATGCGCCATTGTTGCCGCACTTTTTGTGCTATTGGGCAGTGTTGTAAAAGCTGGTAGCGCAACACATGGGGATAATAAAATAGCTGTACATGTCGCAATTGCTACACCGATTGTTAATACCGGCACGGTAACCGGTAAAATTATAGCTTGCATGGGCACTCCATCAGCAAGCCCTAATATTGCGCAGTTTACCGTATCGGGTAGTAATTTAACTACCGATATCATTCTCAAAACATCGACACCAAACATTGAAATATCAACAAGCCCAACAGGGGGCTACGTAAATACCATCGACATTGCACAAATAAATGGTGCTGTTGCCGGAAACATCATTTACGTGCGGGCGTCGGGCTCTGCACTGGCAGGGGCGTTGTCTGCAGCAGTAACCGTTACATCGGGAACCTTTAATAGTGCTGTACCAATTAGCGGCAGCGTAAATTTACCGGGGAGTTTAAATACGGTAGCTAATCAAACCTTC
>Ga0207647_10000334_pt1 | contig 38696 bp, 39 predicted proteins | sample KBSCornC2_FD_184295 | JGI IMG/M metagenome (GOLD analysis project Ga0207647, IMG submission 184295) | Corn rhizosphere microbial communities from Kellogg Biological Station, Michigan, USA - C2 (SPAdes) (version 2) | ecosystem: Host-associated > Plants > Roots > Rhizosphere ... | reverse complement strand
ACCTTTTATTGTGATGTCATAACAGACATTATGCCATTGGAAAATAGAAGTTTTCAGTTATTAATTGGGCGTTGTAATAGTAGCTGTAAGTATATCCATTCGCTTCATATTTTTTATCCAACAGGTTGTTTACCTGCAAGATCAAATCGACGTTTTTCAACCATTTTTTGCTAAACGAATAAATCATTCTTACATCTTCAGTGAAATAAGAATCCAACTTTCTTGATTCGTTACTTGTGTTGTCCAAATACTGCCTGCTTACATACTTACTTAGAAAGTCAATATTTAGTTTCTGAATTGGCGTAACTGTAATTGTTGCCGCACCAACTACAGAAGGAGAAAAGGAAATATCGCTTTGGTGGTAATCGTTTTGCTTTTGCCCGCCATTGTCATAATCGTCGATGTATTCTGTAAAGTTTAAAACTTTATTCTTGCTCAATGTTAGATTGGCGGAAGCTTTCAGCCATTGATTTAAAACTTCAGATGCCTGCAGTTCAATTCCAAGACGATAACTGTTTGGAATATTCGTTCTCGTATAATTTCCCACATCATTAATCTTTCCGGTCAACACCAATTGATCCTTGTACTTCATGTAGTAAATATTGGCAGATAAAAAAGTTTTGCTTTTTCTGCTTTCAATTCCGGCTTCCCAATCATTCAGGTGTTCGGGTTTGGGTTGCTCTGTTTTTCCGGTTTCAAAATCATCGCGGTTGGGTTCTTTGTTGGCAACACTGTAGGAAGCATAAGCCTGCAAACCGCGTTTGTGATAGGTAAAACCAATTTTAGGATTGAAAAAATTATAAGTGTTGTTCACAAACAATGTTGGATTGTGTTCAAAGCCCGGCAAATTATAATTGACCCTTCTGTATTGCATGTCAGTAAACAATTGAAATGCATTTGTCAGATCCTGCTGCCATTTGCCATAAAGATTGAAATCGCTTTTATATGCATTCAGATCGTACCATCTCTTTGCTCCGTTCCACGGTTGATCCGACCAGGTTACTTCGCCAAAATGTTTGCCATCATATTTTGTAAGCGCGCCTCCAAAAATCAAATGTGTTTTTCCAAACTCATCCTGCAGGGAAAATATGCTTCCATAAAATTTATTCCTGAGCCACAATCTTCTAATTAGATCTGTTGTATAAACAGTATCGCCGTTAACAACAGGATTGTTTAAACCATAGTCGCTGTAATACTGGCCAACTTTGTATTCTTCATAATAACCTTTGCCCGGAGTTAAAAATCCTGCAACGTTAAAGCTCAAGTTGGCAGAGAAGCGATGCGTATAAAATAGCTGAAAATGATTCTGCCAATAATTATCCGTTTGATTGGGGTAGGTAAAATAATTGTATTTCCTGGGCGACGAATTAAACAAATTGCTCGAATCAGCTGAAGTAAAATACAAATAGCCGATATTGTTCTGGTAATGCTCTTGCAGTGCAGTCGGATCATTTCTCAACTTAGCTTCCGGAATTCCGTTCCATGCCTGGTAAGTTTTTTCCTTTCCAAGAATAATGTTGAAACGCAAATCATTTTTATCGGACAGGTAAGCTTCAGAGAAATAAAATGATTTCAGATTTGTGCTTGCCCTGTCAACGTATCCCTCACTTGAAATCTTTGAAAGCCGAACGTCAGTTGTAAAATGGTTTCCGAGCAAACCTGTTCCAAATTTCAAAGTGTTCTTCCATGTGTCGAAGGAGCCAAAGCTGTTATTCAATTCAACATAGGCTTTTTTGTTTACCTCGTTGGTAGTAAAGTTGATCGTTGCCCCGAATGCTCCAGCACCATTCGTTGATGTTCCGGCACCTCTCTGGATTTGAATCCGGTTTACAGAAGAAGCAAAATCTGGAAGGTCAACAAAATAAGTTCCCTGGCTTTCGGCATCATTGTAGGGAATTCCGTTCAGCGTTACATTGATCCTTGTAGCATCGGTGCCACGAATATGTATGCCGGTATATCCAACGCCGTTTCCCGCATCGGAGTTGACAACTACGGACGGCGTTTGATTTAGTAAAAAAGGTAAATCCTGCCCCAGGTTTTGACGGGAGATTTCTTTTTTGTCCAAATTGGTTTTTGCAAACGGTGCGGTTGGCGGAGCGATCACAGCTCTCACTTCTACAGGCGGCAAATCGACGGTGTCTTTTTTTTCCTGGCCAAAAACAGTTAACGAGGAAGCGAAACAAATTAAAAAAGCAGTCCTTTTCATTTTTTTAAATTTTTTAAATGAAAGGGAATGTCTTGCGTGAGGTTTGTGTTTGAGTTCTCAAATGAATTTATTGAACTCTGAAAGAGCCTCCCTGCGCAGGCATTACCCTGATCAGGTTTTGCGGGTATAATCTCAGCCTTCAATTAAGAAAGCACCCCGGGAAACACTGAAATGAGCTGCAAATTTAAGGGAATAAATTTTTCAATTGGTGTAACCTTTTGGCCCGCCCATCGTTTCATAAAGAAAAACAATAGCATTATTTAATCAATCATAACCTACCAGCAATGAAAAAAATAGTTTTTGCGGTTTTTGTTTTTATGATCAGTGCATCGGTTTATGCGCAGAAAACCATTCACGATGCAAATGCCGAGGCCAGAAATATTTCAGGTTTTCATGCCATCGAAGTTTCCGGGGGCATCAATTTGTATTTAACAAACGGCGATGAAGCGGTGGCAGTAAGTGCAAAGGACAAGGACATTCGAGACAGGATCGTTACCGAAGTGAAAGACGGCGTTTTAAAAATTTATTTCGATTGGAAGTCCGGGTTAAAACTCAACCTGAGAGGCAGCTCATTAAAAGCATATGTATCTTTCAAAACCCTCGATAAACTTTATGCATCCGGAGGTTCAGACGTACTTCTTGAAGGTACAGTCCAATCAGCCAAACTGGATCTGCATCTTTCTGGCGGTTCTGATTTCAAAGGCAGACTTGAAGTTGGCAGTTTGATGATCAGCCAGTCAGGTGGCTCGGATTGCAACGTCTCGGGGAAGGTTACTGACATTAAAATTGAAGCCAGTGGTGGAAGCGATTTTTCCGGGTACGACTTGGTAACGGATAATTGCGTGATACAGGCCAGCGGTGGGAGCGATGTTGAGGTTACCGCCAATAAAGAGTTCTATGCCGAAGCCAGTGGTGCCAGCGACATTCGCTGGAAAGGGACGGCTGAAGTAAAAGGAGCTAAAGCCAGCGGGGCCGGAAGTGTTTCTCACAAGTCATAAACAAACGACACAACACCGGGGGAAAAGCTTCCGTACTTACGGGAGCTTTGATTTTTAACGCTTCATCGTGTCAAACAAATTGAAAATAGTTTGGTTAGACATTCATTCCCCTGTATATTTGCACCCCACATCGCGAAGTAGAGCAGCGGTAGCTCGTCGGGCTCATAACCCGAAGGTCGGTGGTTCGATCCCACCCTTCGCAACAGGTAAAGCCTCGAAAGAGGCTTTTGTTATTTTTGGGATGTCAATTGGTTCAAGCGAGTTTTCTTTTGTTCTATTATGAAATCAGGTTTCGTCAACATATTCGGAAAGCCCAATGCAGGCAAAAGCACTTTGCTCAACGCGCTGATGGGAGAGAAACTTGCCATTGTTTCACCAAAAGTGCAAACAACCCGCCATCGCATCAAAGGAATTTTGACGACCGATGGGTACCAGATTATATTTTCAGACACTCCAGGGATTATCGATCCGAAATACAAGCTTCATGAAAAAATGATGATGGCTGTAAAGGGTGCCTTGGAAGATGCTGACCTTGCATTGCTGTTAGTAGATATCAATGATAATTGGCAGGAAGCCGATCATATTTTTTCCCTGCTGAAGCTCAAAGTTCCCTCGCTGCTCATCATCAATAAAATAGATAAGGCTTCAAAAGAGAAGCTTGAAGAAGCATTAAAATTTTTTAAAGAAAAACGTTACGCTAAGGAAATCATTTCTGTCTCGGCATTGAACGGTTTACATGTCCAGCAACTGCTGAAACGAATTGTTGAATTGTTGCCCGAGGGTGAAGCATTTTTTGCCGAAGATGAAATTTCTGATTTGCCCACAAAGTTTTTTGTTGCAGAAATCATCCGCGAAAAAATCTATGCTTTGTTTGAAGAAGAAATTCCATACCAGGCAACCGTTGTAGTAAATGAGTTCAAACAAAAATCAACATTAATAAAAATCAGGGCCGAGATTATTGTACAGAGAGAGTCGCAAAAAGCAATCATTATCGGCGAAGGTGGCAAGATGATAAAAGCAATAGGCTCGGAGGCAAGAAAAGAAATTGAGAAATTCCTGGATCAAAAAGTCTTTTTAGAACTTTTTGTAAAGGTTCGGCCAAAATGGAGAGAAAATGAATTGCTGTTGAAAGAATATGGATATTAAACTCAACTGAGAATAAAAAATTACAAATAACGAATGGCATTTACATTAGCAATAGTTGGAAGACCGAATGTTGGCAAAAGCACGCTGTTCAATCGTTTGCTTGAACAGCGCAAGGCAATTGTTGAGGACATTCCGGGAGTAACACGAGACCGTCAGTATGGAATTGCCGATTGGAATGGCAAAAGCTTTTATGTAATTGATACTGGAGGTTTTGTTCCCGACAGTGAAGATGTTTTTGAAAGGGAAATTCGAAAACAGGTAAAAGTAGCTGTTGAGGAAGCCAGTGCAATTGTATTTGTTGTTGATGTTACCACCGGTGTGACCGATTTGGACGATGCAATGGCCGATATTTTGCGCCGGTCAACAAAGCCCGTGTTTTTGGTCGTAAACAAGGTGGATAATAATGAACGTTTATTGGAAGCCGCCGAATTTTACAGCCTTGGCTTTGAAAAAATATTTTTCATTTCATCCATTAGTGGAAGTGGAACGGGAGAGCTGCTTGACGAGGTGACTACACTAATAAAAGATGACTTTGAAATTGAAGAAGAAAAAGGTTTACCAAAATTTGCCATCATTGGACAACCCAATGTTGGAAAATCTTCTTTATTAAATGCATTGATTGGAGAGGAAAGAACTATCGTAAGCGATGTTGCCGGAACAACAAGAGATACGGTCCATACACGGTACCAGCTTTATCAAAAGGATTTTATCCTAATTGACACTGCAGGGATCCGCCGCAAGGCAAAAGTGCATGAGGACCTCGAGTTTTATTCTGTGATCCGTGCCATCAAAGCCATGGATGAAGCGGACGTGTGTTTATTATTGTTAGATGCCGAAAAAGGAATTGCTGCGCAGGACCTGAGCATTTTTAGCCTGGCAACCAGGAAAGGAAAAGGAATTGCTGTTTTGGTGAACAAGTGGGACCTGGTCGAAAAAAACACCAACACTGCAAAAGAGTACGAAAAAACACTGAAGCAAAGGCTGGCGCCTTTCAATGATGTTCCGGTGCTGTTTATTTCGGCAAAAGAAAAAACGAGGATTTTTAAAGCGATCGAAATTGGCCTGCAGGTTTATGAAAACAGGCAGAGAAAAGTGCCTACCGCGAAGCTGAATGATGTGATTTTAAAAGCTATTGAATCCTACCATCCTCCCGTAGTTCGTGGCCATCCAATTAAAATAAAATACGTAACGCAATTGCCAACGGCCGTTCCGTCATTTGCATTCTTTACCAATTTCCCGGATGATATAAAAACGCCTTACAAAAATTACCTGGAAAACAAGTTGAGAGAGAACTTTGATTTCACGGGAGTGCCTGTCCGAATATTTTTTAGAAAGAAATAAGGGTGTGCGCAAAATCCCGATCCCAAAATTTGGATTTTAGCCGAGCTCTATTACCTTTGCGGCCATTAGTTAACTAAAACCAAAAGTACAATGAAAAAATTCTTAGCAGTGTTTGTTATCGCAGGCGCATTGGTTGCTTGCAACAACAGCAGCGAAACCTCAACTAGCGCAGACTCAAGTACTAAAACTACTGACACTATGAGCACTATGGCTCCTGCTACTGACACAGGCATGAACAAAATGGATACTGGTATGAACAAGATGGATACCGGTATGCACAAGATGGATACTACTAAAAAGAAATAAATAGGTGAGCCTATAATTGAAAACCCCTCCTTACAGAGGGGTTTTTTGTTAGAGTTTAAATTGCCCGATTACCTTTTCTACCATTGCCCGGAATTGTTTGAATTCTTCCCTTTGCTGATTGATGAAAATGTTATCATCTAACTTACCAATGACATTTTCCATTTCTTCTTCATTATCATATACCATTTTACGGAATTCATTTTGATAATCCTTTGACCGGGAATCAAAAATATTTTTCACCATCCATTCCTTTGTGTCAAGCGTTTGAAACAATAATTTTTTAAACAGGGTGGCATCGAGGCTTTCTATTTTCAAAACCTCCAACAAAGAAGCATAAGCATGCTGCAATTTTTGATCCTTATAAACCTTTCCATTTTGCTCATAATGGCCGTGTAATTCATCCCAGGTTTGAATTGTATTGCTCTTTACATCATTTAAAATCGTGTGCAATGAATTTTCAGGAATCAACTGCCCGCCAACATTTACAAATTGAAAACGCAGTGGATTTTCGGGAAGTGCTTGCAATAACTGCTCAAAAGAATTGATGTCGTGCAGAAAAATAAATTCAATCAGTTGGCTGATTCCATAATAAACAACCAGTTTCTTGTAAAGATTGTAAGCCTCTCCAACTTTAGAGAGGTAAACAGGCCGTGAGGAGTTTTCGAAACCAGAGTCTCTGATCGTTATACTTTTCAATATTTCCTGGTCGCTTTCTAAAATCGCTTCACCTGCCTGGATCAATACCGAATCAGAAGTATCGTTTAAACTTTCGTTCCGGGAGGATGCTGCAAATTTTTTCAACAGTGTAAGTGCAGTAAAAATTTCATTTACGCTGTCGGGGGCTAAAAAATCATATTCAATGAATTGGATCTTTTCAGTCCGTTTATCACGGTCAACATACTTCGAAGAATTTCTTGCCAGTGCATACAGATTATACATGAACCAATATGCTGGCATTACACTCAGTTGGTTGTTGGAAACATCATTGCTTACCAGGGAAAACGGCAAAGGGATATTCAGTTCGTAAGGATAATCGCCTTTGGCTAGCAAAGTGAACGATGCAAATTTTGAATTGTGCTTGGTGCTTACACAAAGCCCCGGCCAAAATCCTCTTGCCGTTACCAGTTCACCATCAGCTGCGCGGCTGTTATGGTTTGATCCCAATGTTGCACCGGCAGCAACGTTGCTTTGTCCCATCACCAGCGACGCACATAAAAAAGAATTATTATGGTGCTGTTCGTGTCCCGGAAAGATCAGTGAATTCAAAACTTCGCAGCAGGAAATTGTTGAATTATCTCCAAGAAAAGAATTGATCAACCTCGCGCCGTATTTTAATTGCGAATTGGAGCCCATCAGAAAGCGAACCGCTTTGACCCCATAAAAAATGCGGCAATCAAAACCAACAATCCCGTTTACCAATTCACAACCTTCACCAATTTGTGATTTTGCATCTGCCGAAGAATTGATGGTCAGGTTTTTTAGTGTGTTTGCTCCCTTAATATACGCGTCCGTTCCAATCCAAACATCTTTAATGATACTTGTGTTTTTTATAACCGTTCGGTCTCCAACCTTTCCATAATAGCCTCTTTGCTTATCAAATTTTTTTTCAGTGAGATCTTTGAATTTTTCGAGCAGCTCTTTGTCATCCCGGTATTTGGCCCACAAATAAGCATCGCCCGGCAACATGCCATTGAAGGGGATGATCTTTCTTCCGGCATTTTCATTACAGACTTCTACCCAGATACGCACTGCTTCGCTTTCACCTTCTTTGATAATTCCGTTTCCAAATTTTGCATGATCGGTCACGTGCAATTCATCAACATTGAGAATAATGACTTCGTTGCCGATGATATAATGAGAGAGGTAACGGACATTATTTACAATCACATTGTCACCAAAATCACAACTTATTATAGTGCTGCTGTATAAGCCAACAGGCATGCAGACATTGTGGTACTCAAGAGAGATGGATTCCAGCTTGCCAATTCTGACCAGGCCATAAAACTTACAGTTCTTTACAAGCTCCGGGTTGAAGGCATCGGAAACATGAATATTATTCCAGTTGTCAGATGTATTATTATTGCGAACCAACACTTCAATTTCGTAGGCCGACAGATTCCGGTATTGAATGCCATTGCGGTTTTGCAAGTTGCGAAGATGGTACTCATCCTTTCCCTCCGGCAAATAGTTTTCATTGATAAATTGATAACCAACAGAGGATAGTGGCTTTTTTACAATTTCATTCATTGTTCAAAATTAATGGACGAAATGGTGAAAGCAAGACTAGCCAAAAGAAGCGGGATGAGTTTAGTAACAATGCAGAACTTTTCAAACGGTCTTGATTAGTCTTAAAGAAGAATCTTTTTGCTCATCCATTGTATCATTAGGGCCAGGTAAAAATTTCTTCCGGGTGCTGCGTTGTAATACCTTCCGCCAAATCCATTCAAATCATTTCCCAAACTATATTTTTCGTCGAATAAATTATCGATGCCTGCGTTCAATCGCATTCTCCATTTGTTTTTGACCAGTTTTTGATAGCCGATTTTTGCACCTGCAACATTGTAAGCACCGGCATAAGCGGTGTTGGCATCATTCAGTGCAATTTTACCCGCATAATAATAAGTAAGGGCAGCATTGATTCCTTGCCTTGTTGTTACATCAACTCCCATCGAAAAAGAATGTTGAGGATCGCCGGGCATTTGCTTTCCTGAAAAATCGTTAGTCAATTGTTTGAATTCTTTGTAATGGAAATCATGCCATGTGTGACTAACCCAAACGAGGCCCTGGTCAAATAATTTTTTTTCAAGCAAAGGATAACTGACATAGGTTTCAATTCCGTGCTGGTTTGTTTTTCCACTGTTCATGTAATAGTCGCCACCACCTGCATCACGTCTTTGCACAATGGCATTTTTGAGTGAAAACCAAAATGCATCTATGTCAACATAAAGTTTGTTAGCCAGTTTTGCTTTTACGCCTGCATCATAATTGAGGCCTTCTTCCGCATTCAGACCTAAATTGATTGCACCGCCTGTTGGAACCAATTCATCCATAGAAGGAGGAGAGAAGCCTCTTGAAACGCTCGAAAACAAATTGATTTCGTTGCTATGGATTTTTAGTTTCCGCATTACTGCAAAACGCGGAGCGATTTGGTTGTCAAATTTTCTTGTCTGTAAGCCTATTGTCGTTGGAACAAATCTTTGAAATTTTACTTTCAGCCAGTTCCAGCTTGCACCGCCTATGAGCGACCAGGCTTTATCAATATCAAGTGTTGCCTGTGTAAAAACAAACTGCTGACGATTGTTGATCTCATCATACGTCTGCAATGAATCGGGATTGCCATTGACATTTTTATGAATGGCAACCGAACTGAATCCTTCCTGCCATTCACCTCCAAGGATCCAGTTAAATGAAGACTGCTGAAAGGGTTGAGTGAAACTAAACTGCGTTCTTCCTCCCGCGTGAGGCTCGGAATTTTTTCCATAGTTACGAATAGCCGGGTTTCTGAAGTCGGTGTACATTCCATACAACACTGATTTATTTTCCCACTTCGGTGCAAAATGCTGTGTGTAAGAAAGTCCAGTCATAAATTCTTTCTGGTGAATAGAAGCCTTGGCTGCAACTGCACTCGGAAACCCTCCGCCTGCAGGCCTCGATCCCCGTGGGTTTGCATCGTATTCTGCTTTTGTTAGTGCCCCGGGAGTTTCATAAAAAAGATCGCTGTAGAAATAAGAAACTTTCAAGGATTTTGTTTCGCTCATTTTAAACAGTCCTGTCCAGCTTTGCACGTCTTTTTGCATTGCTGTATGGGCCCGGTAGCCGTCGCTTTGCTGGTGCTGATAGGATGCCCTGCTCACCAATTTTTGTGAACCGGTTGAGATTGCAGCATAAATGTTTTGCAGGTTATAACTCCCCGTCGAGTACTCTGTGGTAATACCAGCCTGTTCGTTTTGATCCATACTTCCTATCAGGAGCACTCCGCCAGTACCTGCACCATACAGACTGCTTCCCGGTCCTTTAATAATTTCCAAAGAATTGAAATTGTAATAACCTAATTGGTTCAGGTAGGTTTGCCCCCCGGGATCAGTGATCGGAACATCATTATAATACACTTTTACATTTCGTACGCCAAATAAGGAGCGCAGTGAACTACCCCGAATGTTGAAACGATAACTTCCCGGCGAGCGTTCTTCCATTCGGACCCCGGGAGTTGTATTCACCGCCTGAACAATTGATGTCGGGCTAAATAAATTAAATGTTCGCTTATTGACCACATTTATTGAGGCAGGAACATTGACCTCGCTGCGGTTTTGTTCAAAGGCCCTGATCTGAATATCGGGCAATGGAAGATAATTGCGGGTCGTATCATCCTGCGACTGCTGTGCCTGCAAAAAATGAGAGCTAAAAAGAATGAAGACAGAAAACAGGATTTTGTTCAGATAGTTTTGGCTTTGGATATTGAATGGCATAAAAACTGTAGTAAAATGTAAAGATAATTTGAGTTTACACTAAAGCAAATCTTATGTCAGGAAGAGGTGATAATAACAAAGCCGGAAGTTCGGGTCGCGGCGCAGGTAATCAAAGTAACCAGGGATTTGGTCAGGCAGCTAATCGTGGAAAATCCTATCATGGAAAAAAGACGGGTGGAAAACCATCTGTACCTCAAGAGAAAACTCATGATTCGTCTTCACATCGAAACACAAGTTTGGATATGGAAGAAAAATAAGCAGTAAAAGAATCAGTTCAAAGCTATCCTGAATGAGGATAGCTTTGTTTTTTAAATCATCACGGTTGAAGTTTGTTTTCATTTCCGATACGCATTCAAAACATCACTCGATAAAGATTCCAAAAGCTGATGTGTTGATTCACGCAGGCGATGTCTCGCAGAGGGGAAAGAAAGAAGAGGTGATTGATTTTCTTCAATGGTTTTCAAAACAAAAAATTCAGCACAAGATTTTTATCGCAGGCAACCATGATTTCTTTTTTGAACATGCAAGCAAAGAAGAAATAAGATCCATTATTCCTGAAAATGTTATTTACCTCAATGATTCTGAAACCCGCATTAATGGAATTAAGATTTGGGGATCACCAGTTACCCCATGGTTTTTTAATTGGGCATTTAACAAAAAAAGGGGAGAGGAAATACGAAAGCATTGGGATTTAATTCCTGCCGACACAGATATCCTGGTCACGCACGGTCCGGCATATGGTTTTTTGGACGCCATCAGCAATGAACAACACGTAGGCTGCCAGGATTTATTGAGAAGGGTTCTTATTGTAAAACCAAAGATCCATGTTTGTGGACATATTCACGAGTCGTTTGGAAGCATCAGGCGTTCCGAGATTCAGTTCATCAATGCATCGCAGGTTGATGAACTCTATCAACTTGTCAATGCACCCGTCGTTCATATCTTACAACCCTAAAACTTCTCTTAATTTTCCATAACCACTTTTGCTCACCGGAATTCTTGCACCCGATCTTAAAATGGCCAGGTGATTTTCTTTTTCATAAGGATCAATTCTTGTGATTTCCTGCACGTTGATGATATAGGAGCGATGTGTTCTCACAAACTGGTTTTTTGGTAAAGCTTCTTCAAAGAATCCCATTGTTTTGTTTTTTAAAAATGAACCATCTTTTGTGTGAATCTTTACATAGTCGTCTGCAGCTTCCAGGTATAAAATTTCAGGAATGGGAATGATTTTGATCTTACCTGCCGTCTTCACCACGATTCGTTCCGACTGGGATGGAAGCTGGGTTGGTGACTGCAATAATTCTTCGGTGTTTTTCTTGAGAACCGGTGCGTGGTTAAAAAACTTTTCCAAAGCCTTATCGAACCTTTCTTTGGTGAAAGGCTTCAACAAATAATCTACGGCGTGTGTTTCGAAAGCTTTGATGGCATATTCATCGAATGCGGTTGCAAAAATCACAGAAGGCTTTTCTTCCAATAATTCCAGCATTTCAAATCCATTGATCTTGGGCATTTGAATATCCAAAAAAATCAAATGTGGTTTGTGTTGCATGATGGCTTTGACGCCTTCAAATCCATCGTTGCATTCCTGTAAAACTTCAATTTCCTTATGATCCTGTAAATATTCTTTTACAACGGATCTTGCCAGCGGTTCGTCATCTATAATTATCGCCTTGATCATTTTTGCTGTGGAATTTTAATGGTTGTAATAAAGACCTGTTCGTTAGTTTGTGTTTGCAAAAGATCGTTGCGTGCAAACAATAAATACAATCTTCTTTGAACCGAACTGAGTCCAAAACCGGTACCTTTTTTTGGTGAAGCTGTTTGTGGATCAAAAGGATTGCTTACCTGCACGACTAAATTGCCATCATCTTTTTTTGCCTCGATGCTTATCGTGATATCGCCAGTGGTATCATACAATCCAAACTTGATCGCATTTTCAACAACAGGTTGCAACAGCATCGCAGGTAACTGCAGTTTCAATCCGGCCGTTTCATCTTTTATTAGCGTGGAAAGCCTGTGACCAAATCTTACCTTTTCAATTTCAAGATACAATTGCAGGTGTTGCAATTCTTCTTCAAGCGTTGTCCATTGATTGTCGTCTCTTCTTAAAGTGCCTCTCAAAAAATCGGATAATTGTTGAATCATGGTTCTTGCCTGTTGAGGCTGCGAACCGATCAATGCATTTATTGAATTTAAACTGTTGAATAAGAAATGCGGCTGCAATTGCTGGCGCAGTTTATACAACTCTGCATCTTTTGAAAGTTTTTCTGCTTCTGTTTTTCTTTTTTCAATTTCCTGCTGGTCCTGTACAGTATACCACAACACGCTGATCAAAGCCATGCAACCTGTAATTAAAAACCCAATTGCAAGACGAACGGGAAAGGATTTTGAAAAAAAGCTTTCATACGCTGTTGCACCGTTTATTATCAGCACAACCAAAGTTCTGCTTAGTAGAACCCAAATAAGAGCAAGAACAGAACATAAACCCAAAATGTAGCCATATCTGTTTTTTTGAGGTATATAAAATTGCAGTGTGACCGTTATCAGTAAAGAAACCCCAACCAGGAGCAAGTTGCTGATCACGCTATCCCAAACCGCTACTTTCCATGAAAACCCAAACCAGTTTAATACATATGCATGCAAAATTCCCCAGCATGCCCAGCACAGGGCAAACACTAACTTAAATCGTACTGTCTTTAAGGGAGAAGTAGCCAAGATTCTAAATTAATTTCAACAATTGGTGTGTTTGTTTTCTTTGGATGGATTCTGCTCTTAGATGTACGAAAGTAGTGTATGCACCCGCATCGTCCACTTCATTGATGCGTGAATAGAGTTGCGCACCATCAGTTAGTTCGTTCAAACAATACAACTCGGATACATTTACAAACTGCCAGCGCACCAGTTTTTGTTTAAGGCTGTAAAAACTTTCTTCTTCATTAATTCCAATAGCGCCTGCTTTTTCAAATGCTTCCACTTCATTGCCTGCCGCAATCAGTCTTAACTGCTCGTCAAACTGCGCTGCATGATCTCCATCACCGCAGATAATTTGAAATACAATTTTTGCCAGATACCATTTCATGAGGAAGATTTTTTTAGCTGTTAAACGTTGAAGGCGTGACCAGAGACCTTGAAGTTTTTAAAAACTCCTGATGTCAATTCCACCGAACATACAGGTGCCATCAAGCACCAATACTTTATTATGATCCATCGCAACCCCGGTAATTTGCCTTTTATCATCAACACCTCCGAAAATTGCTGTAATATCATTTTGCACATCCCATGTTGGCGGAACAATCAGCTTCGTTCCACCAAATATATTGGTCACGTCAATTTTTATTGTTCCCGTAAAGTCGGCTTGTGAAAGATCAATTTCAGATCCGCCCATAAAACTTGTGATGTCGCCACCTTTAAAACCCTTACTTAACACATTTTTTTTTACACCACCAAAGACGGCGGTAATATCAATAAAGTCCCTGCGGTCATAATCACCTGTCGGCGCACTGGTTGTAGTTGTGCTTCCAGCTGAACCGGGTTGTTGCTCCCAACCTGTCTGGTAATTATACCCGCGCCATTTGCGCCAGTGTGCATGCCGCTTAGGACGCAAAATGAACATGAGTCCAACTGCAATCAAGACAACGGGCCAGATATAACGGTTCAGATGCATCGTCGGATCGAATTGATCGGCAAGAAACAATCCACCGATCAAAAGAAAAATCAGCCACGCACCGCCACGAAAACCATGTTTGATTCCGGAAAAAATCCCGATGGCAATAAAAAACATTGGCCATGTAAAAAACCAGCCAGGGAAGAAAATAATATTGGCCGTTTTGAGTAACAACAAAATGCCAATGACAAATATGAAAACGCCCACCAATGCACGACTGCGACTTTTCATTTGCGGATCTCCCCATCTTTCTTCAATTCTATTTTTAAATTCCTGTTCGTTCATCTGTTTTTGATTTTAGGTCAAAGTAACAACGCAGGTAAGCAGAAGGCAAGACAAACCAGGTTGTCTTTCATCAAAATCTCGGTAAACGACATAGAGCCGTCGGCGAAGATTTTGTTACCGGCTTCATTACAGCTGTTTTAGCTGCTGTTGCACGACTACACCGGGCACCAAAGAACGTGCGCACTTCTCTTGCAAAAATTCTTTGGAATAAAGTTGCCGCAGATTAAAAGGATCGATGTTAGTTGTATGCATCTTTATTATTCCTGCCATCGGTGTTTTTCTTTTTCTATTTTTGTTATCTAACTCTTTATAATGTTTGAAGTATTATTTGAAAAACTTGATGAAAAGATCAAACTGAGTGAGGAAGAAAAAGAATTATGCAAATCGTTTTTTACTCCCAAAAAATTGCGCAAGCGCCAATATATTTTGCAGGAAGGTGATGTTTGCAAATACGTAACATTTGTTGAAAAAGGAATGTTGCGATCCTACACAATTGATGAGAAGGGAAATGAACACATAATGCAATTTGCTTTTGAGGGCTGGTGGATCAGTGATCATTTCAGTTTTTTAACCGGTGAACCTGCTATTTACAATATTGATGCACTGGAAGATTCTGAATTGCTTTTATTATCAAAACAGGCGGAAGAACAACTCATGGAACGGGTCCCAAAATTTGAAAGGTACTTTCGCATTCTTCTGCAAAACAATTTAATTGCGACACAACGAAGACTGATTGGTTCTTTAAGCCAATCTGCAGAAGAGCGCTACAACCAACTAATCAATGGCTGCCCAAATATTCCTCAAAGGGTGCCGCAGCATATGATGGCATCTTTTCTTGGCATTACTCCTGAAACATTAAGCCGCATCAGAAAGCAGGTGGCAAGTAGTAAGTAGCAACCCGCCCCCGATATTCACCACCAAAGTCTTGACATACATCAAGGGGTTTCATTGACGTACATCAATGCCATTTCTTATCCCATCTCAATGGAGGAAGAATCATTGTCAGAGTAGCTTTGTGAAACAAAAACAAAGTGAATGGCAACAAAGAAAACAATAGCGATTATAGGAGCGTCGGGAAAAATGGGTTCTGCCATCGCAAAAAACCTGGCAAACGCAAATTACCGTTTGCTCTTGTTCGCCAACCAAAAAAATAAAACTCGTGCACTGGCTGACGAAATTAAAAAAGCAAATCCTGGTGCTGATGTTGAATGCGTGGGTTGTTCTTTTGATGCAAGCTGGGAAGCTGACATTATCATTCCCGCTGTTAAATATGAAATAGAGAAAGAAGTGGCTCAAAAGATCAAAGAAGTGGCGACGCAAAAAATCGTGATCAGCATATCAAATCCCCTGAATGGAGCTTATGACGGATTGCAGACGCCAGCCAACACAAGTGCAGCAGAACAATTGCAGGAACTCTTACCCGATTCAAAAGTGGTAAAAGCTTTTAATACAGTTTTTTCAGGCGATTTTACCCAGCCTGTGATCGATGGAAAGCGAACAGATTGTTTCATTGCAGGCGATGATGATGAAGCGGTTGAAACGGTAGGTGACATTGTATCGGCTGCAGGTTTTAATCCCGTGGTTTCAGGTAATCTTTCTGCAAGCCGTACTCTTGAAAATATGACCGTGCTGCTCATTCAATTAAACAAAAAGAATAAGTACAACGGAGTAGCAGGTTATAAAATCTTACATAATTAAAAACAAGATAAATGAACAAATTATTGGCAACTGACTCGAACAATGTTACGGCACTAATTGCCAGGATTACACTTGGAATTGTAATATTTCCGCATGGAGCTCAAAAGCTTTTGGGTTGGTTTGGCGGATATGGATACAGCGGCACAATGGGCTTTTTAACAGGCATGATGCATTTGCCCTGGATACTGGCCCTGCTGGTAATCCTGATTGAATTCTTTGGAGCATTGCTGTTAATATTTGGATTTGCAACACGACTTGCGGCACTGGGTTTAATCGGCAATTTTATCGGTATCGTTTACACTTCGCATTTACATAACGGGTTTTTTATGAACTGGAATAATACTCCCGGCCTGGGACAGGGCTTCGAATACCATCTTTTAGTGATCGGTGTGAGTTTAGCTCTTTTGATTGCAGGCGGTGGAAAATGGAGCATTGACGCAACACTGGCAAAAAGCAGCATCAGCAATAGAAATCCGGCAATTAAAAAAGGAATCGTTTTTGATGCTTAAACATACACAGGCATAAACAATATTAAACACAAACAATTAAAACAAATATTATGGCAATTAAATGGAAGATCGATCCGGCGCATTCAGAAATTCAATTTAAGGTGAAACACCTGATGATCACAACGGTAACGGGCTATTTCAAATCCTTTGATTTGAACGTGGAAACTGAGACCGAAGATTTTAATACAACAAAAAGCATTGTGTTCACTGCAGATGTTGATTCTATCGACACCAACAATGCTCAACGCGATACACACCTGAAGTCAAATGATTTCTTCAATGCAGAACAGCATCCGCAATTAAAATTCGTTGGAAAAAAATACGAGTCAAATGGTAGCGACGCAACCCTGCATGGTGATCTAACCATCAGGGAGGTAACGAAGCCCATTACATTGAATGTTGAATTTGGAGGGACAGTTGTTGATCCGTGGGGACAACAAAAAGCAGGGTTCACAATAGATGGAAAAATAAACAGGAAAGATTTCAACTTAACCTGGGATGCAGTGACCGAAGCAGGAAACGTGGTTGTAAGTAATGAAATTAAAATTCATGCAGAGGTGCAGCTTGTAAGACAAACAGAAACCGTGGAAGCAGACGAGAAAACAACAGCCGTTGCAGGAAGCCTTTAATCGATATATCAAAATCGTATCAACGCAATACTTAGGTATTGCGTTTTTTGTTTGTAACCACGGTTAGGCAATTAGCCACGTTCACATTTCGATGGGTCAACAGCAAGTTCAAACTGCCTTATCTTTGCGGCGCTACAAATTATGCTATATGAATAAACAGGTTTATATCGTTTCTGCAGTTCGTACTCCCATTGGAAGTTTCGGTGGAACACTAAAAGATATTTCTGCAACAAAACTCGGTGCCATTGCCATTAAAGCTGCTGTTGAAAGAGCAGGCATCAAACCCGAAGCAGTGAATGAAGTCTTAATGGGCTGTGTGCTCCAGGCCAATCTTGGACAGGCGCCTGCGCGCCAGGCCGCAAAATATGCAGGCCTTCCGGATAATGTTGTTTGCACTACCATAAATAAAGTTTGTGCAAGCGGAATGAAAGCAATTTCTCAGGGTGTGCAAAGTATTTTATTGGGTGACAGTGATATCGTTGTTGCAGGAGGAATGGAGAATATGAGTTCTGTTCCGTTTTATGTTGAGAGTATGAGATGGGGAAATAAGTATGGTGATTCAAAATTAATTGATGGTTTGGCAAAAGATGGATTGACGGATTGCTACGACAATTCTGCGATGGGATGTGCCGCCGACCTTTGCGCAAAAGACAATCATATCACCAGGGAAGAACAGGATTCTTTTGCCATTGAAAGTTATAAACGCAGCCAGGCCGCGTGGGAAAATGGAAAATTTAAAGATGAAGTAGTACCTGTTGAAATTCCGTCAAAAAAAGGTGAGCCGGTTATTTTTAATAAAGACGAAGAGCCCTGGAATGTAAAGTTTGACAAAATTGCTTCGCTCAAACCTGCATTTGGCAAGGAAGGAACTGTTACAGCGGCCAATGCAAGCACAATGAATGATGGGGCAGCAGCTGTTGTTCTGATGAGCAGTGAAAAAGCCGATGAATTAGGAATAAAACCGCTGGCTATTATCCGCGGCTACGCCGACCGGGAGCAGGAGCCTGTGAAATTTACAACAACGCCAAGCATCGCGGTTCCGGCAGCTGTAAAAAAATCAGGGTTGCAAATGAGTGATATTGATTTTGTGGAATTAAATGAGGCCTTCAGTGTTGTTGGAATTGTAAATACAACTAAAATGAATTTAGATCCGGCAAAAGTAAATGTGAATGGGGGAGCCGTTTCTTTAGGTCATCCGCTTGGCTGCAGCGGTGCAAGAATTATTGTTTCATTGATTCATATTCTCAAACAAAATGGCGGCAGGTACGGCGCAGCAGGAATTTGCAACGGGGGAGGAGGAGCCAGTGCAATGGTCATCGAAAAAGTTTAAAGCCTCCGGTTTGAAATTTAGGGATGTAGCCTCTTAATGAGGCTTTATTTTTTGTATTTGATCCTCAAAATTACCATTGTGATATTCACCAGCAGGGAAAAGCAGTTTGTAGCTATGATGGGAAGATCGTTTCTTTTGATTCCATAAACTATCCACAAAGCAAGGCCTGCGCCCAGGACCAAAAGCATTAATAACGAAACATCTTCCGCTTCTTTTTCCTTGATGGTTTTTACAACCTGCGGCACTAAAGAAATTGCAGTGCAAACGCCAGCAGTCAATCCAATGATTTGTGTCCAATTCATTAAACAGGCTTTGCAAATTTTCAGCCACTGTAAATTGTTGTAGTATTGCGCAAATGGGAAAATTGATTTTTATTCTTTGCATTGTGACAGTCTTTTCATGCAAAAGAAAATGGACAGAAAAAGACAGGAGTGAGTTTTATTCAGGTTGTGTCAGCAACGCTCAAACAAATAAAGACATCACTAATGCAAAAGCGTATTGCAGCTGTTTACTTCAAAAGGTTGTAGCAAAATATCCAAACGCAAACGATGCAAAATACATAAAGTACGATTCAACCATTCGCCAGTTGGCCAAAGATTGTTTGAAGCAGCAATGATCATTGGAGAATAAACTTCCCGCTTGAAACAATCATTTTTCTTCTGTCATAGAGCTGATAAACATAAAGCCCCCTGGCAAGATTTGATGGAACATCGATCACGCTTGAGGCAACCACTTTTTTGAACATTGGCGTTGCAGCCGAATTGTAAACCCAAAGTTCCAGCTCCTGCCCGTCGTAATTGGCAATGTTTAATTGATTGCCGTTACTGAGCACTGTGGGTAAAACTCTTCTCGGTTGATTTTTATATTCTGCAACCAGGTCAATTGTCTTTTTTTCATTTGTGAATTTATCGTACCCGACCAGACGATAGAAATTTTTCCCTCTTAATGGATCTTCATCACGAAAAAAATAATCAACGGCCTGGCGGCCGTCTGTCTGTGACCGGAATTGTTTTACGATGTTGTAAGCCATTCCATCGGAAGAGCGGTACAGCTCAAAACTGCCGGTATAATCATCAGGTCCTTTTGTCCACTGAAGGTTGATATAATCGGGAAGAACATTTGCCTGTAACACAAGGGAGCCGTTCCTTGCACTTACCGTGGTTATGATCGTGTCTTTTTCATTAACCTGGGACCAACTACAATTTAAAATCAATGTCAGTCCTAACAAGCACAGCATCTTTTTCATGACATTTCATTTCTGAAACAAGATGAAAAAATATGCCAAAACAAAAAGGCTCAACCGTTCAAACACAACATCTTTTGCTTGATTGGCTGCAGTACGATATTTTTGCCCCGCTTAAAAATTCTACATGAGACAAATTCCCTTTCGTGAAGCGTTGCGTGAAGCCATGAGTGAAGAGATGCGCAGAGATGAACGTGTTTTTTTAATGGGTGAAGAAGTTGCTGAATACAACGGAGCCTACAAAGTGAGCCAGGGAATGCTGGCCGAATTCGGGCCAAAAAGGATTATCGATACCCCGATTTCTGAATTAGGTTTCGCTGCAGTTGGAGTGGGTGCAGCCCAAAATGGTTTGCGTCCCATTGTAGAGTTTATGACCTGGAACTTTGCTGTTTTGGCTTTAGACCAAATATTAAATACCGCTTCTAAAATGCTGGCAATGAGTGGCGGACAAATCACCTGCCCAATTGTGTTCCGCGGTCCCAATGGTTCTGCCGGCCAGTTAGGTGCGCAACATTCAACAGCTTTTGAATCACTGTATGCAAATATTCCAGGACTAAAAGTTGTTTCTGTAAGTAATGGTTATGATGCCAAAGGTTTATTGAAACAGGCCATCCGTTACGAAGAAGATCCGGTTATTTTCATGGAAAGTGAAGTTATGTATGGCGATAAAGCAGAAGTGCCGGATGAAGAATATTATATCGAACTCGGAAAAGCAGATGTAAAAAAACAGGGACGCGACGTCACAATTGTTTCTTTCAACAAAATGATGAAGGTAGCCCTGGGTGCCGCTGCGGAATTAGAAAAAGAAGGCGTTAGTGCCGAAGTGATCGACCTTAGAACAATCCGTCCCCTGGATTGGATGACAATATTGGAAAGCGTAAAGAAAACGAACCGCCTTGTAATTGTTGAAGAACAGTGGCCGTTTGCATCGATCTCTTCAGAGATTACTTACCGTATTCAAAAAGAAGGATTCGATTACCTGGATGCGCCTATCCGCAGGATTACAGCTGCTGATGCCCCCTTGCACTACGCACCAAACCTGGTCAATGCAGCATTGCCGGATATTGCAAGAACCGTAAGGCTGGTTAAAGAAGTGATGTACCTGCAGAAATAGCAAAGAAATTCTCGTTTCATTTTTCCTTATTTAAATGCGGGACTTTATCAGGCAATCCCCTTAATGGGCAAGGCTTTCCCCGAATTGTTGAGTTTATACCATTAATATGTATAGGCTACACAACTCATTCATTTTCACTTACACTCGATAAAAAAATATTTTCAAATAAGTTTTGAAAATCCAAGTTTCTCCCACATCTTTGTCTCGGTTTTTCATAGGATATTGGATTTTACACGAGGCTGGATTTCTATCCGGCCTTTTTTATTTTATACATTTTTCTTCGCACTTTTCTAATCACACTATTTTGTTTCTTTGCCAACTTAATGACTACTATGGCCAGCGTTTTAATTATTGACGATGAAAAAGCGATCCGCAAGACCCTGTCGGAAATTCTTTCATTTGAAGGTTATAAAATTGATGAAGCAGTGGATGGTGAAGAAGGACTAAAAAAATTCAGGGAAAAAACTTACGATGTTGTTTTAAGCGACATAAAAATGCCCAAGATCGATGGATTGGATTTTTTGCAGAAAGCAACAGAAATGAATCCCGACGTTCCTATCATTATGATCTCCGGCCATGGCAATATAGAAACTGCAGTCGAAGCTGTAAAAAAAGGTGCTTATGATTTCATTCAAAAGCCGCCGGATCTCAATCGTCTTTTAATTACCATTCGCAACGCGATGGAAAGAAACAGTTTGGTCAGCGAAACAAAATCCCTGAAGCGAAAAGCTTTCAAGGCACAGGAGATGATCGGTGAATCTGATCCAATAAAAAAAATTAAAGAAACCATTGAAAAAGTTGCACCAACTGAAGCAAGAGTTTTGATCACGGGTGAAAATGGAGTAGGAAAAGAACTGGTTGCAAGATGGCTTCATGAAAAAAGTAATCGTGCCGACGGACCAATTGTAGAAGTGAACTGTGCGGCCATTCCAAGTGAGTTGATCGAAAGCGAATTGTTTGGACATGAAAAAGGTTCATTCACTTCGGCGATCAAGCAACGCATTGGAAAATTCGAACAGGCAAACGGGGGAACCTTGTTTTTAGATGAAATTGGTGACATGAGTCTGAGTGCACAGGCAAAAGTGTTGAGAGCATTGCAGGAAGGAAAAATTACCCGTGTCGGAGCCGATAAAGACATTAATGTTGATGTTCGTGTAATTGCAGCAACCAACAAGGATCTGATGAAAGAAGTGGAGGCAAAAAATTTTCGCCTCGATTTATATCATCGTTTGAGTGTGATCTTAATTCATGTGCCTTCACTCAATGAAAGAAAAGATGATATCCCACTGTTGGTTGACCGTTTTTTGGAAGACATCTGCAACGATTATGGAATTACAAAAAAGGCAATCACCGACGATGCGATCAGGTCTTTACAGGATTACAATTGGACAGGTAATATTCGAGAATTAAGAAATGTGGTTGAACGTTTGGTTATTTTGTCGGGCAAGGCAATTACCAAAGAAGACGTAAAAAATTATGTTCAACCGAAGTGATGTCGTAAAAATGATCAACTGAAAATCCTGCTATCTAAAATCAATTCTCAAACTTGTATCAGTCACGCTCTTCAATTCAGGATTGACGAATTAGGTTGCATGTTTTAATATACTTTAGCAAAACTTTGGTTTGTTTTCTACACACTCCATCTTTTAAATTATAAATTTGTTGGCTTTAAAAAGATACTAATGCCGCTTTCACATGTATTGACCGTTTATCTGATTTCAGTACTGATTGTTTTTCTTCCATCGTTTGGTTTGGCTAAGATGTTTCAAAAGGCAGGTGTAGCGCAGTGGAAAGCCTTTATTCCTTTTTACAATACCTGGGTGATGCAGGACCTTGCACAACGACCAAAACATTGGGTGTTCTGGCAATTTATTCCTGTAGTAGGTTGGTTCATCAGTCCCGGAATTTTTATAGAGTTCGTAAAATTGTTCGGACGTTTTACACTGGGTGAACATACGCTAGCCGCCCTATTTGCACCGTTTTATTTTCCCTACCTGGGTTATTCTGCTAAAATTCATTACATCGGGCCGGAGGGCGCAAGCCGCTATAAAAAAGCCGGCTGGAGAGAATGGGTTGATGCCGCGATCTTTGCAATTGTTGCTGCCACACTGATCAGAACTTTTGTTTTTGAAGCTTACACCATTCCATCCGGTTCAATGGAAAAAACATTATTGATCAATGATTTTCTATTCGTGAGCAAATTCAGTTACGGCCCGCGCATTCCAAACACGCCACTGTCAATTCCTTTTATTCACAATTATATTCCGGGAACCAAACTTCGTTCATACAGTACCGCAATTGAATTGCCTTACATAAGGTGGTTTCCTTCACCTGTGAAGCGTGGCGATGTCGTCGTGTTTAATTTTCCTGCAGGAGATACGGTGATCAACGATGATAATTTTCAGTCAAAAGTTCCTTACTACGATGTGAAGAGAGTAGTAAATTCTCAACCCGGTAATCCAAACTATCAATCGTATAAATATGTTTTAGACCATCCCGGTGAATACCCCATCGTTGTTCATCCGCCGGATAAGTCTGACAATTATATCAAACGTTGCGTTGGTGTTGCAGGCGATTGGATCCAGGTGATCAACAACCAGGTTAAGGCAAATGGGCAAATGGAAGCGGATCCTGCAAAATCCAGGATGAACTATAAGGTTACCACCAATGTTCCGAACCTGGATGCAGACGTTTTAAAAGAAGATTACGATATTGATTTTGATAAAGACGTTTATCCAAGCGGGCAGCAGGGAATATACTTTATGTGGCTTACCGCGGACGCAAGAGATAAGATGCTGAAGAACGGTTTGGCAAAACAGATCTTACCAAATTCTGATCTCGATGATCCATCAGTATTTCCTTATGACAGTTTGCACAAATGGACTAGAAATAATTTCGGCCCGATCTGGATTCCCAAGAAAGGTGCAGATTTACAACTAACTCGTGAAAATTATTCAGTCTACGAGAGAGCCATCCGTGTTTATGAACACAACCAATTTGAAATGAAGGACGGCAAATTTATTTTGAATGGGAAAGAAGTCACTTCTTACACTTTTAAAATGAATTATTACTGGATGATGGGAGACAACCGCCTGGAATCACAAGACTCCCGCTATTGGGGCTTCGTTCCCGAAGACCGCGTTGTTGGAAAAGCCTCAATCATCTGGTTTAGCTGGGAAGGTGGCCCAAGATGGAACAGGTTGTTCAGAACCGTAAAATGATTTACCTTTAATCGTCCCCCGCCTGAAGCGGGGGACTTTTTGTCTCAATTATATACCATGAAAGAAAATAAATTTGAATTCAATTATACTGTGTTTGAAAGTATTGATGAGTTGCCCCAGGACCTGCACTGGCTGTTGAATGAAGCAAGGCAGGTAACTGAAAATGCTTATGCTCCTTATTCTAATTTCCAGGTGGGGGCTGTTGCAAGACTTAAGAATGGCGAAGTCGTGTCAGGAAGCAACCAGGAAAATGCTTCCTTTCCTGCAGGACTTTGCGCCGAAAGAGTTTTGCTCGCCACTGCATCAACCCTGTTTCCAAAAATTCCCATTCAAACAATGGCCATTAGCTACAAAAGTGAAAATGTAAACAGCGATCATCCTATTTCACCCTGTGGCATTTGTCGCCAAACCTTGCAGGAATATGAAGAAAGAGTTGAACATCCAATGCAATTGATTTTGGGTGGCATGACAGGCCCGGTATATGTAATCGATAGTGTAAGCCGTTTGTTACCACTAGCTTTTACAAGTGAAGAGCTGAGATAAACTGCCTGTCCCGTAAGTGAGAGATTTAGGTCAATGAGCCATTCTTTGTTTCAGGTTTTCCTTTTAAATAAGTTCCTGCTTGGATGAAAACTTCTTCTGATCCAATCTTATTGCAGCACTGGAAAATCTTAAAAAAGCTAAGACCTTCTCGTGCTAAGTATCCTTGCCCCTTTTAAATCATCCTGTTTTATGTCTTCTTATTAATGAATTGAAGCAGCTACCCCTAATTGGAGGGTATTACGAAACGCTCTTAAACGGGCCTGTAAAACAAAAGTTTTTAGGAGCTGAGTCTTCCTTTAAGGGGGGCAGGGGGAAACAACTCCTGAACACCAAGATGATGTTTTGCTTCATGATCGAGCAGCCATTTTTTTCGCCACAAGCCGCCTGCATAACCCACTAAAGAATGATCGCTGCCAATTACACGGTGACAGGGAACAATAATAGCAATATTGTTTTTCCCATTGGCGGATGCAACTGCCCGAACGGCCTTCATGTCGCCGTACTGTTTTGCCAGTTCGTTATAGCTCACTGTTTTTCCATAAGGAATTTTATAAAGCAAGTCCCAGACCTTGGTTTGAAATTCAGTGCCATCCTGGTTTAACGGAAGTGTAAACTGTTTTCGCTTGCCTGCAAAATATTCATCAAATTGTTTGGCGCAGGCCTGGAGCAATTTGTGTTCATCATTTTGAATTTCACCTTCTGCATCACAAAAAGAAACCGTCTTTATAAACTTATCAGAGCATTGCAGTTTTAGTAAACCAATTGGCGAAGAATAATATGCAGTGTACAGGTTCATTATCCAATTTTTAGTCCATTGGATACGGAATGTTTTGGCTCTAATAAAACTACATCTTTATTTTCATCGTAAACACCAAGCACAAGGCATTCGCTAAAAAAATCGGCGATTTGCTTTGGCGGAAAATTGACCACTGCAATCACTTGCTGTCCAAGCAATGATTCGGATTTGTAAAGTGCTGTGATCTGTGCTGACGATCTTTTAACTCCCAATTCTCCAAAATCGATTGTGAGTTTGTAAGCAGGTTTTCTTGCTTTTGGAAAATCATTTACTTCAATGATGGTCCCAACCCGGATGTCAACTTTTTCAAAATCATCCCATGAAATAAATTCCATACTAATTGCTATTGATCAAGCAAATTAGCAAGATTCAGCAATTCCTCTTTTTTATAAGATTCTTTTTCATTGTCGAAGCATTTGGATGTTTCTTCCAATAAAAGCTGAATTACTTTTTTATTCGAAAGCGGTTTGAAATAGGAGGGAACCGGGGGAACAGAAATGCGTTTAAAATAGTTGTCAATGTCGTTGTGCGTAAACACCATTCCATTTGAAGGATCAATGAAGAATTCTATTTTTTCCTTGTAGTCGCTGGTAGTTTCATTGCTGTAACCAGGCTTGAAATAGGCGAGCACAAATTGCTTGGGGACGCCAATTGCCTTTACGGGAATATCAAGTAAATCGCAAACGATCAAATACAACACGGCGTTGCTTAACTGGTTCCCTTTTTTTGATTCCAGCACCCTATGAATGAGAAATTCATTTACATCAGTGTAGGCAACTTCATTTCCTTTCAAATTATAATAGCTGTACAGAATTCCGGTAACAATTCTTATTTGTTCTAAAGGAGTGAGGTATTGATTTAGCTCCAGCCAAATGTTTCTACGGATTTTTTCAACTTCCAAAAGTGTTGCACTTGTTGACAGTTCCGGATATTGAAATTTGGAAACCAGCAGCGCACCAACCAGCAAATCATGATGACCGGCAAGACTCCATTGCTTAAAATCCTCGGTGAGATCGGTGTAGTGAAGGCGGTGAATAATTAATTCAATGCGTTCCTGTATTTGCTCATTGGGAGTTGTTTCCCAAAGATGCTCAAGATTAGGAATGATGGTTTTTCCGAAATCAACGATTTTATTTGTCACCGCACCAAACACCTCTTCGTCGGGATCGTCGATCAATTTAAATAATGCGGATATTTCTCTTGTCTCTTCCATTCTTCACAATTCTATTTTTTCTTTTTAGCAGCCGCTTTCTTTTTTGGTGCAGCTTTTTTACCAGGTGCTTTTTTTGCAGCCACTTTTTTTGTAAATGCTCCCGGCACCTGTTCTTCAATCATGTTCTTTACCTGGTCAATCGGAATTGAGGACAATTCTTCTGCCCTATATTTTTCTCCATTCTGTTTTCTTCCAAGCTTCAGCATCTTCTTTCCAAACCGTACAAATGGTCCCCAACGGCCGTTTTCAATTGAGATCTTTTCTTCGGGCCATTGTTGAATGTAACGATTTGCTTCCTTCTGCATTTTCTTGCTGATCAATTCTTCAATATCAGTTTTAGAAAGCTCATCGAAGTTGTATGCTCTGGGAACGTTTATAAAAAGATTGCCCCATTTAATGTAAGGTCCAAATCTCCCCTTGCCTTTTGTTACCGGCTGTCCTTCGTATTCAGCAATGGGCGCATCTACTCTTTGCTTTTCCTGTATGAGTTGAATGGCCCTGTCCAGATCCATTTCCAATGGTTCTTCACCCCTGGGAACAGAAATAAACTGCTCGCCGAATTTTACATAAGGACCGAACCTTCCAACATTAACGGAAACTTCCTGTCCTTCGTATTCTCCCAGTGTTAGCGGTAATTTAAAAAGATCGAGAGCTTCCTCAAGAGAGATTGTTTCAATGCTTTGATTTCTTTTAAGACGTGCAAACTTTGGCTTCTCTTCCTCATCGGCACTTCCAATTTGTACCATTGGGCCATATCTTCCCATTCTTGCAACAACAGGCTTTCCGCTTTGCGGATCAATTCCCAATTCTTTTTCGCCTTTTACACGTTCTGCAGTTTCAATTGTTTTATCTACATCTTTTTTAAAAGGGCTGTAAAACTCATCAAGCATTTTGTTCCACCGCATTTTTCCTTGTGCCACTTCATCAAATTCTTCTTCAATCCGCGCAGTGAAGTTATAATCCATGATGTCATCGAAATACTGTTTCAGAAAGTCGGTAACGACCAGTCCCAAATCGGTTGGAAACAGCTTTGATTTTTCTGCTCCTGTATTTTCCGTTTCTGTCTTCCTGGAAATCTTATCCTGGCTTAAAACAAAAACACTGTAATTTCTCTGAACACCGTCTTTGTCTCTTTTTTCAACATAGCCTCTTTTCAAAATAGTTGAAATTGTGGGAGCGTAAGTTGAAGGACGGCCGATTCCCAACTCCTCCAGTTTTTTTACCAGCGAAGCTTCGGTATATCTTGGCAAGGGGCGGGTGAAGCGTTCAATTGCTTTCATTTCCTTAAAGGAAAGTTTTTGGCTAACCTTTAATGGTGGCAACATGCCTTCCTTTGTTTCTTCACCATCCATATCTTCATCATCAACATCTTCGCGATAAACTTTTATAAATCCATCGAACTTCAAAACTTCGCCTTCAGCGGTCAGTTCAGCATTGTTAGTAGATACATTAATTTTTGCGATCGTTCTTTCCAGTTCCGCATCGGCCATTTGCGAAGCCATTGTTCTTTTCCAGATCAGCTCATACAATTTTCTTGTGTCAGCATCACCGATTGTTGTCTTCGACATATAAGTTGGACGAATTGCTTCGTGCGCTTCCTGTGCCGACTCGTTTTTATTTTTAAATTTTCTTGCCTGGAAATATTTTGCCCCGTAACTGGATTCAACATTCTTTTGAATATCTGCCATCGCCGTTTCACTCAACGCAACACTGTCTGTACGCATGTAAGTGATATGCCCGTTCTCATAAAGCTTTTGTGCCAACAGCATTGTTCTTGCAACACCGTAGCCTAATTTCCTGCTGGCCTCCTGTTGCAAAGTTGACGTAGTAAACGGAGCAGAAGGAGATCGTTTGGTGGGCTTAACCTGGATATCTTTTACCGTGTAGTTGGCACCAACACACTGTTGCAAAAATTTTTCCGCGGAATCGGCATTATTAAACTTGGAACCTTCTGCTCTAAAAGAAATCTGTCTGCCTGAATTATCTTCTGCGGTAAAAAAGGCCTCAATTTTAAAACTGCTCTGCGGAGTGAATGCATTGATTTCTCTTTCTCTTTCTGCAATCAATCTTACAGCAACGCTTTGCACACGGCCGGCACTTAAGTTATTTTTCATGCTGATCTTGCGCCACAGAACAGGGCTCAATTCAAAACCAACAATTCGATCTAAAATTCTTCTTGCTTGTTGTGCATTGACCAGGTTCATATCAACCGTTCTTGGTTGCTGAACAGCTCTTTGAATAGCAGGCTTTGTTATTTCGTGAAAAACGATCCGCTTGGTATTTTTTGGATCCAATCCCAACACTTCGCACAAATGCCAACTGATGGCCTCACCTTCGCGGTCCTCATCCGTTGCAAGCCATACTTCATTACTTTTTTTAGCAAGTTGTTTTAAGTCATTAACCACTTTTTTCTTTTCATCGGGGACGATATAACGGGGCTTAAAATTGTTTTTGATGTCGATGCCCATATCGTCCTTTTCAAGGTCGCGGATATGGCCAAAACAGCTCTTAACCTCGAAATCGGGGCCTAATATTTTTTCAATGGTTTTTGCCTTTGCAGGCGACTCAACAATCAACAAATTCTTGGGCATAATTTAAAATCTCATCCTTTTTTCAACGGTAATAATCTTGCTATAAAACATGCAAGTATAAGGCAAGATGACGATTTTATCTATAGCGTGAGATTTTTTGGCAAAAGCTTGTGGGGCATTATTTGAGTTGCGAAACAATAACCTCCACGATTTTTTCTGCCCAATTTGCATATTCTTTTTGAGAAGGATGAAGCCCGTCCCCCGCAATCAGATCAACGAGGTCTTTATTTTCCCTGAAGGCAGAACTAACATCAACATACTGCACTTTGTATTGAATGGAGAGCGCCTTATTAATACCATTGAATACCTCGATTTCTTTTGAAATTTTTTCTCTGTCCATCGATTTGGCAAAAGGAGTGAGGCTGTAATCGGGAATGGAAACAATAATGACATGCTCTTTTTTGCCATTCGCTAATTCAATAGCTTTTTTCAAAATCTCTTCAAATTGCTCTTTGTACTCAATGGCATCCCTGCCGCGGTACTGGTTATTGACTCCAATTAACAGGCTAACAAAATCGTACTTCGAAAGAAAACTGTAATTGCCGAGGGTCATTTGCAATTCATCGGTTGTCCAGCCGGTTTTTGCAATGATCTCGGGAGCGTAAAAATTAAATCCTTTTTTTCGCAGCAACTGCACAAGCTGATAAGGAAAATTTTTCGCCAGGTCAACCGACTCACCAATCGTGTAAGAATCTCCAAGTGCTAAATAACTATAAATGTGCATCTATTGAAAGTTTGAACTGTTTTTAAAGATTTAATTGTTTTCGAACCCGGTGCGGATTACTACTATAGATCTTCTCTTGCCCGCATTTCACCGGATGTTCGGGAACGCATATCATCATTTGAATTACAAGAACTCCATAATTTTTTTCAAAGATTCGTTATCCCGATATATTCTCCTGTGACCCAAACCTTCTGAAATTACAAATTGAAAATTTGGATAGTTTTTATCCATGATTGGTTTGACATCCGATAGGGGCGTCATTAAATCATCTTTATCCTGCAAGAATAATACCTGAGCATTTAAATGAGATGCAGCCCTGGCAACTGAATACCACTGGGCAGGCTTTCCTCCAATTTGAGCAATCAGCTGGTCAAACTCTTTACGAACATCATTTTTTAATTGAACCACCCTGAAAAAATTGTCAATGGCCGTTTTGGTTTCTGCAGCAGGTGCAATCAAAACAATTTTTGTCGAGCTGGAATGAGGAATTTCTTCCAGTGCAAGGCAGACCGTTAGTCCGCCAAAAGAATGCGCAATGAATGCATCGATTGGTCCGTAATGATTCCAGATATAGTGAACCAGGTTTTTATAGGTGATGACGTTGATTGTTTTACCGGTACTTCGTCCATGTGCAGGTGCGTCAAAGGCAAGCACTTCGTATCCTTTTTCCATCAGTGCACTTACATAATTTTCAAAGTTGATTACGCTTGATTCAAAACCATGAAGGATTAAGCATTTTTTTTGAGAGGCATGGTTCCAACGGTAGCCACGAACAATATTTCCTTCGAAGGGAAATTCAATCTTTTCGGCTTGCTGAAAAATTAGCGGAAGGTCCTTTGTATTTCTAATTTGTGGTGTGCAAAACAGTTGAAATGCTTTTTCTGCCGCTTTTCTTTTGGAGATGGAAGAAAGAATTCTAAATTTTGTCCTTACATATTTCAAAGCCAATTGCTGAACTAAACCCATAGCATAAAGATAGAGATGGAAATTGTTATCATTGGAACCGGAAATACGGCAACGGTTTTAGGAAGAAAATTAAAATCAGCCGGACATACAATCGTCCAGGTCTTTGGTCGTGATTCAATGGCGGCAAGCCAGCTTGCTTACGAATTAGGAACCGAGTCAACCAATTACTGGAATGTGGTTTATAAAGAAGCCGACCTTTATATCCTGGCGGTTTCTGACATTGCAATTGAAGATGTTTTACGCGAGCTGCAATTAGCTGATAAGACAATTGTTCATACGGCGGCTTCGGTTTCAAAAAATATTTTAAAAAATGCTTCGCACCATTTCGGAGTATTTTACCCCTTGCAAAGCCTCAAAAAAGAAGTTGGCCATATTCCCGATATTCCCATTGTCATCGATGCCAGTGATGAATCAACAATGCGTGAACTGGAATTTTTGGCGCACAGCATTTCGGATAAAGTCGTAGAAGCCGGCGACGAGCAAAGAATGAAACTTCATTTGGCAGCCGTGATTGTAAATAATTTCGTCAATCATTTGTATGCACTTGCCGAGTCCTATTGCAATAATGAAGGGATTGATTTTGATCTTTTATGGCCTTTGATCAAAGAGACTGCAGAACGCATACAGTACATTTCTCCCGCGCAGTCGCAGACAGGCCCTGCTTTGCGAAATGATCGAACCACAATTGAAAAGCATCTTGAGCTTTTAAAAAAATATCCGCACCTGAAAAGGATCTATCAAACCTTTACCGAAAGTATTTATGTCAACCGCTAAGTTCCAAACAAAACAGTGAAAGTTTAGATTGTGTGAACTACATTAGCGCAACTTGTTTCGCTTTGAGGACTTTTAGAATCGTATTTAATGAACGTACTTGAATATTTCCAGGATATAAACACATTTGTTTTCGATGTCGACGGCGTGTTGACCGATGGCAGCGTATTGCTTTTGGAAAACGGTCTGCAGGCAAGGAGAATGAATGTAAAAGATGGCCTCGCCCTGCAAATGGCATTGAAGAACGGTTATAAAGTAGTGATCATATCAGGCGGAGCTTCTGAACCCGTGATCCACCGCCTTAAATATTTAGGTTTGACAGAAATCAACCTGGGATTAAAGGACAAACTAAAATTTTTGGAAGGTTATGTTGAATACAATAATTTAAGTTGGAAGCGTATTTTATATATGGGTGACGATTTGCCGGATATTCCTGTTTTACAAAATGTCGGCTTGCCCTGTTGTCCTGCCGACGCCACAATAGAGGTAAAAAAAATCAGTAAATATATTTCGCCTGTCAATGGCGGCTTTGGCTGTGTGAGAGATGTAATTGAGAAAGTTTTAAAATTGAATGATCATTGGAAGTATGATTCTGATGTGTCATCACGGTAAGAACGAATGAAGCTTTTTGTTGCTTTTTTTAAATTGATTCGCTGGCCCAACCTTGTGTTCATCATCTTGACCCAAGCGTTGTTTTATTATTGTGTCTATCAGCCCTTGTTTCATTCACATTATACAAAAACATTGGTGTGGCTGATGATTGCTTCTTTATTTATTGCGGCTGCGGGTTACATTATCAATGACTATTTTGATTTGAATATTGACCAGATTAACAAGCCCGGGAAAAATGTTTTTTCCAACCTGGTCAATCGTCGCTGGGCAATCATCTGGCATTTCATATTTAGTATCCTTGGAATTTTTGCTACCGCAGTAGCCGTAGGATTTTCCAAATGGTATCTGATTTTGGCAAACGCCGGATGCGTTTTTCTTCTCTGGTTTTATTCCACTTCTTTTAAGCGCAGACTCCTGATCGGCAACATCGTTATTTCAATTTTAACATCGTGGACAGTACTGATCATGTTCTTCGCATTTACGTCACCGCGGGAAGCCATCATGGGAAGCAGTGCTGAAACCGTAAAATTTTTTCGTGTTTCTTTTTTGTATGCGGGCTTTGCTTTTATCGCTTCATTGATCAGGGAAGCGGTTAAAGACCTGGAAGACATGGAAGGTGATTCGAGGTATAATTGCAGGACACTGCCGATTTTAGCTGGAATAAGGGCAACAAAAATTTATATTACCATCTGGACCGTGGTCTTATTAGCCGCCCTGATCATTCTTCAATTGTATGTATTGCAGTTTCAATGGTGGTATGCCATGGCTTACAGTGTTATTTTCGTTATTCTTCCATTAACTTATTTTCTTTTCAGGCTTGTAAAAGCAAATAACACAAGATCTTTTGCAATGCTCAGCAGCTTAAGCAAGCTGGTGATGCTTACCGGAATTCTTTCGATGATTTTTTTCCGTCTTTATTTTTGATGTATGACAGATATCATACTTGCTTCGCAGTCACCACGAAGAAAACAATTATTGCAGTGGGCTGAAATTGATTTTGAAATTATTGTGGCCGATACCGATGAATCTTATCCTGATGATTTAAATCGCCAGGATGTTGCCATTCACATAGCAAGAGAAAAAGCTAGAGCAGTTCAACAAAAAGCAGAAAATAAAATAATCATAGCCGCAGATACGATTGTGGTTTTGGAAAACGAAATTATAAACAAGCCCGTAGACCGAAATGATGCGATCAAAATTTTAAAAAAGCTTAGTGGCAGTCACCATAAAGTGATAACAGGGGTCGTAATACTGCAAGGGGAAAAAGAAATTTCGTTTGCAGATGTCACTGATGTAGCCTTTCATCATTTAACACAGGAGCAAATTGAATTTTATGTTGACAAATACAAACCTTACGACAAGGCGGGTGCCTACGCTATCCAGGAATGGATCGGAGTGATCGGCATCAAAGGCATCAACGGCGATTTTTACAACGTAATGGGATTGCCTGTAAGCCGCGTTGTAAAGGCTTTGCAGCAATTCTGATTTACATTACCATCTCACAAGACCGAAAAATTGCTGCTATACAGCCGGCAATTTCATTAAGCAGGCTGGCCCGCTTGAAGGAATTGGTGCAGAAACAAATTCATTTACAAAGGGATGTTTGCAATTGCAAATCGCAAACAGGACAGCATGCACGCGCAAGCCTTCATTGAATTAAAGAGCCGGTATTGCCATCAAATCATTTTCTCAAAATGCGGTGTTTGCAATCCGCTATTAAAAACTATCTGACGGACTGGCAATGACGATAATGTCTTGTTGCCGCCTGGTCAGGCGTAACACCTCTTGCACAGGAAAGAAGAATGATTACAATAATTGAGAACAATAAAATTCTGAACAGAACTAAATGTTTGGTAGACATTGTTGACATAAGCACGGGTTTGTCTGCCAAAACTAAGCTTTGACTTTGTGTAATAAAAGGTTGAACTACTTAGGAAATATTCTTCAGCTCCATGCGCCCCAATCTACGTTTACCTCGATATCGGGATGGATACTTTTCATTACAGGACAGGTGTTTGCGGTGTTTTTCAATATTTGCTTTTCTTTTTCGTCGATCGTTTGCAACTCCCCAGGAATATGAAAAAATAAGTTAATCCCACCAACTCTCCTGGGATCGGATTTCATGATCTTTTCAACATCAATTTTAATTCCGTTTAAGTCAAAGCCCATGGCTCTTGCTTTAATGCCCATCACGGTGACCATGCAGGTGCCGAGAGATGTTGCCAATAAATCGGTCGGAGAAAAACGTTCTCCTTTTCCATTGTTGTCTACAGGAGCATCAGTTTCAAAATTGTTGGAAGAACGAAGGTGTGTGCACACTGTTCTTAAATCACCTTTATATTCAACGGTAGATGTCATACTTTTTTGCATAAATTTACGTTGAACATCATATACTTATTCCGTGAAAAAAATTATTCTATTCATTTTCGTTTTTAGTGCAGGAACTTTTGTGTTTGGTCAGGACTCAACCCAGCGCAGCTCAAATGCTCCAGTTGTAAGGAAAGATCGTAAGACAGAAAAACGAGACCGCATCAATTCCATAATCAAGCAGGAGGAAGAAGGCAATCTTTCTTTTCGTAAACAAACTGCCTTTGGAATCCAGTTGAGAACTGATGGATATGGAGCATTTCTTGAACTAGGAAGAAGGAAGTCAGCACGGTATACCAATTTGTATGCTTTGGAAATTACAGAAATCAAACACCGGAAAGAAGATAAAATTGGTGGTGCCGAAAACTTTTTCAGCAACTCTTACATTTTTGGGAAGATCAATAATTTTTACCAGGCCAAGCTCGGCTTCGGCGAACAATACATCCTTGGCCAGAAAGGAAATAAAAATGGAGTTGCCATCACTGCTTCTTTGCAGGGCGGACTTGATATAGGACTTTTAAAACCGTATTACATTGACATCCAGGACGCCGCCGGTGTTGACCGATCGGTAAGTTATTATTCTGACAGCGCAGCTTTTAAAAATCCACAAATTATTTATGGTGGATCCGGTCTCACCAAGGGTTTTAACCAGCTAAAAGTAAAGCCCGGCATTTATCTGAAATCAGCCTTGCGTTTCGATTTTGGAAGATACAACGAGTCACTGCAGGCTCTTGAAATCGGCATCAGTGTTGAAGGATTTAGCGGCAAAATTCCAATTCTTCTTTACAATGATGCCAAACAAATTTTTTACCAGGGACATATTGCTTTTGTTTTTGGCAGCCGTAAATAAAACCCTGATTTTACAGATTCATGAATTGGTTTACGGAATTAATCAGGAAATTTGCGGAATTATTTGACCAGCAGAAGGATCTCTATTCGGCTTCTGTTGTCACTCACTTCATCGTTCTGAATTCTACGGAACTTTCCATGAACTATGAACCATGAACATTGAACTAAACAACCATGAGTATTTGTTCTACATCTGAACCTATAAAAAGAAATAAGCCAGACTGGCTTCGTGTAAAACTTCCTATTGGCGAAAGTTACAAGCAGGTACGCAATCTTGTTGACACGCATAAACTCCACACCATTTGTGAAAGCGGTAATTGTCCGAATATGGGTGAATGCTGGGGCGCAGGCACAGCAACCTTCATGATTCTTGGAAATGTTTGCACAAGGAGTTGCGGCTTTTGCGCCGTTGCAACCGGCAGGCCCGAAGCTGTTGACTGGAATGAACCACAAAGGGTAGCAGAAGCGATTTTCTTAATGAAGGTGAAGCATGCGGTTATCACCTCTGTTGACCGTGATGAATTGAAAGATGGTGGTTCCATCATTTGGTACAACACGATTAAGGCTGTAAAAAACTTAACGCCCGATACAACACTTGAAACCCTCATTCCTGATTTCAAGGGTGAGAAGGAAAATATTCAGCGCATTATTGATGCTGCTCCCGAAGTGGTTTCTCATAACATTGAAACTGTTGAACGCCTGACAAGGCAGGTTCGCATCCAGGCAAAATATTGGAGAAGCATGGAAGTGATCAAAACCTTGAAGCAAGGCGGAATGAGAACAAAAAGCGGGATCATGCTCGGACTAGGTGAGAAAAAAGAAGAAGTGGTTCAGACACTTCATGATCTTGCCAACTCTGGCTGTGATGTGGTAACGATCGGACAATATCTTCAGCCAACAAAAAAACATTTACCCGTTGACCGCTTTGCTCATCCTGATGAATTTGCGGAGTATAAAGAAATCGGATATAGTCTTGGATTGGATTATGTGGAAAGTGGTCCTTTGGTTCGTTCTTCTTATCACAGCGAAAAGCATGTATTTGCCGGAATAGGAAGAAAGCAATGGGAACTGTCAAAACTCATGTAATTGGTTATGGCCATTTACTATTTTTAAATGTGAACTGCTTGCGATCAAAAATTGTTTTAATCCTGTGCCTGCTATGCAGTAAGCTATCGTTTTCTCAATACATTCTTAACGGGTCTGCCGAAAAAATTAATTGCAATTGCTATACACTTACCCAACAAATTAAAGCCCAAAGCGGCAGTGTTTGGAACAGCAATAAAATCAGCCTGAACAGCCCGTTTGATTTCTGGTTCAATGTTTTTTTAGGTTGCAGTGATGGAGGTGCAGATGGCATCGTATTCATTCTTCAGCCTATTAGTACAAGCGTTGGGACTTCGGGTGAAGGGATGGGATTTGAAGGCGTAAGCCCCTCAATTGGAATTGCCCTGGATACTTATCAAAATACAAATCAGAATGATCCCTGGTTTGATCACATCAGCATCCAGGCAAACGGCAATGTCAATCATAATAATGACTTGGTTGCACCGGTTCCTATTTCAGCAACTGACAACAACGTGGAAGACTGTAAATGGCATGTGCTGCGCATCAGCTGGGACCCTTCAACAAAATGGCTGCGTTCGTATTTTGACGGGGTGCTCCGTGTAGAAAAACAAATTGATCTTGTTGCAAACATTTTCAATAACGACCCCAATGTTTTTTGGGGATTTACCGGCGCAACGGGGGGCGAAGTAAATCTTCAGCAGTTTTGCACTGCATTAAATCCCATTGTCGGAAACAGTTTGTCTATTGATACCACTTGTGTGGGTACCTCGATTCAATTTACAAGTCAGTCCGAATCCTTTGCACCAATCACTGATTATACATGGAGTTTTGGAGATGGCAGCGGCAGCAATGATCAAAATACTTCGCACACATACTCTGCGCCGGGGACATATCCTGTGAATTTAAAAATAAGAGGACAGGACGGCTGCGAGAATGATACCACCAGGACCATTGTAGTTGCATCAGATCCATATTTAAGCATGGATGTTTTTGATACCTGTTATTCACATTTGCCAAGAATTGACTTGAATACAAACAGTTTTGGAATCACTTATCAATGGAACGTCGATGGAAACTTTAATAGTTTAAAATCAGGGCCTGATTTAAATAATTTGCCTGTTGGCAACCATAGTTTGGATTTAACCGTAAATTCCCTGTATGGCTGCGGTTCATCGAAATCGGCAAGTACAGATTTTACAATAAAGCCAATTCCAGAGATAGAAGCACAAACCGAAGATGGTTGCATCAATACGCCGGTTAGTTTTGGGGCAGCTCAAACCGATAATACCACAACAATAAATAACTGGAACTGGAACTTTGGTGATAATAAATATTCTCAAAAGCAAAATCTCCAACATACTTACACCAGGGCCTCGCAGTATGATGTAAGTATTTATGCTTTGGCAACAAATGGATGCTCTTCGGACACCATTCAAAAAACAATTACCATAAGCGATGCTTTTGCTTCTGCAGGAAATGACACCACCATCATTCGCAATTTCCCATTTCAATTGCATGGGCAGGGCAACAGCAGCAATTTTCAATGGACGCCTTCCACAGGCCTTTCAAATCCAGGTATTGCAGATCCAATTGTCACTATTTCAGAAAATGAGAATTATGTTTTAACGGTTACTACAACCGAAGGCTGTATTGCAAAAGATACCATTCACATCAAAGCAATTGAAGGACCAAACATTTATGTTGCTTCTGCATTTACACCAAACGGCGATGGATTAAATGACGTTCTTCACCCGGTGTATGTTGGAATGACCAGGCTTGAAAGATTTGCGGTGTTCAACCGCTGGGGACAAAATGTTTTTTCAACCACAGATATGTATAAGGGCTGGGATGGAACATTCAATGGGCAACTGGTTCCGGGCGGAACTTATGTTTGGTTTGCCAAAGCGGAAAACTATTTGCATCAAACAGTAACTTTGAAAGGAACTGTAAGTATCGTACGATGAAAAAAATTATCCTTGCTATCTGTTTTTTTATTCCTGTTTTTAGTTTCAGCCAGCTTAAATGGATCAATGTTGATTC
>Ga0207647_10000330_pt1 | contig 38875 bp, 27 predicted proteins | sample KBSCornC2_FD_184295 | JGI IMG/M metagenome (GOLD analysis project Ga0207647, IMG submission 184295) | Corn rhizosphere microbial communities from Kellogg Biological Station, Michigan, USA - C2 (SPAdes) (version 2) | ecosystem: Host-associated > Plants > Roots > Rhizosphere ... | reverse complement strand
CCATTAAATCGTCAATCCACAGCTCAATCATACCGCGCTTTATTGCGGAAACTGAAAGCGAAACACTTTGGACCTTTTTAGAAACATGGCCAAAGTCTACGCCCCCAAGCATAGCCCAGCCGTTACTGTTTCCATCTAAAATTGCGCCGTCATGATTTAGCATCAAACCAAAATAATTATTAGCGCCTGATAACGGTAATTCACTAAATCCATCTTTATATAAAAAGAAATCAAAATCTGCCGGCTTTGCATTCGCGAAAAGCCCCGCGCTGGTACCTACCCATGAGTTGAACTTCGGTTGTGTCTTGTCCAGATCTGTAGCATTAATCACTTGGCCAACCTGCGACCAGGAAATCCCATCAGCGCTCCAAAAACCTTTCAGGTCATGATCATTACGTACTAATTTAAGCCACACCAGGTCTCCGGCAGTATTATCCGTGCTGAAAGAATTTTTACCCATCGCAAAGCATATCTTTTTTTTGTCTTTATAAAACCCACTAAAAAGCTTGACGTTTACTGACTCATCACCTGATGTAAGATAAATCCCCGCTTGCTCATCTGGATTTGATGCATTAATGTTTACCCGGGTTACCAACGCATAGCTATGCCCGGCCTCCTTCTGCAGTATATGGGTAATGCCGTTAACGGGTTTCAATCGCAACCAACCGGGGCGTTCAGACAATGAATATTGGGCGGATGCGCTTTTATTTAGAAAATGCCAATAAAGCGAAACCTTATTATCCGAAAACTCGTCTGAACGCGGCAAGCACCATGACAAGCCATTATTTGCCAGTTCTGGCCGGGTTAAAGGAGCGTCTGAAGGATAGGGTACAAAGGGGCGTCCATCGGCTGTCCATTGAATTTGCAATAATAAATCCTGACGGCCCTGTCCGCTCCAGTCATCTCCTTTTGGTGCGTCATAACTTTGGGCAATGCACCACCAAGTGCCATCTTTGAGTTGAAATGGCGAAGACATATGGTTAGCCGAACGGAAACGATTATCAGGATCTTTCGAAAAGGCGAATATTTTACCCAGATTTTGCCAATGCGTAGAATCGGATGTTAGTGATTTTGAACGCAGCACGAATTGGCCGCCGGTAACATCACCCGCCATAAAATAATAATACCAGCCGTTACGCTTACACATAACAGGGCCTTCAGCCCAGCTGTATTTTTTATCTTGATTAATCCAGTCGAGATTAATGAGCTTGCCGGTAAGGTGGCCGGAATGGTCAATTTGCTGAATTCGGTTAGCCGTTTGTCCTGCTTTAATGATCATGTAGGGCGTACCGTCATCATCAACAAAAATCGAGTTATCGTAGCCAATTGGTCCCGTTTCGGCTGTTGTCTGCACTTTTAGAGGTTCGCTCCACGGACCGGATGGTTTACTGGCTGAACACATATACTGGCCGCCGCCTGAGCCATTTGAAAAGTAAACATGATAGGCGCTGTAAAAATAGGTAATAGCCCCCTGCCAAATACCCGCGCCCGGTGAGCCCGATTTCAGATCCGCCCAATCTGCCGGAACTACTCTTGCGATAATTTCCCAGTGCAACAGGTCCTTCGAATGAGCGATAGGAAGGTAGGGCGCAAAATGAAAGGATGACCCGCACATATAAAAATCGTCACCTACCTTTAGCAAAGTCGGGTCCGGGTGATCGCCGCCCAGTACAGGGTTAACATATGTTTTTACCCTTTCTTGAGCATCCGCAGGGTAAGGCGCAATCTTAATATCCGTTAAAACGGGCGACTGTGCCGCGGTAAATTGAATAGAAAAAACTGCAGGCAGTAGAAATCCGCAGCATCTTAATAAAGTTGATTTAAGAGACATCAGGTTGATTGATTAAAGACGACTAAAATAGCCTGCCCCTGGTATTAAGAATGCTTCAATTGTTCATAATACTGTCCGTTATGTCAAATTACCCGGTCGGGATTCCGGTTCTGCACTGCTTACGCTAAATTGCCGTACAGAAAGGTAAATTAATATATATAACCATTGCATTATTTAGAAAACAATCGATTGTTTTGGGTTATTAATGTATTTTTAAAAAATATTGCAAATTCATGAGCGCAAAAAAAAGGGTTACGATATACGATATCGCCAACAGGTTGAATCTAACAGCTTCTTCGGTTTCACGTGCCTTAAATAATAAGCCGGCAGTAAATGAAAATACCAGGCAGCTTATTCTTAGAACTGCGGCTGAAATGAATTATAAGCAAAATGTCGTGGCGTCTAACTTGCGTAAAGGGAAATCGCAAACCATTGGTATCGTGGTGCCCCAGATCAATCAAAACTTTTTCGCCAATGTAATTGCCGGTATTGAAACTATTGCCTATCAGCAGGGCTATAATCTTATTATATGTCAATCCAACGAACTACAGGAAAAGGAGATTCAGTGTATTAATATGCTTATTAATCAACAGGTAGATTGCATCTTTATTTCAATTTCAGCAGATGGAAATGACTATCCGCACCTTCAAAATGTACTGGATCATCATATACCGCTTGTTCAATTTGATCGGGTAGTAGATGGCTTGGAAACTTATAAAGTCATCAATGATAACGAGAGAGCTTCACGGGAGGCGGTAACCGACATGATTAAACAGGGCTACCGAAGAATTGCCTTACTTGAAGGGCCGCAAAATTTAAATGTATTTCGCCATCGAAAAAATGGCTATTTAACCGCTTTAAAAAATCATGGACTGCCCATAATACATGAACTGATTTTACCAAACGCGGCAGATAAGGATGAAAATAAAAAAGCTATACGCCGATTATTAAGCTTACAAAACCCACCAGATGCCATTTTTGCTTCACAGGATGATTTTTCTGCACTTTCTATTTTAGAAACCGCTACTGATATGAATATCAAAGTGCCTTCGGAACTAGGGATCTGCGGCTATTCCAATGAAAATTTCACCAGTATTACGAGCCCGTCGATCACAACTATTGATCAGTTTAGCGTTGAAATAGGCAGAACTGTTGCACAAACCTTCTTCCAGGAATTTGTAAATAAAAAAGGCCCGGTTGACGTGGTATCCAAAACGATAAGTATTAAACCGAGACTGATCGTCAGATCCTCAACAAAGAAAAATGAATGGCCGTTTGAGCGTGAGATTTTTGAAACCTTAAATTAGGGCAATATCTGCGCCGGTTTGTTCTAAGTCTGTAAATGGCCCAGGCTTTCGTAAATGACTATACTAGTAATTTTTTTGAAATATTGCAAACAATCGATTGTGTTAATGATTTAGGTATGATTTTTAATTTTTCAGGGAAATACCAATTGAAAAGCAGCCATTTTCAATTTTTTTTAACAACTTATTTTATATTTGTTAAATCATGTAATTGAGATTTCCGCATATTTACGTAATCGATTGCTTAATGATATATATCATAAAAATTATTTCATATGCATAATTTACAGAAGCGATGTCTTATTCTTGGAGTATTAGTATTAGGCATATCCCATTTCGTAATAGCTCAAAATCCGATAAACTTTACCTCGATAACCACTAAAGAGGGACTTTCATCCAATACGATTAATGCAGAAATAAGAGACAGATTCGGATTAATGTGGTTCGGAACCACCAATGGCCTCACTAAATACGATGGTAGCAACTTTGTAACCTACAGACACGATGCCGCAGCAAATAATAGTCTTCCATCTAATGAGATACTTACTTTATTTGAGGATCGGAGCGGGAAATTATGGATTGCGACCGGCAGCGGCGGCCTTTGTTTTTATGATAGAAAATTTGACCGGTTTATACAATTTAAAGGGAATGGTTCCTGGCCAGAACTTACCGGTACTTCAATAAGGGCAATAACGCAGGACCATAAAGGACGGCTTTGGATAGGGACTTATAAAGACTTACGTATGATAGATCTTCATAACGGAAGCACCACCCGCCTGCCAATTTACAGCCCTGATAATAATGACATCGGAACCTTTGTAGTACTGTCTATATTTGAAGATAGCAGACAGCGCATGTGGGTTGGCACCAACAATGGCTTATACTTATATGACTGGGTTAAAAATTCGTTTACCAGATATGCGCATGAAGATAATGCGGCCGGTAGTATAAGCAGCAACACTATAAAAGCAATAGCAGAAGACGTAAACGGCGGCCTTTGGTTTGGTACCTACGATGGTGTCAATCGTTGGATGGACGGCCATTTCAGCGTATTACGGCATAACAATCAAGACCCCGAAAGTTTAAGCGACAACACCATTTTTGCGTTATGCCCCACTCCTGACGGTAAAATTTGGATCGGCACTGAAAATGGCATAAGCATAACCGATGCGCAGGCGAAGAGCTTTCAACGATTAAAAACAGATCCCCGGAATGGTGCAAGCCTGAAAAGCAATTCTATACGGAGTATTTATCTCGACCCGGATGGGATTTTTTGGGTTGGAACTTTCAGAGGCGGCATTTGTAAATATAACCGACACCTGGCTTTGTTTAATCAAAAGCAAAGTGATCAGTTTGATCCTGTCGGGCTCAAATCTCCGCTGGTAACAGCATTTGCTCAGGATTCCAGAGGAAGAATCCTTGTTGGTACAGACGGCGCAGGAGTAGCCTTGTTTGATAAGACAACCGGATTCCTCTATCCTCGCCAATTACAGAGTAAATTAAAACGTCATGCGGACGGGCTTTCAGTTTTGTCAATGTATACAGATAAAAAAGGGAATACCTGGGTCGGTACTTATCACGACGGTGTGTTTTGTATTGATCGTGATACAAAAACTTATAAACAATTTGTGGCCGACGGAACTGCCCAAGGATTGACCAGCAATGACATTTCCTGCATAAATGAAGATAAATATGGCCAAATATGGTTTGGCACCCTGGGGCATGGTATTAATGTATATAATATCGCAAGTCATCAAATGTCACGATTGAGCAGCAAGATGGCCCTTGAACCGGGCGGAGAGCGATTGCCGCTTAATGATTTTATAGGAGCGATAACGGTTGGAGCCGATGGCAGGGTATGGATAGGTTCATTAGGAACCGGCATTGCGGTATATAATCCGTCTACGAAAACTTTTTTACATTATAACAAAGCAAATAACAGACTGGTTGATGACATAATTTCAAACATTTTAGTTGCGCGGGATAATAGCATTTGGATTGCTACAAATAATGGCATTAGTCATTTTGACTCCATCAGGAAAGCTTTTGACAATTATGGTGAGCGGGAGGGATTGGCTAATTGTTCTGTAAAAGTGCTGCTGGAAGACAAAGATGGTTTATTATGGCTAAGCACGGACCGCGGCATTACATCATTTGACTCAAAAAAAATCATTTTTCGCAACTTCACCGACGAGAACGGCGTTCAGCAAGGTGCATTTTTAACCGGGGCCGGTCTAAAGTCGACGTCCGGTGAGCTATATTTCGGTGGTCAGGATGGGTTTAATTATTTTAACCCGGCCAGGTTACCTGCTACTAATTTACCAGGCAGGGTTATGCTTACCGACTTGAAAGTTGGTAATGAGTCTGTTAACCCCGGTGATAAATCTCCTATAAAAGAGGAAATCGACATCGCAAAAGAGATTGTGTTACATCATGGGCAAAATTTTGCTCTTAGTTATGTAGCGCTTGATTATACCTCTGCCAAACAAAATGCTTATGCTTATAAACTGGAAGGGTTCGACAAAAACTGGAATTTCGTACACAAAGGGCGGACGGCCAGCTATACAAACCTCGACCCCGGAACTTATGAGTTTGCGGTTCAGGCAAGCAGTAATGATAAACTATGGAATAACCCTGTTACGCGCATAAAAGTTATAGTGCTCCCGCCGTTTTGGCGCACTATCTATGCTTATGTGCTATATGTACTGCTTATCGGCACGGCACTGCTTTTAATGCGTAGAAGAGGCATCGAAAAAATACGCCGTCAGTTTAAGCAGGAACAGGAAAAACTGTACCAAAGCCAATTGATAGAACAAGAACGGCGCGAAGCCGAGCGGCTGCGCGAACTTGACAACCTGAAGATAAAATTCTTTACAGATCTCAGCCATGAGTTTCGCACGCCTGTGTCGCTGATTCTGGCACCGGTTGAAAAACTGCTTGAAAAGTCGTTTGAGCAGGAAGATACCGAGCACCTGTTAATGATTAACAGAAATGGCAGAAGACTGCTAAACCTGGTAAATCAATTGCTGGATTTTCGAAAGATGGAGGAGCAGACCCTTAAAATTAATTGGCTGCCTGGCGACATTGTGCGTTTCATTATTGAAGCAGCAGAGGCATTCCAGGATTTGGCAGTACATAAACAGATTTCGTTAAACATCGAATCTGACTGTGAACATTTTACCGCACTTTTTGATCCGGATAAATTAGAACGCATCGTTTTCAATCTTTTATCCAATGCGTTTAAGTTCACTCCGGCCAACGGGGCTATAGATATTAGTGTGCACATCGTCAATGAAACCCACGGATCGACAACCCTGATTCTTGCCATTTCAGATACAGGAGTAGGCATTCAGCCTGCGGATCTGAATAAGATTTATGATCGTTTTTACCAATCGAAGCAGGACAAAGCGATGCTGAACCAGGGCACCGGAATAGGATTATCTATAACCAAAGAGTTTGTGGAGATGCACAACGGCGCGATTGATGTTACCAGCAAACCATCCGAAGGTTCCACATTTACTGTTACCATTCCGTTGGCTGCCGTACCGGCCCTGCCGGAAAATGCCCCTGATGCATCGCCTGAAATTACCGATGATCAAACAGCTGCATTTAAGCCGGAGCTAGATAATATTGGACCATTACCTACAATTTTATTGGTAGAAGACAACGATGAATTCCGCCATTATCTGGCCCGGCACTTAAAACAATATTATCAAATTATTGAAGCAAGCAACGGCAGGGAAGGATGGCAAAAAACGCTGAGCGCACATCCGCAATTGGTAGTTACTGATATTAGTATGCCTTATATGAATGGCACAGACCTTTGTAAGAAAATAAAGGGCGATAAACGCACCAGCCACACGCCAGTGATTTTGTTAACGGCGATGACCGGCGAAGAAGAGCAGCTTCATGGCCTTCAAACAGGCGCCAATGATTACCTGACCAAGCCTTTTAACTTCCAGATTTTGCAAACTAAAATAAGTAACCTGCTTGATCTTAACAGAAATCTTAAAGATACCTATTCAAAGCAGATACAGATTATAGACCAGCAAGTTGAGGTAGAGTCGGCAGATGTCAAGTTGCTCAATATGATTATGAAATATATTGAAATGAAAATGAGCGACCCGGAGTTGTCTGTCGAAGAATTGAGTAAGCATGTTGGAATGAGCCGCGGATCATTATATTATAAATTAATAGAGTTGACCGGATTGAGCCCTGTTGAATATGTGCGAAACGTGAAACTTGATAAGGCAGCCGCCCTGCTGGAGGCCAGCGATTATAATATTGCGCAGATTGCTTATCTGACGGGTTTCGGCACTCCTAGTTACTTTTCCAGGATGTTTAAGGCTCGGTTCAGAATCCTGCCATCAGAATATATCTCTGTTAAAAGGCAATCCTTCAAATCAAAAAATCCGATAATAAATGTGCCTGCCTGATATTACTTTGAACGGTCCGGATAATCAACAATTCGGGCGCAGGGCCTTTTAAATTTTATTAAAATAGCAAGAGTAAATACTACGCCCCCCTATTTCCAAATTATTATTGGCATAAAAAGAATCGATTTTTCGCCGGATAAACAATAATATCTTGTCATTATTTTTCTAGATACGGCGTAATGACCGCATTTAGCCTCATTTTAACGCATAAAATTATGATACAAATGTCATTGAACATTTGTATCATAATTTTAGTGATTTGTCATAGCTAAAGCATGGCAAAGCCTTGAACTTAGACCCTGGCTTAAATAACATTTCTGTTACCGTCGCCAATTTATAAACCGAAAAAACCCTTTCATTTTGAAATTTCATGCCAGCCGAATTCACAAGCGGGATATAAAATATAATGCTGTGAAATCGATTGCATAGTGAAGAATCAAATAAAAAGGTTATTTGACAAGTCGGGATAATGCCGGCACAATGTTGATCGAAATTAAGATGAGAAATTTAATCAGAGGTCCCGATTAGTGATTTGGGAAAGCGGAGGCAAAGCTGTAACCGCTCCTTTTTTTGACAAGAAGTTATAAACCCTTTTAAACAGAATTATGAGACAAAAAATACAACCCCTAAAAAGATATTCTTTACTGCTGCTTTTAGCTGTATTGTGCAGCCTTACGGCAGTTGCACAAACAAAAAAGACAAGTGGGACAGTAGTAGACGAAAACAATCAGCCCTTGCCGGGAGCTACGGTAAAAGTAAAGTCGGGCGCCGCTGCGGCAACTACCGACTCTGAGGGCAAATTCACAATAAATGTACCTGCCAATGACAATGTCCTGCAGGTTTCGTTTGTTGGTTATGATAATCAGGAAGTTCAAATTAACGGACAAACGTCACTAACCATTCACCTTAAACCCAATAATAAAAACCTAAACGAGGTAGTTGTTATAGGTTACGGTACGCAAAGACGTGAGGCAGTAACCGGTTCAGTGGCATCTATAAGTGGCGCCAAACTGCGCGACGTGCCGTCTGCTAACATCAGCCAGGCCCTGCAGGGTCGTTTACCGGGCATTGAGGTTTCACAAACATCAACCCAACCGGGCGCTAAGATGCAGATACTGATTCGCGGGCAGCGATCACTAACGGCGAGTAATGACCCATTGATAGTTCTTGATGGAATTCCGTTCACCGGATCAATCGCTGACCTGAATCCGAACGATGTGCGGAGCATTGATGTATTGAAAGACGCGTCCGCTACTGCTATCTATGGCTCAAGGGGTGCTAATGGCGTTATTATAGTAACTACAAACAGGGGCCAGCAAGGCGCTCCGGCAAAAATAACCTACGATGGTTACTATGGTGTACAAACCCTTTTTGCCCCATATCCAATGATGAACGCTCAGGAATTCGTTGCCCTGCGTAAGGCAGCCGGAATATATACAACCAATGGTACCGATGAAAGCAATGATGTAAATACCGACTGGCAGAAATTGCTGTACAGAACAGGAGTGGTATCGAACCATGATGTCAGTGTCTCCGGCGGCAGCGCAACAGGTAGCTACAATTTCGGGGCTGGCTATTACCAAAACCAGGGCCTGATACCTACGCAGCAATATACCCGCTATGCCATAAGAGGATCTGTCGACCAGAATGTGGGTAAGTTATTTAGACTGGGCTTTACCACCAATAATAACTACAACCTTACTGAAGGCAGCCAAGTTGGTCTTTACGGCAACCTTAGCAATACGCCTATTGCAAACCCATATAATAAAGATGGATCGTTAAAAAGAACGGTGAAAATGCCTTTAGATGAAACATTTGTATTAACTAAGGATGTTGTAAACGGTCTGCACAATCAGTGGCTAAACGAAACCAGAGGATTTGCAACTTATAACTCCATGTATGGCGAGGTGAAAATTCCGTGGGTAGAAGGCTTAAAATATCGTGTAAACGTTGGGTTGGACTATATTCAGAGCAATAATGGGAATTATACCGGCGTAGGTATTAATAGTACCACTCCAACAACTGTTTCAACTGCAGGGGTAAGCAATTCAGCACAATATCATTGGGCGATAGAGAATCTGTTAACTTACGATCATACCTTCGCCAAAAAGCATAATATAAATGTTGTTGCTTTGTATTCAGCGGAGCAAACAAGATACAATAGCTCATCAATGTCGGCAAAAGACATTCCCTCTGATGCTTTCCAATTTTACAATCTTGGTGCAGCCACAGGAGAAATTAATATCGGTAACGGTAACTACAGCCAGAGCGGTTTACTTTCTTATATGGCAAGGGTAATGTACTCTTATGAGGATCGATTCTTTTTATCGGCCACCGTACGTTCAGATGCCTCATCGGTGTTAGCTCCGGGCCATAAATGGCATACTTATCCTGCGGTATCGGCTGGCTGGAATTTGATGAACGAATCGTTCATGAAAGGTATCACCACAATTGATAACCTGAAATTACGTGTAGGTTATGGACAAACATCAAACCAGGCAGTTAACGCTTACCAGACGTTGGGTTCATTAAGTAGCAGGCAATATAACTTTGGTGATTCCAATTATGCTACCGGTTATTATGTAACACAGTTGCCTAACCCCGCATTGGGATGGGAATATTCAGAGACATGGAATTATGGCGTAGATTTCTCTCTTTTCAACCATCGGTTGTCAGGTACTCTGGAATATTATCGTACGCATACAAAAGATATATTATTGAGTGTTGGCTTGCCGCCCACCTCTGGCGTTGGCAGCTACGTGGCCAATATCGGACAAACACAAAACAACGGCTTAGAGTTAAGTTTAAACGGTACCATAATTAATAGTAACGGCTGGACCTGGGATTTAGGAGTTAACCTGTACGGAAACCGTAATAAACTGGTGGCGCTTGCTACCGGCCAGCAAAGAGACGAAGGAAACGCTTGGTTTGTCGGTCATAACATTAACTCTATTTTTGATTATAAGAAAATTGGATTATGGCAGACCGGAGATCAGTATCAGAACATACTTGAGCCGGGCGGTGCACCGGGTATGATCAAAGTTCTGTATACCGGTGGCTATGATGCTAGCGGCAAACCGACAAGAGCAATTGGAGCAGACGACCGGCAGATCCTGGATACTGATCCTAAATTTGAAGGCGGATTCAATACCACCGTTACTTACAAAGGTTTTGATTTCAGCGTGGTGGGCACCTTTAAAGACAAGGGCATCCTCATTAGTAGCTTATATGGTTCAGGCGGGTACCTCGATTTATTGACAGGACGCCGTAACAACGTAAAGGTAGATTACTGGACCCCGGATAATACCGGTGCAAAATATCCTAAACCGGGCGGTTTGCAAAGCGGTGATAATCCTAAATATGGAAGCACCCTTGGCTACTTTGATGCATCCTATATGAAAATTCGTACAATGACACTTGGTTACGACTTTACCAAGCTACTATCAAAGCAATCTCATATTAAGTTGCGCAGTTACTTTACCGTTCAGAACCCATTCGTGTTTTTCTCTCCATACCACACACAATCTGGCATGGATCCGGAACCCAACTCTTATGGCAACCAGAACGCCGCTGTGGCTTTACCTAATTCCCAAAGTCGTTTCCTGACGATAGGTACAAATGCGCCTTCGACCAGAAACTATGTGCTTGGATTGAATATGACATTTTAAAATATAACGATATGAATACTTTAAAAATAAAAAGCATCGTAAAATCTACACTACTTATCGGGCTCTTTTCTGTGGGCTGTAAGAAAGTGCTCGATGAACAGCCACGCAGCACATTTACCCCTGAATATTTTAAAACGGTGCAGGGCGTTAACGGCGGGTTGACCGCAATGTACTATCACCTCCGCAATTTATACGGACAGGCTTATTATTACAATTCTGGTGTTACCGGCACAGACGAAGCTACCTGGGGACAGAGTGCCGACGGCAACTTTAAGGACATGGATTGTTCTGGAGTAGGTTCAATAACCTCAACCAGTTTTCCCACCAGCATCCTATGGGGCGAGGCGTTTCCCAATATTAATACTGCCAGCGGTGTAATAGAAAATGCTTCTGCCGTGGGTATTTCCAATTCATTAATTGCAGAAGCCCGGTTCTTCAGAGCGTTTGACTATTTTTTACTGGTACAGACTTATGGCGGTGTTCCGCTTGACCTTGGCGCAGGTGTTCTGAAGTTTAATACATCTACTGTAAGAACTTCAGTGCGAAATACTGTTCCGGAAGTGTATACAAAAGCAATATTTCCGGATTTGCTGCAAGCTGTTACTGATTTACCCGACAATGGCCGCGTAGTAGGCGGACTGACCAAAACCGCAGCGAGGCTTTTTCTGTCCAAGGCTTATCTTACTTATGGCTGGTGGCTGCAAAATCCCAACAATATTCCTACCTACCCGACTGCAGAGCGAAAAGATCCCGATGGGCATGATGCACAGTGGTATTTTCAAAATGCTTATGACGTAGCTACGGCGGCTATCGCTAGTCCGGGTCCTTTTGGTTTACAGCCAACTTTCTATGACGTTAACGTGGGCTCAAATGATCGTAATAATGAAATTGTATTGTATGCAGACCATACTCAGTCAAGCGAAAAATATAACGGCACCAGCCTAACCTATGGCAGTGGCGGGGCACCAGACAATTTTGCAGGCTGGATGATGACCTGGAACTATCCTAACATTCAAAGTTCTGGTGTGAATTCTGTTTTACGTGAGGCCGAGCAGCACCTGGGCCGCCCGTGGGTGCGTATGGCGCCAACCATTCAAGTGTTAAAAAATACTTTTGCTGATAAAGTAAATGATTCAAGGTACGACGGAACCTTCACTACCGTGTACCGCGGCAACTGGCCAAAAGGCGGCAATACGGCTGCAACTTTGGTTAATGCAAATGGCATGTCTGTTGCTCCGGGTGGTGCGATTTTGACTTTCCTCAATGACGACAATCCAACTGTTACTTACGCGAAGTCAAATGGAAACGTTGGTGCAGGTGTATTACCGGGCCGATCAGATTTTGTAATCAATCCGGGTGATATAAGCAGGGTAATATATCCGGGCTTATGGAAGCTGGGGCCTTATCGCACAGATAATGGAACCGGCTTGGGCCAGCCCAATGCAGGCAGCACACGTCCTTATCCGGTGGCAAAGTTTTCTGAACTATACCTGATAGCTGCTGAGGCTGCTGTAAAAGGAGCAACTACTTCGGCCGGTAAATCGGCCAGGGAACTGGTTAATGTCCTCCGCGCACGCGCCGGTAAATGGCGTTTTAACAACAATGGCAATGTGCCTAAAGTTGAAGACGACAGCCAGGTGTTAACTGCCGCTACACCACTTGTAATTGATATAGATTACATTTTAGCCGAACGTTCGCGGGAGTTTTATGCCGAAGGCGGCCGTTGGTTTGACCTTGTGAGGACACAAAAATGGGCAGAATATGCAGCTACTTATTCTATCGCCGGAACAAACTTCGGAGATCATACGCCGGTAACTGTAACGCGTAATATAGATGCTCATCTTTATTTGCGCCCTATCCCACAGGGGCAAATTGATGCAATGGTTACAAGCGCTGCTGTAAAAGCTGCTTACCAAAACCCCGGTTACTAAACTTACTATTAATACCTGTATAAAAAGATCGGCTCATAAGTACTTATGAGCCGATCTTTTTATTAATATGAGTTTATTGGATAGCTACGTTTATCTAGTCAATAGCATTCAGCTTATTGCGATTAGAAAACTCGTGGTTAAAATCGCCTTACATACAAAACCACTTTTACAGGTTGTGTAAACTTTCATGTATACTAACTGTGAAAAAACCATTAGCTATGTTACAAGTTAAGGACAACTTGCAATAAAGCATTGATACTCTGCATCCTGATTAAATAAATTTGATCTGTATTTTGATTGTTTTTGATTCAAGAAGACATCCCCTAACAAAAGCTCTGTAAGTGAGATAGCGAAGCCGTGCCGGCGGACACTATAGCATATTACCCTCCCTATTACATCCCGTGTTAAAAATCTAAACAATGAGAGATAATAATATCATGTTAAGCGTGTGTTGTATTACCTACAACCATAAACAATTTATAGGCGAGGCCATTGAGAGTTTTTTAATGCAAAAAACAAATTTCCCTTTTGATATTGTTATAGGAGATGATTGCTCGACCGACGGCGCTTCTGAAATAATAGAGGCCTATAAAGAAAAATATCCCGATAAGATAAAGGTAGTGCGGGGTAGCGAAAATGTTGGTGCACACGGAAACATGCGCAACGCCATTAAGGCCTGTACAGGAAAATATATAGCCCTTTGTGACGGCGACGATTATTGGACAGATCCAAATAAGCTGCAAAAGCAAGTGGATTTTCTGGAACAAAACGACGAATACATTATGTGTTGCCATTATACACGGGTAATTGATACCAATTATAACACACTGCATGTTGATCCTAACCCGCAACCATTAGTGCATACCTATCATGATTTATTAACCGGGAAACAAGTAGAAACTAAAACCGCTACGGTGGTATACCATAATATCGAACAGGTTAACCAGGTTTTTGACGAAGCCTGGTATCCTGATTTCTATGCGGCGGATAAGTTACTGAAGATATTTGCGACTTATAAAACCGCTCGTAAAATATATGTAATGCCCGAGGTAATGAGTTGCTATCGAAATCATGTTGGCGGTATATGGAGCATGATTGAGACGAACGCCAGAAGAGAAATGGTGATCAGCGATTTTAATCAGATCATCAAACGCTTTAGTTATCGCGGGCCTGAGAAAAGAAAACTGTTACTGCTGTATCTAAAAAGGGATATTTTATTTGAACTGCGCCGACTTAGAATACGCAAATCATTTAATACGCTTAAATATCTTATCTAAACCAAAGCCTTATGAGATTTAAGAGTTTTACTGTCAAAAGCAGGGAAGAATGGGATAGCTACATAAATAAGTCACTACTGCATGACGTATTTCATTCGTGGATGTACCATTCACTAAACACTAATGGGGAACCATTGCTGTTTGTTTATCAGGAAGACGATATTTTTATTGCTTTGCCTGTTGTAAAAAGGAAAATTGAGGGTACTGATTTTTATGATATGACTTCGGTATACGGTTATTGCGGGCCAATATCAAACGTCGATACTGCTGAAATATCAAGAAATACGTTAGCCAATTTTAAAATTGCCTTCAGGCGTTTTATGGATGAGGAGAATGCCGTTTGTATCTTTTCAAGGCTGCACCCATTTATCAACCAACGTCATCTGTTGGAAAACATCGGCGGTGTTGTTGAAAATGGAACAACGTTATACATTGATCTATCCTCGTCCATTGAAGACCAACGAAGCGGGTATGACAAGAGACTATCCCGCCAGGTAAGACAAATGCGTCAAAAAGGCTACGTGATTAAAGAGGCTGCTGATATCAGTGAAATCAGGGCCTTTATGGATATCTATCACAAAAACATGGATCGTCTGCACGCCACGCCACAATATTACTTTGATGAGAAATACTTTACCAGCATATTGAAGTTGGAAGGCTTTGACAATAAGCTTCTTCTCATATATGATGGACCTACGCTTACTTGCGGCGCTATCGTACTGCAGTCAGACACCATTATCAGAAATCATCTTTCTGCCACAGCTGCCGATTACCTGAATGAGTCGCCGAGCAAGCTGTTAACAGATGAAATAAGCGTGGTGGGGAGAAAGTTTGGTAAAAAGATTTTTCATCTCGGAGGCGGTGTAAGCGGCAAGGAAGACTCTCTCTTTGAATTTAAAAAACGTTTCTCGAACCTGCAGGTAAAAGATCATGTATGGCGTTATATAAATAATCCTGAAGCTTATAATATGATCGTCGCAAAAGCCGGATCTAGCGTCGACATGCAATCAAACTATTTTCCACTTTACAGGCAAATAAAAGAACCACAAGACGATACCCCGCAAATAGCAAATTAAAGCCATGGAAAATAAATTTAAATATGCCGACGCCGATGTGGATACCTTTGATCGCGTCATTAAAGAGTATGGCTGGATTATTTATGAAGATGCCGTTAACCCCGACCTTTTGCAGGAAATCATCAATTCATTGAACGGCTCCTATCAAATAAGACGTGAGATACAGATAGCGAACGGGATAGCCGACAACATGGACGGAACATTACATCATCTGGTAGAAAAAGATACATTTACCCTCAACTTCCTCAATCAGGAGTATTGTGGGGCCCAGATAAAGCATTTTTTAAACGGCAACTATATACTCAACTCATTAGGTGCCGTCATCAATACAAAAAATTCTGGCAGGTACGTTCAGAACATCCATCGCGACATAAGGAGTTTTATGGGCGATTTTAAGACAATGATTCAGCTTATGGTTCTCCTCGATGACTTTACACTTGACAACGGTGCAACCTATTTTTTATCAGGCTCGCATGTATGTGAAGAAAAGCCGGACGACGATTACTTTTATAAAAATGCAGATCGCGCCGTAGCCCAAAAAGGCAGCATTATTGCATTCGACGCCGACTTATGGCATGCCGCCGGTAAAAATTATACTGACCAACCGAGACGGGTACTCACCATGGCATTTACCCGTCCATATTTCAAGCCGCAACTTGATTACCCCCGAGCGCTCGGTTATTCTTTTGGCGAAAAGTTAAATGACCATTTAAGACAGGTTTTGGGATATAACGCCAGGGTCCCTGAAAATCTGGATGAATATTATCAGCCGGCTGAAAAAAGAATGTTCCAATCAGGCCAAGGTTGGTTTTAAAATACCCTTTGTTTTCCAATCCCGGATACTGGGTTAGAGCCTCCGTCCCTATAGTGTTGCAGGGGACGGGGGCTTTTCTTTTTGCGCAGTTTTGCCTTTTAAATAACAAACTTTGTAACAAATTAAATGGAAATCGCACTATGCAATCGATTGCTATTTTTTTAAGCTACATTTAGAGCAAAAATAACTATCTAAGAGTTAGCTAAATAGGCCGAAAACCATAATACGGCCAACAATAACCTTTTAATTGTTCCATATGAACTGGGGAAATTCCGCAATTACAAAAACGCTGAGTAAAATGGCCATGATTGCTATGGTAGTAATATTTATAACAAACTTCGCAAATGCTCAGGTCGCTGCTAGTAAACAACAAACCATTGGGCAAAGCATAAAAACTATCTATCCAACTAAAGATTGGGTGATATCTGATTATATAGTGACCGATCCAAAATTCGGAGCCAAAGCCAAACCGGGATTTGATAATCGTGCCGCTTTCCAGGCCGCTATTGATGCTGCTTATAACAACGGCGGCGGCGTAGTATATATACCGTCGGGTAATTATGAGTTTCGCAGCACGCAAACTGCTACCAAGAGTGTAAGGGTGCGTAAGGGAACTGAGCAAACGGTTAAAGATTTTAGCTACCAATACGTGCTGAATCTTCCGCCAAGCGTGCAGCTTCGTGGTGATTGGGCTGACCCCGAATTAAATAAAGGCAAGGTGCTGGGAACTATTCTTGAGGTGCGCGTCGGCAAAAACGCGCCAAATTACAACGGAACCGTTGAAAGCTGGTGGAACGACGCACAAGCCGGTAACGCGCTGCGCACCACTTACACCAGTATAGCCGACAGGTTCATAGATATGAATTCAGGTACCGGCGTTACTAACCTGTCTATCTGGTATCCTGAACAAGACATCAACAACATAAAACCATACCCATGGACGTTGTTCCAGCCAAACGGCGATTGTGCAACAATTGAACATGTAACGCTTGTAAACTCGTACAATGGTTTTTATTCGGCCCCAAGCGAATTGCATTATCTTTTAAACAGCTATATGACCGCGCTTAGCACCGGCATTGAGGTGCATGTATGTACTGATATCGGGCGCATTGAGAATATCAAAATAAGCCCGAAATACTGGGCAAATTCAGGTCTTCCCGGTTCGCCTTCGCTTGCTAAGGTTGCCGCATACACAAAAAAGAGTGGTACCGGTTTCAATATGCATCGGTCTGACTGGGAATACATCTCTAACCTGAATGTATCTGATTATAAAACGGGGATGTGGGTAGGCCGTGAACCGGGTTTCGCCGACGCGCCGAATGCGCAGTTTTATGGAATTCATATTAAAAACTGCGAAACCGGAATGTATGTACAGGCAGTAAACCCGTATGGCCTGCTTATTTCAAACTCAACATTCGGGGCCGAAAAAGATGGAAAGGCTGCCTATTTCTATAACGATTTTAAGACTTCGGTCCAATTTAACGGCGTAGATTTCACCGGGCCTGTTGTTAGCGACGGTAGCGACGGCGTTATCTCCTTTGAAAGTTGCACGTTTAGCAATTATAATGAATACGCGCTCAAGGTAAATAATGGCAACATACTGCTTACTCAAAGCGAATTTAAAAAACCTGCGGGCCATGTGCTGCTGGGTTTAGATGTAAATACGCTTAAATCAGTCAATTCAGGTTATAATGGCAAGTTGGATGTTAAAAACAACAGCAAAGCTGCCAGAGTGGAGATTAATAACGGCAAGGAATATTTGTTTGCCCCGATTCCTAAAAATGCTGTTACCGATATTAAGATACATCCCAAACCGGCGTCAAACAAAGTACTGAAAGCCGACCTGCCAAGAGCAACGGGCTTTAACAATGAACAGCCGACCGAAGATGTATCTGCTCAATTGCAAAAATCATTAAACCAACTAAAGGCCGCCGGTGGTGGTACATTGTATTTACCTGCCGGCAGATATTTGGTAAACAATCCTGTAAAAGTACCCTCCGGCGTCGAATTGCGAGGGACCTGGGATGTACAGCACCATACGCAAAGCGGCGGTGTTGGCATATTTACAACTTATGCCGGTGGTGCAGTCGGAGAAAAAGGCGCGTCGTTAATACAACTTGAGGCAGGTGCCGGTATCAGCGGGCTTACTATCGCGCAGCTTAACCTGGCTACAGATGGTTTCAGCACGGATAACCCAAGAAAAACCCCGTTCCTCATTCAGGGACAAGGGCCAAATGTTTATATTGTTAACGTTACCATAGGCGGCGGCGATAAAGGGATAGACCTTGCCTCGTACAATACCAGCGGACACTACGTTGATTATTTTGCCGGCATACTTGCCCGGGCAGGTATCTGGGTAGGCGGAGGAGCTCAAGGTGGTTTCATACGCAACATGCAGCTTAATCCGCATTATGGCGCGCGACTTCCGCAAGGGGGGCAGGGATATCCAAGAATTGCTTTAACACGTTTCGTTCAATCAAATTGCAGCGCCCTGAAATTCGCCGATATTAAAAACCAGACTATCTTCAACAATTTCGTTTTCGGGTCATTCTACGGCATACATTTCCTGAAAGATGCCATCACCGGTAAAGACCCGGGGCAGATGACAGTTATAGGTCACGGTTCAGATGGTTGCTCATTTTCCTTATTTGTGGAGGATGCCGACAAAAACACCAAATTAATCGCCATCAACTCAGAGTTGGTTAATACCCGTACAGCAGAACCTGTAAGATCATACGTTTTGATGGGACGTGAAGCCGGTACCGATAAAGTTAATCCTGACGCGCAACTTATACTGTACAATAGTGCATTTTGGGGTAGCCCAACCACCGGTGCCATCATAAACAATGGCATAGTGCGTTTCCAGCAAGCTAACTTTCAACGTTGTGGCGCACCGGGTATAGATAACAGGGGCGGAAAAGCACATGTGTATTCTTCTTACTTCGCCCAAAAAATGCCGGGTAATGCTACCGAAGATGACGTGTATGCGAAACTGCATCCCGCCAGTATCTCAACAGAGCTAACCAATAACTATTACATCTCCGGGTTCAAAGAGAGCAGCGACAAACCGGACAAAATTTATGGGGCCGATATTGCTCAGGAGAAAAAGTAATCAAAGCAAATAAGAGTCCCAGCCAAATCCGCGAGACCACCTACAAAACCGCCTGTATAATGCAGGCGGGTTTTTATATTTAATGTAGTTTGTTGCCAACAATTGTGACCCTGCCAAAAGTTGGATACTCACCTGGGGCGAGCGGTTTGAGGTTGGGATGTAGTTATTGCTTGCTATCCATCTTCTCCAGCAAAGCCAATATCTTATCCAGCTTTTCAGCGTCGATGGCGTTTAGGCGTATCTGCAGGTCCTCAATTTCTTTTTTGGCCGCTACGTTGGTTCTGAAATCCTCGTCGGCCTGCGCGCGGTCGCGGTCGTTCTGACGATTTTGGGCCATCATAATAATAGGTGCGGCATAGGCAGCCTGGGTAGAAAACAACAGGTTAAGCAGAATATACGGATACGGGTCCCAATGATCCATGAAGGCAACCACGTTCAACGCCATCCAGGCAAGTACTATTACAGTTTGAATAATAATAAATCGCCATGAACCCATGCCGCTGGCTACAGAATCAGCCAGGCGCTCGCCAAAATTCAGGGTGTCGGTGTGTCTTTGGTACCAGTTTTTTCTAAAATTCATGTTCATAGTTTAAAGGGGATCGGATTCAGATATTAGTGATTAGCAACAGCATTGGGTTTATTGCTACTAAATATATGAAAAGAATATCGCAAATAATTATACCGCAAATGGTTGGCCCCTATCTTTGATTTTTGTGCCGATATGCCAACGCTAACAATTGTATAGCATAGCGCTTATCATCCTCTGTTTTTATATAAAAACTTATCCATCCGCTATTAATGAATGAATGATGATCCTGAATGCGGCCTTCTTTCAACAGCTCCACTTTGGTACGTTTATTCAATAGCATATCCAGCAGCCCATTGCCATGAATATGCCCCAATTCGGTGTTTTGATAATTAAACTGAAGTCCGCCGTATTTATGTAAAGTGGTTCGTATGCCGTCCCAACGGGAAACCTCCGCTTCAATATCATCCACATAAACCAATACAGATCGATGAGTTATCATCGTGATCACCCTCAGCAAGCTGTCAAATACCAATGGAACCAATGGGATCGATTTCAAAAAGCCGAGATATCTGAGAACAAATAGAAACATGTCACTTTGCTTCGGCCAGGTGTTTTATATGCTCCATTACGCGCAGATGCACATTACGGGTTATACTTTCGGCCCAGCGGTCATAATACCAGGTTGGGAACACATATAACCGGTACCAGCTGTTGCCGGTAACGGTGGTAGTACCGTCACCATTATCTTTTAAAATAAACTGGCCGCGCAAAATATCGATATGATTCATGATCTCCGGGTCGCGTGGCTGGTTGGTGATGTCGAAGGTCAGGTTATGATTGATATCGAAGGCCACTATCTTTTCGTCGAAAATGTAGCCATTGCTAAAAATACATTTGCGGTTAGCGCCAATATAATAACCATCGACTGTTGATTGCAGCGGGCTTGGCATCCCAATTTTAAACAGCCAATAATTTTCAGGCTCTGTGTTTTTATCATAAGCTACCACATAGTTCCAAACTTTGCTAGCCGGTGCTTTGATGACAATGGTGTCTGATACTTCATTTTGATAATAATGCTTGGAAATTGAATCTGTAATAAAAACAAACAACAGCAGCGCCACAACACTAACATTAAGCGTTTGATTGTTTTTCTTGAAAATCTGCTGGCCCAGCATCGTGCCTGCCACAATAAACAATACCAATAACGGCGATACGATAATCAAACAGATACTTCCCTCTTTCAAGAAAACATAGCTAAGTGCTATCGCAATTATGGCATTTATACAGCAGTACCCTGTTTTCTTCAAGCTTGTGTATTCTTCATCTTTCCAAAACCAGGCACATATCAGCCCCATACCTAAAGGAATGATCACAAACTCTGAAAATATAAACAGGCCGCTTTCTACCACATCTGCTAAAAGAAACTTACTGACAGCAATGGCTACAAACGCCATCAAATTTGAAAAAAAATAGGCTTTGGCCAGGGGAGAAAATAATTTGTTCATGATAAGTTTGGTTAAGTTAATGTTTTAATCCATGTTTATTAAATTCTGATGCTCAAAATATCGTCGATAGCATATTGTACTTTTTCAAATGCAAATGTGTAGCCGCTATCTATTAACCGTTTGGGAGTTACCCAGCGGCTTTTCAAAATCAATTCTGTTTCTGTACCGATTAGACGCGCACCGAGATCAAGCAGCCAAACCGGCATGGGCAAGCTAAAAGCAGCGCCATAAGTACTGCGTAGACGACCCATTAATTCATAATTTTTTATGGCATGTGGCGCCGTGCAATTAATTACGCCATCTATGTCCTGCTGTTCAAATAACCATTCGGTACATCTAGCCACATCGTGCTCATGTATCCATGAAATATATTGTTGACCATTGCCTTGTTTGCCCCCCAGACCGGCACGAACCAAATTGTGTAAACGCGGAAAGACACCGTCTTTACGCCCTAATACAATACCCATTCTCAAAGCTATTTTACGGGTGTTAGGAGTAGTAAATCCGAAAAACGTTCCTTCCCACATCTTACACACATCAATTGAAAAACCATAGCCAATTTCGCCGGTTTCCTCATCCTGCGGATGGTCCTCCGCATGACGGTAAATAGTAGCCGAGGTGACATTGATCCACAATTGGGGCGGGTTATTTAAGGTTCCAATTGCAGCCCCAAGCGCATTTGTTGGGTTAACGCGAGAGGCTATAATGTCTTTGCGGTTTTGGGGCGTATATCTGCAATTTACGTTTTTACCGCATAGGTTGATCAGCAAGTCGGCGCCTTCAAGCTCCGTGATCCAGTCGCCGCCGTGGTGTCCATCCCAAACCACCGTTTTAATATTATGCTGCTGTGGCATTGGCTTACGGCTTAATATGACAATCTCATCGGCTTTATCTTTATAGTAGTTCGCCAAAACACCGCCCAGGTAACCATTGCCCCCGGCCAGGACTATTTTTTTATGATGCATGTTCTTACAGATTAGTATAAAATGAACAATAAAATTGCTGTGCGATATAAAACCCAGCTGGCGGTCAAACTGTATCCCAAACCAAGAAGTTTACTTCTGCGGATATGCTCAAACAACATCACACCGGCAACAGCCATGAAATAAGCGGTATAAATAACCGGATGATAGCCAAATACTTTAGCCAATATCAAAACAGGCATCAGCAACAAGGCACCACCGAAAGAGATGGTCATCATATTACCCAGATAATCCCAGACTTTATTTTTTGCTATAAGGCTGATGATAGCCCCTTGAAAAACGATTTGTCCCCCGCAAATCAAATACTCGCGGTACGCGTTGCTCACAGGAACCATGCCTGCGGTTAGTTGTACATAGTGTGTCAATATAAAAGCGGCAAACAGGGTGGTAATTAACAAATAAGCTACGCGATAACCCAGATGTAAAGCCGGCTGAATTTGGTTTTTGCTGACTGCAGAAGGTACAATAACCCGCCTGTTCAATGCAAAGAGTTTATACAGTTTGCGCATCAACCAAACAAACGGACCAAATGAGAGCAGCGGATTTAAAAAAGGAGCAATACTACCCAAAAGTTTAAACATGCTTTCAACGCCATAACTAACCTGGCCGGTTTCAACGTCCAGCAAAGCAACCTCATTGGCGGCCCGCTGCCGGTCAATCACCGGGCAGGCAGTACTTTGAAAATCTTGATAAGGAGTCTTCCCGTTTTCACCTAAAATATTATTTGCAGCGGTAGTACCGGCCGCCCACGCACAGACTGGGCACTCAGCGTCAAATAGTAACAAGTATTTATTTAATTCTTTAGTTCTCATAATTTTTGAATTTTCAGAAAAACTTGAAAGTTGATATTAAAAAAATTTATTTTAGAATTTTTAGTATGCTGCCCCAAAACCAGCTTTCTTCGGCACTGATCATGTTGCCTAAAGTTTTATCCACGTTTTTGGCCAGTTTGTTAATGTCGGTAATAGATTTGTTAAAGGTTTTGAATTGCGGATCGTTTACATCGCCTTTTACCTGAGTCAGTTCGCCCAATACTTTCAATACCGGTTCCAGCTCGCGTTTGCGGCGTTCTTTAGCTACTTGGCGGGCTATATTCCATACATCTTTATCAGCAAAAAAATACTCTTTGCGCTCGCCGGCTTTGTGGCGCTTTTCTACCAATCCCCAACCTATCAAATCGCGCAAGGTCATGTTGGCATTGCCTCTTGATATGCTGAGTTCCTGCATAATCTCTTCGGTAGTCAATTCGGTAGGAGTGATAAGCAGCAAAGCATGCACCTGGGCCATAGTGCGGTTAATACCCCATTCAGATCCCAGCTTACCCCAGGCCTCAATGAATCTTTGCTTCGCTTCAATCAATTCCATGATACAAACATAATAAACTTCTTAAACTTTCAAAAACTATTGAAAGTTTATTTTGTGCTTTACTTTATGTAGATAAACGCTGCCTGAATTTGTAAGCATTAGACAGCGTTTACAATTATTTTTCAAATAGCTGCTTTGCCGGTGCCTTAACCGGCGTGAAAAAATTAATCAGGTTCCCGTCGGGATCACGGAAAAGCAATGAGCGGTTGCCCCAAGGCATGGTTGTTGGCTCTTGCACCAAACTATTTTTTATAGCTTCTTTATTTTCATGGTATCTGGCGTCTACATCGTCCACCTGAAACTCAATAATAACTGATCTGTTGGTACCGGGTTGCGCCATATTTTCATCGCCAAAAAAGGCAAGCGTATTGGCACTGGCTATGGCTAAAGTTGATAGCGGCGTTTTTATTTCGGCGAAATCGGGCGTGTAAATAATGGCCTGAATGCCGGTAACGGCTTGATAAAATTCAACCACAGGGTTGATGATCTGGGTAATGATTCTGAATGAAGTAAGTTGCATATAACGTTTTTTTGTTACCGCAAAGTTGAAAGGCGGCAATGACAACCCTATGTCAACAGTAATTGGAGAAAATATTTGCTATGTCATCTCAATAAAAGTAACTTTATAATAACCATTTACCTGACACCTTATGAAAACCAACCTTTTAGCATTCATTATTTCATTTACCTCTGTTTGGAGCGCTTCAGCACAAAAACCCGGTCGCCCACTGGTCGATCCTTTGACTGTGATGAAACTTGGCACCAATTTTTCTTATTATAACCGCGACCATGTTCGCCTGTCAGAAGATTTTACCGCTTACAACGAGCACAATAAAAAAACAAGCAAACTACAGTTTCTGGAAGCATTAACGTCGGCCAAATACCTGCCACTGCATTTAACATCGGCTCCGGGAACCTGAGCCTACAAGCTATATCCATTTAAGGGTCGCTACGACAAAGAAGTAGCCGATATCCTTGCGCAATTTGCAGGTTATGAGTTAAATCATTATAAATGCGAACGCAAAAAATTCCCGGCATTTAAGTTTATCGATCTGCAGGGAAACATCTATACCAACGCCAACACTAAAGGCAAAATACTGGTGCTCAAATCGTGGTTTATACGGTGCCAGGCATGTAATGAGGAGATGCCCGAGCTAAACGCCGTTGTGGATAAATATCAAAACAGAAAAGACATCCTCTTTGTGAGTATCGCTTTTGATTCAAAGGCTAGCCTGATCAAATTTAACAAGCGCAAAGGCTTTAAATATGCCATAGCATCAGTGCCTGAGACTTATATCGAACAAACGCTTAATACCAACGCCTATCCAACACATTGGGTCATTAACAAAGATGGCAGGATTGTTAAACGAACCAATGAGCCTGACGTAATGATCGAAACGCTTGACAGGCTGGCGGGAATTTAATCCTGCACCGCCCTACACTTCGTATTAAAAAGTTTTCAAGATATGGGTTACCTTTTCAATGAATGATCTTGTTTCATTCTGTTTCACTCAATTTCAGCAAAACGTTGACAAACAAAGGCATAGGCAAAAATCCTGTTTCACTTGTTTCATTTGTTTCACCTTCGCGTGAAACAAGACGCTACGTAAACTAACGCTTAATCCTGCACCGCTCTGAAGCCCAGATGCTCCATACCACTATCCTCTGTACTTTTCATACGTCGTGCTACGCGGTAGCCTGAACAATAGCTGTCGTTACATAAGAAGGAGCCGCCACGGATAACGCGTTTTTTGGCATATGGCTCATCCGGGTCATAACTATCAGCCGGGCCTTGCGGGTCGGTTACACCTTGTGGCTTGTTGATGGCTTTATAGTAATCGTTTCTGTAATAGTCTGAGCACCATTCCCACACGTTACCGGCCATATCGAACAGACCATATCCGTTAGGCTTAAATGACCCTACCGGCGCTGCGAAAAAGAATTTATCTTTCAGTGTGTTTTTATTGGGGAAGTCGCCCTGCCAGGTATTGGCTTTTGGCTGGCCGGCATCTACCGGCTCATTGCCCCATGGGTAAATGGCATTGTTTAATCCGCCGCGGGCGGCCCATTCCCATTCGGCCTCGGTAGGCAGGCGCTTGCCGGCCCATTTGCAATAAGCAACGGCATCAAACCATGATACGTGTACCACCGGGTAGTTATCTTTTCCGTTGATATTTGATTTCGGGCCGTGAGGATGCTTCCAGTCGGCACCTTTTTCCCAGCTCCACCATTGGCTGTAATCGTTCAGGTTAACCGGGTGCGATGGCTGGCTGAATATCAGCGATGCGGGGACCAGCAAACTCTCATCTGGCTTTGGCGTTCCCGGAGGCACCTGCTTTTTCAGATCTTCCCAATCTGGCTTGCGCTCGGCCGTAGTAACATATCCGGTAGCTTTTACGAACTTGGCAAATTCGGCATTGGTTACCTCGGTTGCGTCCATCCAAAAGCCCTTAACGGTTACTTTGTGTTTTGGATATTCGTCCTCGCCGGCTTGTTTGTTATCGCCACCCATACTAAAAGTACCGGCTTTGATCCAAACCATGCCTTTATGTGAATGGTCGTCAATACTTTTGGCATTCATCCCACCCGGGCCAGACAGCCCCGGAAAACGCGCCGGAATATTCGACTCACAACAAACACTCGATTTACCTTTAGCCTGCGCCACAGGCTTTTTCACCTCAGTCGGCCCGTTGCTTTTTTGTTTACACGATGTGAAAGCGGTTCCGATAGCAATCCCCGCAAAAAATATCATTCTCCCTCTTAACATCCGCTTTATCATTAATCCTTTTTATTCCTTTTCTTTGGAGTTGGCTTAGGGAACACCTTATGTGTGTTTGCCCATTGTTGCCACAGGCTATCCATTGCTTTTACCTTATCCGGATACTGAGCTTTCAGGTCGTTGGTTTCTGAGCGATCTTCAGCCAGGTTAAACAGGTGCCAGTTGCGATCGTTGGTTGATACCAGTTTCCAGTCACCCTCACGAACATAGCGCGCCTGAAAGTGCTCATTAAATAACTCGGTATGACCGGCAACCACATGGCCCTTGAACGCCGGCACTAAACTAACGCCCGGAGTAGCCGGAATATCATGTCCTTTATAAGTTTTTGGATACGTTGCACCGGCTAACTCAGCAAAAGTAGTCATAAAGTCCATCACGTGGCCCACTTGTTTGCTAAAGCCGCCCTTAGGCGCGGTAATACCTTTTGGCCAGAACGCGATCATCGGGGTATGTAAACCACCCTCGTACGATTCTGCCTTCCATAAACGATAAGGCGTATTAGCAACATTCGCCCAACGCTCGCCGATGGAAGAATAAACCGTTTCAGATCCCGGGATATTATCTTTTTTAGTTGAGTAATCTATTTTGCGGCCATCGCGGGTTTCGCTTGGGCGGTCAAAGCCCGGGCCGTAGCCGGCAGCACTCTCGGCGCTTGCTCCATTATCCGACAAGAAAACAATCAACGTATTATCCAACTGACCGGTCTGCTTCAACGCGGCGATAATGCGGCCGATCCCCTGATCCATACAATCAACCATAGCGGCATGGACAGACATGGCTTTTGCGTCCCAATCTTTGTTTGGGTTGTCCTCCCATTTCAGGTCGTTATGCCAACGTTCTGAAAGTTTGGTGGTTTTTGGGTCGATGAGGCCCAGCTTGATCATTTTTTGGTATCGCGCTTCGCGGATGGCATCCCAGCCGCCTTTATAAGTATCTTTATATTTGGCAATGTCCTGCGGCTTAGCCATCAGCGGCCAGTGCGGCGCATTTTCGGCTACATATAAAAAGAAGGGCTGTTTTTGTTTAGCGTAATCTTTAATGTAAGCTACCGCGGTATCGTTAATAGCATCGCTGTGATAATAGTTTTTAGGTACCGATGGAATAGGTTTAGTACCACTCACCAAACTAAACGGATCAAAATAATCAACCACACCCCAGATAGTACCAAAATATCTTTCAAAGCCACGGCTGGTCGGGTATTGCTCGATAGGCGAGAACTCCGGGTATTCTTTATGATGATCTAACCAGGCTAGTTGGTCTTTAGGGTCAGGCTGCCCATTGGTGTTTGACACATGCCATTTGCCCGACATAGCCGTATGGTATCCCGCAGTTTTCAAAACCTCGGCCAAAGTAACGGCATTGGTGGTGATATGGCCCAGATAGCCCGGCTCGTCCTCAGCGTCGGTCATCTTACCGATACCGGCCTGATGATTATATAAACCGGTTAGTAGAGATGCACGGGTAGGGCAACAGCGTGAGGTATTATAAAAATTGGTAAAACGTATGCCATTTTGCGCCAGGTAATTGATGTTTGGTGTATTGATCTCGCCGCCATAACAGCCGGCATCGCTAAAGCCCATGTCGTCGGCCAATATAACAATGATGTTGGGTCGTGGAGGTGCGGCCTTGGTAGGTTTGGGTTTAACTTTCCAGGCTAGCAGCGCAGCCAGCGTTACGCCCACTACGGGCAGCATTACATACAACTTGTTATATCTCATGGCATTGTTTATAGATTGTGGGCTAAATTTATTATTTATTTATTACAGATTACAGAATAACAGAAAGCTTAAGCTTAATCGTTGTCGCCGCCATTTTTAGGCTGACGGCTCAGCGCTTTCATTTCAGTCTCTATGCCCTTGTCATTTTGTTGCTTCATGAAGGCTTCGAGCTTAGTCTTTAAGTTGGCTTTGACGGATGCGTATTTAGGATCAGCAGCCAAATTAGTCAGATCATACGGATCATTCACAATATCATACAACTCTTCCTCCGGGCGCACCTGGTAAAAAGCAGATCGGGTTGGATTAGCCTCCTTCCACTCTTTAAAGAAAGGCATGCGAACAACCGTATTCTTGAACGTCTCCGTCGGGTTCAGGTTATGAATATACAGGTAATGATTGTCGCGGGCCGAGCGGATAGCATAAGCATCGCTGCCCTGGATAATACCGCGGGTTGTTTCCTCGGCAAAAACATAGTCGCGCAAGTGGTTTTCCTGGCCCAATAATACTTTTTTAAAGCTGATGCCATCAAAACCCATGTTGCCGTTACCATCTTTTGAGCCGGTATTTATTTTTGTTGGGTCGCCTCCGGCGATGTCGATCATCGTTGGTAAAATGTCAATATACTCGGCCATTGCCCTATTTCGTGTTCCCGGTTTGATCTTGCCCGGCCATTTGGCGATGAAGCCTGAATGCAAACCCTGATCATACAAAGTCCATTTGGAGAATGGGAACGAATTACCCTGCTCAGTAGCAAACATAATTACCGTATTATCCTTCTGGCCTGTACGGTCGATGATTTTCAAACAAACACCTATCAAACTGTCCAGATAAGTAATTTCGGCAAAGTATTTTGCCATGCGCTTACGGGTTAGCTTGGTATCCACCATGTTTGGTCCCAGCTGCACTTTATCCGGATCATAGGCCGCCTGGTTACCACGTGTATATGGCTCATGAGGCTGATTACTTGTAAACATTAAATAAAAAGGCTTGCCGCTGGAAGCTTTCGACTTCAGATAATCTTCGGCTTTACTCAAATCGACGTCGATACCACGACCGTCGTCGCCCTCACGTCCGCCTAAAAAATCAAATGGATATGATTCGTCGGGCGCATAATGCCGCTTGCCAATGATTGCCGTATTATAACCTAAATGCTGCAAATAAACCGGCAAAGTTTTAATGCCCTTATAAATCATGGTATGATTCGGGTATGCTCCGCTACGCACCGGCCCAAGCCCCGTTAATATTGACTGCCGCGTAGGCGAGCAGACCGGCACCATATTGAACATATTATCCAAACACATACCTTCGGCAGCTAGCTTATCCATATTTGGCGTATGAACCTGCTTGCTACCATAGGGGCCAATATCGGTCATGGTCAAATCATCGGCCATAATAAATACGATGTTTGGCTTACGCGGATCTGCCGCCTTGGTTTTTTTGTGCGTCCAGCTCAATAAACCCACGGTTGCCGCGCCGGCAGTGAGCATTATAGCATATAGTTTAAATTTGTTCATATCCCCGGTATTATTTTAAATGCGGGATGGTTTGCCACCACGACATTAGTCTGGCTTTTAAATCCTCCACTTTTTTAGGCTCCTGAGCGGCCACGTTGTTTGATTCTTTTCTGTCTTTCAGAATGTCGTATAATTGAATATCGGTGCCGTCGGCATTCATCAGCAATTTCCATTCGCCTGATCGTACCGCCAGGTTAGGGCTTTTATCAATTGGTCGCGGATAATTAAAGGCTGTCGCATTTCGGCCGTACTCCCAAAACAGATCTTTGCCCCTTAATGATGGTTTGCCTAAAAGCACATCGCCGCGATCCATACCATCGCCTTTATAGTTGGTTGGTAGTTTAATACCGGCAAACCTGGTCAAGGTCGGCAGGAGGTCGATCGAACATAGTTCAGAGCTCTCGTCGATAGTTCCTGCAGGAACATGGCCGGGCCAGCTAATGATGAACGGCATGCGGGTGCCGCCCTCATACAACGATAATTTCGAACCGCGCAAACCCATTGCCCGGCTACCTCTAAAGCTTGGCAGCGGACCATTATCGCTGGTAAAGATCACAATGGTATTTTTATCTAAGCCCATAGCTTTCAAACCATCCAGCAGGCGACCGATCTGCTTGTCATATTCTTTCAAAACCAATTTAAAGGCAGCTTCTTCTTCAGGGTTCATTGGGAACTTACCGGTGTACTCATGCTCTACGCGAGGAACCCATGGTGTGTGCACATCATCCGGCCACAAATTCACGAAGCAGGGCTGGCCTTTGTGTCGTTTCATGAAATCAAGGGTTTTGTCAACAAAATATTTTGTTCTGTCCCATCTTTTTATGCTGTCTTTGTCAGACCATATCCAGTTAGTAGCCGTAATCAGCGGATCTGGGTCCGGGCTTTCATAAGTACTGTTATGTTCGTCGAAACCGTAGTTTTCAAAACCCGGCGCGTTCTTTACATCGCGACCGCCGCCCATGTGCCATTTACCAAAGTGACCGGTTGCGTAACCTGCATTTTTGAAAAAGCGGGCTATGGAAGGCGCTTTCGGGTCAAGCCAGTCGGCCTGCTCGGCAGCTTTATTATGTTTACGGTTATCAAGGAAAGTCGAGAAATTCCAGCGTGCCGGATTCATGCCGGTTAGCATCCCCGCCCGCGATGGCGAGCAAATAGGCGCAGCGCTGTAATACTGGGTAAACTTACGTCCATTAGCAGCGATACGGTCAATGTTTGGGGTAGGCACAAAGTTCCCACCAAAACAACCAACATCACTATAGCCCATATCGTCAGTTAAAATAATAATGATATTGGGGCGCTCGGCAGGTTTTTTAGCAGGGTTAGGTTTAAATCCTGCCGAAACAACAAAAACGGCGCATGCCAGTGCGAGCCCGGCGTACAGACTAAGTCTTTTCATAACATTTATAAAAGGTTTGTTCTAGGCGTAGCCTTAAGGCGACTGGCTAAGTTAGCTATTGTTTTGTAAACATTGCAGCAGTTTAACGGCTTGTATCGCAGGTGTTACATCATGCACCCTTAAAATGCTGGCGCCCTTGCTTAGCGCAATGGTGTTCAGCACCGTTGTGCCATTCAGGGCATCCTCGGCCATGATATCCAGCTGGGCGTAGATCATCCGCTTGCGCGACACGCCAACCAGCAGGGGTAATTGCAAGGCATTAAACTCTTCTAAACGGTTCAATAGAGCATAGCCATGCTCATGTTTTTTGGCAAACCCAAAGCCGGGGTCGAGTACCACATCGGTAACACCCAGTTTTTTTAGCTGCTGATATCTGTCGACAAAATAATCGTACACCTCGTCGAAGACATCGTCATAAACCGCCATCTGGTTCATGGTTTTGGGATTACCTTTCATGTGCATGAGGATGTAAGGCACTTTGAGCTTCGCGACGGTAGCGAACATATCCTCATCTAAAACTCCGCCTGAAATATCATTAATGATGTGTGCACCGGCTTCAACAGCCGCTTCGGCAACTTTGCTTCTAAAGGTATCTATAGATAGTAAGGCGTTGGGGAATTTCTGAACCAAGGCTTCAACAACAGGCAGCAGCCGGTCTGTTTCCTCCTGCACAGAAATATCATCAGCATTAGGGCGCGATGAGTAGGCACCCAAATCAAGAATGGTAGCGCCTTCGGTTAACATTCTTTCGGCTTGCTGCAGGGCATCTTGTACAGCCGGTTTGCGACTGCCGGCGTAGAAAGAGTCGGGCGTTAGGTTGATAATGCCCATTACTTTCGGCACGCTCAAATCAATGAGCTTACCCCTTGCATTTAGCGTTGCCTTTTTATGAAAAAATGTATCTTTAGCCATTCATCAGTGCTGATCTTTTTTACCTGCTCGGCACGAATACAGAATTAACAGGTCAAATTTACAACTATAATCTTCAGTTTTGAATAACACAGCAGCCGAATACAACGCAGTAATTAATGTTTGCAAGACCCTTTTCATGAAAAAAACGCATGATTACGGTACCGCCTGGCGCATTCTGCGGTTATCATCCATCACCGACCAGATTTTTATTAAAGCGCAGCGTATACGCACATTGGAGGAGAAAAAGATATCGAAAGTTGGCGAGGATATTACCGGCGAATACATCGGCATTGTAAACTACTGCGTTATTGCCATGATGCAGCTGGAGTGCGAACCAAACACGCCTGTCGAACTGGCTCCAAGCCATGTAGAGCGCGTGTTTAACGAAAAAGTGAACGAAACTAAAGAACTGATGTTCGCCAAAAACCATGATTATGGCGAGGCTTGGCGCGATATGCGCATTAGCTCATTGACCGACCTGATTTTGATGAAATTACTGCGCGTAAAGCAGATTGAAGACAACGAAGGCGTTACTCTTGCATCAGAAGGAATTAAAGCTAATTATCAGGATATTTTGAACTACTCAGTATTTGCGTTGATCAAATTGGGCGTAAAATGAAAAACAGACTGCTATGGTTTTGCCGCATTTTTGTAGGCCTGCTGTTTATCTTTTCGGGGCTTATTAAAATTAATGACCCGCTGGGGTTTTCCTATAAGCTCGAGGAGTATTTCGAGGTTTTCCATATAATGTTCCTGAATGATCTGGCAGTAGGTATTTCTATACTGCTTTGCGCCATGGAAATCATTCTGGGCTTTGCTTTGCTGATTGGCGTTCATGCCAAAAAAGTAGCCTGGGGCCTGCTGCTGCTCATCATCTTTTTTGCCTTCCTGACCTTTTACTCGGCGGCATTTAAGGTGGTACAGACCTGTGGTTGTTTTGGCGATGCTATTCCGCTTACGCCATGGCAATCATTCAGTAAGGACCTGATATTGTTGCTGTTAATCATCGTAATATTTAAAAACAAGGATCAGATCAAGCCGCTTTTTGCGCCAAAAATGGGGCATCGCTTGTTTCTGGCTTCTGTAGCGGTATCGCTTGGTTTAGGCCTTTTTACCTATAGTTTCGCGCCGTTTATTGACTTTTTACCATACAAGGTGGGCGCTAATATTCCTGACGAGATGAAAACTCCACCGGGAGCTATGCCTGACCTGTTTGAGCTTACCTATCACCTCAAAAACAAAAAGACCGGCGAAGCCAAAGACATGACCGACAAGGAATACCTGAGCAGCAATATCTGGAAGGACAACAATTGGGAGGTTGTCGGCGACCCGGAAAGCAAACTGGTTAAAAAGGGTTTCACTCCTAAAATCGTCGACTTAGCGATTAACGACGCACAGCATAACGATTACACTAAAGAGCTGTTATCCAATCCGTTCTATAGCCTTTGGATCGTAGCTTACGACCTGAAAAAGACTGATGGCGCGGCTATTAACCGCCTTAACGCCTTGGCAGCCAACCTGACTACCAATTTCAACACCCGTACTATATTGCTCACCTCAGCCTCACCGGCAGAGGCGACAGCTTTTGCGGCTAAATACCACTTAATCAGCGAGATATTTTATGTCGATGGGGTTCCGCTAAAAGAGATGGTACGTGCCAACCCGGGGGTTCTGCTTATCAAGAATGGCACTATTATTGGCAAATGGCATTACCACACCGTGCCTGATTATGAGCACTTTGTGAAAGATTATTTCCAAAAGCAATGATCAGTTACCTCATCCGCAAGTTCCTGTATGGCTCGGCCGTAATGCTGGGGATTGTGGTGGTGGTTTTCTTCCTTTTTAACATCCTGCCGGTCGACCCGGCCCGAATGACCCAGGGCCAGCGCGCCGATGTCCAGTCGCTCCAGGCGGTGCGCAAAGAGTTTGGGCTGGACAAACCCGTACCCGTGCAGTTTATGTATTATTTGAACGATTTATCGCCTTTAGGCATACATGAAAACACCATAACTGCGCGCCAAAAGTACCGTTATATCACTTTACTTCACTTTTCTCAACATAAAGTTGTTGCATTGAAGTGGCCCTACCTGCGCCGCTCTTATCAAACCAGTAAAGACGTCGCGTCGCTGCTCATGGAGGTGGTACCCAACACCCTTGTTCTGGCTACCACGGCCATGTTGTTCGCTATTGTTATTGGGGTATTCCTGGGCATTGTGAGCGCCATCCACAAAGACACCTGGATTGACCGCTCGGCCCTGGCTTTTTCTACCCTGGGTATATCAGCGCCGTCATTTTTCGCGGGCATCATCATCGCCTGGATATTTGGCTTTGTTTTGAGTAAATATACCGGCCTCAACATGTCGGGCAGTTTATATAGCTATGACCCGTTTAAAGGGCGGGTGATCATCTGGAAAAACCTGCTGCTGCCCATGGTTACCCTGGGCTTTCGTCCGCTGGCTATTATTGTGCAGCTAACCCGCAATGCCATGCTGGATGTGCTGGGTCAGGATTATATCCGCACCGCACGGGCCAAAGGCCTGAGCGAGCATACCATCATTTATCGACATGCTTTGAAGAATGCGCTCAACCCGGTAATCACGGCTATTGCCACCTGGTTTGCATCATTGCTGGCTGGGTCATTTTTTGTGGAGTATATATTTGGCTATAACGGACTGGGCAAAACTACCGTCAACGCGCTGGAGATGTCGGACTTTCCGGTAGTGATGGGGGCTATTTTATTTATTGCCTTTATATTTGTGGTAATTAATATTTTGGTTGATGTTGTGTATGTTTGGATAGACCCCAGGGTAAAATTACAATGAGAGTTTTTTTTATAGGATTTATGGGCTGCGGCAAAACCACCTGGAGCCGCAAGCTGGCTAATCATTTAGGCTATGAGTTTATGGATCTCGACCATATTCTTGAGGCCAAGGTGGGCATGACTATTGCCGAGTATTTTGAACAACACGGCCAGGATGCTTTCAGGCTGTTGGAGTCACAAGTTTTGAAGGAGACTGAATATCCGGAGAACGCCATCGTATCCACCGGCGGCGGCTTGCCCTGCTTTTTTGACAACATGGACTGGATGAACGCCAACGGCCAAACCCTATATATTAAGTTATCGCCCAAAACCTTAGCCGAACGACTGGACAAAGGCAAAACCACCCGGCCATTAATTGCAGGCAAGCATGGCGATGAACTAGTTGCTTTTATTGCCGAAAAACTTGCTGAGCGCGAAGATTTTTATACCCGGGCCACACACGTGGTGAACGGCATCGACATGTCTGTTGAAATGCTGGCGGATGTGATTTCGGTTCAAAACCTTAATCCTCCGGCTTAAGCGCTGAATGGATAATCCGCATAAAATGCCTATAATTGACGCTGCAAATTTGCAGGCATTACAAAACGCAGGAAATCCCGTATGATAAAGCATCTTCTGTTAAGATTAAAAGGATCATTAGATATCTGGTTCAACTTTCATGTATTGAAAAAGAGAAAGCTGGCTATTGGCTCGTCAAAAGTGCAGTTGGGGCCGGGATGGATCTTGTCTGAATATGATGCGCTGGACGCCAGCAAGGCGTCAGACTGGCAACGTCTTTTCGGCGAAAAAAACCAGTTGACCAATATACTGGCCGAGCACGTTTGGGAGCACATCCCCGATGAAGAAACCCGCCTGTCAAACCAAAATTGTTATGATTGGCTGGCTAAAGGCGGCCGCATGCGCATTGCCGTACCCGACGGTAACAATCCCGACAAAGAATACATTGAATGGGTGCGCGTTGGCGGCAGCGGCATTGGCGCCGATGACCATAAAATATTATACACTTACGACGTGATGAAAAGTCGCCTGGAAAAAGCCGGCTTCAGGGTTGAGTTATTGGAATACTGGGACGAAAACGGCCAGTTCCATTATACTGACTGGACGCTTGACGGCGGCAAGATCAACCGCTCACGCCGCTATGACCCGCGCAATCAGGGTGATAAGCTGGGGTATACTTCTTTGATTGTGGATGCGGTGAAGGATTAATTATAAAACACCGTCATTGCTGTAAGGAACGAAGCAATCTCTGCGCGATAGTTACACCTTGCTTAGTTGATTAGCGTGTGTAGAGATTGCTTCGTTCCTCGCAATGACGTGGCGGGTTTTATCTCCCTCGCTTACCATTCATCTCAATCTCTCTATCCATTTCCAGAATATCTACCGGCTGCGAATAGTCGCCCAGTAAGTGTTGAACGAAGTAGTCGGCTTTGCGCCAGAAGAAGTATTCGGTCATGTCGCCATAGGCGTGACGCTGGCCCGGTAGCAGCACGTACTCAAAACGTTTGTTGGCTTTAATGAGCGCATTGATGACGCGGATGGTGTTGGCCGGATTCACGTTATTGTCAATATCACCGGTTGACAGCATCAGGTTACCTTTAAGGTTTTTGGCGATGTCAGGGTTTTTGTCGATGGTATATTGAAAAGTAGTATCGCCTTTGGCGGTCACCACTTCTTTAACGCCATTGTGTTTTTCGCTCCACCAGCGATTGTATACGCTGTTGTCATGGTTACCCGACTCGGATACAGCCACCTTAAAGAAATCAGGATAAACCAGCATCGCGGCGCAACTCATAAAGCCACCGCCCGAGTGCCCGGTGATACCCACTTTAGTGATGTCGATAAACGGAAAGCGGTCGGCCAATTGCTCAACGGCGGCTTTTTTATCGGCCAGGCCATAGTCGCGCAGGTTGCCGTAACCATAGTTGTGGTACCATTTTGAACGCTCGGGGCTGCCACCACGGTTACCCACGCTCACTACAATAAAACCAAGCTGCGCCAGGCGGTCGACATAGTTCATGCTTGAGGTGAACGAGAAATTCACCGCCTCGGTCTGCGGACCAGGGTATACATATTCAATAACCGGATATTTTTTATTCGGGTCGAAATCGTAAGGTTTATACATCACGCCGTAAAGATCGGTACGACCGTCGTCAGCCTTTACTTTAAACGGCTCTGGGAATTTATAACCGGCGGCCATCAGGTTGCTCAAGTCCGCGGTTTCCAGGTCCATGATCTTGCGGCCACTGTTGTCAAAAAGCGCAGATTTGGGCCCGGCATTTACTCTTGAATAGTTATCTACAAAATAGCTTGGCGCATCGTTCATACTGGCCGCGTGGTTAAAATTACCGGCGTTCAGTAATTTCAGTCCGCTGCCATCCAGGTTTACGCGGTACAGGTGGGTGTAGTAAGGATTTTCGCCCGGCTCGCGGCCCGAGGCGGTGAAGTACAGCACTCGCGCTTTCTCATCTATTTTTACAATATCGTCACAGTGGAAGGGACCAGATGTGATCTGGTTTTTCATGTTGCCTTTATCGTCATACAAATAAAAATGCGCCCAGCCATCGCGCTCGCTCCATTCAACCAGCTCCTTGCCGCCGTTAATAAGGCCCGGCGTGGCAATCTCTACATAAGTATTTAAACGCTCCTGCGCCTGTACATTTACTGCGCCGGTGTTGATATCGACACTACAAACGTCAATACGTTTCAAGTCGCGCGAGGTGCGGTAGAAATAGAACTTGCTATCGGTACCCAACCAAACCGACGGACTAAATTCGTCATCGCGGTTTTTAGCCAGTTGAGGTGCGCGCCAGATACCCAAATCCTCGTCTTTAAACAAGGCGGTATTGAGTTTTTTGTAGGTTTTGTTGGCGAAATCGAACAATAACATCTCATTCAGCGGCGATTCCTTTTCGCCAGGCAGATGGTATTTGTAGGTTTCTAATGTTGGGCGAGGATCGGCAATACTGTTAATCACCCACAGGTCCTTCACCTTACGCTCGTCCACACGTTCCATTGCAAAATGCTTGGAGTCTGGCGACCAAAGGATGCCTGCCGGTCTTCTTTTCTTGCGGTTTTTGGCTTTGTCGTTGTCGCCGTTTTGGTCATCGTCGCTGCGCCCTGCGCCAAAGCTGTAAAACTCTACGCCCTCTTTGGTAAGCTGACGCTCAACAATGGTGCTGTCGTTCTCGTCTTTAATGGCCTTTTTGTAATTGGCTTTATCCATCCACCACAGGTTAAAGTTTTTAGAGAACACCACCGCCGAACTATCGGGCGCAATCGAGGCCCAAACCGGTTTTGGTTTTACTTTGACGTAGTCCTTCAGCTCAGCCAGTTTTCCGTTTTGCAGGTTATAGATAAAGTAGAATGTCTTCTTTTCGAGCGAGTCGGCAGCTTTTTTGTCTTTGCGGTCCTTTTTTACCTGGTCAATTGTACTTAACAGATCAAACTGGATAGATTTTTCATCTTTAGTAAATTTCAGGTTCTGGATAGGCAGGTGCTGTGCATCGAACGGATCTTTTACGATGACAGTGATGGCTGCGGCCAGTTTATCATTATCGAACATCTTTTTCTTTGAGTGCGTAACCGGATCGACGATGTACCAGTTTTTGATGGCGCTGGTTTCATACACGTACCAGAAGCGGTTGCTCAGTTTCAGCCAATGCGCATCGACCGACTGCGAGAAAACCATTTTACGGATCTTATCGGTTGAAAATTTGGAGGCCAGCTGGTAATTGCCTTTTACCGGTGCCGACATGGCGGCAGGAGCCTGCGCATGGGCCTGCATCAGCATACATACACCAAGAATAGAAAAGTAGAATTTCTTCATAAAACTAATTAACGTTGTTGAGATCAGCGGCGAAAAATATCCGCAGCCTAAATGTAGAAAAAAGATCAGCTATTTGGT
>Ga0207647_10000328_pt1 | contig 38905 bp, 37 predicted proteins | sample KBSCornC2_FD_184295 | JGI IMG/M metagenome (GOLD analysis project Ga0207647, IMG submission 184295) | Corn rhizosphere microbial communities from Kellogg Biological Station, Michigan, USA - C2 (SPAdes) (version 2) | ecosystem: Host-associated > Plants > Roots > Rhizosphere ... | reverse complement strand
AGATTTTTCAGGCCAATGGCTTTGGCCACTTCATTCACCACTTTTATCTTTTTTCCGATAGAATCGACGAGGAAAAATTGCGTTTCGGGAAACATAACGGCCAACGGCAAACCGGGGAACCCCCCTCCGGTGCCTACGTCTAACACCATTTCACCCGGCAGAAAAGGCATTACTTTAGCTATACCCAAAGAGTGCAGTACATGCCGTTCTAATAAAGAATCGATATCTTTTCGGGAAATTACATTAATCTGGTCGTTCCAGAAATTATATAATTCGGGCAGTTGTTGGTATTGTTGCTGTTGTACGGGGCTTAGATCAGGAAAATATTTGAGTATGATATCAGATGTCATCCCTGTTAAAGCGGTTAATGATATTACCAAGCAAGTACCTGGCCCTGAACAGTTGCGCTTTAACCGTCCCCAAAGGAAGATCGAGCTGTTGTGCTATTTCTTCGTAAGACAATTCATCGAAATATCTCAGGGTGATTAGGTTGCGATAACGGGCAGGTAAACTTTCAATTAGTACTTTTAACTCCTGTGTTTGCTGTTTTTTGATCGATGTCTCTTCCGGGTTAAGTACATCAGCTTTTATCTGCAGCGTTTTCTCTTCCCCGTCATCGTCCACCATTCCGTGAATGGACATGGTGTTTAATTTCTTTTTGCGGATAAAATCGATACAGTTATTGGTTGCTACACGGAACAGCCAGGTACTGAATGCGTAATCGGGCTGATATTTCTCCAATTTTTCAAACGCTTTGGCAAAGGTTTCAACAGTGAGATCCATTGCGTCCTCTTTATTGTTCACCATCTTAAGCGCCATAAAATAGATTGAATCCTTATACCTGTGCATCAGGTCGGCATAAGCTTTTTGATTTCCCTCGCGTGCTTTCACAACAAGGTGAAAATCATTTTTCGCGTTTTCGGTAAAATTTGCGTTTACTTCCACTGTGTAGTTTTTATAAAGGTACCTATCAATCCAAAAATATTTAAATAAACATAATAAACAAGGTCGAAAAATGGTAAATACCATAATAAATTTTTCACATCCAGTTTGGTGAACACTCTTGAATATATAACTAGTTGTGCAATAAGCCTAAAAACGAATAATCCTAAAGCTGGCAGCGGATCATAAGCCAAAACAAGGGATAATATGAGCACTATATAAAATAAAAAGCCTGTTAGTGCGTCAAAACTCAGCATACGGCGATGATTATTCTTATACAGCTTCCCTACGCCCATGTGCCTCTTTTTCTGAACAAAAAAAGAAGCGAAAGTGTTTTTGGCAGGGCTGAAAGTAAAGGCGTCCGGATGTATTTCGATAGTTGTGTTATCAGCAGTAGCATTCTGATTTACGAACAAATCGTCATCACCCGACATTACATGCATATGCGAGGCAAAGCCTTTATTCTTAAAAAACAGTGTTTTCGTATAAGCCAGATTACGGCCGATACCCATATACGGATTACCGGCAAGAGCAGCCGAGAGATAATTTATCGCGGTTTTTGCTGTCTCAAACCGGATAAACGAATTGATAAATCCTTTGGTTGTATAATAAGGTGAATAACCAAGTACAATCTGCGTATCGCCGGTAAAATTTGCCGCCATACGGGTGATCCATTCCTCTGAAGCCGGTTTGCAATCTGCATCTGTGAACAACAAATGCTCATTTTTGGCGGCCTTGATACCCATCGTCAGCGCGAATTTCTTACCTGTTTTATGGCGGTCGTTCTCGATAAGGGTAACCACTCTCAAACGGGGATATTTTGCACATAACTCTTTCAGAACCAGTTCTGATTCATCCAGGGAGCAATCATTCACAAGGATCACTTCAAAATCGGGATAGTTTTGCTCTAATATAGAAGGCAGGTTTTCAGGCAATTTTTCAGCCTCATTTCGGGCGCTTATGATCACCGAGATTGGAAGTGCAGCCCCTACCAATTCATGAGCAGGTTTATAGGATTTCAGTCTGTTATGATAAAAAATAAGATAGTACAGCTGAGCAATAAAACAGAAAGTTAGCAGTATGAATAGCGCGTCGGGTAAATAGGTTTCCAATATCAGGTCAATATATAAAGGGTAAAATTGTAAAAAAAACTATGATTGTATACTATAGGTGGATAAGTTTTGTTTCATCCGGCCCCATTGTGGAAAAAATGATGAGGTTGTATTAGTTGAAATGGTTGTATTGGTTATAGAAGTTAAAATTTGTTGTAAAGGCCGGGGAGGTTGAAAATGGTTAGAATTAGCCTACTTCAATCAATACACCCATTTCAACCGAATCTCAAACATAAATGACTAATTTTGCAGCCTCGAAATGAAATTCAGATTAACAGCACAAGATCCGTTATCAAAGGCCCGCGCAGGCGAAATCACCACCGATCACGGCACGATACAAACACCAATATTTATGCCTGTAGGTACTGCAGGCACCGTAAAAGCCGTTCACCAACGGGAGTTGAAGGACGATATAAAGGCACAAATCATTCTGGGTAACACGTACCATTTATATTTAAGGCCGGGCCTTGATACGCTTGAAAAAGCAGGCGGCCTGCATAAATTTAACGGATGGGACAAGCCTATTTTGACCGACAGTGGCGGTTATCAGGTGTATTCGCTTACCGAAGTCCGTAAAATAAAGGAGGAAGGTGTTACGTTTCGTTCTCATATTGACGGGTCAAAACATCTTTTTACACCGGAAAATGTAATGGATATACAGCGCATTATCGGTGCAGATATCATTATGGCTTTTGATGAATGTACGCCCTATCCCTGCGAATATGGCTATGCGCGAAAGTCTATCGAAATGACGCATCGCTGGCTTAAACGCTGCTGCGACCGTTTTGACAGCACGGAGCCGAAATACGGATATAGCCAAACGCTATTCCCTATTGTACAGGGATCTGTCTATAAAGATCTGCGTACCAAATCCGCCGAAGTAATTGCCTCTTTTGAGCGCGAGGGCAACGCAATAGGTGGCTTGTCCGTTGGTGAACCGGCCGAAGAAATGTATGCTATGACCGAATTGGTTTGCAATATATTACCACAGCAAAAACCGCGTTATTTAATGGGCGTGGGTACGCCTGTAAATATATTAGAGAACATCGCTTTGGGTATTGACATGTTTGATTGCGTGATGCCGACCCGCAATGCCCGCAATGGTATGCTTTTCACTAAAGAAGGCATTATTAATATCAAAAACGAAAAATGGAAGAACGATTTTAATCCGATTGAGGCTGATAGCGAGCTGTATGCAGACAGGAGCTATACAAAAGCTTATCTTCGGCATTTGATTCACTCGGGCGAGATTCTTGGAGCGCAGATAGCTACTTTACACAACCTGCATTTTTACCTGTGGTTAGTGAAGGAAGCACGTGAAAAGATCATTTCGGGCGAGTTCTATAACTGGAAAAACGCCATGGTAAACCGCCTGGGCCAACGATTATAAATGAAAAGTTTTTTAAGACAATATCTGAAGGTTATTGACCGGTACGTTATTCGTAAGTATCTGGGGACATTCATATTTACGCTGGCTATTTTTTCGGTAGTGATGGTGGTTTTTGACGTATCAGAACACCTGGATAACTTCCTTAAAAAGCAGACCACCTTTCATGATATTGCATTTCAATACTATGCCGGCTTTATTCCGTTTTATTTGAATTACCTATCTCCGCTTATCAATTTTTTGGCGGTAATCCTGTTTACGGCCAAGATGGCCAATCAGACGGAAATCGTCCCTATATTAACATCAAAAGCGAGTTTTAACCGCTTTCTAAGGCCGTATTTTATTGCCGCATCGTTGTTGTTTATTATATCGTTTTTTGCCAACGTATACCTTATTCCTTATACCAATCGCCTCAAAGTCGACTTTGAAGCCACGCACTTTAGCGACAGTGACCCCACAAAAAATGAGGTGCACATGCAGCTGGATAAGCATACTTTCGTATTTGTACGTTCATTTGATCCGGCTTCAAAAACGGGCTATGAGTTCATTTTGGAGAAGTTTAACGGCGATGTAATGACCCGTAAAATAGTTGCCAGCAATGTAGTTTTTGATTCGGTAAAACGCGTCTGGACAATAAAAGCTTACTCTGACAGGCAAATCAATGGCCTAAAAGAGAATATGGTATGGCACGGGGGATCAAAAGATACTGTGCTGGATATGCGTCCAGAGGATTTTGAGATAAAAGATAATCAGTACAGCGCCATGTCAATGGGCGTTTTGAACAAGAATATTGAGAAGGCAAAACTACGCGGAACGGGCGAATTACTGGATATGCAATTCGAAAAGTACCACCGTTTTGTGTACCCTTTATCCACCTATGTACTGACTTTAATCGGCGTCGCTATGTCCTCCAGGAAGGTGCGCGGCGGCGTCGGACTACCGCTTGGGATAGGCATTATTTTGTGTTTTACCTACATTATTGTCGAACGATTTGCGCTGGTTTTCTCTGTAAAAGGAGGGGCTCCACCGTTGATTTCTGTGTTCATGCCGAACCTTTTATTCTTCGCACTTGGCTACTATTTGCTTGTAAAAGCGCCTAAATAATGGCAGAAAAAGCGGCACCGGCGCAACTAAATAAGAACCTCATCATACTACATTTTACGGTTTTTATTTGGGGCTTCACAGGTATTTTAGGCAAGCTAATTTCCATCTCCGCGGTGCAATTGGTATGGTATCGCGTGCTCATTGCATCAGTCACTTTGTTCCTTTATTTTAACTTCAATAAGACTACTTTCAGGGTAAACCGGAGCACATTTTTTAAGCTAATTTTTACCGGAGCATTGGTGGGCGGACACTGGATTTTGTTCTTCCTTTCGATCAAATTATCCACCGTTGCAGTAAGTCTTGTATGCCTCTCATCCATCACATTATTTACAGCAATCTTCGAACCGCTGATCAACAAAAAGAGAATCTCAAAACTCGAAATCATCTCAGGAGTTCTGATCATTTTAGGGATCCTGATCATTTTCAAATTTAAATCACAATACACTAAGGGTATCATAGCAGGACTTACAAGCGCTGTTTTTGCCAGTCTTTTTTCCATTATAAATTCAAGGCAGGTAAAGAAATACGAGGCCCCGGTGATCGCGTTCTACGAGTTATCCGGAGCCTTCGTTTGGATATCAATATTCCTGGCAGCGACCAACGGTTTCGACAAATTGATGATCCTGGGCCGCACCGATATCGGTTATCTTTTGCTTCTCGGCACCATCTGTACATCGCTCGCTTACGTCGCCGGGGTGTCTGTCATGCGCGAGCTTTCGGCCTTCCGCGTCGCTCTCATCACCAATCTCGAGCCTGTATATGGTATCGTCATGTCCTTTCTTTTTTTTGGTGATATGAACAAAATGACCACTGGTTTCTGGGTCGGGGCGGTCATCATTTTATCAACTATTTTCCTTTTTCCGATCGCTCAAAAACAGGTAGCCAGGAGAAGAAACGGCTAACCATTTCTTGTCCGTCTCTTTCCATATTTTTCGAACTAATTCTCAAAACCTGATGCCAGTTTCCTCTCACCAAGAGCAGAGCGGGGCTTAAAATCGGCACTGTTTAAAACGCATTTTAAAGTCCTATAAACGACTCGGGGAAAATACCCACTCCAACCCTCGTCAAAATCCATTCGTGCAATTAGGCGCAAAATCCTTTTTTGACTTAGTGTAATTAATTAAAATCACAATGGCATCGGTTCACCGGTCAAAAATCACAGAAAAATTGCAAATAAATTTTGATTAACCATTTTATATAAAAAAATCAAATATTTAAAAATCAGCTATTTATTTCAACTATATAAATTAACAGTTCAACATAATTAAAATTGAAAAATCCACAAAAACTAATATTTTTAGCATTAAAGAGTTTTATTATTAATTTAATTTAATAAATAATTTATAATCAAATATTTAAAGTAAATTAATTAATCAAATACTTTACTATTAAATTTTGAAGAGTATTTTTCCATGGTGTGTACTGAATTGAAAAATGAGAATTCTAATAAAATCAACGCTTATGCACGTTTGTATGTGAAACAGACTTTGGCTCGAAGAATTCCTTTCAATTTTTTTGCAAAATTTCTCCCGGAAATTGATTGAGAAAAACGCTGGATTTTTCAAATGACGATGAGCGGCCAAACCACCCCTCTCCCACTTCCGGACAAAAACAGGGGCCGACATTTCGGCCTCAAAAAGGGCCTTTTTCTTCAATTTTTTAATTTTCTATTTTTCGCAAAAAAGGCGATGCAGGCTTGGGCAATTTGTGATACCTCCAGCCTTTTTGTAGATTTATAAAAGGAGCGCAAACTCACAATGGATTTTTCGCTCCGAAAAAAAACGCATCCGATTCACAACTGTTAAAATTGAAATCGTCATGAGAATAAAAACGATGTTCATCATCTTCGTCACCGTGCTGCTCACAATAGTGATCATGCAAAACACCAAAGAGGTTCCGTTCAGTTTTTTGTTTGCTACCTTTTACATTTCTAAACTGATCATGCTGCTCGCGGTGGCTGTCGTTTCATTTATCATTGGTATAATGGTTGGACGACCTGGCAGACCGAAATATATCCAGGGCCGAGACGAGGAGCCGGAAAAGCTAAAAACAAAATCTGATACACTAAGTCAGGAAGACAGGGATTATATAAGTTAAACTATGGAAAACAAGATCGGATTTATTGGGCTCGGAAACATGGGCCTTGAAATGGCCAAAAATCTCATCGCAGCTGGTTATCATTTACAGGTACACAACCGCAGTATGAACAAGGCCGATGAGTTGGAACAATCGGCCATTACCAAGTGCAGAACACCTGCTGAAGCAGCCGCAAATGTCGCGGTGGTGATCACCATGCTTTCGGACGATGAAGTAGTAATAGAGACAGTGATTGGCAAGGATGGCATTTTGCAAACCCTACAACAAGGAGGCATTCATATTTCGATGAGCACCATCTCTCCCAATGCATCGGAAAAGATGGCTGAAGCGCATCAAAAAGCAGGCAGCAAATATCTTACTTCACCAGTGTTCGGGAGGCCCGAAGCAGCCGCTGCTAAAAAGCTCTGGATTTGCGTATCCGGAGACCCGGAAGCAAAAGCAGCCGTACAGCCGATTCTCGATGCATTAGGACAAGGCGTAATTGATTTTGGCGACAGCATCGGCGGCGCCAACGTAGTGAAGATTGTAGGCAACTTTATGATCTTTGCTTCTGTAGAAATGATGGCCGAAGCGTTTGCATTATCTGAGAAGTATGGACTGAACCGTGCGCAGGTTGCCGATTTTTTTGGCTCCACGTTATTTAACGCCCCCATCTATCAAAATTACGGTAAGCTCATCGCTAATAAAGTTTACGAACCTGTCCGGTTTAAGGCCAGGCTGGGTTACAAAGATGTTGGCCTTGCTTTCGATCTTGCTCAACAAAGCAGCACGCCTATGCCGATCGGTTCTGCAGTACTCAACCGTCTGCTCACCGCCGTAGAGAAAGGTTGGGGCGACCGCGATTGCGTGGAAGCCGTTGACCGCGGAGTTTCGGAAGACGCAGGACTGTCCTGATTTCGGATTTCGGATGTTCGATTTCGGGTTTAAAAACTGAATAGACATTCCGAAATCACAATTCCGAAATCCGACATCAACCAAAAACCTGGTTTGTCTTTTCCAATTCTGACAAATCAGGTTTTTTGCTGAATATGCCGAATACCGAAGCTCCGCTGCCGCTCATGCTGGAATAGATGGCGCCTGCTTCATATAGTGCCGCCTTCACCCCTCTGATCGCCGGATGATTTTTAAAGACCGATTCTTCGAAATCATTTTTGATGTGATGCTTCCACTCGGCAACCGGGAGTTGAATCAGGTCCTTTAACGACTGTGTTACTGGCGCCGGCCGAACACCACGGTAGGCCTCGGCGGTAGACACATGCGCAGGAGGCATTATAAGGGCTATGTGGTAGCCTGAAAGGTCAAGTTGGATATCTTCGAACCTATCGCCCTTTTCAAACGCAAATACAGGCTTATTTTCGATGAAGAAGGCACAGTCGGCGCCTAACTGCCGGGCATAGTCGAGCATTTGCTCTGTCGTTAGTTTAAGGTCAAATAAATTATTGACCAGTTTAATAAAAAACGCAGCATTGGCTGATCCACCGCCAAGCCCGGCTCCTATTGGGATATGTTTAAGCAGATGAATGTTTACCGGCGGCAGATCATAATCCTTACTTATCAGATGATAGCCCTTGATGCACAGGTTATCTTCAATTCTGCCGGGGATTTCCAGCCCGGATGAGTGGAAGGTCAGTTCGTCACCAGGCAAGGCCTCTAAAGCGTCATAAATAGGCAGTGGATAAAAAACGGTTTCGATATTATGATAGCCATCGGGTCGCCGGCCTGTTATGTTGATGCCGATATTGATCTTGGCGTTTGGAAATACGATCATTCAGATTGATTAACATTGGATGTATTTTTGCACATCCATAGGATACCAAAAATAGATTATTTTTATTTGTCTTTGAAAATAACCTTGCAAAGTTGGAAGGCTGAAATGTTGGAAAGTTAATTCAACTCAATCAACCAATCAACTTAATCAACTTAATCGACCAACATGAAACAGTACCTCGATTTGATGAAGCATGTTTTGGAGACCGGTACCCAAAAGCATGACCGTACCGGAACCGGTACCCTTAGCGTATTTGGCTACCAGATGCGTTTTAACCTGCAAGAAGGCTTCCCACTGGTTACGACCAAGAAACTACACCTTAAATCGATTATACATGAGTTGATTTGGTTTTTAAAGGGTGATACCAATATTGCCTATCTGAAAGAGAACGGCGTGCGTATATGGGACGAATGGGCGGATGAGCAAGGCAACCTTGGCCCGGTGTACGGTCACCAGTGGCGCTCGTGGCCAAAACCTGATGGCGGGCACATTGACCAGATCACGCAAGTGGTGAACACGATCAAAAAAAATCCGGACTCGCGCCGCATCATTGTCTCAGCCTGGAATGTTGCCGAAGTAGAGCATATGGCGCTTCCTCCTTGTCATAGCTTGTTCCAGTTTTATGTAGCAGAAGGAAAACTATCATGCCAGTTGTATCAGCGCAGTGCCGATATATTTTTGGGTGTTCCTTTCAATATCGCTTCTTATGCGTTGCTGACCATGATGATGGCACAGGTGTGCGATCTGCAGCCCGGCGATTTCATCCATACCTTTGGTGATGCCCATTTATATAACAATCACATCGAGCAGGCCAATCTTCAGCTAAGCCGCGAACCACGACCGCTACCAACTATGAAGATAAATCCTGAAGTGAAAGATATCTTTCAGTTTAAGTTTGAAGACTTTACTCTTGAGAATTATGATCCGTGGCCGCATATCAAAGGGGCGGTAGCCGTATAGTTCACTGGTTCAATAGTTCATTGGTATGCATACTGATATCCTGAAAGATTTTTTCCCCGATATTGAGTTTGGAGAAAGCCATTATCAAAAGGTGATTCTGAAGATCTCAAATTCGTCAACAATTTAATTAAGATTCTAGTGGAAGACGCTGAATTATTTCAACGCCTTGCCACTAACGAACATTGAACTAATGAACTAATGACTGTCACAATAGTAGTAGCCATCGCCGAGAATTACGCTATCGGTAAAAATAACCAACTGCTTTGGCATATGCCTGCCGATCTGAAGCACTTTAAGCAAATCACTTCCGGGCATACCGTGATCATGGGTCGTAGAACTTACGATTCCGTTGGCAAACCACTGCCTAATCGCCGCAATATCGTTATCACACGCCAGGATATTACTATTCCCGGATGCGAGGTGGTGAAATCAGTTGAAGACGCACTGGAACTTTGCGCCAACGAAGAAGAAGTGTTTATTGTAGGCGGTGCCGAGATCTACAAACTGGCTATGAGCAAAACCGATCGCATTTATCTTACTATCATACATCACTCATTTGATGCAGACACCGTTTTCCCTGAAATTGATTATATGGAATGGAAAGAAACTGCCAGGGAAGATCATCCTGCAGATGAAAAACATAAGTATTCTTACTCATTCATTACACTCGATCGCATTTAACATCTCAGTGCAATAATTTGTTTGAAGATAAAATTTTATGGTACTAAAATTTTATTAGATTTGCCGTCTTGTTTAAAAAAGCTTATAGACTAATTTATTACATATTCTAATTTACAATGCAAGGTAAAGGGGTTATTAAATTTTTTGCCATTCTGCTGGCGATAGTATGCTTATACCAACTGTCATTTACGTGGGTAGCAAATAAAGTAGAGAATGATGCAAAAGCATACGCCAAGGGCAATGCCAAAAAAGAGAGGGCATACCTGGACTCGATGGAGACACAGCCTGTGTATCCTTTATTCAAACACACTTATCAATATTGCAGGGCAAAAGAGTTGCAACTCGGCCTGGACTTGCAGGGCGGTATGAGTGTGACTATGCAGGTATCGCTGCGCGACCTGGTGAAAACCTTATCCGGCAATAACCCTGACGTTGTTATGGCGCAGGCTTTGGATAAAGCTGACGTTGACGCCCGCACCAGCCAAAGCGACTACATCACACTTTTTGTAAGCGAGTACGAGAAATCAAATCCAAACGGCAAACTTGCTTCGTTATTTGCTACACAAGCCAACAAGGAACATGTAAAGTTCAACTCAACCAATACTGAAGTTGAAGCTTTCCTGAAAGAGCAGGCTGACGTTGCAGTAACACAAACCTATACCGTATTAAATACCCGTATTGACGCGTTCGGTGTTGTTCAGCCAAACATACAGCAGTTAAAAGACCGCAACCAAATATTGATTGAGCTACCGGGTATTACCGAGCAAGACCGTGTTCGTAAACTGCTACAGGGAACTGCAAAGCTGGAGTTCTATAAAACTTTTGACAACTCTGAGGCTTATGGCATATTGAGCAATGTTAACAGCTTTCTTGCTGCAAAAGCAAAAAGTGTGGCCAAGGATACAGCAACTAAATCTGCTGCTACTGCTACGACCAGTAAAAAAGACACTTCAAAAGCAGGCCTTTCCTTATTGAATAAAGTAAATAAAAGTGCGGCTAAAGACACTTCGCTTGCGGGCAGCAAAGCTCAGTTTGCAAATCAGAACCCTTTGTTCTCAGTTTTAGCACCTGCAATGTACCAGGGACAGAATGGCCAGCCGCAATTAGCACCAGGTCCGGTTGTAGGTTTCGCCGCACAAAAAGATACAGCTAAAGTTAACGCTTACCTGCACAGCCCTGATGTAAAATCACAATTACCTCAGAATATCAAATTCCTGTGGGGTGTAAAACCGCGTGAGAATACAAAAACGTTTGAATTGTATGCGATGAAGCTTGCGGGTGCTGATAATGGCCCTGTACTTACCGGCGACGTTGTAAACGATGCAAGAAGTGACATAGACCAAACTAAGGGCGGCTGGGAAGTAACCATGTACATGAACCCTCAGGGTGCTCAGAAATGGGAAGAGATTACCGGTGAAGCTGCTCCGGCAAGCCCTAACCAGCCCGGTAAAGCTATCGCCATCGTTTTGGATGATAACGTCTATTCTGCACCTTCTGTAAACGGTAAAATTTCTGGCGGCGTGTCATCTATCTCTGGTGGTAACTTTACCCAGGAAGATACGAAAGACTTGGCGAATGTGTTAAAAGCAGGTCGTTTACCTGCCCCTGCAATTATCGTATCAGAACAAACTGTTGGCGCCACTTTAGGTCAGCAGGCTATCCATGCCGGTTTATTATCATCGTTAATGGGTTTCGTAGTGGTTCTGATTTTCATGATCGCCTACTACAACCGTGCAGGTACTATCGCCGTTGTTGCGGTATTGATAAACGTTTTCTTCCTGATGGGTGTATTGATCAGCCTCGGTTCGGTACTAACTATGCCGGGTGTCGCAGGTATCGTGTTAACGCTCGGTATATCGGTTGATGCCAACGTACTAATCTACGAACGTGCACGTGAAGAGCTGCTATTGGGCAAGTCAATTAAACTGGCAATTGCGGATGGTTTCAAACATGCGATGTGGTCGATACTTGACTCTAACATCAGTACATTCCTTACCGGTTTGATCCTGTTCACATTCGGTAGCGGCCCTATCAAGGGGTTCGCTGTAGTGTTGATGATCGGTATCGTAACTTCGTTGTTCTGTTCATTATTGATATCAAGAATTATTTTCGAATGGATGATCACCAAAGGCTGGGATATTAAATTCTCAAACCCCTGGAGTTCTCACACTTTCAAAAACGCCAATTTTGGATTCGTAAAGAACCGCTTCAAATTCTACATATTCTCTGGCGCATTTATCCTCGCCGGTATTATATCCATGTTTACGCAAGGGTTTAATTACGGAGTAGATTTCGTCGGCGGGCGTAACTATATTCTCGAGTTTGATAATAAAAATGTGACTACTGAGCAGGTGCACAGTGCCATTGATAAGGTACTTGGTGCCACTGAGGTTAAAACATATGGGGGCAACAAGATAAGCATTACCACTAAGTACCTGATCGAGGAAAATACGCCGACTGCTGACGCAAAAGTAAGGCAAACATTGTTCAATGCTTTAAATGCGAATCCGGCAACCAAGGTTACTGATGACCCGGCAAAAACCCAATATCAAAAAGTTAAAGCTACTATTGCTGAAGGACTTAAACGCTCCGCTTTCTGGACTGTAGCTTTCGCCATCATAGTGATATCCGCTTATATTTTGATACGCTTCCGCAAATGGCAGTTCAGCTTGGGTGCGATGGTGGCAACTGCACACGACGCGTTGATGGTATTATCGTTCTTCACACTGTTTAGAAACTTTATACCATTCCTGGATATTGACCAGTCGTTTATTGCAGCCATATTGACAGTAATCGGTTATTCGATCAATGACACGGTGGTGGTATTCGACCGTATCCGCGAATTCTTGAGCCTGCACCATTCGAAAGCTGACGATCCTAAGGAAGTGATCAACCACGCGATCAATAAAACGTTAAGCCGTACAATTATCACTGCTTTAACCGTATTATTCGTGCTGATCGTGTTATTCATTTTCGGTGGCGAAGTGATCCGCGGATTCTCATTTGCGTTATTGGTAGGTGTATGTTTCGGTACATATTCATCTATTTGTATTGCTACTCCGATCATTGTTGATTTCGGCAAGAAAGACCTGAAATAAAGTCATGTAACCGTTATTTTAAAGGCTCCAAACAACATTTGGAGCCTTTTTTGTTTACCATTGTATATACCCTTCTAAATATATAATTATGGAAACAACAAATTCATCCCGGTTTCCTTTGGTTGTGATAGTAGGCGGCGGCTTCGGCGGCCTTGAAGTAGCTAAGGCCTTGGCCAACGAACCTGTAGAAGTATTAATGCTTGATAAGCATAACTATCATACTTTTCAACCTTTATTGTACCAGGTTGCGACCGGCAGCCTTGAGGCAGGTTCTATAGCCTTCTCACTCCGTAAAAACTTTGATAACCAGAAAAATTTCCGCTTCAGGGTAGCTGAAGTGACTAAGATAAATCCCGAAAAGAATACCATTAATAGCTCCATCGGCGAGATCAAATATGATTACCTGGTGTTAGCTACTGGATCAACAACAAACTTTTTTGGCAACAACGACATCGAGCATCATGCCATGCCGATGAAATCAGTACCAGAAGCGTTGAACTTGCGCTATATGATATTGCAACACCTGGAAGAAGCTGTTCTAAAGACCACGCCTTATGAACGTGAGCCCTACCTGAGCTTTGTATTGGTAGGTGCCGGCCCTACTGGTGTTGAGCTGGCGGGCGCTCTGGCCGAACTCAGAAATAATATCCTCAGCAAGGACTATCCTGAATTGAAGAAAGAGGAAATGAAAGTTTACCTTGCCGACTTTATGCCGCGGGTATTGGGCTCAATGTCAGAAGAAGCATCAGAAGCGGCAAAAAAATTCCTGACCAAAATGGGCGTAGAGGTAATGCTGAATGCCAAAGTAGAGAACTACGATGGCGAAGTGATCACTTTTGAAGGCGGCAAAAAAATCCGAACTAAAAACGTTATCTGGTCGGCTGGTGTGATGGGCAATGTTCTTGATGGGATCGATAAAGATATTATTCAGCGTGGCAACCGCATAAAGACGGATAGCATTTGCCGGGTTGAAGGCATGAGTAATGTGTTTGCCATTGGCGACGTTGCTGCGATGATCACTAACGATACACCTAAAGGACATCCCGGAGTGGCACAGGTTGCTATACAAATGGGTAAAGCTACAGGCGAAAACATTCTACATATTATAAAAGGTGAAGCGACGAAACCCTTTAAATATTTCGACAAAGGTTCACTGGCTACAATTGGGCGAAACAAAGCTGTTGCCGACCTGGGCAAAGTTAAATTCCAGGGATTTTTTGCCTGGCTGGTTTGGATGTTTGTCCACCTGATCACGCTGGTCGGCTTCAGGAACAAAGCTATCGTGTTTGTCAGTTGGGTGGGAAATTACTTTACCTATAACGGCGGCTCAAGATTGATTATCCGGAAGTTTGTAAAAGAAGACCCTCTGCATGAGGCCGAGTTGGTCACTCATGAAGAATAAGAAAATATCCAGCTATATTAGCTCAAAATAACCCAATAATGAAAGCATTGCTAATATGCATCGGTCTGGCTCTTGTTACCTTGGCCGGTTATGCGCAGGATGAAACGGGAAAGAACGGTTCTGTTCCACTGCCCCAGGGAGATTCGGTGATATTGAAGATCGATGGCAACAGCGCCTATTATCAAAAGACTGTGAAGGTAGATACCGGCATCGGTGTAGGTTTGATTTATTTGCGTACGCTGCAGTTTATGGCGGCTAAGAACTTCCAGCAAACTTATGGGTATGAGCAGGAAGGAAAAGAGATATTCACCACCACACAGGACCTAAATACGAATCCTTTCACTATTGGTAATTACTCTGATAATATCGATCCTTTTACGGTACAGTTCGCTGTAACTGTTGATATGAAAAAACAGCGTTATCGTTATACTATTCATAATGTAACATTTTACAGGCCGACAGAAACCGGTAATCTGAGACTGAGCCTCTATGAAATGTATCTACGGGCGACCAATGGCGATTCGCGATCTATAAAAAAGGATTCCAAGAAGGTAATCGACGCCTTTGAAAGATACATTAGCTCCTTAACTGCCGAATTGAGGGAAAGCATCGACCACAAGGCGATGATCTATAATACGAAATTCTAAACCGATGGCCTCGCCTATCCAGATCACCGAATGCCCAAGGGATGCTATGCAGGGAATCCATAATTTTATCCCTACGGAAATCAAAGCCACCTACATCAATCTGCTTTTACAAGTAGGTTTCGATACGATCGACTTTGGCAGCTTTGTTTCGCCAAAAGCAATCCCTCAAATGCAGGATACGGCCCAGGTATTGCAAAAGCTGTATCTAAGCAATTCCAGGTCAAAATTATTGGCGATTGTCGCTAATTACAGGGGAGCAGAAGAGGCGGCACAACACGAAGAGATAACTTACCTCGGCTTCCCATTTTCTATATCAGAAACCTTTCAGCAGCGTAACGCTAATACCAGTATAGCCGAGGCCTTTGAAATTGTGAAGCGAATAAAAGCGCTCAGCGACACCAATGGAAAGAAACTATTAGTTTACCTATCCATGGGCTTTGGCAACCCCTATGGCGATGAGTGGCATAACGACATTGTATTGCGCTGGGCAAAAAAGCTGGTTGATGAAGACATTGAATATATATCACTGGCCGATACCATCGGCATAGCTGCGCCTGAACAAATAGAAGGTCTTTTTTCTTCTCTATCAGAAAATTTCAAAGAGACGATATGGGGCGTCCATTTGCATTCAACGCCAGATACCTGGAGGCACAAAGTAGAAGCTGCCTTCAATAGCGGCTGCAAACGTTTTGATACAGCGTTAAAAGGTTATGGCGGCTGTCCAATGGCAAAAGATGAACTTACCGGAAATATCGCTACAGAGAATGTAATTTCTTACCTGCAGGATCAGAATATTGACCTTGGGCTTAATTTGGATAAATTGCGGGAAGCAATGGATTACTCAGAAAAGGTATTCGGTTAATTTCATTCCAAATCCGACTTCAGACTTCAAAACCTCTCCATTTTAAAATGCTGTATTCCCGCCTCTTCAAACTGCGGACCGGTCTTAACAAACCCAAAACGTTCATATAGCGATACAGCTTGTACCTGGGCGTGCATATATACATAAGCAGCATCTTCTGGCAGGTCATTCAAAACCCCTTGCACCAGCGCCTGCCCTACTCCATGGCCTCTGAATTTCTTTAATACAGCAAAGCGCTCCAGTTTATAACCTTTATCTGTTTTACGCCAGCGGGCTGCCCCTGCGGGTTCTCCGTCAACTGTGGCTAAAAAATGTGTAGATTCTTCTTCATGCTCCCATTCCAATTCAGGCGGACAATTTTGTTCGCCTACAAATACTTCCCGGCGTATTGCAAAAACTTTTTCAAGTTCAGTTGAATCGACTACTTTTTTTACTTCTACCTTTTTTGACATGGGTTTTCAGATTTGGCTTCGAAATTAGTTAAAATAACAAACGCCCCAGTAATAATTGGGGCGTTTGTTATTTTAAAATCATATTGATCTTATAGCTTACTGTTTACGTCAATACAATTAAGATCTTCGAATGCAACAGTTAAACGCTTAACGAAGTTTTCTTCAGCTTTACGCAGCCACACACGCGGATCGTAGTATTTTTTGTTTGGAGAATCTTCACCTTCAGGGTTACCGATCTGTGATTGCAGGTAACCTTCTTTTGCTTGGTAATAGTTCTTAATACCTTCCCAGAATGCCCATTGCATATCGGTGTCGATATTCATTTTGATAGCGCCATATGAAATCGCTTCGCGGATCTCTTCCTGGCTCGAGCCAGAACCACCGTGGAATACGAAGTTGATCGGTTTGTCAGCAGCCAGGTTGTAATGTTTCTTTATATACTCTTGTGAGTTATGCAGGATGATAGGCTGTAATTTCACATTACCTGGTTTGTAAACACCGTGGACGTTACCAAAAGCAGCAGCAACTGTGAAACGATGGCTAACTTTTGAAAGCTCCTCATAAGAGTAAGCAACATCTTCGGGCTGTGAATACAGGTGATGGGCCTCAACGTCGCTGTTGTCAACGCCGTCTTCTTCGCCACCGGTGACACCTAATTCGATCTCTAATGTCATACCCATTTTAGCCATGCGGGCAAGGTATTTTGCCGAGATCTCGATATTTTCCTGGATAGGTTCCTCAGAAAGGTCCAGCATATGCGATGAGAACAGTGGTTTGCCGGTTTCAGCGAAGAATTTTTCGCCATGATCAAGCAATCCGTCTATCCATGGCAATAATTTTTTAGCGCAATGGTCAGTGTGCATAATTACCGCTACACCGTAATGTTCGGCCAACAAATGAACGTGTTTTGCTGCAGAAACAGCTCCTAAAATAGTAGCCTGCAGCTGTGAATTGTCCATTGATTTGCCTGCATAAAACTGCGCACCACCATGTGATACCTGTATAATAACAGGTGAATTAACCGCTTTTGCAGTTTCCATTACGGCATTGATAGTATTGGTACCTGTTACATTAACAGCAGGTAATGCAAACTGATGCTTTTTAGCGATCTCGAACAGCTCCTGCACTTGGTCGCCGTGCAAAACGCCTTTATAATTTTTTAAATCCATTAGTTTAAAATTCCTTGGTTTTCTTAAATTCCTTAGTACTTATTGGGGCCTCGAAGTTATAAAATTTCCTGATTTATGTCATGCAACTACCTAATATTTAACATACATGATGACGTTTTGCCATATTTTCATTTAACGATCATATCATTTTAATTTCTTCAAAATTTAAATTTGCAGCATGCTCTGTTTTAAGATTTTTGCAATAGCTTTAGATACGTAAAAACATTTAGGTGGTTTGCAAGCTTTAATGCTTAACCACATCTATAATATTTTTTGTTTCTTTGCACTGAAATTGGAGGCACAACTAACAAATGACCTGGTTTAAACGAGAATCAAAAGGGATAATAACTACAACCGAGGAAAAAAAAGAAGCCCCGGACGGCATTTGGAATAAATGCCCGAATTGTAAAAAACCGTTGCATTACAGCGAACAAGTTGAGAACCAATACGTTTGCCACTACTGCGGCTATCATATCCGCATCGGTTCAAAAGAATACTTTGCTATTTTATTTGACGACAACGAGTTTACCGAACTATATCCGAACTTAAAATCAGGCGATCCGTTGCATTTTGAGGATACCAAAAAATACACTGACAGGATAACTGAAACCACCAAGAAAACCGGCCTGAAAGACGCGATCCGTGCCGGGGCCGGTAAAATTGATGGCCAGGACATTGTGATCGCTTGCATGGATTTTAATTTTATTGGCGGTTCAATGGGATCTGTGGTTGGCGAGAAGATCGCCCGTTCTATAGATTATTGCATCGAACACAAAGTACCTTTCCTGATGATATCCAAATCAGGTGGTGCACGTATGATGGAGGCGGCCTTCTCCTTAATGCAGATGGCTAAAACATCGGCTAAGTTGGCTTTATTGGCACAGGCTAAAATACCTTACATCTCGTTGCTTACCGATCCTACTACCGGCGGTGTAACAGCATCATATGCTATGCTCGGTGATATCAATATTGCCGAACCAGGTTCACTGATCGGCTTTGCAGGTCCGCGGGTTATCAAAGAGACTATTAAGAAAGATCTTCCAAAGGGATTCCAGACTGCTGAATTTGTTCAGGAGCATGGTTTCCTTGATTTTATAGTTGATCGCCGAGAAATGAAAGAGAAGATGGCTACATTCTTAAGAATGATGGCTAACTGATCATCTGAATAATGCAAAAGGAAAAGGCTCTGGTTGTGATCAGAGCCTTTTTCTTTTTTAATGCGCTTTTTCAACGCCCGTCGAATATTCGGCTACCCGACTGATTTGCAACAATCCGGATTGCTCTGAATTATCTGCTATGTTATACCAAGGTACGAATTTATTTGATCTTTCCCAGGTATTTTTTTCATTTTATGTACCGATGCCTACTGTGCCTTCCAAAGCGCCCCCGCCGGGCTCATTATTGTACGGCAAGTCATCGGCCAGGCTTCCATCCTTGTGCAGCACTTTGTAGTCTTTATCCTTTACTGGCCCCTTTTTTTCAAGGGAGCCGCTATGCTTTTCAGCGCTGGATGATTTGTCTGATTTTTCAGTTTTATTTTTATCCTGAACTTCATCTTCAGGATCCAGATACTCACTCATATAGATAAATTTTAATAAGAGACATGTTACAGGGCCTATGGCCCTGCAACATGTCTCTTTGATAAATTATATACTTTCTGTTCCGGGCTCGTGGCCGATCATACGGCCTGTGGTACGTCCCAGTTTACGGCTTTCAAAGTCTGTCTTAGCCGGACCAACTGAAGGGAATCCTTTTTTCCTTGGTGGCGTAACATCGTTACGCTCAGTAAATGAAGAGTCCAGTCCTTCCTGTTGCTGGCTAGACTCACTTTCGTGAGGGTAAAGCATCTCTTTTTTTGAGGTGCGCTTTCCGGCGTTTTCGCCCGGCATCTTACCGTGCCCCCGGTTTTCAGATTTTTTATTTTTGTCCGGCACCCGGCCGGATTTCTCTTTTGCACTTATCATAGGTTTATACATTTATATACTATATAAACCCTTCTGATTACCCTATTGTTTTTATTTATTTCTTAGTCAGAAATAAATTTACCTAACAATCCAGGCTGTCTACGCATATGACATGCAAAGTTCCTTTAGCTTTGATACAGTGTAATCGACTTCTTCGTTAGTGTTATATTTAGAGAAAGAAAACCGAACTGCCGGCCGGTTAGGGTCACCTCCGATGGCAGTCAATACATGCGAACCTATATTGCTACCCGAGCTGCATGCGCTACCACCTGAAGCAGATATGCCCGCAATATCGAGGTTGAACAATAGCATATCAGCCATGTCGCTGCAAGGGAAAGAAACATTTAATACAGTGTATAAGCTTTTAGCAGGGTCCATTTCGCCGTTAAAATCGATGCCGGGTATATTTTCCTTCAGCTGGCTGATCATGTAGTTTTTAAGGCTCTGTATCTGGTTTTGATGATCTTGCATGTTGGCATAGGCGATTTCCAAAGCTTTCGCTAAGCCAACGATACCATATACGTTTTCGGTGCCACCACGCATATTGCGTTCCTGCGATCCACCATAAATAAATGGTTTGATCTTCACTTTGTGGTTTACATGCAAAAATCCTATCCCTTTTGGGCCATGCAATTTATGTGCAGCGCAAACAACAAAGTGAGCTTTCAGCCTACTCAAGTCATGTTGATAATGTCCCATCGCTTGCACGGTGTCTGCGTGATAGATTGCGTTATAATGCTCACACAAATCGCCGATTTGTTCCATATTACTAAGAGTGCCTATTTCATTGTTGGCATGCATCAGCGATACAAAACTGCGCTCGTTTGATTTCAATAAGTCTTCCAGGTGAGTATAGTCGATATTTCCTTTACCATCGGTGTCGACAAGACTTAATTTAATGGCACCTGCTTTTTGCATGTTTTCCAGGGTATGGATCACTGCATGATGCTCCAATCGGCTGGCTATGGCATGTTTTATGCCATTATCCATTATTCCGCACCGGATAGCAGTATTATCAGCTTCAGTACCCCCTGAAGTGAAAAATATCTCAGCTGGTGAAGTATGTAATAAGTTCGCAACTGTTTTACGGGCTTTTTCTACAAGAGAACGAACCTCGCGGCCATGAGCATGTATGGATGATGGATTACCATAATTATTCTCCATCACTTTGTACATTTCCTTTAAAACCTCAGGGTCAATAGGCGTAGTAGCAGCATTATCAAAATAAACACGCATCGGATGTAATTATTGAATTAGTTAATTAGTGAATTAATGATTTAAATTAATTGGCAGAAGAATCCCCAAAATTCTTGGTAACTGCCCAAATTCAGTCAATAATTGCATTATAAATTGAGAATTTCTTTTATATCAGTAATGATCTTATTGGCCAGGTTATCCGCTATCGTTTCTGAATTGCCCTCAGAATAGATACGGATGATCGGCTCGGTATTTGATCTGCGCAAATGTACCCATTCTTTGTCAAATTCTATCTTCAGCCCGTCGATAGTTGTATGAGGTTGTTTTTTGTATTTATCCTCTACTTTAAGTAACAAACGATCGATATCCATTTCCGGAGTTAGGGTAATCTTATTTTTAGAAATAAAGTAACCCGGGTACGAAGCCCTTAAACTTGAAACAGACTTGCCATATTTAGCCAAATGGGTTAAAAATAAGGCTATGCCCACTAAAGCATCCCGGCCATAATGCAATTCGGGATAGATCACCCCGCCATTACCTTCGCCGCCAATTACTGCGTTCACTTCTTTCATTTTGTTCACCACATTTACCTCACCTACTGCAGCAGCGTGGTATTCACCACCTGCTTTTTCGGTAACATCGCGTAATGCGCGGGTGGAAGAAAGGTTGGATACCGTATTGCCTTTTTTATGCTTTAATACATAGTCAGCAACGGCAACCAGCGTATACTCCTCGCCAAACATGTTACCGTCCTCGCAAACAAATGCCAGTCGGTCAACATCAGGGTCGACAGCAATACCCAGATGTGCCCCTTTTTTAACTACTTCTGTTGAAAGTGCGATCAAGTTCTCTGGCAGTGGTTCCGGGTTATGTGGGAAGTTACCATCAGGATCGCAATATAGTTTATGAACAGTTTTTACGCCTAATGCCTTCAACAAAGCCGGCACAAATATCCCTCCGGTTGAATTAACGCAATCAATGACGATTTTAAAATCAGCTTTAGTAATAGCAGCCACATCCACCAGTGGCAACGCCAATACCTGGTCGATATGTTTCTGCAGATAGCTGTTATCAACGGTGATCTTACCCAGTTCATTTACATCGGCATATTTAAAGTCGCTGTTTTCGGCAATATCCAACACTTCTTTACCATCTGCATCGCTGATAAACTCTCCTTTTTCATTCAGCAGCTTGAGGGCATTCCATTGTTTTGGGTTATGGCTGGCGGTCAAAATAATGCCTCCTGCAGCCTCTTCCCATGGCACGGCAACTTCAACGGTCGGCGTAGTTGAAAGTCCCAGGTCGACTACATCAATACCCAAACCTTGTAAAGTACCTAAAACCAGGTTATTCACCATCTCGCCAGATAAACGAGCGTCACGGCCTAGTACAATCTTCTTTTTACCTGACCGTTTTAAAGCCCAGGTGCCAAATGCTGAAGTGAATTTTACGATATCCAATGGCGTTAAACCATCACCTGCCGCACCACCAATAGTGCCGCGTATTCCTGAGATTGATTTTATTAAAGTCAATGTGTTAAGTTATTTAAGTGCAAAATTAAAAATATTTGAACGATAGCAGTACAAAATACCAGGCTTAGACCGTATTTTGATAAATAGCTATATTTGTGACTATACCAAAACATTATGGCCAACGAATGGTTTTACGACTGGTTTAATTCTCCGTACTACCATCTTTTATACCACAAACGCGACGATGCCGAGGCTCAGTATTTCATCGACAATTTACTTTCCAAACTCGATATCCCACCACACTCAAAGCTTTTGGATATAGCCTGCGGGCGTGGACGACATGCCATTTATCTAAATTCGCATGGTTATGATGTTACCGGCATCGACCTATCTGTCGAAAATATTCGCTTTGCCAAACAATTTGAAAACGATATGCTGCGGTTTTTCGTGCATGATATGCGCGAATTATCTTACGATCGTTACTTTGATATCGCTTTCAATCTATTTACCAGCTTTGGTTATTTTACAACCGATGACCAGCATATCGGTTCGCTTATCAATTTCCACAATGCTTTAAAACCTGGCGGATTATTGATATTGGATTATTTCAATAGCCACAAAATACTACAAAACCTGGTAGCAAAAGGTGTGAAAAAGGTTGAGGATGTTGAGTTTCATATTCAAAGAACTGCTAGCAGAGATAAGATCGTCAAAACCATCTCATTCGATCGTGGCAACCAAAGCTATACGTTTAAAGAAATGGTGAGCACGTTTACGGAAGCTGATTTTATGAGATTCTTTAAACAAAGTGGTTTTGAAATTATAAGTACTTTTGGCAGCTACGGGCTGGACAGATTTGATGCGGCACACTCAGACCGGTTAATATTCATTTGCAAAAGATCAGATGCTTGAACATCTTATACAATTAGACAGGCACATATTTTTTTATATCAATCACGATCTGGCCAATCCTTTTTTTGATTGGCTGATGCCGATACTGCGTAATCCCCGCACCTGGATACCGTTGTATATTTTCATCCTTGCTTTTTGCTTATGGAAGTATAAAAAAACAGGTGCTATTATTGTGATCTTATTTGCACTTTCTGCCGGCTTTGCCGACTTTACCAGCGTACATTTGATAAAGAACAATGTACAACGTCTTCGTCCATGTCGCGATCCAATTGATTCACAAACGGCCACTATTCGTGTACCTTGCGGAACGGGTTATAGCTTTCCATCAACCCATGCGACCGATCATTTTGCCATGGCGGCTTTTATCAGCTTGGTTTTTTTCCGGAGATGGCGATGGATATGGCTCTGGGCTGTTTTGTGGGCCGGATCGATCTCGTTTGCGCAGGTTTATGTTGGCGTCCACTTCCCTATAGATATTACCGCGGGCGTGCTCTATGGCATTTTTGTGGGATGGTTATTCTACCTGGTATTTAAAAAACTTCAACCTGATTTTTAATGGCTCTTTGGAAGATATTTGTTTTGTTTTTTGGTGCGTTTTCAGGCGGTATGTCGGTATTCCTGTTTAAAGGGGACAACCATAAAAACCTGAAATTGGTGTTGTCCTTTAGCGGGGCCTACCTGTTTGGCATCACCGTTTTACACCTGATTCCTGATGCTTATCATGGCAACGACAATTATGTAGGTGTGTTTATTCTGATCGGATTCTTGTTTCAGATCGTGCTGGAACAATTCTCAGAGGGTATAGAGCATGGTCACATGCATAAGCCCAATCATGAGCACATAGCTTTCCCTTTAGGGATTTTGATCAGTCTTTGCATACATGCTTTTTTAGAAGGCATGCCATTGGCTGAGGGCAATCAAAACCAACTGGTCTGGGGTATAGCGCTGCATCACGTACCGGCAGCATTTGCCTTGGCGACTGTACTACTGGCAAATCGGCAAAGCAAAGGTAAAACCATCTCTTTTGTGATACTATTTGCCGTTATGGCCCCCACAGGCTATTTTGTGAGCAATGTGCTTAGTACAGGTGGAATTGGCAACTTACAGCAATATTTTAACCGGATAATGGGTGTGGTAATCGGTATATTTCTGCATATATCTACTACTATATTGTTCGAATCAGGACCGGATCATAAGTTTACGGTAAGAAAATTGATTGCGGTATTGCTCGGGGTGGGGCTGGCGTTAGCAGGGTTTATAAGTGAGTTATAGGGGTACTGTAGATTGTTTGTGAGGACACAAACAATGGAGAGGATGCAAACAATGGAGACAAAATAAATTCGAAATCGAATTTTCGAAATCCGCTTATCCCCTTAACTTATCCAATAAATCACTCAATTTCCCCGCTTCTTCTTCAGTGAGGTTATTTTTCAGCAGGTCGCGGGTTTTGAATTCCTCGTCCATTTTGGATAATACTTCCAACCCAGACTGGCTGATCTGGATATCTACCGCCCGGCGGTCTTTGTTATTAGTACAACGGGAAACCAGTCCTTTTTGGATTAAACGATCGACAATACGTGATGCATCAGACATTTTATCTAACATGCGCTCTTTGATCATGTTGATGGTGGCGGGATTAGGATATTGCCCGCGAAGTATGCGCAGCACATTAAATTGCTGTTGGGTAAGGTTGTGTTTTTCAAAACGGCAACGGAAACTATTACTTAGCCAACCAAAGGTGTATGTAATATTGATAACAGCCTTGTGGTAATTATCTTCAAATTTATCGCTCTGAATTTCTTCCCCTATTTGCATACCAACTTTCACTTTATAGTAGCATTAATTTAATGCAAAGATGTTGATTATTTCTTAATTTGTTTAGGCTCAGATTCTTTTTGTTTCCCGTAATCCCACGGACAATGCAGGCATTTGTTCTTACAACAATAGCCGCGTTTCAGATGATACTCCCGGGTGAAAACAAAATTCCCATCCTTGTTGATATAGTAGTCGACATTTTCTATCAGCATCCTAATTCAAAAGTTTTACAAAGATAGCATCGCCAAAATGTTTTCTTAAATAATTGCCGTCGCCATGCAAAGTCCAGATTTGCTTGGGCTGCGTTTTTTCGATGGTTAGTAAAATGTCTTTCCAATCCACATGATCAGAAATGAACAGGGTGTCATTCTGATTTACCTGCAGATTCTTCCATCCTGACGCAAATAACCGCTTTACACCAGTTGCCCTAATATAGCTATCAAAAGTAAAAGGCGGAACAATATATACATATTCCTGCTGCGTTTTCATCAATTTTCGGCTATACAACTGGTGCTTTCCTAAAGTAAAGCCGAGCCTCGCATAGACCGCGTTCAAGGGCATAATCTTGTGATGAACCAGTATAGTTTTCTGCGGTGCATATTCACTAATTAGTTTTATTAAACGCTGGCTTTTGCCCAGCCCATAGGCTCCCAGGAGAATATTGCTCTTGATGTCGTTCAGTTTTTTTATTTCCTCAACAGGATCAGGATGGATGACGTTAGGGTCGGCAAAAGTGCTTTCGGTAATCAATACATCTGCCTGTGCCCATTCTAATGGCTCACAGGTAGCATCTGGTTGTAATTTATAGTCGCCGGTATACAAGTACCTTGTCCCCTGATATTCCATTAATATTTGAGCCGATCCCAGCATATGGCCGGCAGGAATAAAGGTTACCTGTACATCCCCAATCTTAAATGAATTATCGCAAGAAACGATATCAAATTCCTTTGCTGCATTCCTCCCGTATCGCAATTGCATAAATGCAGCCGTTGCTTCCGTACAATAAACCTGGTTGTTCCCTGCAATGGCATGATCAGCATGCGCATGCGAAATAATAGCCGTTTTTACCGGTTGGTGTGGATCGATATAAAACTGGCCATATTTGCAGTATAAGCCGTTGGTATCGAAATAAAGGAAGTCGTCTAATATCATTGGTCACTGGTCATTTGTCATTGGTCATTGGTCAATCAGCTACAAACACTAGTGACTAATGACAAATGACTAATGACTACTAAGCATTAAAAACTGTTTATGAAGTTCTATAACCTGGGGTATTATTAATTCGGTATCATCGTTACGGATAGTAAAATCGGCCAGTTGAACTTTCTTTTCTTCTGAAAATTGCCTTGCATTGCGGTTTTCTATTTCGACACGGGTCAGGTTATCACGTTGTGTTACCCGATTAATGCGCAATTTTAATGGTGCCGTAATCATAATGGTCTTATCGCACATTTTGTAAGAAGAGCTTTCAAATAACAAAGCTGCCTCCTTCATTACATACGGTGCGTTTTTTATACCTGCCACCCAATTATCAAAAGCCCTGAAAACGGCAGGATGAACAATAGCATTTAATTTAGCCAGCTCGGCTTCGTTGTTGAATACTATACCAGCGATGTGTTTTCGGTTTAGTGAACCATCATCAAAATAAGATTCGCTGCCAAACTCTTTCTTTAAAGCATCGATCAGGATTGGATCTTCAACCATCACCTTTTTGGCGGCATCGTCAGCGTAAAATACAGGAACACCTAATATTTCAAACACCTTGCTTATGGTAGTTTTTCCGCTGCCTATATTACCTGTTATTCCTACTTTGAGCATCTATTTTCTGACGATGAAATCAATATTTTGCGGTTCTATCTTAACTATTTTACAGTAAGCCGGCCGCCTGGAAAGCTTTACCGGCAGACTGGAGTAACCACGGTCTTTCCATAAATTCAGGTCGGCTGTTGCCTCAAACAGGTCCTCATCCATTTGAGCATAACGATTGAGCGAAGTCGTAAATGTCACCTTTACCCTTAGTGGGAATATCTTCACCTTGTAATAATCGTGGTTATTAACAAGCTTTACCGGGATTGATATTTCCTTTTCTGTATACTCATCAACCGGTACAACCACCTGCACTGATTTAGGATAGACACTTACATTACCTTCTTTAGATTGTTGTAATTCTACAGTTGTTCTCACTGTTTCATCTACGCTATCAGCAGTAAGAGAATCGGTGTCCCATGATTCAATATGCTCCAGCGCATTACCTGGACCGCTTAATGTCACATACGACGGTTTTATTATCACATCGTTTGCCTGTGCATGTTGCTGCCGATAATTGATATTGGAAATTAAGCGGATGGGTACCCGTTTTACCGCCCGGTTTGAAAAATCAAAATAAAGCGTATCAGGATTAAATCCGGTGATCTGGTTGTCAAAATCCTTATGCTCATTAATCTCCCTCAATTGCGAACTCAGAACCACATAATCTTTACTATCAAGGGTGTGCAGATCTACAGTGATTTTCCTGTTCTCAAAATTCATTTTGGAAAACAGCATATCCCAACCCGTGCCCTGCAAAGTGGTGTTGATGGTATCAGGCTGCAATGAATGGAAAGCCCGTTTTTGAGGCATGTTTTTATAAGTCAACACCTCTTTCACGGTAAAATTATAGCTATTGGACAGCGTAGTAAAAACCCAGGCCACCGCTGCTAATAGTAAGCAGGTGAAAAAGGCAGAAAGCCGCCTTCGCTCCGATGCTGATAGTTTTATAAGTGCCATTTTTGAGGTGGAGCTTTTTGAGGTGAAAGCTTAAAGGCGAAAGGTGAAAGGCGGCTATTCACCTTTCACCTTTCACCTTTCGCGTTTTACCTCTTATCTTGCAAACTCTTACTTCGCTACTGCCGGCGGCGTATTTAGCGCCTTTGAGGCTTCCAGCGAAATAGCTGATTTTTCAAAACGTATTTTGCCACCGCCTTCGGTTTCTACCAGGAAAGTTGCTTCAGATACATCTACTATCCTTCCGTGTATACCTGCAGTAGTGATGACTTTATCACCTTTTTTTAGTTCTTCTACGTATTTTTTCTGATCTTTTTGTTTTTTAACCTGCGGGCGGATCATGAAGAAGTAAAATACCACTATGATCAATAGCAGCGGAACAAATGAACCGAAACCACCTAATCCACCGGTAGCTGCCTGTAATAAAATTGTTGCTATCATTGTTTATATAAAATTTAATGTCCTGTTACTTCGCCAATTAAGTGAACCAGGTTTTGTGCCGGGTTCGTATTAGCAGTTATAGTTATCTGTTTGTCTTGTAAACCCATTTTGCCGCGGCTGTCAAAAGTAACTTTTATGGCCCCTGCTTCACCTGGTTTTATTGGTGCAGATGGCCATTCGGGTTTGGTACAGCCGCATGAAGCGATTGCATCTTTTATGATCAATGGCGATTTACCGGTATTGGTAAATTTAAATTCGTAGGTTACTTTGCTGCCAGATACGATTTTACCGAAGTCATGCGTATCTTTTTCAAATTTCATGACCGGCTTATCAGCTGTAGCCGAACTGGCTGAACCATTATTCGCCACATTGCTCCCGTTTGAATTACAAGCCACCATGAACATGGTTGCCGTCATAAGTACCAAAAACAAATTTTTCATTGATCTTTAATTATTGATGTACTAATTATCAGTTCAAATTTAATTATTCTTCAATTAAGCCGCGCCCTACTTTTTTAATTACGTTGTCGGCTTTTAATTCGTATAAAATCTTATCCAAGATACCGTTTATAAACGAATTACTTTTAGGTGTGCTGAACTCCTTGGATATCTCCAGGTATTCGTTGATCGTTACCTTAACTGGAATCGATGTAAAATTGATAAACTCGGAAATAGCCATTTTCATCAGCAGGGTATCCATCATTGCAATACGCTCCGGCTCCCAATTCTGCGTTTTTTTGCTGATCATCTCCTGATACTGTTCGTCGTGACGTATGCTTTGTTGGAACAAATTGATAATAAATTCTTTGTCCTCGGCCCAATTGCCGGTCACTTCCGCAAGCTTATTTTCTTTATAATTATCACTTGAGAAATTTTTGAACGTTTTGGCAATCAGTGCCTGCAGTACATCTCTGTCAACCGGCCAGAAAATAAATTTATCTTCAAAAACCTGCTCAGCCAGCAGTGATTTCAGTACCACCTTTTTGAAAATAAACTTGATGATGTCCTTGTCTGTCTGAAGCGTATCATCTGTTTTATTCAAATATTCAGCATACTCCGGTGAATTTTTCAGAATGATGAATAATGATTTTGCCAACTCAGGCTCGAAAGTCCAGGATACTTTATACTTTTTAATAGCAGCCTGGTACTCTGCATTCTGATTTAACGAGAGAATAAACCTGTTGGTAAGAATTTTAAGCTGAGGGTTAAGGTCTTCGGCGGTAGGCAAGTGTTTATGCTTGCGCTCTTCAGCATCGATTTCTGCATACTGAACCACTTCCGAAATGAGGGAAAGCATCCAGATATACATTTCGTATACCATATCAACACTTTGGAGCAGGTTCTTTTCGTGTTGTTTTACTTCCTTATTATCAGACTGATGGTAGGCATATAATGCCTGTAATACTTTTACACGTAGGTGTCTTCTGTTTAACATAGTGGTAAAGAACGATTAGGGGGTAGCCCGTTGTTATACTTAATTGTGTTTATTAATAGGTTGATTTTACTTTTTTGATGTCTGATATACGTTTTTCGGCAATTTTATTAGCAGCCTCGATAGTTGAAATACTTTCGGCCTTTGATAATCTCAACACATTGCGTGTTGCTTCATAGATATTCTCTGTAAGCTGTAAGGTACGCTTTTTACTGAAACCCATCAACTCTGAGTAACAATTAATTACGCCGCCGGCATTGATCACATAATCGGGTGCGAATAATACTCCCTGCTCCAGCAATCTCCTGCCATGAATATACTCGTCCTCCAGCTGATTGTTTGCCGATCCTGCAATTATTGCAAATTTAAGCTTATTTATTGTTTGATCATTAATTGTTGCACCTAAAGCACACGGAGAATAAATATCAGCGTCTATATCAAAAATTGTATTGTTTGACACCGCCTTTGCACCATATTTTTTTGCCACCTGGCTAGTACGCTCTTCGTTGATGTCGCTTACATACACCATAGCGTTCTCATCACGGAGCAAACGGGTCAGGTTCTCACCCACATGGCCTATACCCTGCACTACTACCGAACGGCCTGCCAGTGTGTCGTTACCATAAAGCTCTTTCACTGCAGCCTTGATCCCCATAAAAACACCTTGTGCAGTAATTGGCGAAGGATCACCACTTCCACCAATAGTCTCTGGCACACCCATCACGTACTGCGTTTCCATACGGATAAACTCCATGTCACGGGGATTGGTACCTACATCTTCGGCTGTAATAAATTCGCCGTTCAGGTTTTTTATAAAACGCCCGAATTTGCGCAGTAAAGCTTCGGTTTTATCTCTGCGTGCATCGCCAATAATTACTGCTTTTCCGCCGCCCAGGTTAAGACCAGCTACTGCAGCTTTATAAGTCATGCTTTTTGATAGGCGAAGCACATCATTTAATGCATCTGCTTCGGTTTTGTAGGCCCACATGCGTGTGCCGCCAAGGGCCGGGCCCAATGTAGTATCATGTATGGCGATAATGGCCTTCAGACCGGAATCAGGGTCATTACAAAATACAATTTTTTGGTGGCCGTAGGCATTCATCTGGCCAAATATGGATTCGCTGGTATTTTGCTCTGACATTAGACGGTAACCTATCTATAAGGTATGCGACAAAAGTATAGGTTTTTTTGATTGTGACAAACTAATTTAATTAGCGAATGAGTGAATTAGTGAATTGGTGAATGGTTTACGAGGATAGATCATGGTTCATAGTTCATAGAGCTTTGATCAATCCGATAAATTGATTTATAATTAAATGACAATCCATGAACTATGATCTATGAACCATAAGCTTCAAAAAACCTACCTTTGCTAAGAACCATGAAAAGTCTTGCTTACCTAAATAAATTCTTTTATAAATATCGTTGGCGACTTATACCGGGTGTGCTGTTTGTTATTATTTCCAATGTTTTTGGGGTACTTACTGCGCCGCTTATCCGTGTAGCCTTCAATTTGGTTGCTGAAAATATTTCGGTTTATCACCTGTTTGCTAATTTCAACAGACAGACCGTCATCTACAACCTATTTGGGTATAGCATGCTGCTTTTCGCCGGCATTGTGCTTGCGTTAGCTGTTTTAAGGGGGTTGTTTCTTTTCCTGATGCGGCAGACGATCATCCTGATGTCGCGACATATTGAATACGACCTCAAAAACGAAATATATAGCCACTATCAATTATTATCCCTTGCATTCTATCGTCGCCATAATACAGGCGATCTGATGAACCGCGTTACGGAAGACGTGAGCCGTGTGCGCATGTACCTGGGGCCAGGTATCATGTATACCATTAATACGGTCACGCTTTTTATTATCGCCATCTGTTTTATGGTGACGGTGGATATAAAGCTGACCATATTCTCCATTATGCCTATGCCTATTTTGGTGGTGACCATTTATTATGTAAACAACATCATCAATTTTCGCAGCGAAAAGATACAGCAGCGCTTATCAGCCCTCTCGAGCTTCGTTCAGGAGAATTTCTCGGGCATACGGGTCATCAAATCTTATGTGCGTGAAGAAACAGTCCGTGAAAGTTTTGCAGAAGAGAGCGAGAACTACAAAACCCATTCAATGGAGCTGGTGAAAGTCCAGGCGATGTTCTTCCCTACTATGCTGTTATTGGTTGGACTGAGCAACGTCATTATTATGTATGTTGGCGGTGTTGAGGTGATGAAAGGAAGCATTACCGCGGGTAATATTGCAGAGTTTATCGTTTACCTTAATATGCTGACCTTCCCGGTAATGTCGCTGGGGTGGGTAACCTCACTTATCCAGAGAGCGGCTGCTTCACAGAAAAGGATCAATGAATTTTTGCATGAAAGGCCGGAAATAATTTCACCGATTGTTGTGCCACGTATCGTGAAAGGGAAGATCGACTTTAAAAATGTATCCTTTTATTACCCTGATACAGGCATCCATGCCCTAAAAAATGTTTCATTTACTGCTGAGCCCGGGCATATGATCGCAATTATCGGTCGCACGGGCTCGGGAAAATCGACCATCGCTAACCTCATCATGCGCATGTACGATGTAACCGGCGGACATATCCTGATCGACGATGAGCCTGTTCAGCACCTTAACCTGGAAAACTATCGCTCACAGATCGGTTTTGTGCCGCAGGAGGTTTTCTTGTTTTCGGATACAATAGCCAACAACATTGCCTTTAGCGCCGACATCTTAAATATGCCTCTTGTAGAGCAGGCTGCAAGGGATGCTGCGGTTTACACCAATATTATGGAGTTGGAGCATGGATTTGAAACGCTCATCGGCGAACGCGGCGTTACCTTGTCCGGCGGACAAAAGCAACGTGTATCGATAGCCCGCGCCATTGTAAAACATCCGCAGATACTGATCTTTGACGATTGTCTGTCCGCTGTAGATACACGCACTGAAGAAGAAATTCTGCGCAACCTTGGGGGTATTATGGAAGGCAAAACAAGCATTATCATCGCTCACCGTATCTCTACCATAAAAAATGCCGATAAAATATTGGTTATGGACGATGGCGAAATCGTTGAACAAGGTACCCACGAAGAATTGATGAACCTGAAACAGGTTTATTTTGAGTTATATGAAAAGCAACTGCTGGAAGAAGAAGAAAATGCCCAATAATTAACTTTTAACTCAAAAATAAGCCCTTATAATTGAAAAAATCTCAACAATATTGTTTTTGATGCTTGTACTTTGAAAAATTATTTATATTTATGCCAAATCAAAAACTAATTACAATTTTTTAACATGGGTGATTTCGACAACAGAGAGCGTGAGGAAGTATTCTCAAAAAAAGTAAGAGCGGGTAAACGAACGTACTTTTTCGATGTAAAGGCGACTCGTTCAAACGACTATTACATTACTATTACTGAAAGCAAGAAACGTCTGGAAGATGGCGTTTTCATCAAACACAAGATCTTCCTCTACAAAGAAGATTTTGAAAAATTTGCTGAAGGACTCAAAGACACTGTTGAGTACATCAAAGCCAACCAGGAAGTTACAGAGAAACGCTATGAAATGAGCGAATCTCCAGAAATTGCTAAAGCCGCCGACGACGATTTCTCTTTTGATATTTAAAACTAACTAAACTAACCCATAATAAAACCCTGCTTACGGCAGGGTTTTTTTGTTGTTTATATTTTGCCTTTGTGTTCTCCATGAAAAGCCCTTCGCCTTCTTTGTGGGAAAATCTTAAACTACAGGACACAAAGGTCACAGAGATTCGCGTTATTTAGTGTGTATAATATGCCCGATATGACCAAAAATGATCATGGCGATATTGAAATAAATCACCAAACCGGTTACATCCACCAGCGTTGCCACAAATGGAGCTGACGAAGTTGCGGGGTCAAAACCTAATCGTTTGAGCACCAATGGCAACATTGAGCCCGCCAGCGATCCCCAAAGTACTACCCCGATTAACGCAAATCCTACTGTAAACGCCATCGACAACCAATGTATGCCATAAATATCACTAAATGTTGTCCATATGGCCACGCGAGAAAAACCAATGACACCGAGAATGGCGCCTAACAACAGTCCTGACATGATTTCGCGACGCATTACCCGCCACCAGTCAATTAATCTCACTTCGCCTAAAGCCATAGCCTGGATGATGAGCGTAGACGCTTGTGAACCGCTGTTACCACCGCTCGAGATAATTAATGGAACAAAAAAGGCAAGCATGGTCAGTTCGGCAAGCTCTTTGCCATAAGATTGCATTGCGGTAGTTGTAAGCATTTCGCTTAAAAAAAGTACAATCAACCAGCCCACTCTCTTTTTTACTAATCTGAATATATTGATATCAAGATAAGGTTCATCCAACGCCTCGGTACCGCCTATTTTCTGGATATCTTCGGTATATTCTTCATTGGCTATCCAAAGGATATCGTCAACTGTCACTATACCCAGCAAGATGTTCTCATTATCGGTAACCGGTAAAGCTACGCGGTTATTCATCCTGAATATATTGATTGCTTCCTCCTGCGGGTCGTTTACTTTTAACGAGATCAGCCGGCTATCCATCAGCGAACTCATTTTAGTTTCCGGGTCGGCTAATAACACCTCACGTATCCGGATATCGTCCAGCAACACGCCATCGCTGTCGATCACATAGATCACATCGATGGTTTCAGAGTTCTTGCCGTATTTACGAATGTGCATCAAAACACGCTCAACGTTCCAGGTCTTTTTTACAGCGATGTAATCGGGTGTCATCAACCGGCCTACGCTGTCTTCTTCGTAGCCCAATAAGATCAGAGCTTCTTTACGGTCGGCAGGCGGAAGGTGCTGGATCAATACTTTTACAGTATCCCCATGCAACTCGCTAAACAAAGAAGTGCGGTCATCGGGCGGAAGTTCATTGATGAGTTCCGCAATTTTTGCTCCTGAAAGCTTTTTAAGGATGCGTTCCTGTACAGGGAAGTCGAGTATGCGGAATACATTTACCGCGCGATTAACGGAAAGTGTTTCAATGAATCTGGGGCCATAATCGGGAAGTTCACCTATCAGAATTTCAACATCTGATATGTTTAGGTTGTTTAGGTATTCCTGAAGCTGTTTCTGGTCGTTTTGCTCCAGCAACAGTTCGATTTGTTCAACCATTTCATCGATCATAATAAGACCCTCGTTTTTTACATTGGTTACTAATTTAATTTTTTTGGAAGCGCTGCGCAAAAGTCGTTTATTTTTTCAAATTACACGCTTACTTTTTTCTTTTATCTTTGCGGCTTTTAAAGTGAGTGGTTGATTGGTTGAATATGTTGATTAAGTTGGGAATACCTCATAATCAAAACTCAATCAACCATTCAACAAATCAACATAATCAACTAGTACATGGGACTACAATGTGGTATAGTAGGTTTGCCAAACGTGGGTAAATCAACACTTTTTAATTGCTTATCAAATGCTAAAGCGCAGGCGGCTAACTTTCCGTTCTGTACTATCGAACCGAATGTGGGTGTAATTACCGTTCCGGATGAGCGCTTAAATAAGCTGGTGGAGATAGTTGAACCTAAAAATACTGTCCCGAATGTGATCGAAATAGTTGACATCGCCGGATTGGTAAAAGGCGCGAGCAAAGGTGAAGGATTGGGCAACCAATTTTTGGCCAATATCCGCGCTACCAATGCTATTATCCACGTTTTGCGTTGTTTTGATAATGACAATGTGATCCATGTGGATGGCTCGGTGGACCCGATCCGCGATAAAGAGATCATCGATACCGAATTGCAGTTAAAGGATCTGGATTCTATCGACAAAAAGATCAGCAAGATTGAAAAAATGGCCAAAACTGGCGGCGATAAGGAAGCAAAGAAAGCTTTTGAAGTATTGACCATCTACAAAAATCATTTATTGGAGGGTAAATCAGCCCGAACAGCACCTGTTGCTGAAGAAGATAAAGAATACATATCTGATATCTGGCTGCTAACCGCCAAGCCGGTAATGTATGTTTGCAATGTGGACGAAGCTTCTGTAAACACAGGTAACGCTTACGTTGAAAAAGTAAAGGCTGCTGTAAAGGAAGAAAATGCCGAAGTGCTGATTATCTCTGCACAGATCGAGTCTGAAATATCACAGCTTGAAACTTATGAAGAGCGCCAGATGTTTTTGGATGATCTGGGCCTGGCTGAATCAGGTGTAAATAAACTAATCAAAGCGGCTTACAAATTGCTTAACCTGGCTACTTATTTTACTGCAGGTGTGCAGGAAGTTCGGGCGTGGACCATCACTAAGGGCTTCACCGCTCCGCAAGCGGCCGGTGTTATCCATACCGATTTTGAGAAAGGATTTATCCGTGCCGAGGTGATCAAATACGAGGATTTTGTAAAATTCAACGGCTCAGAAACTGCCATTAAAGACGCCGGTAAAATGGCTGTCGAGGGCAAAACCTACATTGTACAGGATGGTGACATTATGCACTTTAGGTTTAATGTGTAAAAAATACAATTTGAGATAGATGGGCTATTGCAAGAGCCCGTCTATCCTCACAAAAGAATACCCCTTCCCTTTTAACTCCTTTATCAGCTTAGGCATGTAATAATAAAACTTATCCTTTCTTCTGGGATCTGTCCCGATATGAACAAGCAGAACGAAGCCGTTCAGGCCATTCACATTGCTTTGTTCGTAATTGATAATAGATTTATAGATGGTCTCGCTGCTTACATATTTACCTCCCATTTCCGGATAAGTGTAATCTGCATTGCTGCGTGTACCAGGCGTAAAGTTAACTAATTGCAGGCCCATGTCACGCGTCCAGTTCGCAATCGAATCATTATACCATTCATAAGGTGGCAAAAAATAGTGAGCTTGTTTTTTGGAGATTCCCAATTTCGTCAATTCAGCATATCCATTACGTAAATCACTTGTAAACTGTTCATGGCTAACCAGCAGACTGTCCCGCTTGCTCCAATCACAGTAGAGCAAATGCTTATCTGAATGCGAACCAAGGTAGTTACGATCATCTTTTAACTCATTAATGAAGGATTTAAATGACTTATTCCTGTAAAAGTTTCCGGTCAGAAAGAATGATCCATGAATGTTGGCCTGCTTTAATGTTTTTGCAATGTAATGTCCGCCATCGCCAAACTCATCACCGGTGAAAACCAAGGCGATTTTTTTGCTCTTTCTAGCACCTCTGATGATAGCACCATGATCTTTGGTGAACTTGCTTTGATTCAGCGCCTCGTTCTCTTTAGCGGCCAATAGATAGATCAGCGACGCGGTGCCATCCATTGTAGGCTCGTTAGTACTATAATCACCTGCGTCATCGTGATAAACCACCAGGTCGGATTGGAAGTCAGCGTATTTATCCGGCAGGTATAATGTCAGTCCTTTAAGGCTCTTGAAAATACTGCCATATACCGGGCCATCTACCAAGGCCCCATCTAAAGGATAATCACATAACAAGTTTAATGACGAATGCGGATGAACCGGTGTATCTCCGCCCTGCGGCAGACCGTAAACCATACATTTTCCCCATGGATTGCAGCCAAACAGCCAATCGAAGCAAGCCTGTTCTAATTCGGCATATTGCTGACCGCCGCTTAATTTGCGGTACAGATAACATTGTATAGCAAATGATGTTGTAAGATTGTTGGAACACCAGATAAACGGAACGCCTCTGAAAAAACCATTCTTGCTTGCTTTACGCCAAACCCGCTCAATACCTTCTTTATAGTAGCTTATGAGCTCAGCTTTGCTTTTAGCACCTGATTTTTTAGCGAGCTCATAATGCCCGAAATTATGGAAAGGGTACCACTGATAATGCCGTGCGGTATCAGCACCCATCCAGGGCGTTACTTTCTCTTCTTTACTATAAGTGAGGGACTGATTGAGATACTTTGATTCACCCGTGAGCTGATATAATGCCGCAGAACCCAGTTCCATGTCATCAACCCAATTGTCTTCCTCGTAATAGTATGGTGCAGTATTCGGAGCGGTTTGAGCCACACCAGGTTTATCCAAGCCTAATTGGTATGCTGATTCAGATTTTTCAGCCAGCAGCTTTGAAAAAGCAGGATCGCTTTTTTGATATTCAATTGCGCCTAATGCAAACGCACTGGTAAATTTGCCCGCAATAGAGGCTACTCCGGTCGTTTTATTTTTGTACTTGCCTAAACCTTGTGGTTTGCCGGAAGCAAAGTAAACCGGCCTACCCTTTCCGGGCCCTACACCGTAATCAACGGAGTCTTTATTCGGCAGACGGAAGCCGTGGTGATCGCGGTCATCAGCCAGTTGATCAAACAGCCAGTCTTTATGCGGATGCATTTTTAACAGCCAATCCAGCCCCCAGCGCGCTTCGTCCACAACATCTGCGACCTTGTTTGTTCCATCCAAACCATTGGCCAGGTGTTGATCTCCAAATACAGCAGGGAAATCACGATAAGCTGCCAGCAAATGATAGGTTGCATTGGCCGATGTGGTAGCATATTGCAGATAGTCGGTGGCATCATGCCAACCACCCCAAACATTTATTCGGGTAGTATCATGCATCGGCCCGTACATAGTATATCCATCTGTGGTATGGCATGAATCCTTCAGGAAAGGATTAAACCCGCTTCGCTGCTGGCGCATATAATTTAACCCAAAATCGGCAGCGCCTTTATAAACGTCGTCATCTATTCTAAACCGGGGAGAAACAGCCCGGTCACATTTGATATAGTAAGTACCGGGCATTTTTACTGTGCTGAAATTTAAACGTAACACCTGCTTAAACGGACCATAGCCGCCATACGATTTTCCGGTCGAAGCCTGAAAAAACACCTTACCTGTTTGTGCATCGACCACCTGAAAATCAACCGGAACAACGTTACCCTTGCTTGCCCAAACTGCCACTTTAATTGCTTTCGTAGGATAGCCTAATCGATTGATCCGCACCCATGAATCCGGCGTTTCATCTACCTTTAATGAACAAAATGCCAATAAAAAGCAGCATAGAACTATTGTAAGACTAATCGGTTTTAGTTTATTGAAAGCAAGGGAAAAACAATAATTTCTCATAGGCAGGTTTTGGGGACGGCAATTTAAAATATTTGCCTTGTAGTTCAATAACCGGATAACGGATTCCTGATACAAGCCAATCGAGTAGGAAGGTAAGAATTATTTTCTTACCTGTCCTCTCACACCACGCGTACGTGCCGTTCGGCATACGGCGGTTCATTAAACATTAACAGGCGT
>Ga0207647_10000327_pt1 | contig 38973 bp, 39 predicted proteins | sample KBSCornC2_FD_184295 | JGI IMG/M metagenome (GOLD analysis project Ga0207647, IMG submission 184295) | Corn rhizosphere microbial communities from Kellogg Biological Station, Michigan, USA - C2 (SPAdes) (version 2) | ecosystem: Host-associated > Plants > Roots > Rhizosphere ... | reverse complement strand
TGCCGGACATGCTTCTCGCGGCAGGCGAAGAGGCCGACATAGGGCCCACCAAACTGCAGCCCGACGCCGATCGACTGACCCTCGCCGACGACGATATCCGCGCCCATTTCGCCCGGCGACTTGATCAGCCCCAGCGCGACCGGCTCGGTCACGACGGCGATCAGCAAAGCCCCTGCCGCGTGCGCCGCTTCCGCGATCGGAGTGAGGTCGGTGATCCGCCCGAGGATGTCGGGATATTGCACAACCACGGCACTGGTCTCGGCGTCGATCTTGCCGATCAACCGCTCGGTATCGGGTTCGGCCGTGAGCTCCGGCAGCGTCGTCGCCAGCGCATCCTCGGTGAACTTCGCCATCGTCTCGGCGACTCGGACGTAGTGCGGGTGCACGCCCGACGAGATCACGCTTTTCTTCCGTCGCGTGATGCGGTGCGCCATCGAGATCGCTTCCCACATCGCGGTCGACCCGTCGTACATCGACGCGTTGGCGACTTCGCAGCCGAACAGCCGCGCGACCTGCGACTGGAACTCGAACATCATCTGCAAGGTGCCCTGCGCGATCTCTGGCTGGTACGGCGTGTAGCTGGTCAGGAATTCGCCGCGCTGGATGATGTGGTCGACGCTCGCCGGAATGTGGTGCCTATACGCGCCGCACCCGAGGAAGAAGGGCACGTCGCCCGCAACCATGTTCTTGCGCGACAGAGCGGTCATGTGGCGCTCAACCGCGAGCTCGGAGGCGTGCGGCGGAAGGCCCTCGATCGGGCCCTTCAGCCGGAGCTCCTCGGGAACGTCGCGGAATAAATCGTCGATGGAAGCAGCGCCGACCACCCGCAGCATTTCGCTGCGATCGGCGTCGCTCAACGGCAAATAACGCATCAGGCAGGCTTCCTCATGATGAAGCGAAGGCGGACATAATCGGCGACGTTCGAGCCGACCCGGTCGGCGACGGCGGCGCCTATCTCGGCGCGCTCGTCCTCGGGAACCTTGGCGCGGTCGAGCCAGCCTTTGCGGAACGTCGTCACCCAGGCGGCGACGCCATGCTCGATCGGGGTCGGCCGCTCGATCAGCCGAGCGTCGATTTCGCGGAAGCCGGCGCTTTCATAAACGGCCGCGAACCCCTCGGGCGATGCGTACCAGTTCGACGCCTCGACCGGCGGCTCGTACCCGCGAATCACCAGCTCGGTATCGAGTGCCTCGCGCAGTTTCGAGAGGTTGCCCTCACCGCCCATCTCGCCGGCGAACCGGCCGCCGGACTTCAGGGCACGGAAGATCGCGCGCGCCGCCTGTTCCTTCTCCAGCACCCAGTGCAGGGTCGCGTTGGAGAAGGCCGCGTCGAACTCGCCGAAGAATTGCATGTCCGCGGCGTCGAGCAGCAAGGCGTCGATGCCCGCTGTCCGCGCCGCCGCGATCATTTCGGGTGAATTGTCGATTCCGAGCACGGTCGCGCCGCGCTCGACGATCTTCCTGGTCAGCGTCCCCTCGCCGCAGCCAACGTCGAGGATTCGCTCGCCCGGCTGCGGGTCGAGCAGGTCGAGCGCCGCTTCTCCCAGTTCGGCGACGAACGCACCGACCTTGGCGTAATCGGCCGCGTCCCATTTGCTGGTCGAGACGGGTGCGTGACTCAAAGCGTCTTCAGCCAGTCGCGGTAGGCGGCTTCATCCATCAGGCCGCTAAGCTCGCCCGGATCGCTGAGCTTAAGCTTGAAGAACCACCCCGCCCCTTCGGGATCGGTGTTCACCAGCGCGGGGTCGTCGGCGACCGCCTGGTTCCCCTCGGTCACTTCGCCCGAGACCGGCGCGTAGACGTCCGAGGCGGCCTTCACCGATTCGACGACCGCGGCCTCCTGCCCCTTGTTGAGCTGGCGCCCCGCCTCCGGGACTTCGGCGAAGACGATATCGCCGAGCTGTTCCTGCGCGTGGTTGGAAATGCCGACCGTCGCCTGGTCGCCATCGACCCGGATCCATTCGTGCTCCTTGGTGAAGTAGAGGCTCATCAGGCGGCTCCCTTGCGATGGTAACGATGAGGAACGAAGGGCATTGCGGCGACCCTGGCGTCGAATAATTTGCCGCGCTGCTCGAGCTTCAGCGGCGTGCCGACGTCGGCGAAAGGCGTTCCGACATAGCCCATGGCGATAGGACGCTGCAGCGTAGGCGAGAAGCCTCCGCTGGTGACCTTGCCGACTTCATTGCCCTCGCCGTCGAGCACCAGCGCGCCCTCGCGCACCGGCTGGCGTCCGTCGACGTCGAAGCCGACGCGCTTTTGCGGAGGCCCGTTCTCGAGCTCGGCGAGGATTCGCATTGCTCCGGCAAAGCCACCCTCGCCGCGGCGGCGCTTGTTGATCGCGAAATTTAGGCCCGCCATCACCGGCGTTGTGCGGTGATCGAGGTCATGGCCGTAGAGCGGTAGCCCCGCCTCAAGCCGCAGCGAATCACGCGCGCCAAGGCCAATGGGTTTCACCAGCGGGTCGCTCGTCAAAGCGTCGGCCAGCTCCTCGACCTGAGGGGCGGGGATCGAGATCTCGAACCCGTCCTCACCGGTATAACCGGAGCGGCTGATCCACACCGGTCGCCCGGCGAATTGAAATGGCCCGCCTTGCATGAATCCGAGCTCGCCGACCCCTGGGATGAGCCGTCCCAGCGCTTCGGCGGCGCGCGGCCCCTGGAGCGCGAGCAGCGCTTGCTCCTTCATGTAATCGACGACGACGCTGTGGGGCAGGCGCGTTTCGAACTCGTGGATGTCGCCATGCTTGGTCGCACCGTTCACGACGATGTAAAAATCGTCGCCGCGGCGGGTCGCCATCAGATCGTCGATGATCCCCGCGTCATCGTCGAGAAGCAGCGAATATTTTAGCTTCATGTCGGGCAGGCCCTGGAGGTCGCCCGGAAGCAATCGCTCGAGCGCCGTGTCGACGCCGCGCCCGTGAACCAGCAGCTGGCCCATGTGGCTGACGTCGAACAGGCCGGCATTCTCGCGCGTCCAAAGATGTTCGGCGATGATGCCCTCGTACTGGACCGGCATCTCGTAACCCGCGAACGGCACCATCCGCGCGCCTTTCGAGCGGTGCCAGCCGTCGAGCGGCAGCGTCTCGAGCGTTTCCGAACTTAGATCGTCCTGACCCATCAAGCTCTCCGCGACAAAGCGACGGCTGCGCCACAGCGGCCCCGGCCATCGCCCCCTTCTGTCGCTGCGCCTGAGAGCTTTGCCCCTTCGGCGGCCCGCCTCGGCCAAAGCGTTGGCGGACACTTTCCAGACTGTCAGGCGCGCGCGGTCCCTTATGCCTGAGAGATTCCGGGGGCGGTTGCTCCTTCGGCGGTGACTTTCGCCACACTCTCCCGCGCGGCCTTCCGAAAGCTTGCGCTTACGGCGACGCGCGGGCCTTGGCGGCCCCGCGCGCGGGAGTCAACGCCCAAAGGGCGGCTGAAATCCCCGGCGAATTCTGGCATGAGCGGTCGTCAGCGGGGGGCAGAAAACATGGACCTTCGACTAAAGTTGCTCGCCACGGCGTCTTTGTTCGTCGCGGCTCCGACGTCAGCGGACACGGTCTGCGAATGGATCGATTTCGCCCAGGCGATTGAGGTCGCGGCGATTGGACCGCAGCAGGGCGCCGTTAAACCGACCGATCATGCTCACGCGCAAACCCAGGTGGCGCTGGCGATGTTCGAGGCGCTCGATGTGATCGACCGCCGTTACGATTCCTACCTGGGCTTGCCCGCCGGCGATCCCAAGGCATCGCAGGATGCCGCCGCAGCGACGGCCGCTTATTACGTGCTTCTGGCGCACTATCCGACGCAGAAAGCCGCGCTCGACGAAAGCTATGCCATCACCATCGATGAGATTGCCGATGTCCGCGCCCGCGAATCGGGCGCGCGGATCGGCAAGACTGCGGCGGAGGCTGCGCTCAAGGCCGGTTTGGTCGATCCATCGATTCAACAGGTCCCTTACCTGCCCGCCGCCCAAGCCGGTGTCTGGGTGCCGACGCAGCTACCGGTCTTCGACCCCTCTTCGGTCGCGTTCAAACCATGGATCATGGATAGGGCGGACAGCGTCCGTCCCGGTCCGCCGCCGTCGCTGGGAAGCGAGGTCTGGGCGCGAGATTATGCCGAAGTGAAGGAGCTCGGCGCCAAGGACAGCAAAGTTCGAACGCCGCACCAGACGCTGATGGCCCGCTATCGGATCACTCCGAACATGATGCCGTCTTACCGCATTGCGGCTGACATGCCGGGCCGATCGCCAGTGCAGAATGCGCGCATGTTCGCGATGCTCGGAATGATCAATGACGACGCGACCGTCGCAATCGCGGATGCCAAGCTCCACTATAATTTCTGGCGGCCAATCACTGCGATCCGCAATGGTGACGAGGACGGCAACGACGCGACCGCGCCAGATCCCGCGTGGGAGCCGCTCATCCCCACGCCCAACCATCCGGAATATCCGTGCGGTCACTGCATCTTCGCCGCGGCGACGGCTGAATTCATGAAGGCCGAGGTCGGAAATGCGCCATCGTGGGGCGTTCGGGTCGCCTCCCGCTCAATCCCCAATTCGGCCGTGCAGGTCCTGCCCAGCTGGGATGAATGGGCGCGGCAAGTCAGTTTCTCGCGGACGCTCGGGGGCGTTCATTACCGCTTCTCGAACGAAGCAGCAGAGGAGATGGGCCGCAAGATCGCGCGAATGGCGCTAACGAAAGCGATGCGGCCATTGCCCAAGGCCAGGAAGCGGTCCTGAGCTTCTAGCGCGTCGCGTTATACTTGAGCTGGTCCCGGCTCATCTGGAAGCCGACCAGATGCTCGAACGTCGCATTGGCGACGGCGGCGCGGATTGTCGGGTCCGCGAGCGGATCGATCGCGGCTTCGGCCTGGCCGGACTTACGCGGCTGGGTCAAGGTCCGTCGCACATCGGCGGGCAGGGTCGCCGCGCCCCGGTTGACCCGCACCGTCGCCTGTACCCGGGTCCATGCATGGATTCCGCCCGCAGGGAAATTGAGCGCGAGCTGCCCGACCTGCTTGGCAGCCACTTCGCTTCCGCCGCGCAGCGCGACGTCGAAATAGGGCAGGATCACCTGCCTTGCCTGGCCTGCATCACGGCGAAGGCCGACGACCGTGAAGGTCGCGGTCGAGACGACGTCGCTGCCAGCGTCCTGGCAACTCGCCCGGACGTCGGTGATGGTGGCCGTGACGTCGATCGCCCGGGCATCGGTGCTGCCTGCCGGGTCGAACAAGGTGACGTCGCCGGTCCCCGCCGGAATTCCAACCAGCGGGCAAGCGCTGCGCACCGCCCAGATCCCTCCGCCGTTTTCCGCGGTAACGTCGCCCGAATGGCGGCAGCCGGCGAGCAATGTGAGGGTAACGAGAGCAGCGAATCGAAGCTTCACGGGCGGTCCTTACGAAGGCGGAAAGGTCTGGGCGGTTCTATGGCAAGCCCCTTCTATGGCTGCAAGCGATGCCTTACATGGCCTGCACCGTGGCTGAACTCCCTCCTCTCCGCGTGCTGATTGCGGCGCCGCGCGGTTTCTGCGCCGGCGTCGACCGCGCGATCCAGATCGTCGAGCTCGCGCTCCAGCGATTCGGAGCGCCCGTCTATGTCCGCCATGAAATCGTCCACAACCGCTTTGTCGTCGACCGGTTGCGGGGGCTAGGCGCGGTCTTCGTGGACGAGCTCGACGAGGTTCCCGACGACCGGCCGGTGGTCTTCTCGGCGCACGGCGTTCCGAAGTCCGTCCCCGCGGCCGCGCAAGACCGCGAATTGACCTACGTCGATGCGACTTGCCCGTTGGTGTCCAAAGTCCACCGCCAGGCGGAACGGCTGATCGCCGAGGGCCGGCATATCCTGTTCATTGGCCACGCCGGCCACCCCGAGGTCATCGGCACCTTCGGCCAGGTGCCCGCCGGTTCGATTACCCTGGTCGAAACGGTCGAGGACGTGGCCGATCTCAAAGTTCCCGATTCGGCCAGTCTCGCATTCCTTACCCAAACGACGCTCTCGGTCGATGACACTGCGGCGATCGTCGATGCGCTGAAGGCGCGATTCCCCGACATCCGCGCGCCCCGCAGCGAAGACATTTGCTACGCCACCTCGAATCGCCAGGCGGCGGTCAAGGCGATCGCTCCGGAATGCGATCGGATGCTGGTGATCGGCGCGCCCAACAGCAGCAATTCGCTGCGCCTAGCGGAGGTTGCCGAACGAATGGGGGCACCGGCGCGGCTGATCGAGCGCGCCGCCGATATCGACTGGGATTGGCTGGGCGAGCCCTCGACCTTGGGCCTCACCGCTGGCGCATCCGCGCCTGAACTTCTGGTGCGCGAGGTGGTCGATGCTTTGCGTGAGCGATTCGAGGTGACCGAGGAAGAGACCGACCACAGCCCCGAGCGCATGGTGTTCAAATTGCCGCGCGAGCTAACATCCTCCCCTGCATTTGCAGGGGAGGGGGACCGCACGTAGTGCGGTGGAGGGGCCCCTCCGTCCCCCGCTTTCGCAGGGGCCACCTCCCCTCGAAATCGAGGGGAGGATGACCGAGCTTCCGCTCGTGGAAATTTTCACCGACGGAGCATGCCGCGGAAATCCCGGCCCGGGCGGATGGGCCGCTTTGCTGCGAATGGGCAAGACGGAAAAGGAGCTTTCCGGCGGCGAACCGCTGACCACCAACAACCGCATGGAATTGCTCGCTGCGATTCGCGGACTCGAGGCGCTGAAACGCCCGTGCCGGGTGCAACTGCACACCGATAGCACCTACGTCCGCGACGGGATTACGCGGTGGATCCACAAGTGGCGGCAGAACGGCTGGCGCACTTCGGACAAGAAGTCGGTCAAGAATGCCGATTTGTGGCAGGAACTGATCGACGCGTCGGAAACGCATCGAGTCGAATGGCACTGGGTCAAGGGTCACAGCGGCCATCCCGAAAACGATCGAGTCGACTCGCTGGCCTGCGCCGAAGCGGACAGCCAGCGCACGCACCACCGGCTCTGACTCAGCCGAATCGATTCGGGGAGAAACTCGCCGGATCGATGTGCCTGACCATCGCGTCGGGCGCTTCACCAAGCATCACCGATGCCGCCAGCTTCGCCGCCGCCGGTGCGGTCTGGATCCCGAAGCCGCCCTGCCCGCAGCACCAGAAGAATCCCCGCGCGCGCGAATCGAACCCGTAGACTGGCAGCCGGTCGGGCGCGAACGACCTCAGCCCTGCCCAGCTGCGTTCGACTCGCTCAACGGGCCAGTCGACCGCGCCTTCGAAGCGGTCGATTGCGGTCGCGATGTCGATTTCTTCGGGAGCCGCGTCGCACGGGTCCGTATCGATCTCGTCGTGCGGGCTGAGCCAGATCGACCCGTCGCTTTCGCCCTTGAAGTAGAATGAGCCCGCTGCATCATCGACCAGCGGCAGCTCCTTGAGACCCGATCGGCCGACCCGCAATTGGACCATCGTCCGCCGCTTCGGGGCGATTCCCAGCGGCTCGACTCCGCACGCTTTCGCAACCGGGTCGCCCCAGGCGCCCGCTGCATTCACGATGATCGAAGCGGTCATCGCTGAGCCGTCCTCGAGCGCAATGGCCCACCCGTCACCTCGCCGTTCGGCGCTGATGAGTCGCGAGGATGCCGCAATCGTCCCGCCCTCGCGCCGAAATCGACGGAGATAGGCCGAGTGCAGCGCAGCCACCTCGATGTCCGCGCAGCCCGGCTCTAGCAGCGCTTTCGACCAGCGAGGACGGATCCCGGGGATCAGCCGTTCCAGATCGTTGCGACTCAGGCGCTTCGCGGTCACTCCATCCGGCACTTCCGGCCAATCGCCGTCGGACAAGTGAACAGCACCGCGCGCATGCAGGAATCCGGATTCGGCGAATTCGATCGGGGGATTGTCGAGAAACGATCGGGAAGCGCTGGTCAGGAGCGCCACATTGGGTCCTCCGTAGCTCTCCAGCCAAAAGGCGGCCGAGCGCCCCGTCGAATGATAGCCGCACTGCTGCTCGGCTTCGACGATCAGCGATCGCCGCTTGCCCGCGATCTCCGCCCCGAGGCTGGCGCCGGCGATTCCGCCGCCGACGATGACGATGTCGAACTCAGCCATTTCCGGCCTCGGTTACGAATTGGAAAGCCGCGCCGTCTAGTGGTGCGCTCATGTTCAATGGTGCGTTTACCGAAATATTGCTCCTGGTGGGCCTCGCTGCGATCCTGGTTTTCGCGGCGGCGGTCGACGTGCGCACCTTCACCATTTCCAACAAGCTGAATCTCGCCGTCGCGCTTCTCGCACCGCTCTACTGGCTGTCCGTCGCACTTCCGCTGTGGCCGGACGTTGGAGTGCATCTCGCGGTAGGCGCCGGGGTGTTCGTGCTTCTCGCAGGCGCGTTCTACGCAGGAATGATGGGCGGCGGAGACGTGAAGCTCGCCGCCGCGCTTGCGCTGTGGTTTTCACCTCAATCAACAATCAAGTTTTTGGTCCTGACCTCGCTTGCCGGCGGAGTGCTGACTCTGGGCGTTCTCGCCTGGCACCGCGCCAAGCGGCGGGAGGGCCGTCCCGAAATCCCGTACGGGGTCGCCATCGCATTTGGCGGCCTCGTAATTCTCACCCAACGGTTTCTTAACCAATTTGCCTGATTTGTGAGGGCGTAACGGGGAGCCCTCAAGGGGAGGCGATCACGCCATGGATGTCAAGAAGCTCGCACTGCTCATCGGAGCTTTGGTCATTGCGGTGGTCACCGCCGTCATGGCCAAGAACATGTTCGCCGGAGCCGGGGCCCAGCAGGCCGCAGCGGCACCTGCCGTGCCGGTCGGCCCGAAGGTGATGGTCGCCAAGAAGGCGCTTCCGGTTGGAACGATCATCGACGCCGAGTCACTCGGCTGGCAGCCCTGGCCGAAGGAGCTCATGCAGAGCGCCTATTATACGGAAGGGCAGCCCGACGCCGACGCTCAGAAGCTGCTCGGCACGGTCGTTCGCTATCAGGTTACTGCCGGCCAGCCGGTCACTCGCGGCTCGCTCGTCGGACCGAAGGACCGCGGCTTCCTTGCAGCGGCACTCGGGCCTGGCATGCGTGCGGTCACTGTTCCGGTGAATTCGTCGACCGGAGTCGCCGGCTTCGTTTTCCCAGGTGACCATGTCGACATGGTTCTGACCCAAACCGTCCAGGGTGGCGGCGACGGTCCGCCGCTGAAAGTGTCCGAGACCATCGTCCGCAACCTTCGAGTCCTCGCGACCGACCAGCGGATCGACAGCAAGGGCGACGACGGCAAGACCGAGGTCAAGACCTTCTCCAACGTCACGCTAGAGGTCACTCCGCGCATTGCCGAGAAGATCTCGGTCGCGCAGAGCCTGGGCACGCTGTCGCTGTCGCTTCGTTCGATTGCGGACAATACGGCCGAGCTTGAGCGCGCGGTCGCGGCTGGCGATGTCAAGGTTCCGGCGGGCACAAACCCGCTGCAGGAGCGCCAGATGCTGCTCGCGGTCGCCAATCGGCCGATGGACAGCAACACGACCTATTCGACCGGTGGCGACGTGTCGCGCTTCCAGCGCCGCACCGTCCCTGCCCGGACTCCGGCGGCGGCGCCTTCGGGTGCGCCGGGTGGAGTCGCCTCAGGCGCCGCAATGCCCGTGGGCCCCGTGGTCCGTGTTGCACGCGGCAATACCATCACCGTCGTTCCGGTGGGAGCTCGCTAAAATGAAGACTCGCAACAACACCTGCCGGGCACGTCTCGGCACCGCGTTCGTCGCCCTGGCCGTCGGTCTGGGGACGGTCTCCGCGGCCGCTCCGGCGTTCGCCGCCTCCGTCCCCAGCACCTACAAGCCCTCAAGGCAGGTGCTGCTGTCGATCGGCGAGGGCCAGATGGTCAACCTGCCGCGCAACGTCGCGAGCGTGTGGACCTCGAACCCCGAAGTCGCCGACGTCTATGTTCAGAGCCCGCGCCAGATCAGCGTGTTCGGCAAGTCGTTCGGCGAAGCGACCATTATCGCGACAGGGAGCGACGGTTCGGTGGTTTATGGCGCCAACGTCCGCGTCAGCCAGAACATCAGTTCGATCAACGAGGTGCTTCACACCGCGATGCCGGACTCGAACATCACGGTGACGAGCGTCGGACAAATGGCGGTCATCAACGGCACCGTCGCCTCGCCGCAGGACGCAGCCCAGGCGGAGATGCTCGTTCGCACGATCCTCAATCCGGGTATTAAGGATACCGAGGGGCTCAAGATCCTGCCGGTCAACCGGCTGAAGGTCGCCACTCCGCTTCAGGTCACGCTCAAGGTCCGAATCGCGGAGGTGAACCGTTCGCTTCTGAAGAATATCGGTGTGAACCTCTTCAGCAGCGACCCGACCAGCGGGTTCAAGTTCGGAATTGGTCAAGGCAGCGCCGGTGCGACATCCGGTCCGACCTCGTCGCCGTTCAGCGTCGGCGCTCTCGCGACCGGCGGAACCACTCTTGGTGCGGCCGGCAAGCTATTGGGCCTCGACATTTCGGGCGCGATCGATCTCGCCCAGAAGGACGGTGTCGCGACGATCCTCGCCGAACCGAACCTGACCGCACTGTCGGGCGAAACGGCGAGCTTCCTCGCCGGCGGCGAATATCCGATCCCGATTTCGCAGTCCCTTGGCGCCGTGTCGATCGAATACAAGCAATATGGCGTCGGCCTGGCCTTCACTCCGATCGTCCTCGCGGACGGCCGCATCTCGATGCGCGTCCGGCCGGAGGTGAGCGAACTCAGTGACGCCGGTTCGATCAAGATCGGCGACGTGCAGGTTCCGGCGCTGATCACTCGCCGCGCCGAAACCACTGTAGAGCTGGGTTCGGGTCAATCGCTCATGATCGCCGGGTTGCTGCGCAACTCGACGAGCAACAATATCAACAAGGCGCCGTTCCTGGGTGACATCCCGATCCTCGGAATGCTGTTCCGTTCGACCGCGTGGAAGCGGGAGGAATCGGAGCTGGTGATTATCGTGACGCCGTATCTCGTACGGCCGGTGTCGAACCAGCTCGCCACTCCGTCCGACGGCTATCGCGCGCCGGACGACGGCCAGGAGACGTTCCTCGGCCAAACCTACAAGGGCGCCAGCGGCGTCCGCCAGCCGACCGCCGTTCCGGCGGCTGCCGCGCCCGCTCCGGGGTTCAAGCTGTGACCCGCGGTCTCTTCAGGAAGGATGCGATGATGCGTTCGAAACTCGTCCTAATCGCAATCGGCTCCGCGCTCGCGGGCTGCACAGCGGGCATGGCGGACATGCCCGATCGTGGCGTCGCCGCGGTCAACGTGCCGGTCGTCACGACGGCGGATTACGTCTTCGACGCGGCCGCGCCCGGGGGTAACCTGGCGCCAGGCGAGGCCGAACGGCTCAACGCCTGGTTTTCGACCCTCGGCCTCGGCTACGGCGACAGCGTCTACGTCGACGGCGATGGCTATGCCGCCCGTAACAAGGTCGCCGCGATCGCCGGCAACTATGGGATGCTGATCCAGGCTGGAGCTCCCGTCACGGCCGGAGTGGTGCAGCCTGGAAGCGTCCGCGTGGTTGTCGCCCGCCGCCGCGCCGTGGTTCCGAATTGCCCGAACTGGAGCGTTCCGGCCCAACCGAACTATGCCAATCGGTCGATGTCGAATTTCGGCTGCGGGGTGAATGCCAACCTGGCGGCCCAGATCGCCAACCCCGAGGACCTGCTCCACGGACAGGAAGGCAGCGCCGTCGCCGATGCGATGACCGGCGCCAAGGCCGTCCTCTTCTATCGGACCTCACCTCCGACGGGTGAGAAGGGCCTCCAGGACATCAGCACGAAGAAGAAGGAAGACAAGTGATGAACGCCCCCTTCCAGGCACGCGCGGGCCTCCGCGATCCGTTCACCGCCTTCGTGTGCGACGATGCGACGGCGGACATGCTCCGCCCTGTCGCCGTCGAACACGGCTGGTCGCCGGAAAAGGTGCACAAGGGTGGCCTTCGCAACGCAGTCCAGTCGCTGTCGGTCTCGGCCAGCCCGAACATCCTGTTCGTGGACCTGTCGGAATCGGCCGATCCGCTGAACGACATCAACGCGCTCGCAGAAGTCTGCGAGCCGGGGACGATCGTGATCGCGGCCGGCACCGTCAACGACGTGCGCCTGTATCGCGACCTCGTCGCGAGCGGCATTCACGATTACCTTCTGAAGCCGTTCACGGTCGACCACCTGCGTGACACGTTCGCGCATGCGCAGATGATCTTGTCGGGTCCGCGCGGCGAAGCCCAGGTCGACAAGCCGCACGTCATGGCTGCGGTGATTGGCGTTCGGGGCGGCGTCGGTGCCTCGACGATCGCAACATCACTCGCCTGGCTGCTTGGTGAGAAGGCGCGTCGCACGACGGCGTTGCTCGACCTCGACGTCCACTTCGGAACCGGCGCCCTGGCGCTCGACCTCGAACCAGGCCGCGGCCTGACCGACGCGATCGAGAACCCGAGCCGGATCGACGGGCTGTTCATCGAGCGCGCGATGGTTCGCGCCAATGAGCGGCTGTCGGTCCTGTCGGCCGAAGCTCCGATCCATCAGCCGCTGGTCACGGACGGAACCGCCTTCTTCCAGCTTCAGGAAGAGATGCGCAACGCCTTCGAATCGACGGTGCTCGACCTGCCGCGCCAGATGCTGATCCAATATCCGCACCTGGTCCACGATGCGCACGTCGCCGTGGTCGTCTGCGAGCTCACCCTTGCAGCGACCCGCGACACGATCCGCATCCTCGCGTGGCTGAAGTCGAACGCTCCCCAGACGAAGGTCGTGGTTGTCTGCAACCAGGTCCCATCGGGCGGCGCGCTCGAGATCAGTCGCAAGGACTTCGAACAGTCGATCGAGCGTCCGGTGGACATCGTCTTCCCGGTCGACGGAAAGCTCGCGGCCCAGGCCGCCAAGCTTGGCAAGCCGATGGCGGAAGTCGCCAGCGGAAAAATGTCGGCTCCCTTCACGCAGCTGTCGAACATGGTGCTGAGCCATGCCAGCGAGGAAGGTGCCGCCACCGAGTCGAAGGCCGCGGCGAGCGCCAAGGGCCTGGTCGATAATCTGAAGTCGATGCTGTCGAAGCCGAAGCAGGCCAAGGCGGCGTAACGGTTGTGGCTGGGCTCGCCCAGCCACGGAGTTGAGGGGCTAAGGCATGCTTCTGTGGATCATCCTGATCGGCGCGGTTGGTGCGCTGGCGCTCGCCTATTTCGCGATGCGCGGCCCATCTGCGTCGTCGTCGCTGAAGCGGCGCATCGAGCTGGTGAAGGAGCGCCACGGCGACATCATCGCCGGCAGTGCCCAGGCGCAGATCCGCAAGCTCATGGCGCAGCGCGCTAGCCGCATTGAAGGCTATGCCTCGACACTGATCCCGAAGCCCGCCCTGCTGCGCAAGCGGCTGGAGATGACCGGCAAGGACATCACTCTCGGCAAATATGCGACCATCTGCCTCATCGTCGGCTTGGTCGTCGCGTCCGCGCTGATGCTGCGCGGCGCCCCGCTCCTGCTCTCTCTCCTGGTCGGAATGTTCTTTGGCATCGGCGGCCCGCATTTCATCATCGGCAAGCTGATCCTGCGCCGGATCAAGAAGTTCAACTCGAACTTCCCCGATGCGATCGAGCTGATGGTCCGCGGCCTTCGTTCAGGTCTTCCGATCACCGAAACGCTCGGCATCGTGGCCGGCGAGATCAGCGGCCCCGTCGGGATCGAGTTCCGGATGGTCGCCGACAAGATGAAGATCGGCCGCACCATGGAGGCTGCGCTCCAGGAGACCGCCGATCGCCTCGGCACGGCGGAATTCCAGTTCTTTGTGATCACGCTGGCTATCCAGCGCGAAACGGGCGGCAACCTTGCCGAAACCCTGTCGAACCTCGCCGACGTGCTGCGTAAGCGCGCTCAGATGAAGCTCAAGATTCGTGCGATGAGCTCGGAATCGAAGGCTTCGGCCTACATCGTCGGCTCGCTGCCGTTCGTGGTGTTCACGCTCGTGTGGTTCATCAACCCCAAATACATGCAGGGGTTCTTCGTCGATGAGCGCTTGATGGTCGCGGGCCTCGGCGGGCTCATCTGGATGGGCATCGGCGGCTTTATCATGGCCAAGATGGTCAACTTCGAGATTTGAGGGGGGACTGACGATCATGGATCCGGCCGCAGTACCTACTGGCCCTACCCTTCTCGGCTTCGACGTCATCTGGATCGCGACGATCCTGAGTGCCGTCGCGACCTTTGCCGTGATGCTCGCGATTTACGCGGCTACGACGGTCAAGGACCCGATGGCGCGCCGCGTGAAAGCTCTCAACGAGCGCCGCGAGCAGCTGAAGGCCGGCATCGTCGCGTCGACCAACAAGCGCCGCAAGCTAAGCAACCGCAGCGAGGCTGCGGACCGCGTCCGCTCCTTGCTGAGCAACTTCAAGATGCTCCAGGACGATCAGCTGAAGAAAACCCAGCTGAGGCTGATGCAGGCCGGCATCCGCACCAAGGATCTCGCCTTTTTCATCATCGCCGCGCGCTTCGTCATGCCGGCCGTGCTCGGCACCATCGCTGTGCTCGCAATCTATGTCTTCAACATGTTCCCAACCTGGTCGTGGATCCGTCAGTACATGACGGTCGCCGGCACTCTGGGCCTCAGCTACAAGGCGCCCGACCTGTGGCTCAAGAACAAGGTCACAAAGCGCAGCCATGCGGTCCGCAAGGGCCTGCCCGATGCGCTCGACCTGCTAGTGATCTGCGCAGAGGCGGGACTTACCGTCGATGCCGCGTTCGGCCGCGTCGCCAAGGAACTTGGCAAGGCCTATCCGGAACTGGGCGATGAGTTCGGACTGACCGCGATCGAACTGGGCTTCCTCAACGAACGCCGCCAGGCATTCGAGAACCTCGCGGCACGCGTCGATCTCGAGGCCGTGCGCGGGGTCGTCACGACCATGATCCAGACCGAGAAATACGGCACTCCACTTGCGAGCGCGCTGCGCGTGCTGTCGGCCGAGTTCCGCAACGAGCGAATGATGCGCGCCGAGGAAAAAGCCGCGCGCCTTCCGGCGATCATGACGGTTCCGCTGATCCTGTTCATCCTGCCGACCCTGTTCGTGGTCATCCTTGGGCCGGCCAGCTGCTCGATCCACGACAGCTTCCTCGCCAACTAAGGAACCCCCTCCCATGGAGGGACGGGCCGCGGGGCGGGCCGGAACACGCCCGCCCGCCCAAGCGTAGATAACGCGACTTCCTCGAAAGGAGGGCGCGCAATGCCTTACAACCTGATCAACGATCCCAATGTCTGGGTGATCTCAGGACTGGTCTTCGTTCTCGGCCTGCTGATCGGAATGTTCTTGACCGCGGGCGGCCGCCGCAAGTGGAAGGGCCGCTACAAGGACGAAGTCGCGAACCGCGAAGCCTGGGAACGCGAGCATGCCAAGCTCAAGCAGGAACATGAAGAGCGCGAAAAGGAGTGGCGCGAGCGCGATTCCCTTCGCGCCGCTGCGGTCAAGGATAGCGAGCGCGAACGCGTAGTGCCGACGCCCTAACCCTCGATCCTCGAGAAATCCGCGACCCCGTTCACCGCGTCGCGAAAACGCAGCAGCAGGTTGAGGCGCCGTTCGCGCTTGGCGGCGTCGGGGTCGTTGACAGTCACATGGTCGAAAAACTCGTCGATCGGCGTCCTTAAGCCCGCGAGTGCGGCCATTGCGCCGGTGAAGTCTTCTCTTTCGACCGCCGCTGATGCCTTGGGCTCCGCCTTGCCGAGCGCCGCGATCAGCGCCTTCTCCTGGGGCAGGTCGGCCCCGGCCTGGCCCGAAGCGATCTCGGCGATCGCTTCCTTCAGGATCGGCTCGTCGACCAGCACCAGCGGATCTTCCTCGCCAGTCTGCGGGATTCCCTCCTCCTCAGCGGACGTCATGACCCCCGGTGCGGTCCATTTCTCCTTCTTGAGGATGTTCGCCGCGCGCTTGTAGGCGGTGGTGAGATTAGCGCCGTCCTCAGTCTCGACGAAGCCCTGCAGCGCCTTCACCCGGGCCAGCAGCCGCACAAGGTCGTCCTCGCTGCCAAGAGCGAACACCGCATCGATAAGGTCGTGCCGAACCCCCGCCTCGCGTTGCTGGACCTTCAGCCGGTCGGCGAAGAAGTCGAGAATCTCGGGAGCAGTCCGATCGAGCCGATGTGCGGCATCGGTTGTCGACAATTGTCCTGCGACATTGGCAAGCGCACCACGAACGGCCTGTGTCATGGCTAGCCTCAAGCCATTACTGACAATGATCTCGATGGACGCGATGGCCGCCCGCCGGACCGCGAAAGGATCCTTCGACCCGGTCGGCTTTTCGTCGATCGCAAAGAAGTCGCAGATGGTATCAAGCTTGTCGGCCAACGCCACGGCGACCGAAGTCGGTTCGCTCGGGGCGCCATAATGGTCGCGGATGGCGTCGGCGACGGCCTTGGGCTCGCCCTGCGCCTCAGCGAGATAGCCGCCGACCACGCCCTGCAGCTCTGGAAACTCCCCGACCATCCCCGTGACGAGGTCGGCCTTGGCCAGCCGCGCCGCGCGCTCGACCTGGTTGGGGTCGGCTCTGACGATCCCCTCCTCGACCAGCCACCGCGCGAGCTTTGCGACCCGCTCCACCTTGTCGGCGACCGTTCCGAGCTTCTCGTGGAAGACGATTCCGTCGAGCTTCTTCGCCTGGTCCGCTAGCGGGACCTTCACGTCCTGCTCCCAGAAGAAGCGCGCGTCGGCGAGGCGGGCGGCGAGCACCCGGGCGTTGCCCTCGGCGATTGCCTCGCCGCCGTCTTTCGCCGCGATGTTCGCGACGCACACGAACGCTGGCGCCAGAAGCCCGTCCGTCCCGGTGCAGGCGAAATATTTCTGGTTGGTGCGCATGGTGAGCACGATCACCTCGCGCGGCACATCGAGGTAATCGGGGTCGAAACGGCCGATCACCGGCACCGGCCATTCGGCAAGGCCGGCATTCTCGACCACCAGGCCCTGGTCCTCGATCATGGCCAGCCCCGCTTCCGCAGCGGCCTTCATCGCGCCTTCGGCAATCAGCTTCTCGCGCTCATCCTGGTCGATGATCACGTGGCAGGCGCGAAGTTTTTCGATGTAATCCTGCGCCCCGCCGACGGTGATCGGCCCGGGATGATGGAAGCGGTGGCCGACGGTGGTCGCGCCACTGGTGATGCCATCGATCTCAATCGGCACAATCGTCTCGCCAAGCATTGCGACGATTCCATGAAGTGGCCGCACCCAACGGAGGTCTCCGGTCCCCCAACGCATCGACTTGGGCCAGGGGAAGTCGGCGACGATGCGCTTGACCGTCTCGGCGAGAACGTCGGCGGCCGCTTTGCCCTCGCGCTCGATTACCGCGAACAGCACCCCATCGCGCTCCTCGAGCTGTTCGCGGGTCAACCCAGTCTTGCGAAGAAATCCTTCGAGCGCCTGCGCCGGGGCGTTCGCGCGAGGACCCTTCACCTCTTCGCGGCTCGCTTCGGTCGCCGCGGCGACGTCGCGCGCGATGAGGACAAGCCGCCGCGGGGTCGAATGGACGTCGACCGCCCCGGTCGCAAGGCCGGCCTCGCCGGTCGCGTCGGCGAACATTCGGGCGAGGTCGTTGCGTGCCTTCGGCTGCATCCGCGCCGGTATCTCTTCGGACAAGAGCTCGAGCAGGAAATCGGCCATCAGGCGCTTCGCTCCAGCCAAGCCCCGCAGGCCGCCTTCGCGAGGTCGCGCACCCGGCCGATATAGGCCTGGCGCTCGGCGACGCTGATCACTCCGCGCGCCTGGAGAGTGTTGAACACGTGGCTCGCCTTGATCGCCTGCTCATAGGCAGGGATCGGCAGCTTGTGCCCAATGCACAGCTCGCATTCGTCGACGGCTTCGCGGAAAGCCTCGAAAAGGCGGTCCGTGTCGGCGACTTCGAAATTATATTCGGACGCCTCGCGCTCATTCTCGAGGAAAACGTCACCGTACGTGACCCCCGCGTCGTTGAACCTCAGGTCGAACACATTGTCGACGCCCTGGATGTACATCGCGAGGCGCTCGAGACCGTAAGTCAGCTCACCCGTCACCGGCTTGCACTCGAACCCGCCGACCTGCTGGAAATAGGTGAATTGCGTCACCTCCATGCCGTCGCACCACACTTCCCAGCCAAGCCCCCAGGCGCCGAGCGTCGGGCTTTCCCAATCGTCCTCGACGAAGCGGATGTCGTGTTTCAGCGGGTCGATGCCGATTTCGGTAAGGCTGCCGAGGTAGAGGTCCTGGAGGTCGTCCGGGCTTGGTTTCAGCACGACCTGGAACTGGTAATACGCGCCGAGCCGGTTGGGGTTTTCGCCATAGCGGCCGTCGGTCGGCCGCCGGCACGGTTGTACATAGGCCGTGCGCCACGGCGCCGGCCCGAGCGCGCGCAGCACCGTCGCCGGGTGAAACGTCCCCGCGCCCATTTCCATATCGTAGGGCTGGAGCAGCACGCAGCCCTGCGCTCCCCAATAGCGCTGGAGTGTCAGGATCAGGTCCTGGAAGCTCAGGCTCAAGGTAAGAAGGCCCCGTATCGCGCGAATTGGAACCCAAGGCTTTGGCCGCGCCTTCAGCGAAGCGCAAGCTTGAGCGCGCCAATAGGTACCTTACATCCGGAGCTTATGATGACTTTGATCAAGCGTTTCTTCGCCCCGTTCGCCGCGCTTCTCGCTCTCGCTGCGCCCGCGGCGGCCAGGGTGCCGCAGGCTCGCCCGGCACTCTGGGAAGTTTCGGACGCCGACACGACGGTCTATCTCTTCGGAACCATCCATCTGCTGCCCCCTAATTACCAGTGGCGGACGCCCAAATTCGACGCGGCGCTTGCCAATTCGCAGGAGCTGGTTGTGGAAACGATCGTCGACCTCCAGCACCCCGACGAAATCCTCGCCGCCAAGCGGGACCTCGGTTACTCGGCCGGTCTTCCGCCGATCGAACAGCGCGTGCCGCCGGCGAAACGCGCATTGCTTCGCTCGGTGATCGCCAAGACCGGTGTTCCCGAGCAATATTTCACGAGCATGGAAACGTGGCTGGCGGCGTTCGAGCTGCTCGGGGTGCGGTTCCAGGAAATGGGCCTCAAGGGCGAGCAAGGCCCGGAACAAGCCCTTCGCACCGAATTCCAGGGCGCGAAAAAGCCCATCGGACAACTGGAGACCAACGCCGAGCAGCTCGGCTTTTTCGATCGACTGCCCGAAAAGGCACAGCGACTGCTGCTGGAGGGCGCAATCGAGGGACCAAAGAGCATGGACGACGATTTTGCGAAAATGGTCTCGTCCTGGTCGCGTGGCGACGTCAAGGCGATTGCGGTCAGCTTCAACCGCGACCTCTCCTCCTCGCCAGAACTCATGAATTCGCTGATCAAGCAGCGAAACGCGAATTGGAGCCGCTGGATTGAAGATCGCATGACCAAGCCGGGCTCGGTGTTCGTGGCGGTCGGCGCGGGCCACCTCGCGGGCCCGTCATCGTTGATCAGCATGCTTCAGCGCGACGGCTATAAGGTGCGCCGGATCCAGTGACCGCTGCTGCTGCTTGTTGTTGATCCGGAATGAGAATTTTTCACGAAGCAGCGGTTTCCGCTAGACTTTTGTTAATCTGTCAGTGACCATAATCGCCGGGTATCGGGCTGGGGGGCCACGATGCGAGTTGAGGGGGGCGCGGCGCTGCCGCCACGGGTGAAGTGCACCCCGGCAGCTGCGCCAGACCACTCAATCCGTCGTTCATCCTCAGCCGGCCGCCCGTGAAGGAGCTGGTGGATGATCGATGTCCTGCTTGCTGCCGCGATTGCCGCCGCCGCGCCTTCCGCGCAGGCCGCACCGCTGACGGTAGCCAACGACGCCAGCCCCGCAATGTTCGTGGTGCATGACGCCGACACCACGGTCTACATCTTCGGCACCTTCCACGCGCTCGACGGCAGGTCGGAGTGGTTCAAGAACCGCGTGAAGACGGCCTTCGATAGTTCGGGTGAGCTCGTGCTCGAAACCGTCATTCCCGAAGGGCCGGTCCAGATCAAACCGCGATTTACCGGTCAGCCGCTGCCGGTGACGCCGTCGGCATCCTTCCTCGCCACCACGCGCATGGCGATCAGCGCGGGCCGGTCGCAAGGCATGCAGGTCGGCAACGGCGCGGACATGGTCCTGCGCCACGCCGCGGAAGCCCAGGGCAAGCCGGTCGAGGGCCTCGAGACGCTCGAGCTGCAGCTCGACATGTTCAATCGCATGCCGGCGGCCCAGGCTTCGCCCCGGCCGAAGGCGGGCGAGCCGGTGGACGGCGCCGAGCCGATAGTGAGCATGACCCGCGTGATGTCGGACATGCAGTCTGCCTGGAAGCGCGGCGACCAGACCATCTTCGTGAAGATGCTCGGCCAGCTCGAAAATGCGTCGCCCGATACTTACCGGATGATGTTTACCGAGCGGAACGCGCGTTGGGCCGACTGGATCGCCGGGCGCATGCAAACGCCCGGCGTTGTTTTTGTGGCAGTCGGAGCTGGCCATCTCGCCGGCAAGGACAGCGTCCTCGTCCGCCTCGCCGAGCTCGGCATTCCCTCCGCGCGGCTGAACTGACTTTTTGCCCGTCACCCCCGCGAAAGCGGGGGTCCCGATGTTCTCAGGAACAAGCGGGATTCCCGCTTGCGCGGGAATGACGAAGCGGGTTTGCCAAATGAGCAACCCTCCACTATAGGCGCGCCCTCCCCTAGCCATGGTCATCCCTGGAGGCGTGGCGGGGTTTTTCTATTGGAGAACGCAAGCAATGAGCGATCAGCTGACGCTGCCCGCCGAGGCGCGCGACCGGGCTGGCAAGGGAGCCTCCCGGGCACTGCGCCGAGATGGCCGGGTCCCCGCCGTGGTCTACGGCGAAAAGAAAGAGCCTCTCTCGATCCATGTCGAGGAGAAGCTTCTCATCAAAATGCTTTCGACGGGTCACTTCATGAACTCGGTCGTGATGGTCGATTACGAGGGCAAGGCCCATCGTACGCTGCCCAAGGCGGTCGATTTCCACCCGGTGTCGAGCCGGCCGATCCACGTCGATTTCCTGCGCATCGGCGAGCACACCAAGGTCACCGTCGCGGTGCCGGTGCGCTTCGACAATGACGAAGAATCTCCGGGACTGAAGCGCGGCGGAGTGTTGAACGTCGTCCAGCACGAGCTCGAGATCGTCTGCGACGCGGCGAGCATCCCGAACGAGATTCACATCGATCTCACGGGCCTCGAGATTGGCGATTCGATCCATATCAGCGAGGTGAAGTTGCCCGACGGCGTCGTCCCGTCGAACAAGGACGAGGATTTCACGGTCGCGACGATCGTTTCCCCGTCGGCGATGAAGGCCGAAGAGGAAGAGGTCGCTGCGGCTGACGAGGTCCCGACCGTCGAGGGCGAGGAAGGCGAAGTGGCCGAAGGCGGCGAAGCTGCCGAGGGCGGCGGCGAGAGCGAAGAGTAAGCGCTCTACCCTTCGAATCTTCAGAAACCGCTCGCCCGAAAGGGCGGGCGGTTTTTGTTTGTCCTCTCTCCTGCTAGCGAGCGGCGATGCAACTCTGGGTTGGCCTCGGGAATCCCGGCACGAAATATGCTCTCCACCGGCACAATGTCGGCTTCATGGCGGCCGACATCATCGCCGAGGTGCATGATTTTTCGCCCTGGTCGAAGAAGTTCCGAAGCCTGATCGCCGAAGGCCGTATCGGCCGCCAACGCGTGTTGTTGCTGAAGCCCCAGACCTACATGAACGACAGCGGCGACGCGGTTCAGCAGGCCCTCAATTTCTACAAGCTCGACCTCGACGACCTCACCGTCTTCCACGACGAACTCGACCTCGCCCCGTTCAAGGTCAAAGTGAAGGTCGGCGGAGGCACCGCCGGGCACAACGGACTGCGCTCGATCGACGCGGTCTTCGGCCCCGACTTCCGCCGAGTGCGCATCGGCATCGGTCATCCGGGTCCCGGCCTCAAGGAACTCGTCACGCCGCACGTTCTCGGCAACTACTCGAAGGCCGAGATGGAGCCCTTGAGCGATGTCCTGGCGGCGATTTCGGCCGAGGCCGAATGGCTCGCCGATGGCGACGACGCGCGGTTCATGAGCGAGGTCGCGCTCAGGTTGCAGCAGCCGGACTAGCCGCAGCCTCCTGATCGAGCCGCTGGCGCAAGTCGGCAAGCATTCTCTCAAATCGCGGATCGTTTCGCAGAACGTCCATGTCCGGATCGCTGTCCACTACGCTCAGGATGAACTGGCCGCAGCGGTCAAAAACGGGCTTCAGGATCTCCAGGGCGGCATCGGTATCCGCTAGCTCATTGGCAAGCACGCAGGCAAAATTATACTGCATGTTGAGATTGTCCGGATCGATGAGCATCGCCCGGTCGATCCATTCCTTCGCCCGATCTTTCTCGCCCAGGATCCCAAACCCTGACGCGATCATTCCCAGCGCAGAACCATTGCTCGGGTCCTGCTGGAGTGCTGTTTCGGCGCGCTCGACGAGCATCTTCGCCGCATGCATGAATTTCGGCCTGTCACCTGCCGACCGATAGCAGGTGCACAGCATGCCCCATGCGTGAAAGTCGCCATCCATCAGCGAAGCTGCCTTTTCGTAATATCTTGTCGCCTCCGGAATGCGACGCTGCAGCATAGAAATCCGCGCCGCTTCCTTATTAGCTTCCCAAGACTCAGGGTCGAGCCTGAGAGCGATTTCAAGTTCGGCATTCGCCTCCTCAGTCTTGCCGTCGTAGGCGAGATTCTGCGCGAGGACGCAGTGCGCCTCGGCAATATTGGGATCGAGCGAAAGCGCCTTGTGAGCGGCTGGAAGCCCGCCGTCTCCACCATGGCTAAATCCCGCTCGCAAGTTGGACTGCGCCAGCGCCATCAGCGCCCAGGCTCGCGCATAGCCCGGGTCAAGCGCGACGGCCTGGCCACAAATCCGCATGACCCGCTCCTCGCGGCGCGGATCGCCGTGGTTGCCCGAGACCCAGAAGTTCCGAGCCATCAGATAAAGATTGTAGGCGTCAACGCTGTTCGTGCCACGCTGCTCGATGGCTTTCTTTTCCGCCGGCAGAAGCTTCAGCTTCAACGCGTCGACGATCGAGTGGCTAATCTCGTCCTGGATGGCGAAAATATCGTCGAGTTCGCGATCGTAACGCTCTGCCCAGAGATGATCGCCCGTGCTTCCGTCGATCAGCTGGGCATTGATTCGCACCCGTCCGCCCGCCTTGCGCACGCTACCCTCGAGCACGTGACTGACGCCCAGCTTGCGGGCAATATCGCACACGTCGACCGATTGACCCTTGAACATGAAGGCGGTGTTCCGTGCAGTGACACTCAGGGCCGAGACTTTCGACAAATCGGTGGTGATGTCCTCGCTGATACCGTCGCTGAAATATTCCTGCTCGGCATCGCCGCTCATGTTGACGAAGGGCAGGACGCAGATTGAATTGCGCCGCCTGGAATGACCGTCCGTTCGTTCGGGTTCAAGCGGTCCGACGAGCGCGGCCACGCTGTCTTCCAGCTTGCGCCACCCGAACGCATCAGCATCGCCCTTCCATTCCTTGAGCTCGGCGCACTCGATCTGGTTGAAAGGCATCGGCGGCAGCGTCCCGTCGACGCTGATCTGCACCAAAGTCCCCGCCGCCCGGGCGGTATCGGCTTCAGACCGCACCCATTGCGATTTCGCTGCGTCGGCCGACCAGATAACGACCACCGCCTTCGACGATTTCAGCCGCTCTTCAATGACATCGGCATAAGCGCGGTGTGCCGGAATCTCGTCGTCGCGCCAGACGCGGTAGCCCTTGGCCCGAAGCGCCGCCGCGATCTTCATCGCTTCGGGTTCGGTCGATCGTGCATAGGACACGAAGACGTCCGACATTCTCGCCCCTCTTCCGGCTTGGTTATCAGGACTCTACGAGGGAGTCATGACGCGCGCGCTCTTCGCAACCCAGCTCTACGATGCCGAGATCGGCGATCGGCGGCTGCTCGGCGACCTTGCGCAATCGATTCGTGCGCTTGCCACGGACGATGGAGCTGGCCGGCGCTGGAGCCGCGAGCATCGCTACGGCGGTTACACCAGTTACGCATCGCTCAACGATTTGCCGAAGCGCGACCCGGCGTTCGCCGAGCTGGCAAAGCTGCTGACCCGCCACGCGGCGAAATTCGCCCAGGACTGCGCCTTCGATCTCGGCCGCAAGCCAAAGCTCGACAGCCTGTGGGCGAACCTGTTGAAATCCGGTGGACATCACAGTGGACACATCCATCCTCATAGTATCGTTTCCGGCACTTTTTACGTCGAAGTGCCAAGGGGCTCGGGCGACATACGTTTCGAGGACCCGAGACTGCCGCTGATGATGGCCGCGCCGCCCCGCGCGGACACCTTTGTCTCCGTTCAGCCGCGCCCTGGGCTGCTGCTGATGTGGGAGAGCTGGCTGCGCCACGAAGTCCTCGCCGGCACCGGCCAGGGTGAACGGTTGAGCATTTCGTTCAACTTCGCCTAAAGGGCGCGCCAACCTCCCTCACCAATCAGGACAATCATGGGCTTCCGCTGCGGCATCGTCGGCCTGCCGAACGTCGGCAAATCGACGCTTTTCAATGCCTTGACCGAAACTGCCGCGGCGCAAGCCGCGAACTACCCCTTTTGCACGATCGAGCCCAACGTCGGTCGCGTCGCCGTACCGGATCCGCGGCTCGACAAAATCGCGGCCATCGCCAAGTCGGCGCAGGAGATCGAGACGCAGATCGAATTCGTCGACATCGCCGGGCTCGTCCGCGGCGCGTCAAAGGGCGAAGGGCTCGGGAACCAGTTCCTCGCCAATATCCGCGAGGTCGACGCCATCGTCCACGTGCTCCGCTGCTTCGAGGGCGGCGACGTCACGCATGTTGAGGGCCGAATCGATCCGATCGCCGACGCCGATACTGTCGAGACCGAACTGATGCTCGCCGATCTGGAATCGCTCGAACGGCGGGTGCCCAACCTCGTCAAGAAAGCGCAACAGGGGGACAAAGAGGCGAAGATCGAAGCCTCAGTGCTCGGCCAGGCACTCGATCTCCTGCGCGACTCCAAGCCGGCGCGGCTGACCAAGCCGAAAGACCATGAGGAAGCGAACGCGTTGCGACGCGCCCAGCTGCTGACGGCAAAGCCCGTGCTTTACGCCTGCAACGTCGATGAGGCCGACGCCGCGGCCGGCAATGCCCTTTCACAGCGCGTGTTCGAAAAGGCCGCTGCCGAGGGCGCCAAAGGCGTCGTCATTTCGGCCGCGATCGAGGCCGAAATCGCCACGCTTCCGCCCGACGAGCGCGACGCCTTCCTCGTCGACCTGGGGCTTCACGAAACCGGACTCAACCGGATGATCCACACATCCTACGAGCTTCTCGGCCTCATCACCTTCTACACTGCGGGTCCGAAGGAAGCGCGCGCCTGGACGGTGCACCGCGGCGCCAAGGCGCCCGAGGCCGCCGGCGAGATCCACACCGATTTCGAGCGCGGGTTCATCCGCGCCGAGACGATCGCCTATGACGATTACCTCAAATACGGCGGTGAGACGGGCGCGAAGGACGCCGGCAAGATGCGCGCCGAGGGGAAGGATTACGTCGTTCAGGACGGCGACGTGCTGCTGATCCGATTTAACGTGTAGCTACGGACTCGCGGCCGCAACAATCAGTTATTAGACAGACGGCCATGCTCACTCGGCGCCATTTCCTCGCGACGGGCGCCGCGGCCCTCGCCGCCGCGCCCGCGATCGTTCGCGCTCAGGCCAAATGGCGAGCCAACCCCTTCAGCCTCGGAATTGCATCCGGCGACCCGTCACCGGACGGCTTCGTCATCTGGACGAGGCTCGCTCCTGAACCGGGCGAGGCGCACGGCGGCATGGCAATTGAGCCGATGCCGGCCACATGGGAGGTCGCGGCCGACGAGAGCTTCGGGACCATCGTCGCGCGCGGCAGTGCCGTAGCACGGCCCGAGCTCGCCCATTCGATCCATGTCGAGGTAACGGGGCTGCAGCCCGACCGCCCCTATTTCTACCGCTTCGAAGCCGGCGGCGAACGCAGCGGCGGCGGTCGAGCCCGCACTCTTCCTACCGTCGCGTCCGCCCCTCAGCGCCTGCGCTTCGGGGTCGCCGGCTGCCAGGACTATCAGTCGGGCTATTACACCGCGTATCGCCACCTCGCCGGCGAGGAGCTGGCGTTCGTCTTCCACTACGGCGACTACATTTACGAGTACGGGCCCGACCCCCACCCGGTCCGCAAGCATGCCGGCGACCTCCTCTCGTCGCTCGACGATTATCGTCGCCGCCACGCACAGTACAAAGCCGATGCTGACCTGCAGGCGGCCCACGCGGCGCATCCCTTCTTCATGACCTTCGACGATCATGAAGTTCGCAACAATTGGGCGGGCGATTTCGACGACGACGACCAGGCACCCCCCGACGCCTTCCGTTTTCGCCGTCAGGCGGCGTTCCAGGCATGGTACGAGCACATGCCCGTTCGCCGCTCCTCATTGCCGAACGGAGCGGCCATTCGGATGTACCGCACGGCCCGCTACGGCAATCTTGCCCGGCTCGACTTCCTCGACACGCGCCAATTCCGCACGAACCAGCCGTGCGGCGACGGCTACAAGGTCGCCTGCGCGGACGTAACCTCGCCCAGGGCGCACATGATCAGCTCAGAAGAGGAAGCCTGGCTTACGCGTAACCTGCGGACGCGCGACGCACGCTGGAACGTTGTCGCCCAGCAGGTGATGATGATGTCGCTCGACCGGCGCTCACCGGTCGATCCTGCGCCCAGCAAATTGCTCAATATGGATAGCTGGGCCGGCTATGAGGCCCAGCGAGAGCGGCTGCTTGCACGTATGCGCGGTCTCAAGAATGTCGTGGTTCTGACTGGCGATGAGCACACCAATTATGCCGGGCTCCTGCACGATCGAGGAACGCCCGCCGCTGTAGAGTTCGTGGGAACCTCGATTTCGAGCGACGGTGACGGGCAGGATGTGCCCGCGTGGGGCCCAGACTTCATGGCCCACAATCCGCAGCTGAAGTTCATCAACAACCAGCGCGGCTATCTCGCCTGCGACGTGACACCCGATGAATGGCGCACCAATTTCATGGTCGTCGATCGGGTCAGCACGCCCGGGGGGCAGGTCAGCAAGCGCGCGACCTGGGCGGTTGCGCGCGGTCAGCCTGCGCTTCGCTCCGTTTGAGCTAGTTGCGGCTTTCCCGGAACAGCATGACGGCCAGTATTCCCGGGATGAGCACACCGGCGTAGCTCATCCACATCGGGATCGTGTGGTTCCCGAGGATGATCTGAAAGTTTGTGAACAGCCGGTAGAGATGGGCCAGTGCGATGATCGCAAAGATGATCGCGGCGAAGGTGGTGAACGGTCTCGAGCGAGTCATGTGCCCTCCCTCTTTTCTTCGGGTCCACCATACGACGTTATGAACCGCTCGGCGAGACGCAGCGTCAGCAATACCCACAGCATTCCGAACGCCCAGCCGCCGACAACGTCACTAGGCCAATGCACCCCCAGCATTACGCGGCTGATTCCGATCAGGAGCGAGAGCAGGACGGCGCCCGCGGCGGCGGTCCAACGCCACCTCCCGCTCGTGAGCGCGAAGGCCAGCGTAAGATAGAAGATCATCGAACTCGTCGCATGGCCGCTCGGGAAGGATGATGTCTTCACCACAACCAAATGGGGTTCGAGGTCCGGCCGGACTCGCGCGATCCAGTATTTCTGCGCCTCGCTCAGTGCCCGGCCGATCAACACGATGGCCGTGAGAACGATCGGCAGGTGCCGATGCCCCTTGGACCACAGCCACAAGGCGATGGCGATTCCGGCCCCGATCAGTACGGTCGGCTCCCCGAGTGCGCTGGCGATACGAGCCGCGAGAAGCAGAGCCGGCCGGTGCCCGGCATAAAGCGCCTCGTAGATTTCGCGATCCAGCGCTCCGCCACCCAAGCGCAGCATCGACAGCCAGGTCGCCGCGAGCGCGACGACAAGGGCGATGTAGAGCGCTCGTTGGCGGCTGACGCGCTCTAGAACTTCATCCCCGCCCTGAGCCCGATCGTCCGCGGACGTCCGGGTACGATTTTCACCTGCGTGCAAATGCTGCACACGACAAAGCGCGACAATTCGTTGCGCTCGTCGAAGATGTTCGTTCCGAACAGCTCCACGTTGAATTTGCCCCAGTCATAACCGGCGAACAAGTCGACCAGGGTCGACGAATGGAGGTTGCCGAGCATGGCATTCTGGGCCGGATTGAGGTCCGACGGAGCCGAACCCGAGTAAGCGATAACGCCCTGGACGTGGGCCTTGCCGGACCACATCGGCCAGCTGTAGCGAGCCGTCCCGGTCGCCTTGAATCTCGGCGTGATCGGTAACCTCGTGCCCGACGGAATCGAGATGGCGTCACCGGGGCCACCGCAGTTCGGATCTGGATCGACGACGATCGCCTGGTCGCAGATATTCCCCCTCGTCTTTGCCCTGGTGTAGGCGGCTGTGGCGTTCAGCGACAATCCGCCCGCGACATAGTTGATGTCGGTCTCGACACCATCGATCCGTGCCTTGCGGCCGTTCTGGATGACCGTGAGGCTGTTCGGACCGAGGAAGGAATATTGAATGCCGTTCCAGTCCTGATGGTAGATCGCGCCGTTCCACCGGAGGCGGCCGCCCGCGAAGGTGGTTTTCCATCCGATCTCGTAATTGGTCAGGAAATCAGGCGCGTAGCCCGGCGTATCCGGCTGGCGGTTGATGCCGCCCGGCCGGAAGCCCTTCGACCAGGTCGCGTAGAACATCAGCCCCTGTTGCGGCTTCCACGTGACGTTCAGCCGATGGATGTGGCCTGAGCCCTTGCTTCGCCTCGGTACCGCCTCGCCGTTGACCACGTCGGCCACGTTGAAGCATGGAATGAATAGATCCGTTTCGCCCGTTGCCAGTGGGCTCAGTGGGTCGAACCGATGCTGGATGCCGTTGACCGTCAGGCAGCGGTTCTCGCCCGTGCTGAATCCGCCAGGGTTGCCGGCGCCGAAACCGGCGAAGCCGAACAAGGTGTTGTCGAACCGGTACAGGCGACCGCCGCCGGTGAGCGTGAGCTGTGGGGTGATGTCCCAGCTGACTTCGCCGAACACCGCCCAGTCCTTGTCGACGCGCGCCTGGTTGGTCACCCAGACTGAGCCCGGATAGCCGGTCACCGACAAGTCGTCAGCCAGATTGTCGACCAGATAGTTCTGGAAGATGTGGTTGGTCTGCTTCTGATAGAAGGCGCCGACGATCGCCCGGATCGGCTTATCGGCCGGCGAGGCGATACGAATTTCGTGACTCTGCTTGGTGAAGTGATCGGTGCCGAGAATGTGCTGGCGCGGATTGATGACATTGCCCGCATTGTCGGTCCAGTTCTGGCAACCGAGCAATCCCGGTGATGCGCAGAAGGATGGCGGGAAGCCATAGTAATCGTTGTAAGCGTTATAATAGTCGATGTAATATTGGTTATAGGCGTCGGTGTAGTCGGTATAATCGGTCGTCGCGAACCGCTTCCGGTCCATGAACGCGCCGGCATAGGTGATGTCGAAATTGGCGATCTTGCCCTGGATGGTGAGCGCCGCCTGCCAGAATTTGTCCCTCGCGACTTCAGGCTGGAATCGAACCGTGTCGAGGTCTGACTGGCCAACATCCATGAAGAAGGAGCCGTCCGCTACGGCCTTCTGGTAGAGGAACGTCGGAGTCACCGTCCAATTGTCATTGAGGTCGACTTTCAGCGCCGCCCGGCCGCCATAGGTTTCGAGGTCGTTGTAATTCTTCTCGAGGCAGCAACTGTTGTCGAAATGAATATTGTCGGCCGGATTGGGAGCCAGGTAGTCCCGCTCGCCGAAGACATTATCGATGAAACCCGTGTCGCGTTGCCAGAATGCGGATGCGCGGAACGCGATCCGGTCCGCGATCGGCAGGTTGATCATGCCCTCGAGCTTGCCGCCCATGCCGCCATGGGCAACCGAGTTGATTTCGCCGTCGACCCGTCCAGTGGTGATCCCCAGTTCGGGCTTGTTGGTGATGATCCGGATCGTGCCGGCTTCGCTCGATGCGCCGAAGAGAGTGCCCTGTGGGCCGGCGAGGCTCTCGATTCGCGCGATATCGTAGATGTGAACGTCGAGCGTTCCGCCAATCGTCGTCACCGGCTGCTCGTCGAGATACATGCCGACCGACGGCAGCGAACCCGAGTGGTTGCCGTCGCCGCCCGTCGCCACGCCGCGCATGTAGACAGTCGTGAAGCCGGGCTGCGCGGTCTGGAAGGTGACCGACGGCAGCTGCTTGGTATAGTCCTCGAAGTTCGAGATGTTCAGCTGATCGAGCTTCTTGGTGCCGAGCACCTGAACGCTGATCGGGACGTTCTGCAGATTTTCCTCGCGCTTGGTCGCGGTAATGACGATCGCGTCCTGATCCGACGTCTGGGCGGCGGGCGGAGGCGCGGGTGCTTGCCCGGTTGCTGCAGGAACTTGCGCGAAGGCCGGTGTCGCAAGCGCTGTGGTTGCGAGTAGCCCGAACAAAGCTGTGCGGAACGTGCGGTCGTTCATCGAATGCCCCCATTCGCTGTGTAACAGCATTGCGACAGAGCGAGGGCCAAATGTCAACGGCTGGTCGACAACCGGCCTCCGATTATTTCGCAACCGTTGCGTTCAGGACGCCGGTGCTTCCGGATATGCGTCGAGCACTGGCCCGAGAGCTTTCTTGAGCGGACCGAGGAAGCGCTCGTACGGCCTCCATTCCTCGGTCGCATCGCGATAGATCGGCTGGCGCACCTGCTCCGAGCTTGCCGTGCGAACAGCACGCTCGGTTTTGTAGAATTCGAGGACCTGCGGCTCAAACTCCAGCCCGCAATAGTCCAGCAGCGCCCGCACTTCGTCTTCGGTGTCGTCGACCATTCGCTCGTAGATCACCCGGTGCACGCGCCCAGGCAGCACCGCATCGACATGCGCCATCAGGCGCACATAGTCGGAATAATAACGGCCGACATCCGTGAGGTCGTACGTGAAATCCTGCCCACGCGCGAAATGCTGCCGGAAATTTGAGAAGCAGCAGCCGAGCGGATGCCGCCGCGCGTCGATGACCTTCGCGTTGGGCAGGATCAGCAGGATGAAGGGCACGTACAGCCAGTTGTTGGGCAGCTTGTCGATGAAGTAGGGGCGATCCGTGCGCCGCTGAACACTGGCTCGCTTGAGATACTCTTCACCGAGTTCACGCCGCTCCTGCTCGCTAAGGTTCAGGACCGGCTTCGGATAGCCCAGTTTGCGAGCGAGCGCCGGGATGTCGGGCAGCTCGGACGTACCTTCGACGAGGCTATGCGAGGCGAGAATCTGTTCGACCAACGTCGAGCCGGCGCGCGGCATCCCGACGACAAAGATCGGATCTTTCGCCTCGCAGCCACCGGTTCGTTCAGCGAACGCCTCGGCGGTGAGCTCGGCGATGCACCGATCGACCTTCTCGGTCACGTCGTTGGCATCGTAAGGCTGGCTTTTGAGCCGAAGCGCGTTGGCGTTCGAGTAGTGGTCGAACGCCTCGCCGGCCCGTCCAAGGTCGTGCAACGCCTTGCCGAGCGCGAAGTCCAGGTGGAAGCGGTCCTCATCCTTGAGACCGGGAGTTTCCAACGCAGCTTTCATCGCGATGAGGTCGGCATCGTCGAATTTCACGGTCTTGAGGTTCGCAAGGCTCCACCAGGCCTCGCCGAGCGTCGGCCTGAGCGCAATCGCTTGACGATAAGCGGCGATGCCCTCCGACTGCTGGCCGACGGTCTTGAGCATATGACCGTAGCTCATCCACGCCTTTGGCTGGCGCGGAGCCTGGTCGAGCACGGCCTTGTAAAGCGCTATCGCCTCCTCGAAATCGCCAAGCCGGGCAAGCGTGGCGGCCTTGAGATTCCAGTGCCCGACCCAGTCCGGCTCTTCGGCGAGGATGTCGTCGAGCAACTCCATGGCTTCGGCCGGCCGACCCATTCGCCCGAGGAAGATCGCGAGATTTGCCCTCGCGCTCGTCCAAGCCGGGGCAAGCTCGACCGCACGGCGCAGCAAATGCTCTGCGTCCTTCCAACGCCCGACGCGCGATGCGAGCTCGCCAAGCATTCTGATGGCGAAGACGTCGAACGGGTCTTCATTGAGGTGTGGCTTCAGCAAGCGTTCTGCGACGTCGAGCCGGTTTTCGTTCATGGCCATCGCCGCCTCGATGAGGCGCGGATGCCATCGGCCGGTTGTGGGTGACTGGGTCGCCATGGAGCTAACGTAGCGCCAAGCGTGGCACGCCGCTATGCGCCGCGGTGATGCGTTATTTCGAAGATTTGGAAGTCGGCGCCGAAACTCATTTCGGCTCCTACGACGTAACTCGGGAGGAGGTGCTCGAGTTCGCCCGCAAATATGACCCGCAGCCCTTCCATCTGTCCGATGAAGCGGCGGCAAAGACCCACTTCGGGCGGCTTTGCGCGAGCGGATGGCATACCTGCGCGATGACCATGGCCGTGCTCGCCCGTTATTCGGTGGAGCATGAGCAGGCCGGGCTCGGCTCGCCCGGGATCGACGAGCTTCGCTGGCTGAAGCCGGTCTATCCCGGCGACACGCTCCACATGCATGGCAAGATCATCGAAAAGACGCCATCGCGCAGCCGCCCCGAAATGGGTTCGTATCGAACGGAGACGATCGTCACCAACCAGGACGGGGTCCCGGTGATGCGTTACACCTCGATCGTTTTGATCCGCCGGCGGCCGCCCGAAAGAACGGCCTAGACCGGTTTACTCCGGGTTCGAGCGGTCGTGGCCGCGACCGCGCCGGCCGTTGTCGGAGCGCGTGGTCGTGGTCGTATCGGTGCTCGATGTGGTCGTCGTCGACTGCCGTCCCCAGGCGTGCCCGCGATTGGAGCTGCTGGTCGTCGAGCTACTGCCCGAATCAACGCTGCGATTGCGAATGCGGTTGAATCCGCTCCAGTTTTCGCGAGGAGTGACAGTGGTTGTCGTCGTCGCGTTGGTCGTCGCCGACGAGCCCGATTGGTAGCGGGCGAACTTGTCCCGCCAATATTGGCGCTGGGCGTCAGTCATGACGCGGCGATGGCGGTCGCGGTCGTACACGTAGATGCCGGTGCCGGGATAGTAATAGTTGTCGTACCAGCCGAACGGCGAGCCGTAGCCGCCATAACCGTAACCGCCGTACGGATACCCGCCGTAGCCGTAACCGCCGTACGGATAACCGCCATAGCCGTAGCCGCCATACGGATAGCCGCCATAACCGTAATCGCCGTAGCCGTAATTGCCGTAGCCGACTCCGACGCTGCCATAGGACCCGTAAGGGTCACCGAAGCCGTAAGCGCAGCCGCCAAGGGCTAGGCCGCTCGTTAACGCCAGAGCGGCGAGGCGAAGTTTTGATACGCGCATGTCCAGTCTCCAGAACAACGGAGGTACAGACGCCCGCAAAGCGCTCAGCCGCGTGAACCGCGGCTGAATTTTCGGTCGGCCGAGCGTCTACTTGGTTTTGGCGCGTCTGGTCCTGGCTTGGACCTTCGGCTTGGTCGGCACCGTCACTGGCCCCTTCCCCTTCGCGTCATGCCAAATCTGCTGATAGGCGAGAAAGGCTAAAACGCTGGCGAACAGCAGGAACACTGCGACCGCGAGCCCGGCGGCGTGGCGCCGTTCGAGGTCCGGCTGGGCGGTCCAGACGAGGAACGCCGAAACGTCCTTCGCCATCTGGTCCACCGTCGCCGGAGTGCCGTCGGCATAAGTCACCTGGCCGTTGGTCGTCAGCGGCGGCGGCATGGCGAGGTTGAGGTTCGCGAAATAGGGATTGAAGTGCAGGTTCGGCGCCGGCTTTGCATCCGCCGGCAGCGCCTTACCCGCCTCGTTCCGATAGGTGTTCGGATCAGTGAATCCCGTCAGCAACGAATAGATATAAGCCGCCCCGCCTTCGCGCGACTTGGTAATCAGCGACAGGTCGGGCGGAAGCGCGTTGTTATTCGCCGCGCGGGCGGCCGTGTCATTGGCGAACGGCCCCGGGAAATTGTCCGACGGCAGAGCCTTGCGCGTCGCCGCCTCACCGGTGTCCGGGTTGATCGACGGGACCTCGATCTTCCACTGCTTGCCCGAGCCGGCGTACGCCTTGATTTCGGCGTCATTGTAGCCGAGCGCCTTCAAGTCCCGGAACGCGACCAGCTTGAGGCTGTGGCAGGCCGAGCAGACCTCGGTGTAGACCTGCAGCCCGCGCTGCAGCTGCGCCTGGTCGAACTTGCCGAACGGCCCGTCACTCGACAGCTGAAGGGCCTTTGGTTCCTTATGGAACTCATCCGCTGCAAGCGGCGCCGGCGGGTTGGTGAAATAGGTCGCGGCGTTGCTGATCATCGAAATCAGCAGGACGCCTGCGAACACCAGGCCGACGAGAAATGCGATGACACGGACCATGTTTTGCGTCTGCCCCCTTAGCCGGCCGTCGCCATTGTGCCGCGTTCCCCAAGTACGCTCTCGCTGATCGAGTTCGGCAGCGGCAAAGTCGTTTCAAACTTCGAGACCAGCGGCAGGATCACGAGGAAATGCAGGAAATAATAGGCCGCGGCGAACTGGCCGAGTGCGGTCCGGAACGCCGAAATTGGTGCGCCGCCAACATAGCCGAGGATCAGGACGTCGATGACCATCAGCCAGAAAAAGCGCTTGAACAGCGGGCGATAGGTGCCTGAGCGTACCGGCGACTTATCGAGCCACGGCAGGAAGAACAGCAACAGGATCGAGCTGAACATCGCCAGCACGCCCCACAACTTGGCCGGCAGGATGAAGTCGAGCGTGAACGAACGAAGGATCGCGTAGAACGGCCAGAAATACCATTCGGGCACGATGTGCGCCGGAGTCGCCAGCGGATTGGCCGGAATGTAATTGTCCGGGTGGCCGAGATAGTTCGGCGCGTAGAAGGTGACAAGCGCGTAGATCAGCAGGAAGGAGGCCGAAAACCAGCCGTCCTTAGCCGTGAAGTACGGATGGAACGGCAAGGTGTCCTTCTCATCCTTGACGTCGACCCCGGTCGGGTTGCCCGACCCCGGAATATGCAGCGCCCAGATGTGGAGGATCACCACCGCCGCGATCACGAACGGCAGCAGATAGTGCAGCGAGAAGAAGCGGGTCAACGCCGCCTGGTCTGGCGCATAGCCGCCAAGCAGCCAAACACGGATTGGCTCGCCGATCAGCGGGAAGGCGGAGAAGAAGCCGGTGATGACCTGCGCCCCCCAATAGCTCATCTGGCCCCATGGGAGCACGTAACCCATGAAGGCATTCGCCATCATCAACAGGTAGATGACGAGTCCGAGCATCCACACGAGCTCACGCGGCGGCTTGTACGAGCCGTAATAGAGCCCGCGGAAAATGTGGATGTAGACGACTATGAAGAAGAAGCTCGCGCCGTTCATGTGCGCGTAGCGCAGCAGCCAGCCGGCGTTGACGTCGCGCATGATCAGCTGGTTGACCGAATTGAACGCGCCGTCGGCGGTCGACACATAGTGCATCGCCAGCACGATGCCGGTGACGATCTGGATCGTCAGGAAGACCCCGGCCAGGACCCCGAAGTTCCAGAAATAATTGAGGTTGCGCGGGACCGGATATCCCGGGCCGGTCGCACCGTAGACGAGACGCGGGATCGGCAGCCGCTGGTCCAGCCACTTCATGGCCGGATGCTTGGGTTCGTAGGGCTTGGCCCAGGAAAAGCTCATTGGTCGGCTAGCTCCCGATCTGGACCGTCGTCGGCGATGTGAACTTATATTCCGGAACTTCGAGATTCTTCGGTGCCGGCCCCTGCCGGATGCGCGCCGCGGTGTCGTACATCGACCCATGGCACGGGCAGAAATAGCCGCCGTAGGGCCCCTTGTTCTCGCCTTCGCCGATGCCTAGCGGAACGCAGCCGAGGTGCGTGCAGACCCCCAGCGTGATCAGCCAGTTCGCCTTCCCGGGCTTGGTCCGGTCGGCGAGCGACTGCGGGTCGCGAAGGTCGGACAGGCTGACCGCGTTCGCCTCGGCGATTTCCTTCGGGGTCAGGTTGCGGATGAATATCGGCTGCTTGCGCCACTGGGTCTTGATGCCCTGGCCCGGCTGGATCTTGGAAATGTCGACCTCGGTGGTCGACAGCGCCAGAACGTCGGCCGACGGGCTCATCTGGACGATCAGCGGCGCCAGTGCGGCAACCGTGCCGACCCCGGCGAAACTGACGGCGGCGACGTTGAGAAAGTCGCGGCGCCGAACGCCACTGGGGACTCCGTCCCCGCCTGTCTCTCCGGTAACCCCAGCGGATGCCTTCGTGGCCATCATACCCCTTTTGGCGCTTATCTTATGGACATGCCCGGAAGGCATTAAGCGACGCCGCCCCGACTGGGCGCCGGCGCGATTGGCGGGCCTGATAGCGAGGCATATCCCCCCTGCCAAGGCCGGAATTCAGGCGATTCTGCAGCAATGAATCGTTTCGGCTGTGGATAAGTGCTAGAGTGCGACTCGCCATCCGGGATGGGGCGCGATGGAGGGTTACCGACTCTATTTCATGGACCGCTTCAGCGGTCACATCGATCACCGCCGCGATTTCCTCGCGAGCGACGATGGTCACGCAATCGAAATCGCTCAAACCTGGTATCAAGGCACTCCGATGGAATTGTGGCTCGGCGGCCGCAAGCTCAGACGCTGGGAGGAACAGCCGCTAGCGCCACTTGGAGCGCAAGCCGGCCCGATCTCGACATCGGAATAGGGCCCTGCGCCAAACCGCCCCGCCCCTGCGTCCGGGCGAACTATCGCCCTAACGACAGCACGATATCCTACGGTTTTGCGAGGAGTGAATGTGATGAGCTGGTTCATCGGCAGAACCGAAGCCATGTCCAATCCGGAAGCCGCGCGGCGCAAGGTGTTCGAGCGGCTTCGCGGCCTTGCCGAACTCGACGATCCTGAAAGCATGGTCGTGCCGATCCTGGTCGACGCGATCCTGATCGCCGAGGCCTATCGCGGCGCCCGCCACCAGGTCACCTTCCTGCCCGAGCTGACGAAGAGCGTCGACGCCCTCCTCCGCGAATTCACGATCCTCGACAAGGCCAGGGAGTGGGCGAGCCCCTAAGACGCCGCCGGTTCAGAAATGATGCGTGCAGAGCGCGATCAGCAGGATGATCGGGATCGGAATTCCGATCAGCCACAACAAGATGGAGCGCATGACAACCGCCTCCTCTAAACGCCCCACCGCGGGCTCAATGAACCGGTCGCGGAGCGGTTCCCACGGCTGATCAGTCGGCGAGCGGCGCGGTTCCGGGTTCGGCGTGGTGCTCGCGCCGGCCCAGCCAGGCCGCGCGGCCCATCACCGTGGCGGCATAGAGCACGACAACGATCACCAGCCAGCGCAGCAGCTCGAGCGGCATCGTCTTAACGATCAGGGCCGCGACGAAGACGGCGGGGATCCCGCCGAGAGTGAGGCCGATAACGATGCGCATGTTGATCTGCCCGATCTGGATGTGCCGCACCCCAGCTCCGGCACCCATCAGCGAGGCCCCGGCGGCCATAATCGGGAAACAGAGCCGGGGGTCCATGCCCATCAGGCTCAGCATGACCAAGGTCGGCGCATAATTGCCGACACCGAAATTGAGCAGGATCCCGAATCCGAAACAGGCGACGATAGCGAGGATCGTCAGCCCAAGGGACAGGCCGCTGGCCGTTCCGCCGCCCGGGAAGAGGTGCAGATTGGTCATCGTATAGGCGCTTGCGGCGAGGACCAGGCCGATCGCCACCACCGTTTGCACAATCCAGACGCGCGCCCGGGCCACCATGGGCGCCCCGACCAGTCCGCCCATGAGCGTCGATATCGCGCAACCGAACAGCAGGACGGGATCGACCATCACACCGAGGAGGATGAGGAAGATGACGCTTTCCGCCATCGCTGGAGGTGTCAGCCCAACCAGCAACGTCGGCGGGATCAGCCGGTCGGGGACCATCTTTCGGAACTTGAACCAGGCGGTGGTCGTGGCGAATGAGCCGATTCCAAGCGTATCCAGGAAGTTTACGACGACGCCGAGCCCCGTCGCTTCGAGATCGGGGACCGCCCGCTGCGCGACCGCAACGCGAACAAGCGCCACGGAAAGGACGAGAATCGCGAGCGTCAGCGGAACCAGAAGCGCAATCAGAAGCATGGAAGCCCCCTCTCCAGCTCATGCACCTTGCACGTTGCGCCGCCTCCCCGCAATGACGCCGCATGTTCGAGCTCGACGACCAGCAACAGGCCGCCCGCGACTGGTTCGAATCGCTTCGCGACCGGATCTGCGCCGCATTCGAGGACATCGAGCGTGAGGCCGGCTCCGAAGCGGCTTTCGCTTTCACTCCGTGGGACCGGACGGACCACAGCGGCGAGGCCGGCGGTGGCGGTGTCCGTGGTCAGATGACCGGCAAGGTGTTCGAAAAGGTCGGGGTCAACGTCTCGACCGTCGGCGGTGAGTTCGCGCCGGAGTTCGCCAAGTCGATCCCCGGCGCCGATGAGGACCCGCATTTCTTCGCGACCGGGATCAGCCTCGTCGCGCACATGGCTAATCCCCACGTGCCCGCAGTGCACATGAACACTCGGTTCCTCACCACCACCAAGCGGTGGTTCGGCGGAGGTGCCGACCTCAACCCGGCCATTCCCTATGACGAAGACACCGACGCGTTTCACGCGCGCCTGCGCGCCGCCTGCGCCGCTCACGACCCGACTTTCTACCCGCGCTTTTCGCAATGGGCCGAGGAATATTTCTGGCTTCCGCACCGCGGCGTTTCGCGCGGGGTCGGAGGCATCTTCTACGATTATCTGGAGGACCATTTCGACGCCCATTTCGCCTTCACCCGCGACGTCGGCGAAGCTTTTCTGGACGTGGTTCCGGCCCTCGTGCGTAAGCGGATGAACACGGCTTATTCGGACGAAGATATGGAACGCCTGCTCGAGTTTCGCGGGCGCTATGTCGAGTTCAACCTGCTTTACGACCGAGGCACCCTCTTCGGGCTCAAGACCGGCGGCAATATCGAGGCGATCCTGATGAGCCTTCCACCGCTCGCGAAGTGGAAATGATATCCTCCCCTGCATTTGCAGGGGAGGGGGACCGCACGAAGTGCGGTGGAGGGG